>Ga0335075_10015468_pt1 | contig 11432 bp, 9 predicted proteins | sample Lox_Sample_24_FD_206723 | JGI IMG/M metagenome (GOLD analysis project Ga0335075, IMG submission 206723) | Soil microbial communities from Loxahatchee National Wildlife Refuge, Florida, United States - Lox_Sample_2.4 | ecosystem: Environmental > Terrestrial > Soil > Wetlands | place: USA: Florida...
CGGCAGAGAGCACGACGGCCACTCAGGGCTCGGCGGCGGGGACCTATCCGATCACCATCACCCAGGGCACGCTGGCTGCGGCCAACTACACCTTCACCTTCGTCAGCGGGACGCTGACCATCAGCGGCGGAGCGGCGCAGACGATCACCTTCGCGGCGCTGCCCAGCGTAACTTACGGGGTGAGCCCGATCGGGCTGACGGCGACGGCCAGCTCGGGGCTGCCGGTCAGCTACACGGTGACCGGGCCGGCGACGGTGTCCGGCTCGACGCTGACCATCACCGGAACGGGGACGGTGAAGGTGACCGCCTCGCAGGCCGGCAACAGCAACTACGCGGCGGCGACTTCGGTCTCCGAGAGCTTCACCGTGAACCCGGCGGTGCTGACGGTGACGGCGTCGAACGTGAGCGTGGCTTATAACCAGGCCATCCCGGCGCTGACCGGCTACACGGCCACCGGCTTCGTCAACGGGGACACCACGTCGGTGCTGAGCGGGACTCCGGCAGAGAGCACGACGGCCACTCAGGGCTCGGCGGCGGGGACCTATCCGATCACCATCACCCAGGGCACGCTGGCTGCGGCCAACTACACCTTCACCTTCGTCAGCGGGACGCTGACCATCAGCGGAGGGGTACCGAACATCGTTGCCGCCGTTGCCGCTCAGACCTGGTCGAGATCGGGCGTCCTGGCCGTGACAATTCGCTTCACGAATAGCGGTTCCGGTAACGGGAGCAACGTCACGCTGAGCACCGGCGTACTGCGTACGCTTGGCGGCACCGGAACGGTCGTCTTCGATCCATCGTCGCCGTCGATGCCCATTTCGCTCGGAACCCTTAACGCCGGCGCTTCCCTGACCGAAACGTTCTATCTGGATGTTCCCGGCACGGTAACGGCGTTCGCAATGCTCGAAACAGGGACTGACCAGGACAGCAGCGGCTCCTCGCACAGTTTCTCGCTCGAACAGGGAGTGATCCCATAATAGCGATCTATTAATCGAGGAATTCAGGCCCATGGTCACAGGAGCGACGGACGGCATGGACAAACACCACGGAAACCGAGGAGGAAATGATAATGGCACACAAACTTCAGTGTTCGGTTGGGAAACTGAGGAGGCTTATGCCCAGGCCGGCGCACCTGACAATGCTGGGAATCATACTGCTGTTCTCCGCGGCGAGGGTATTTGCGGATGATATCCCGTTTACCGTGACCACCGACTCCACCACACTGGCTGGAGAAGACGAGGTGATCTTTGGGTATCAGGATCTCACGTCCTCCGAGGATCTTTATACTTCAAGTCTCTCGGTGGACCTCACCGGTCCGGGCAGCTTCGATCCGTCTGACGCGGCCGACAACGGCGAGTACGGGTTTAACCTGTTTGCACCCATCACGACGGACAGCGCAGAAAACTTCGGATATCTTGGCGTATACCTTGCACCCATCGGTTACACGGGAAGTGTAACGCTTGATTTCGATATTGGAACACTCCTGTCGGACTTTTCCGCAGCCGGCCCCGACTACACCGCAGCGTACACCTTCACTTACCAGCCGGTTTCGACTCCGGAGCCCGGCACATTGGCACTCCTGGCGAGTGAAGGCGTTACCGGACTCGCATGGTTTGGCGTGCTCGCGATGCGCAGGAGAAACAGGAGGAAGAAGGAACCGGGTGTATGAATCTCTTCCGTGTTTCGGCCTCTGCCCTGGTCGTTTGCTCCTGCGTAATTCTCCAGGGCTGTAACCGCAATCCCGCCCTGGCGAAGCAAAAGTATCTCGAAAAGGGGGCGCGCTACCTGCAGAAGGGGGACTTTCCGGCGGCCGCGATCGAGTTTTCCAACGCGGTGCAGGCTGACCCGCGCTCCGCGGCAGCCCACCTGGATCTGGGCGAAGTTTATCTCAAGATGCAGCGGTTCCCGGAGGCCTATCGCGAACTGCAGCATACGGTTGAACTGGACCCCCGAAACGATAAAGCTCTGCTGGACCTCGGATATCTCTATATCGCCGGCAAGGCATACGACCGCGCCGGGCAGATGGCAGCAGAGATGCTCCGGCAGGATCCTGCCAGCCCGGACGCCCACTCATTACTTTCGGCAATGAATCAGTCGCAGGGCAAATTCAATGCTGCTTTTAAGGAGATCAATCTGGCAATTGCCGGCGATCCCAATGTGCCGGAATATTACGTGCAACGTGCCACATTGCAGGCGAGCACGGCGAGGAGACAGGACGCAGAAGCAAGCCTGAGAAGGGCTCTGGATATCGACCCGGGATTCGTTCCCGCGCTCCAGGCGCTGTCCGTCCTTGATGTCTCCACAGGACAACTTCCTGACGCCCAAAGCCACCTGCGCCAGCTGATCGAACTACAGCCTCATTCGATTGAGCCGCGTGAAGAGCTGGCGCTGGTGTATTCCTCGGAACATCGGCAGGCTCAGGCAGAACAGCTGATGGTGCAGGCAAAAAGGGACTTTTCACAGGACGGTGATGACTATCGCGTCCTCGGCGAATATTACGAGAGAATTGGCGATACCAACAAAGCCCTGGCTGAATTTGCGTCGATTTCCCAGGCCCACCCAAAGGATCTGAGGACAAGGGAGGATTATATTGGGCTGCTGCTCCTGCACGGACATTTCCCGGAAGCTGACAAACTGTCCGAAGCTCTTCTCAGCGACAACCCAAATGACAGCGGCGTTCAGATCATTCGCGGCACCGTCCTGAATGCCTTGTCTGAGGGGGATCAGGCGGTTGAAATCCTCGAAAGGGCTGTGTCAGGTGCGCCGGAAAATCCCCAGGCTTACTACCAGTTAGGGATAGCGCTCCGTCAGTCCGGCCAGTCTGATCGCGCCGAACAGGCGTTGCAGAGAGCGTCAGACCTTGCGCCGCGGAGGACCGATATACAGGTGGCGCTGGAGCATCTCGCGCTCGCTGAGGACAATCAACAGATCCTCACGCAGGCGGCAAAACGGATCGCCGAAGATGACGCCACATCCCCGCGTGATTACCTGCTGAGGGCGCAGGCTGAAGAAGTCCTGCGGGATATGACTGCCGCGCAAAAGGACATCGAGCAGGCGCTTGCCGCCGCGCCCGGGAATGCCGACGTGTATCTTGCCATGGGTAATCTGTTACGAATGCAGGGCAGAAATGGGGAAGCGCGGGAGAACTACGAGAAGGCTCTCCAGTGCGACCCCGGGAACGTAAAACCGCTCGCCGCCATCGCCGACATTCTGCACCTCAAAAGGAAGGACTCGCAGGCTCTGAAACGCGTCCGGTTACAGGCCACAAAGGTGCCCGGTAGCGACGAATTATATTTACTCCTCGGACGCCTGGAGCTGGCCAGCAACCATATGACGGCAGCGCAGGCTGCCCTGGAAAGGGCAACGCAGCTAAATCCTGGAAATATGGCTGCCTTTGCATTGCTCTCGAACGTTGAAGTTGCAGAACACAGAGACGGTGATGCCCTGGTAACTGCATACAAATCCATTGAAATGAACCCGCATAACGCAGCCGCCTATTACCTCGCGGCCTCCCTGGAAGCGAAGGCAGGATATCCGTTCAAAGCTGAAGAAATCTATCGAAAAGCCCTTCAGATCGATCCTGATTACGCACCAGCGGCAAATAATCTTTCGTCCATTCTCCTGCAGCAGGGAGGGGACACGGACGAGGCGCTCTCCTTAGCGCAGTTTGCACGAGAGAGAATCCCGGATTCGCCCAACACGGCAGACACTCTTGCATGGGCGTATTACCAGAAAGGGAATTACGCGAGAGCCGAGGTGCTTCTGCAGGAAGCGCTCGATCAGGCACCCGACAATGCCATCTATCAGTACCACATAGGAATGGTGCTCTGGAAACAAAACATGACAACTGCTGCACTACAGCACCTGCAGCGCGCTGCAAAAATCGACCCGGGCTCGCCCGCAGCGAGTGAGATTCGAATCGTCGTCAGCAGACCTTCGATGCGAAGCGGTCCAGTTCCGCGCTGAGAAAGCGCACACTGGAACTTTTGCCCGGTGCAGGGATTCCTGCTTGCCTTGCTGAACCGCGGGCCAAGGATGGAAGGATTGGCTGAGGAGGTCAGGGAGGCGCCTGGAGAAGAGGGGTTCGGACCCGGAAAACAGGCTGAAAATCGACCGAGATCGGACCTTCAAGCGGTCATGATGCGAATTCTGCCTGTAATTGGAATTCCAAAAAACTGTGGTTTTTGTCCAATTTTCCGTTTAATTGGCAAATAACTCACAGTGGTTTCGTGGGAACCCGAGCCCCTTCACTATCGTGCCGCGGAAAATCAGCGATCACGTCACTGGCTGACCGGTCGCCCACGTGAGCTTCTGCCCCAACACTGAACCTCGGCATCGGCAGCTCGTTTAGTCCAGCGGCGAAGGCATTGTTGCCCTCGACGACTGCCGCCTGGTCAGCTGCGGCCGATGGTGATGTCTCCGCCGCCGATGGGGCCACCGACAGGAGATGACTAATGATGGTAGCAGTTTCGTGCGCACCTGCACTGCAGTCGTCTCGTCCCGCACTGTGGCCTTGTCTTAATCCTGTGGCCTCTGATCTTCGTTATTCCACGTCGCTCACCTTGCCGTTCGTGAAGGTGACCTTCATGCCGCTGAAGTAATAGATGACCTTAAGTCCCAGATTTGCAATCCTGGACGGCGCACCAAGAGCCGCCTGCACCTGGTCGGGAGTCTGGCCCAGCTCCACAGTCGGCGTCGCAGCCGGCGCAGCGGGAGCAGCCTGAGCAGCGCCTGGCGGCGCGCCGCTGCCCTGCGCCGGCTCAGCTTGCAGCTCGTTCTCGGACTGGTCGCCCTGCTGGTCAACCTGAGCAATTTCACTTCCAGCGTTGGGGTCCGGAGGAGGCGCCACTGCGGCATACTGCGCGGGGGCGGCCTGGCCCTGGGCCGAAGGCGGCGCCGCCGGCAAACCGCCGGTACCCTGTTTTGCCTGTAGTTTCTGAAGGCCCTGGTCTATGTTTTCCCGCATGCGATTCTGCATCTCCTGCAGGTCGGTCAACTGGACCGTAACCGTGCTGGATATGGGGCCCTCCTGGCCACCTTTGCTGGCCAGAACCACCAGATTCGCCGAGGTCGCGTCCGGCGGAGGCGCACTTTGCAACTGCAGCACGTCGCCATCGCTGATTGAGCACTCCTGCCCCGAGGAAGCATCGACCACGTCCACGCTGTCCCCGGCCACAAACACGTGTGGATGGCCGTCGCTGAGCAGGCGAGCAACTCCGCTGGAGCCGGGATCCGCGTCCTGGTTCTGTGCGTTCAGTCCCGCCTCCTGGTTCTCCAGCGCCAGCTCGTTCCTCACCTCGTCAGCAATCAGCTGCTTCACCTCGGGCGAAAGCAGCGGCTGCCCACCCTCCTCAGCAGGACCGCCTGCAGCCTCGGCCGCCTGATTCGCGGTGTACTCTGCCTGTAAATCCTGCGAAATGAGGTAATCCGTCAACCAGAACGCAGCGGAGGGATATACCGGATACGGTTGGAAATAGTAGCCGTAGTAGCCGTGCCAGGGATTTCCTCCCCAGCCCCACCCGAATGAGATCGGCACCGCCCACGGGTTGTACGCCCAGCCGTAAAAACCTGGGCCGTAATAGACGGCTGGAGCATAGACGTTCATATATGCGCCGCGGTAGTAGTAGCCGTGGTAATAGCGCTGGTAGGCGCGACCGTGGTAGTAGCAGCTGCGCCGGGCAAAATCGTGTCCATGGTAAGAATACGGGCGCTCTGCGTATCCCTGGCGGCCCCGTTCGGCGACGACGCGGCTGTGATCAGGGCGTTCCATCGAGACCCTCCGGCCGCCGCCCAGCCCATTATGGACGTCTATCCCTCTCCTCGTGTCATGCACGTCGCTCACTCTGCCGTTGGCGCGCCGTGTAACCGCGCCATTCCTGGTCGCCACGGTCCTGCTTCCCCTGGGGGTGGGACTCCTGAACGCCGCGTGGCTTACGCTGCCAGGAGCGCGCGAACCCGCGCCCGGTCCAACGCCAGGGTGTGCTCCGCCGGCGGTGCGCACGTTTCCGCCGTTGGCGGTCGGTCCGCGACTGCCCATGCCGTTGGCTGAAGGCCCACGCATGGTTCCACGATTGGCGGCTATTCCATGCGCTGCACCCGCGGCGGGTCTGGGAGGCTTAACGGATGCCTTCGAGGCGGTCTTCGGAGGAGCTGGTTTCTTATTGTCTGTGGCTGCGCCTGCCACGCTGGCCGATCCCAGCAGCAAGGCAAGGATCGCTGCTGCAAAGCCATATCTCAAACCCCTGTGAAAGAACGACATCATTATTTCGTCCTCATTCCTCTCCTGCGGGCCCGAACTCCATCCCGAATGCGCGAATGCGCTACTCAACGTTGCTGACTTTCCCGTTGGTGAAAGTCACCTTCATATCCTTGTAAGTAATAGAAGATTTTCTTCACGCCCAACTTCGCTTCCCTCAGCGGTTGTCCAAAGGCCGCTGTGACCTGGGCCTCAGTTTGGCCGAGCGCAATCGTCGGTCGTGGCGCATCGGCCGGTGGAGGCGGCGGCGCAATCGCAGGCATGGGTGCCGGAGCTGGAGCCTGTGGCTGAACGGGCGGCGGGGCGGCCTGGGACGGTTGGCCGCCCTGGTCGCCCTGGCTGCCATCTCCGTTATCGTCCGCAGGCTGAACCGTCACGAGTTCTGCAACGGTTTTGACAAAATCGTCCGCGGACGGCACGCTGCCCCTGGGGAAGGGAAACCTGATCTCTCCGTAGTAACGGACCTGGTTGCCTGAGGCGTCCGGGTAAGGGTCGCTGAATGTGCTGATGAGGATGCCGTCTTTCTGCAGAGCGATTCCTGTAACCCGGAACTTCTCTCCGGCAACAGACTTTCGCGAGGGGCAGCCGTTGTTCGCAGCGTCAGTCACGCTGCCGCCGCCGCCAAAGGGAAGATGGCTCCTGAAGAAGGACTTCGTCGCGTCCCTGGCCCGGTTATTTTAATTCGCAGTCAGAACGCCGTTGCGGTAAGTGTTTGAGAATGCGTAGGACGACGTAGAACTGCACATCATCAGTTCGTCCTTGTGCAACAGCACCACGTCGCCCGCAGTCACAATGTCCGAGTAGTCGGCCGTGGCTTTGGTCAACTTGATCTGAGTGACCAGTCTCTGCTGGATCAGAGTCGCCGGGTCGCCCGCCTGAGCTTCGATCCCTGCACTGAACATCACCATCGCGGTGAGTCCGAATAGAGCAAGCCCTCGCACATGGGACATATGCCACTCCCATTCTTATGCGTTTGTAGAGGGGGAATTCCCGAAAGATGATAGAAGTTAAAGAACTTAACCGGAATCTCAGATTCTGTTCTTTGGGTAAAGTGGACTGGCTATGGACCCTGGGGCGGCCGCTTGTCAAGTCCGAAAGTGCACACTTTGCATAAATTAATTCAGCACCCTGGTCTCTCAACCACGCAGTCACCTTCGCAGTTGCACACGAGCAGAGCTTGATAGTGACGATCCTCCCAGGTCCACAGGTCTCTCCGCCGGCTGGTCGGCTTTGGTCCCTGCGTGGGGAGCGGGGTCAGGGGCGCCGTTCTGAGGCGTTCATCTCAACCATTGACGCCGCTGTCCACGCCCCACAATGGGGCTGGGAACGAAGCACCGCGTTCCTGGCAGAGCTTCGTTCCATGGCTGGAAAAAGGCACTGAGGGTGGTTGGATGCCCCGGTTTGCCAGCCTGCGCGCAAGCGCTTCCTGCGCTTTTTTGCCCTGGTGGATTGAACCATCCGGACCAGGCGCTCGTCCTCAGAGCTCATGATTTCGCCGGATACCCGCGGGATCAGTGCATTCGTCACGAGCAGTTCCAGTGCGATGACTTCCGTGAAAAACAGCAACCCCATCCGGTCACCGCCAATCTCACGGACGAGCTGGAGCAGGGCGTCGTGGGTTCAGTCCCCAGGGCGGAAGGGCGGCAGCGACCGCTCGGCATCACGGCGCTTGAGGGCAAGCTCGTCCAGAGAGCGACGGTGGAGGTGCTCAACGCCAGCTACGAAACCGACTTCCTCGGCTTCTCTTATGGGTTCCGTCCGGGACGCGGCCAGCATAAAGCGCTGGACGCCCTGTACCGTGGACTCCATGAGCGACGTGTGAACAGGTGCTGGACCTGGACGTGCGCAGCTTTTTCGACCGGCTGGTTGACGTTCACACCGTTCGCCGGGGTTATACCTGCCACGCTCGCGCCCGGCTCCAGGGTCAGCTTCCGAATCTTCAGCTTCTGTTCAACACGGCGAAACACCCGCCGCGTCCGCTACGGAAAGGCAGTCCGATCCATGGGCCCTGTCGTGGGCTGCTGATCATCGCCTGTCCGGATGGGAGACGGGACGCTTACCGCTCAGAGCTGGCCGGAGAGGGTGGTGCTCTGCGAGACCGCTGTGGGGAAGCTCTGCCCCAGCTGAGCCCGCAGCCGTCTCCCGAGGCAGAAACGCCCACCCCGCTCCTGCGCTGGGTGGGCATTCTGCTGCCTAAACTACTTGTTCCAGAATCCCGGGGAATCCTGGTCCCACGCGGCTGGCACGTAGCTGATGGACGGATTCAGCACCCACAGATTCGACTCAGACGACTCGATCGTCGACGCTCCCAGCGTCATCATCGTCTCCATCTGTGCTTCGCCCACGCTGGAGCGCAGCTTCTTGCCGTTTCCCACCATCGCGTCCTCGTCGGCCAGAGACTTCAGCGGCGTCACCAGCAGAAACACGTCGCCGCTTCCCTCCCCGTACATCTTTTGGAACATCGCCCAGTGTGCATCCGGTACCGCTGTCTCATAGGCCTTCATGTACAGCTTCACCGCCCGCTCGAACTCCTCCTCGTGTCCCTCGCGCACATGGAACACCGTCATGTCCATGAACCGCATCGTCGGGAAGTCCACGTCGGGATTCAGGCTCAGGTCCCTCCGAAACTGGTACAGGCTCCGGGTGTCGGCTGCGACGGCCGCGTCCTCGGTTGCGTCGGTGCTGCGGAGAGTCTGCACCAGCGCATGGTTCGCCATCAAGGTCTGGTGCACCTTCACCATGTCGGCAAACGATGTGTAGCCGAAGTCGTAGATCACCATTTGCGGCCCTGTAATCGACTGCATGCCTATATAGAAATCCGGCATGTTCGCCTGCCGCAACGTCTGCGCATCCGCGTGTTCAGCCGTCATATACGCCTCGTGCGATCCAGGCTTCAGGACCTGGACGACCAGATATTGATAAAGAGTAGGACCGTTGGCCTTGTACTCCTTCGCCTGAGCCATTGCTGCGGGCCCCGCGCTCATTCCGAGCCCCGCCACCAATAAACAAACCGCGCTGCTGCCTCTTAATCGCATAGCAACCTTTCTCGCCCCCTGGGCGCGCACTTCGCATGGGATTCGATCAGGAGCAGAAACAGGGGAGGAGACTGGGGCCGTTCAGCCGCACAGCGAAACGTCAAAGGAGGCGACTGCTGTTCCTGAGGATGCCTACCACAGTACACCTGTGCAGATCGGATTGCATCAATTCCGTTCCGCTACGCGCTGCGCTTGTCGAGGAAGGTGAGGACCCGGTCGGTCAGCGTCCCATAATCTCCTTCATCGGCCGCCTGATACCGTTGAGGGCTTACAGGGACTATGCGCACCGGGAGAACATTTTCAGGCGCCACCGGTTTAACAGGATGACGATACCTGGACCGGGCAGGTTGCGGCCGGGCCCGACGATGAAACAGGGAGAGGAATGTCATGATCGTCGCTCCAAAGCAGAATTATCAGGAAGCAATCGCGCACAGATTTGTCGTCGTACTGCGCCATCCATTGTCTCTCAATGTGCGGTGGATAAACTGCGAATCCTCAAATGCCTGAATAGTCGATGTTTATTCGCCCTACGGCAGGACCGGGCTTTGACAAGGACGCCGCCCTGCAGCGATCGAGGTCCAAAATGGGGCGCGGAGCGCTGGCTGCCGCGATTGGAGCGGACACCTGAATGCCGATGCAGGCCGCAACTCAACTGGAATACGGTGGAAACGATATTTGGCCGAGATCCATACGGGAGCAGATATGCATCTCTTCGGCCTCTCGCAAATCGGATTCGCGATTTTCCGTGGCGACTGTCGCAAGACACTGAGTGCAGATCGAATCAATTGTTCGGTCAGGATTGGGCCGATGAAGAAACCGGGGAAGGGAGCGCGCAGCCATTGCTGGCCTGGTTTCCTGCTCCTATCGGTTCGGAAGCAGTGTCCTGAGTCTACTCTCATTTCTCCCAATCCGCTCACAACTTGCCAGGAAGCGGCTCCAGCCCAATCGAAAACCCCGAGGCTGTGGAATTCATCAGGACACTACCAACTGCACGAACCGCCTTCTCCAGGGACAGGGGTTTGATTAACATGCGGGCGAAGTGGTTAGAGGCATCTGGCTAACCACTCGGAGCAGACAGCAACGCACTCTCCGGACACTCCCGGAAATTCTCAAATCCTGTGCTTTGGTCTGCAGCCTGCGCATCAGGGCTGTACGATTTCGCGTGCTGACGGGGACCGTCGTAACAAGACTTCCGTAACCTTGCCCCTCTCGGCCGCCTGAGCGATCCCCAGCGCACCACAACTCGAATAGACGGATGAGGACCTTGCCGGCTGCGGTCCGCCTCAGCAGGAAGATTCCTGGTGCACCACGCCTGCGTGTGACTACTTCCGTTATCTTGCCTTCTGTGGCGGCGTCTGCCATACTCGGCTCATCGAATACAAATCCGATATCTGCTGACACACCCGCTGGTCTCACAGCCAGCGGGCTTTCTTTTCCCGCCGGTCAGTCAGTCAGCGATAGTATTGCGGACGGGTCAATTTGAGTCCAAAGGTCTTTACGCAGCAGCGGAGCTGGAATTCCGGCGCAGCTCCATTTCCGTGATCGTGCGAAGGATGGACCGCTGGAGTTCAAGCAACGCCTGATCGTCCGGTTGGAGCTTCTCGCGCTCGCGAATGCGCATGAGGGCCACCCGCAAAGCTTTAATCAGCGGATCGTGACGGCGCGGCACCATGTGAAAATACGACATAGCAACCCAGAATGCAACTGACGGATTGCAGATGACTGAGGCTGTCCTTACGACGTCCTCCGCAGCCCATCCGGAAGAGTCGCCGGATGGCTTCATCGATCGCATTCCACGTCTCGGCGCCGAGGAATTCCACCGGGCCGCCCAGGGAACTACACTGAACCTGTCGACAAGTGAATTATGAATGGCGGCACGCCGGACATTTGGATGTGGTGAATTGTTCCGGCCTATCTGATGATTTTGTTTTTCGCCTCGTCAGCAGAATCTGTGGGTAGTTTCCGGTTCTGGAAGTCGTGCAAGCGTGTGATACATGGCGATTTGCATCGCGTTGCAGGTGCGAAAACCGTAGGAACGTCTGGTAATCACTCGTAGTTTGTTGTTCAGGCCCTCGACGGCGCCGCTGGAAAGCTCTCCCCGAGCCCGGAACCAGTTCATCAGCAGCGCCTCGTGAGCCCGC
>Ga0335075_10015469_pt1 | contig 11432 bp, 9 predicted proteins | sample Lox_Sample_24_FD_206723 | JGI IMG/M metagenome (GOLD analysis project Ga0335075, IMG submission 206723) | Soil microbial communities from Loxahatchee National Wildlife Refuge, Florida, United States - Lox_Sample_2.4 | ecosystem: Environmental > Terrestrial > Soil > Wetlands | place: USA: Florida...
CCGGGGTCGGTATCCCGGGAGGAGCACGGTGTTGTCGCATTCCAGTTGGCGGGTGCGGTTCTCCCTCGATCAGGCGGTGACGGCATTGACGATGAATCACGCGACCGGGCAGTGCTTCGACGGCGTGCACGCGGGTCTGAGCGCGCATTGGATGGTCGCGTGTGCGTGGGGTGCGGCGAATGCGATGTGGAAGATATTGCCATAGGGGCACGGTGGCCGAGAAAGCGCTGGCGCGGTAGGATTCGCCCGGACTTGTGTCAGGGGAACGGGGAATGCTGGGATCGCAGCGCGCGCTCTTCGATATGCCGCGCGAGGTCTGTTATCTGAATGCCGCGGCCTGGGGGCCGTTACCGATCGCGAGCCAGGAAGCCGGGCGCGTCGGCGTTGCGCGCAAGGGGCAGCCCTGGACCGTCGATCCGCAATTCCCGGCTGGGCAATTCGCGCGTGCGCGAAGCGCCGCGGCCGCGCTGATCGGCGCGGAGCCCGAGGATATCGCGCTGATTTCTTCCGTGAGCTATGGCGTCGCCACCGCCGCGAAGCTGCTCAGGATTCCGGCAGGGCATCGCGTGCTGTTGCTCGAAGACGATCATTCCTCGCCCGTGCTCGAATGGATGACGCGCGCCGAGGAAGGGGGTTTCACGGTCGAGATCGTGAAGCGGCCCGAGGATGGCGACTGGACCCGTGCGGTCTTGGAGGCCATTGCACTGCCGGCTGCGCCGCTCGCTTTGGCCTCCATTTCCTCGGTGCATTGGTCGGATGGCGGGGCGGTGGATCTCGACCGTGTCGCGACTTCATTGCGTGGTGCGAACGCGGCGCTGCTCGTCGATGCGACGCATGCGGCCGGCGTAATGAAGCTCGATGTCCGCGCGCTCGATCCCGATTTCCTCGTCTTTCCCACCTACAAATGGGTGCTCGGTCCCTATGGCCGCGCCTTCCTCTATGTCGCCAAGCGCCATCAGGATGGCGTTCCGCTGGAGCAGACGTCCTATGGGCGGCGCGGCGTGAGCGCGGAGCAGACGCGCTATCTCGCCGATACGGGCTTTGCTGCCGGAGCGAAGCGTTTCGACATGGGAGAGCGGGATTTCTTCGTCTCGCTCGAAATGGCATCGATCGGAATGGAGATGGTCGCGGGATGGGGCCAGGCCGCCATCACCGAACGGCTTCGCTTTCTCACGGGGCTTCTCGCCGAGGGGCTGCGCGATCTCGGCGTGACGGTGCCGGACGAGCGGGTGCGGGCGCCGCACATTTTAAGCCTCTCCTTCCCGAGCGGAATGAAAGAGGGGCTCGCGGCCCGCCTCGCCGCCGAAAATGTCCATGTCGCGGGCCGGCTCGGGCGGATGCGCATCAGCCCGCATGTCTATAACGACGAGGAGGATGTCGCGCGCTTCGTCGCCGCGTTCCGCGACCTCGCCCTATAACCCGGCTCCTTCCCTCATCAGTGTTTGAGGGCCTGGATGATCTCCTCGGTCATCTTCTTGGCATCGCCGAACAGCATCATCGTGTTCGGGCGGAAGAAGAGCTCATTCTCCACCCCGGCATAGCCGGACGCCATCGAGCGCTTGACGAAGAGCACCGTCTTCGCCCTCTCCACCTCCAGGATGGGCATGCCGTAGATCGGCGAGCGCGGATCGGTCTTCGCGGCCGGGTTGGTCACGTCATTGGCGCCGATCACATACGCAACGTCCGCGGTCGCGAACTCGTTGTTGATCTCCTCGAGCTCGAACACCTCGTCGTAAGGCACATTGGCTTCGGCGAGCAGCACGTTCATGTGCCCCGGCATGCGGCCGGCGACCGGATGGATCGCGTATTTCACCTCGACCCCGTCCGCCTTGAGCACATCCGCCATCTCGCGCAGACTGTGCTGCGCCTGGGCGACCGCCATGCCATAGCCCGGCACGATGATGACCTTGCTCGCGTTCTTGAGGATGAAGGCGGCATCGTCGGCATTGCCGCTCTTCACCGTTCTGTCCATCGTCCCGGCCGGGCCTGCGGCCGCGCTCTCGGCGCCGAAGCCGCCCAGCAGCACATTGATGATGCTGCGGTTCATCCCCTTGCACATGATGTAGGAGAGGATGGCGCCGGAAGCGCCGACGAGCGAGCCGGGCACGATCAGGCCGAGATTGCCGAGCGTGAAGCCGATCCCGGCGGCGGCCCATCCCGAATAGCTGTTCAGCATCGAGACGACCACCGGCATGTCCGCCCCGCCGATCGGGATGATGAGGAGGAAGCCGAGGGCGAAGGCGCAAAGCGCGATCAGCCAGAAAAGAACCGGGCTGCCGCCGGTGACGATGAAGCCGATGATCAGCAGCAGGATGACGATGCCGATCCCGAGATTGAGCTTGTGCTGGCCGGGAAAGACGATCGGCGCGCCGCTCATCAGCGCCTGCAGCTTCGCGAATGCGATGACGGAGCCCGAGAAGGTGATGGCGCCGATGGCAAGCCCGATCGACATCTCGATCCGGCTTTCGAGATGCAGGTTTCCGGGCGTGCCGATGCCGAAGGCGGCCGGCGCGTAGAGGGCGGCGGCGGCGACACAGACGGCCGCGAGCCCGACCAGAGAGTGGAAGGCCGCGACGAGCTGCGGCAGCGCGGTCATGTTGATGCGGAGCGCGATGAAAACGCCGATCGCGCCGCCGATGACGATGCCGAGCAGGATCAGCCCGTAGCCGCCGAGCACGAGCCCGGGCTGCAAGGCCGTCGTCAGGATGGCGATCGCCATCCCGATCATGCCGAGGCGGTTGCCCGTCCGTGCCGTGTCGGGGTGGGAGAGCCCGCGCAGCGCGAGGATGAAGAGGACCGCGGCGGCGAGATAGGCGAAGGCGGTGAGGGACGCCGGCATGGCTATTTCTTCTTCCGGAACATTTGCAGCATGCGCTGAGTGACGACGAAGCCGCCGAAGATGTTGACGCTGGCGAGCATCACGGCGACGAAGCCGAAGCCGGAGGAAAGGCCGGTGATCGAAAGGCCGGCGGCGAGCATCGCGCCCACGATGATGACGGAGCTGATCGCGTTGGTGAGCGACATCAGCGGCGAATGCAGCGCCGGGGTGACATTCCAGACCACGTAGTAGCCGACGAAGCAGGCGAGCACGAAGGTCGCGAAGAGAAAGATGAAGGGAGCCGACTGCACCGCGGGGTGGGTGGCGGTCGCGACGGCGAGCGTATGGGCATGGGCGGCGAGCGCGGCCGCCTGGTCAGCGAGGTGCTCGGCCTCGTTGGCGAGCTCGTTCGGGTTCATCGTTTCTCTCCGCGGTCAGGCTGCCTCGGATGGAAGGAATTGCGGGTGCACGATCGCCCCGCCGCGCGTCAGCAGCACGCCCTTGATGATCTCGTCATCCGCCGGCAGCTTCGGCGCCTTGGCCTCCTTGTCCCAGAAGGTCGAGAGGAAGGTGAGGAGATTGCGCGCATAAAGGGCGCTCGCCGCGACCGGAAGCCGCGCCGGCCAGTTGCGATAGCCGAGGATCGCAACGCCGTTCCGGGTGACGATGCGCTCACCCGGAACGGTCAGCGCGCAATTGCCGCCGGCATCGGCGGCGATATCCACGATCACGCTGCCGTCGCGCATCGCGCCCACCATCTCGGCATTGACCAGCGTCGGCGCCTTGCGGCCCATCACCAGGGCGGTGGTGATGACGATATCCTGCCTGGCGACCGTCGCCGCCATCAGCGCGGCCTGCTTGCGGCGATAATCCTCGCTCATTTCCTTGGCGTAACCGCCGCTGGTCTGGGCCGCAGCGCTCTCGTCATCCTCGACGCCGACGAAGCTCGCGCCGAGGGACTTGATCTCCTCCTTCGCCGCCGGGCGGACATCGGTTGCCGAAACGATGGCGCCGAGGCGGCGGGCGGTCGCGATCGCCTGCAGCCCGGCGACACCCGCGCCGAGTATGAAGACTCGCGCCGGCGGGACCGTGCCCGCCGCGGTCATCATCATCGGGAAGGCGCGCTGGAACTCCGCCGCCCCTTCGATCACCGCGCGATAGCCGGCGAGGTTCGCCTGGCTCGAAAGCACGTCCATCGCCTGGGCCCGGGTGATGCGCGGCAGAAGCTCGAGCGCGCAGGCATCGATGCCGGCGGCGGCAAGGGCGGCGGGCAGTGCGGGGTCTCCATAGGCGCCGGAGATGCCGACGAGCAGGGCCCCGCGCGGGATGAGCGCGCGCTGTTCCGCTTCCGGCACGGAAACGCAGAAGACGATCCCGGTGCCGGCAAGTGCTGCGGCCGCGTCCGGCGCGATTTCGGCGCCGGCGTCCCGGTACTCGGAATCGGCGACATGCGCGTCGGCGCCCGCTCCGCTTTCGACTGCCACAGCAAGGCCAAGCGCGGAGAGCCTCTTCACCGTTTCGGGAGTAGCGGCCACGCGGGTCTCCCCCACGCGACGCTCCTTCAGCACGGCCAAGCGCATCCCGTGAGGTCCCTCTGCTGCACGCAAGCCCACCATGCGCGAGCGGGCCAGCCCCCGGCAAGAGGGGACCAACCTCAACCGGCGGGCGGGACCCCGGCCTCGGCGAGCGCGGCCGCCTGGCGGGCGGCGAGCGTCTCCTCCTCGAAATCGGCGATCAGCTCATGGAACAAGCGGTGCCAGTTGAGCTCGGCGCCGAGGCGGAGGAAGACGCTGCCGAGCCCGATCGCCGCGCGGTCCATCAGCACGAACTCGCGCGGCGGCCGCACGCCGCCGGTGCGGCGCAGCCCCGCATGGACGCGCTCGGCAACCTCGCGGCCGAACTGCGGATCGTTGGTCTCCTGGATTCGCCGCACCCGATCCTCGATCAGCGGCTCATAAAGGAATTCGGCCCAGAGATTCAGAACCTTGAGCTTCTCCTCCGTGATCTCGGTGAAGCCCCAGCCCTGGTACGCGTGCAGCGCCTTCCCGGCGTCACGGTCGCGCACCGCCTCGAAAAGATCGATCACGCCGCGGATGAAGTGCGGCCTGAACACACGGATGGCCCCGAAATCCAGCAGATTCACCCCGCCATCCGGCCGCACCTGATAGTTGCCGAGATGCGGGTCCCCATGGATCACGCCGTAACGATAGAGCGGAACGTACCAGGCGCGGAAAAGAGCGGTGGCGATCCGGTTGCGTTCCTCCTGCGGCGGATTCTCGGCGAGCCGCGCCTGCAGCGCCCGCCCTTCGAGCCAGCTCATGGTGAGAAGGCGGCGGGTGCAATAGCCCTTGACCGGTTGCGGGACGTGAACATCGGGCTCGCCCGCGAGCATCAGCCCATAAAGCCGCATCTGTGCCGCCTCGCGCAGATAATCGAGCTCCTCACGCAGACGCTCGACAAGCTCCTTGTAGATCTCGTCCTGATGGATGGCGTTGTCCATCCGCTGATAGACCGCCATGGCGAGCTTGAGCTGGCGGAGATCGGCTTCCACCGTGCTCGGCATGTCGGGGTACTGCAGCTTGCAGGCAACCTCCGTCCCGTCCGGCAAGGTGGCGCGATGCACCTGCCCGAGGCTCGCGGCGGCGGCGGCGCTATGGCCGAAGCGGGCGAAACGCTGTTCCCATCCCGCGCCCAGTTCGCTTGTCATGCGCCTTCGCACGAAGCTCCAGCCCATCGGCGGGGCATTGGCCTGCAGCTGGGAAAGCTCGACCGCGTATTCCTCGGGCAGGGCATCGGGGATGGTGGAGAGGAATTGCGCGACCTTCATCAACGGGCCCTTGAGCCCGCCGAGAATGGCCTTGAGGTCTTCCGCGTGGGCGGCGCGATCGGTCTTCAGGCCGAAGACGCGCTGGCCCGCGATGCGCGCGGCGATCCCGCCCACCGCGCTCGAGGTGCGGGCAAGGCGGCGCAATTCGCCGAAGAGCGTGCTCTCGTCACTTTCGGCCACGATGTCAGCTCGCCACGATGTGTTAGCTTGGGCCGGCGCCCGGCATGCGCTCGAGCTCGTCGATGAAACCGGCGATGACATCGAGTCCGCGCTTCCAGAAGGCGGGGTCCGAGGCATCGAACCCGAAGGGCGCGAGCAGCTCGCGATGGCGCTTGGCGCCGCCGGCCCGCAGCATGTCGAGATATTTCGCCTGGAAGCCCGGATGGCCGTCGCGATGGACGGCATAGAGCGCGTTCACCAGGCAATCCCCGAACGCATAGGCATACACATAGAAGGGCGTGTGGATGAAGTGCGGCACATAGGCCCAGAAATTGGCGTATTCGGGCGCGAATTCAAAGGCCGGGCCGAGGCTCTCGCTCTGCACCGAAAGCCAGATCTCGCCGATGCGCTGGGGCAGAAGCTCGCCCGAGCGGCGCTCATCATGCAGAAGCGTTTCGAAACGGTAAAAAGCGATCTGCCGAACGACCGTGTTCAGCATGTCCTCGACCTTCGCCGCGAGCATGATGCGGCGTGACCGCTCGTCGGTGGTGTCCCGAAGCAAAGACTGGAAGGTCAGCATCTCGCCGAAGACGCTCGCGGTCTCGGCCAGCGTGAGCGGCGTGTTGGAAAGAAGATAGCCTTGGCCGCCGGCCAGCACCTGATGCACGCCGTGGCCGAGCTCGTGGGCAAGCGTCATCACGTCGCGCGTCTTGCCGTGATAGTTGAGCAGCACATAGGGATGCGCGGACGGCACGGTCGGATGGGCGAAGGCGCCGCTCGCCTTGCCGGGGCGAAGGGCGGCGTCGATCCAGGGCGAGGCGAAGAAGCGCCCGCCGATCTCGGCGAGCTCGGGGCTGAACGCGCCATACGCGCCGAGCACGCGCTGCCGCGCCTCCTTCCAGCCGATGCGGCGATCATCATCCTCGGGGAGCGGCGCGTTGCGGTCCCAGTGCTGCAACCGGGGAAGCCCGAGCCATTCCGCCTTGAGGCGGTAATAGCGATGGGCAAGGCGCGGATAATCGGCGCGGACCGCGGTGGTGAGCGCCTCGACCACCTCGTCCTCGACCATGTTGGCGCGGTTGCGATAGCTCGCCGGGTGCGGATAGTGCCGCCAGCCATCGGCGATTTCCTTGTCCTTCGCGATCGTGTTGATGACGAGGGAGAAGAGCCGGATATTGTCCGCGAGCACCGTGCCGATGGCGTGGGCTGCGGTTTCGCGCGCCGCGCGGTCGTGATCCGAAAGCTGATTGAGCGCGGCGCTCATCGTCAATTGCTCGCCGGCTACGGGGACGCGCATGCCGGCGACCGTCTCATCGAAAAGCCGGCTCCAGGCGCTGTGGCCGGTCACTTCCTTCTCGTGGAAGAGCTTCTCGAGCGCGTCGTCGAGCTGATGCGGCCGGAAGACGCGCAGATCGCGGAGCCACGGCCGGAAATGACCCGCCGCCGGATCGGCGAGCTTGGCCTCGAGCATGGGCTCCTCGAGCCGGTTGAGCTCGAGGCCGAAGAAGATGAGATGGCTGCTGATCGCGGTCACGCGCTCATTGATGGTCTGATAGAAGCGCCCGTATTCGGGATTGGTCGAATCCGCGCTGAAGAGAAGCTGCGCGTAGGAGACCAGACGGCCGAGGCGTTCCTCGAGCCGTTCGAACTCCCGGATCGCCGCGCCAAGCTCCGCGCCCGAGAGGGCGGCGAGACGGCCGGCATGGCGCGCGGCGAAATCCTTGGCATCCTTTTCGGCGCGCGCGAGGTCGGCGGTGACCGCGGGGCTGTCGGGCGCGGAATAGAGATCGCCGAGATCCCAGCTCGGCAGCGCCTCCGCGCTGCCCGCCTGACCTTCCGGGGCGTGGCTCGGGCCGGGATATGGCATTGGATTCGGGTCCTCTATGCTGAGGGGCGGATCTGCTCTTCCCTAAGATGGAGGCGGGGGGCAGGGCCGTCAAAGGGGCGGGCAAAAGCCTGGCCCGGAGGGAGGAGCGCCGGAGCGCGATGACCGGAGGTGGAATCACCGCGGGTCTCAATCGCGCGATAAAACAATGACTGAGAGCGGCATGCGCTCGCGCGAGCGATCTCATCCTGCTCGAGGAGAGGACGTGGGGGCTTATCCGCATTGGCCGAACCTGGCCGCAATGCTGTTCGGCCGCGCCCGGCAATGGCGCGGGCGGACAATGTTGCGCGCCTTCCGCGACGGCGCCTGGCAGGCCAAGAGTTGGGACCGCTTCGCGCGCGAGGCCGCTTCAGCGGCGCGCCATCTTCGCGCCGCCGGGATCGGCGCCGGCGAGCGGGTTTTGATCCTCGCCGAGAATGGGCCCGAATACCCGGTCGCGGAGACCGCGCTGATGGCGATCCGTGCGGTTCCGGTGCCGGCCTACACGACCAATACGCCAGGCGATCACGCGCATCTGCTCCGCGATGCCGGGATCAGCGCAGCGATCGTCTCGACCCGCGCGCTCGCCGAGCGCCTTCTTGCCGGCGCCTCTCTCGCGGGCGGGCTCGATCTCATCGTCGCGGGCGAGACGCTGCCGGCGATCCCCGGCATCCGCACGCTCGCCTGGTCGGAGATCACTGCCGGCGATGCCACACCGGATGATATCGAGGCGGAGGCCGCGCGCATTCCCCCCGAAACCCTGGCCTGCCTCATCTACACCTCCGGCACCGGCGGAGCGCCGAAGGGCGTGATGCTGCCGCACCGCGCGATCCTTTCCAATTGCCGTGGCGCGGAGACGCTGGTTCGTCCGCTTTCGCTCGAAGGCGAAACCTATCTTTCCGTGCTGCCGCTTTCGCACAGCTACGAGCACACGGTCGGGCAATTCTTCCTGACGTCCATCGGCGTCGAGGTCGTCTATGGGCGCGGCATCGAGCATCTTGCCGCCGATCTCGCGACGATCCGCCCCTCGCTCATCACCATCGTGCCGCGCGTCCTGGAGGTGGTCCGCGGCCGCATTCTCGGCCAGCTGTCGCGGGAATCGCGGTTCAGGCGGGCGCTTTTCGAGCGCGCCCTTGCCAACGGAATCGCCCGCATCGACCATCGCCCGCTCTCGACCCTCGCCCGGCTCGCGGAGCCGCTGCTCGATCGGCTCGTGCGGCGCAAGGTGCAGGCGCGTTTGGGTGGCCGGCTCAAGCTCGTGGTCAGCGGCGGGGCGAGGCTCGACCCCGAGGTCGGGCGGTTCTTTCTCGCGCTCGGCGTGCCGCTCATTCAGGGATATGGGCAGACCGAGGCGGGACCGGTGATCAGTGCTTCGCCGCCCGGCAGCACGCGGATCGAGACGGTGGGGCCGCCGCTCGAAGGGGTGGCGCTCCGCATCGCCGAGGATGGCGAGATCCTCGTGCAGGGCGAGCTCGTGATGCTCGGCTACTGGAACCAGCCGGAAGCGACTTCGCTTTGCCTTTCCGGTGGCTGGCTGCACACGGGCGATATCGGCATGCTGGATACGCATGGATATCTGCGCATCACCGATCGCAAGAAAGACATCATCGTGCTTTCGGGCGGCGATAATATCTCCCCGGCGCGGATCGAGAGCATGCTGATGAACGAGCCGGAAATCTTTCAGGCGGTCGTGACCGGCGATGGCGAGCCCTATCTCTCTGCCCTGCTCGTCGCCTCGGAGGAGGCCGACGAAGCATCGGTCGCGGCGGCGGTGCGGCGCGTGAACGCGCATCTCTCGGTGATCGAGCGCATCCGCCGTCACCGGCTGGTGCCCCCTTTCACCCAGGAGAACGGCCTGCTGACACCGACCCAGAAAATCCGCCGCCATACCGTGCTCAGCACCCACAGGGCGATGCTCGATGCGACCCCGTGAGAGCCTCTTTGAGAATGCTACTGTGATAGTCGTCCGGCGTGTCTTTCTGCGCTTCCGGTGCTCACGGCCAGGTTTGTTTGGCGATCAATTTCATGGCTTCCCCTTGGGCTTTGGCGGATCGCTGCGCTTATCCGCCAGAAGCCATATTGATCTTAAGGCCGCTCTGCTCCGGTTCTCGAAAGCCGCGCCGGATCAGCGCCTGCGGCGCTTCCGACTCGCCACAGCGCATTCTCGAATAGGCTCTGAGAACTCGCCCGATCGACGCGTGGGATTACATGCCGAGCGCGCGGCGATAGAGATCGAGCAGGGTTTCCTGCTCCTCGACCGCCTGCGGCTCCTGGCGGCGCAGCCGGATGAGCTGGCGCATCACCTTGACATCGAACCCCGCCGATTTCGCTTCCAGATAGACATCGCGAATATCCGCGCCGAGCGCCTTGCGCTCCTCCTCGAGCCGCTCGATGCGCTCGACCAGGCTGCGCAGCCGATCGGCCGCGATCCCGCCGGTGGCGGCACGCGGAGCCAAGGCGGCGGTGCCCGATGATGCCATGTGCCTCTCCTGCGGCAGGGGGAGCGGGGGATAGCCGTGGCGGGCGGGCGGGTCAATCCGTCGCCGCGCCGCGCCGCCCCATTCTCCACAAGCGAATTCGATAGCGCGATCCGTGGTCCGGGCCGCCAACACCTTCCTTCTCATCTATGCCGCGCTGTTTCCGATCATCGATCCGGTCGGCAACGTGCCGTTCTTCGTCGCCGCGACATTCGGCTGCACGGAGGCCGAGCGGCGTGCGCTGGCGCTCGGCGTGGCGCGCTATAGCCTTTTCCTTCTTGTCGGATCGCTCTTTTTCGGGGCGAACGTGCTGGGGTTTTTCGGTGTCACCCTGCCCGCGGTGCGGGTCGCGGGCGGGCTTGCGGTGAGCGCCTTCGGCTGGCGGCTGCTGGAGAGCGGAGGCTCGATCGATGGCGGGCGCAATACCGGGACGCGCACCAGCGGGGCACAACCGCCCGATGCCTTCTATCCGCTCACCCTGCCGCTCACCGTGGGACCGGGCTCCATCTCGGTCGCCATCACGCTTGGCGCCGTGCGCCCGCCCTTGCGCCAGGCGCCGCTCGAGCTCGCCTTCTTCGTCGCCGCGGCGCTGGCGGCGATCATCGCCCTCTGCGTCACGATCTATCTCTGCTACCGCTTCGCCGAACGCACCGTCGCGATCCTTGGCGAGCGCGGCACCAACGTGATGCTGCGTCTTGCCGCCTTCATCATGCTCTGCATCGGCATCCAGATCATCTGGAGCGGCGCTTCCGCCTTTCTCCACCACTGATAGATTGCGCCCAGCTCTTCGCGCCCCTTCTCTTCGCGAAGGCCCGGCCCGTCATCATCCTTCCCAAGCTCACCCTTTGCCGTCCCGGTGGCGCGCGATCGCCTCGCTGATCAACTGCCGCGCCTTGGCGGCGTCTCCCCAGCCTTCGACCCTGACCCACTTGCCCTCCTCGAGATCCTTGTAGTGCTCGAAGAAATGGCGGATCTGAGCAAGCGTGATGGGGGGCAGGTCCGCGGCCTCGGCAATATGCGCATAGCGCTGGGTGAGCTTGGGCGAAGGGACGGCGACGACCTTCTCGTCCTGGCCATTCTCGTCCGTCATCATCAGCACGCCGACCGGGCGGACATTGATCACCGCCCCCGGCACGATCGGGCGCGTGTTCGCCACCAGCACGTCGATCGGATCGCCATCCTCCGAAAGCGTGTGCGGCACGAAGCCGTAATTTCCGGGATAGCGCATCGGCGTGTAGAGGAAGCGGTCAACGACGAGCGTGCCCGCCGCCTTGTCCATCTCGTACT
>Ga0335075_10015470_pt1 | contig 11431 bp, 8 predicted proteins | sample Lox_Sample_24_FD_206723 | JGI IMG/M metagenome (GOLD analysis project Ga0335075, IMG submission 206723) | Soil microbial communities from Loxahatchee National Wildlife Refuge, Florida, United States - Lox_Sample_2.4 | ecosystem: Environmental > Terrestrial > Soil > Wetlands | place: USA: Florida...
AACGCCAACGAGGACTCATACAGCGGCACTTATATTTGTACGGACAGTGTTGAGACCGTGCCCCTCAGCGACTCGAATACGAGCCTGAACGATAGCACGAATTTCGACAATACGACGCTGCGGACGCCGGACGCCAGGTTCGAGGTGAGTGGAATTAGCTCGGGCGTATGCGGTGGTTCATATAACGTTGGGCTGCTCGGCATTCTCCACGAGCCCCAGGCACTCTCCGGCGATAAGGGTGCGGATGCGATAGCCGGCAATACCCTCTATGGGATGGGCTCGGCGACAGGCTTTGTCTATTGGAATCCGTATTGATGACGATCTGACATTGCTTCGATGATGCGGAGGCAGGGTGAAAACCCTGCCTTTGCATTAAAGGAAACAGTGCAGCCTTCACGAACATCTTTAGCCGGCGGCGTAATCCGTCGGACTCGATGGAATCCTTCATTGGACTGAGGGGGGAAACGAATTAGGGTTCTCGTCTTGATGCGTGTGTCATTCTGTGCTATTCCCTCTCGCAGTGAGCGGGGGATGAGGCCATGGATTTTTCAATTAAACATAATAATGCGCGTGTTGCACTGGCCATTAGCGTGACCTTCTTTGCGATCGTCGCAATGCAAGGCTCTCCGGCCCACGCCGACGCCGAGACGGTGGTTCATTCGTTCAACGGACCGACCTCGGATGGCGCGCTGCCCAGTGCCGGCATGATCGATACAGGGCATGTTTTGTACGGGACTACCACACAGGGTGGTACTGGCACGACCTGTAGCAGCGGAAGCGGCGGCTGCGGCACGGTGTTCTCCTGGAGTCCAAAGAGCGGCGCCGAGGCAGTGCTGTATTCGTTCCAGGGCGGCAGCACTGACGGCGCGGTGCCATATGCCGGCATGATCAAGGTTGGGGGCATACTCTACGGGACGACCACACAGGGCGGCACTGGCACGCTCTGTACCAATGGCTGTGGCACGGTGTTCTCGGTAAACTTGACGACTGGCGTGGAAGCAGTGGTGTATTCGTTCCAGGGCGGCACCGACGGCGCTGTGCCGTATGGCCGTCTGCTCAACGTCGGCGGCAAACTCTTTGGAACGACGACGCAAGGCGGCACCGGGACGAACTGTAGCAACACCACCAATGGCTGCGGCACGGTGTTCTATGTGAACCCGACGGCTGGCACCGAAGTGGTGGTGTATTCGTTCCAGGGGGGCATCGACGGCGCTATACCATATGATGGTCTGATCGATGTGGGACACATATTGTATGGGACGACCACACAGGGCGGCACAAGCACGAACTGTACCAATGGCTGCGGCACGGTGTTCTCGGTCACCAAGAAAGGCGTTGAAAGCGTTTTGTACAGTTTCTCAGGCGGCGACAATGACGGCGCATTCCCCGTTTCCGGTCTGCTCAGATTGGGCGACTTACTATACGGCACGACAGAATATGGTGGCTCCGGCGACTGCGAGTATAATGGTATGACTGGTTGCGGAGTGGTTTACTCGATCACCACGGCAGGGAATGAAATAGGGCTCTATTCGTTCCAGGGCGTTGTCCAGGGCGACGGTGCCTATCCCGATGCGCCGCTCGTCAATTTCTACGGAACGCTTTACGGTACCACAAGTGCCGGCGGTGACAGCGAATGCGGTGTAATTGGCGGCTGCGGTACCGTATATTCGATAACGACCGCTGGAACTGAACAGGCGGAGTGGTCGTTTGAGGGCGGTATCAGCGATGGGGTGGCGCCCTATGCTCCGCTCGTCAAGGTGGGACACGCCCTCTACGGAACCACTAGTCTCGGGGGTGGCCCGGGATGCGATGACGAGGGTTGCGGTACGGTATTCAAGATTTTGCCACATTGACGAGTGGTCCTTACCTGGTTCTCGAGCAAGTTCAAGATTGCGAGCGAACCGGGAGCCGATCGGTAGATTGGGTCATTGACGGGGAAAACCGTGATGAAACGCATCTGCATCGCTCTGTCGGTCGCCGCAGTTTGTTGCACATTTGCCGTGAAGCTTCTCGAAGCACGGGCTGCCATGGCCGGAGAAAAGGTCATTCACGCTTTCGGCACCGGTTCGGACGGGCAACTGCCCACTGCCCGTTTGACCGATGTCAAGGGTACACTCTATGGGACGACACTGTCGGGCGGCATTCATGAAAAGGGCACGGTTTTTGCCCTCGACCCAACCACCGGCGCCGAGAAGGTGCTCTACTCGTTTTGCAGTCAGCAGGGTTGCCTCGACGGGGAGCAGCCTGAGTCTCGTCTGGTCGACGCGGGAGGCACGCTATATGGCACGACTTACAGCGGGGGTACCAATTCCTACTACGGTACGGTGTTTGCACTCGATCCACAAACCCGCCAGGAGAACGTGCTTTATTCCTTCTGTAGCCAACCGAATTGCATGGATGGAGCAGCCCCAATTGCCGCTCCGATCGATCTGAACGGTGCGCTTTACGGTACAACAGTATATGGTGGCGCGTATGGCCACGGCACGGTGTTTGCCATTGATCCGGACACGGGCGCGGAGACGGTGCTTTATTCCTTCTGCAGTCAGCAAGGGTGCATGGACGGCGAAGAACCTTTGGCCGGCCTCGTCGACGTGAACGGGATGTTATATGGGACGACAGCGGAGGGTGGCACTTATGGCTACGGTACCATATTCGTCATCGATCCAGACACTGGCGCGGAGACCGTGCTTTATTCTTTTTGCGGTCGGCAGAATTGCGCAGACGGAGCGTATCCCCGTGCCGCCCTGATCAATGTGAACGGTACGTTATATGGCACGACTACATCTGGCGGGGCAAAATCATATGACGGCACAGTATTTGCGTTTGATCCGACGACCAACGGGGAGACTGTGTTGTATTCCTTCTGTGAAGTACAAAAGCATCATATATGCAAGGACGGGGCGATGCCTTGGGCGAGCCTGATCGATGTGGACGGCACGCTGTACGGTACAACGATAGAGGGGGGTACCGCCATCAATTGCCATGATGGTTGCGGGACGATATTTGGGCTCGATCCGGTAACCCAGACGGAGCAGGTAGTCCATGCATTCCAGATGAACGGCACCGACGGTCTGGAGCCTGTCGCCGGTCTGGTCGATGTCGGCGGCACGCTGTACGGAACGACGTATTATGGAGGCGCCGCAGCTGCCGGCACCGTTTACGCGGTGACTCCGGAAGTTCCTGGGAAAGTCAGAGGTCACCAGGGACGTGAATAGCGAGGGTTGGTCGCCTGCGTCGGCTTTCTCATACCCCAGCAGTTTAACTCCCTTTCTACAGTTGAAGCACATTGACTGCTTCCGTCGCGCCGCGTGCCGAATTACAGTTGATTCGTCCGCCCCGGGACCTGAAGCCGGTATGCTTGCCACGCTGAAAATCCGCGATCTCGTGCTCATCGAGGATGTGGCGCTCGATTTTGCGGGCGGGTTGAACGTGCTGACCGGCGAAACGGGGGCAGGCAAATCCATCCTGCTCGACGCTTTGGGGCTTGCTACCGGCTCGCGAGCCGGCATGCGGTCGAGCGTGCGCGGCAGCGCGGCGCAGGGATCGGCCACGGCGATGTTCGATCTGCCGGCACGGCACGAGGCACGCACGCTCATCGCAGAAAACGGTTTCGCGGTCGACGGCGAGGTCATCCTGCGACGGGTGCTTTCCGGCGATGGCCGGACGCGCGCCTTTCTCAATGACGAGCCGATCGGCGTGGCGCTGCTGCGCGAATTGGGAAGCGAACTCGTTGAAATACACGGGCAGGCCGACGATCGCGGGCTGTTCGACAACGCGACCCATCGCCGGCTGCTGGATGCTTTCGGCGGACACGCGACTCTCGCCGGCGAAGTCGCAATCAAACATCAGGCATTGGAGCGGCTTAGCGCGGAGGTCGACGCACTTCGCAAAAGCGCGGAAGCCGCATCGCGCGAAACGGAATTCCTGCGGCATGCGGTGGATGAGCTCTTCGCGCTGGCCCCCGAGGAACGCGAAGAGGCGCGGCTCGCGGACGAACGCGCATTGCTCCTGAACGCGAGCCGGATCGCCGAAGATATTTCGTCGGCAATCGGGCTTCTCTCCGGCGACAAGGGCGCGGAGTCGGCGCTCGCAACCGCGCTCAAGCGATTGGCGCGGCTCCCCGCCGAAGCGCGAGAACGCATCAGGGTGGCGGAAGCCACGCTCGACCAGGCGTTCGCGCTCACCGAAGACGCGCGGCGCGAGCTCGAAGCTTTGCTGTCGCAGCTCGAGGTGGATGCAAATTCGCTGGAGCGGAAGGAGGAGCGGCTGTTCAGCCTGCGCGCCGCAGCGCGCAAATATGCGGTACACCCCGATGCACTGCCGCGTCTGCTTGCAGATTACCAGGCGAAACTCGACAGTGCCTCCAATGGAGACGCCCGGCTCAAACTGCTGTCCGTGGAAGTAGCACATGCGCGGGATAATTATAGGGAAGTGGCACAGCGGCTCAGCGCGGTCAGGCAGGCGGCAGCGCAGAAACTCGAAAAGGCGGTTGCCCGCGAGCTTGCGCCGCTCAAGCTCGGTCATGCCCGGTTTCGCGTGATGCTCGAATTGCTCGGCGGTGAGGAGAATGCGAACGGTCTCGAGCGTGTGAGTTTCGAAGTGGCAACGGTGGAAGGCGCGAGCTTCGGCCCGTTGGCGAAGATTGCCTCGGGCGGCGAACTTGCGAGGTTTTCGCTGGCGCTTAAGGTGGCGCTCTCCGAGACGAGCCCTCCCGCTGCGCTAGTCTTCGACGAAGTGGATCGCGGAGTGGGTGGCGCGGTCGCCGATGCGGTCGGCGAGAGGCTTCAGCGCCTGGCGCGCTCCACCCAGGTGTTGCTCGTCACCCATTCGCCGCAGGTCGCGGCCCGCGCCGAACGTCACTTCCGCATCACGCGCTCGCGCGATCGTACCCAGGTGGAGCTGCTCTCGCCAGAGGCGCGCGTGGAGGAAATCGCCCGCATGCTCGCAGGTGCTTCAATCACCGAAGAGGCTCGCGCCGCCGCCCGCCGCCTTCTCACCGAAGCCAACCCGCCGCCCAAATCCAGGAAGCGCGCGTGATGACGTTCATACGGAAAAGAAGAATTGCACGCGAAGGCGCGAAGGCGGGTAGTGGGGCAGTGAACAGGGGTTGTATCGAGCACAATGAAGGATTGTGGGCCGAAGGCGCGCGGTTGCCATGCGACCGCACGATGGTCGGCATCGGAATGGATTCCTCCGTGTCTCCGCGCCTCCGCGTGCCATCTCTTTCTGTCGGCATCCCCATGGCGCGGTCATGAGCGCGTCGAAAGCCGTCGAAAAACTGACGCCGGCACAGGCGAAAGCGGAGCTGGCGCGATTGGCGGAAGAGATCGCGGCGAATGACCGCCGCTACTATCAGGAAGACGCGCCGATCATCTCCGATGCGGACTATGACCAGTTGCGCAAGCGCAATTCGGCGATCGAAGCGCGCTATCCGGAGCTGATAAGGCCGGATTCGCCGTCATTGCGCGTCGGCGCCAAGCCTTCGGAGAGATTCGCCAAGGTCGTTCATCGCGTGCCGATGCTTTCGCTCGACAATGCGTTCGACGAGGGGGACGTGGTGGATTTCGTGGCGCGCGTGCGCCGCTTTCTCGGCCTGAAACTGGACGACGAACTTGTTTTCGTCGCCGAGCCCAAGATCGACGGATTGTCCGCCAGTCTGCGCTACGAGAACGGCATTTTCGTGCAGGGCGCAACGCGCGGCGATGGCATCGAAGGCGAGGATGTAACAGCCAATCTGCGCACCCTGCGCGACGTGCCGCTCAGGTTGCACGGAAAGGCGCCGGACGTCCTCGAAATTCGCGGCGAAGTTTACATGCTGCACAGCGATTTTGCAGCGCTCAACGAACGCCAGGCGAAAGCAGGCAAGCCGCTCTTTGCCAATCCGCGCAATTCCGCTGCGGGCTCGCTGCGCCAGCTCGATCCGGCAATTACCGCAAGCCGGCCGCTTCATTTCTTCGCCTATGCCTGGGGCGAAGCGAGCAAACTACCGGAAGATACGCAATGGAGCATGCTGGACGTCTTCAAGGCTTATGACTTCCGTGTCAATCCGCTGATCCGGCGCTGCCGAAGCACCGAAGAGATGCTCGCCTTCTATCGCGACATCGAAACCCGGCGCGCCACGCTCGGCTATGACATCGACGGCGTCGTGTACAAGGTGGACCGGCTTGATCTGCAGGAGCGGCTGGGTTTTGTCTCGCGCAGCCCTCGCTGGGCAATCGCGCACAAATTTGCTGCCGAACAGGCCGACACGATCCTGCTCGACATCGACATCCAGGTCGGTCGCACGGGCACGCTCACACCGGTTGCGAAGCTCAAGCCGGTCACGGTCGGCGGCGTAGTGGTGCAGAATGCGACGCTTCACAACGAGGACGAGATTGCGCGCAAGGATGTGCGCATCGGCGACACGGTGGTGGTGCAGCGCGCGGGCGACGTCATTCCGCAGATTGTTCGCGTCATTCCCGAGAAACGGCCGCGCGGCGCCAAGCCTTATGTGTTTCCGGACCGATGCCCCGTCTGCCACAGCCATGCCGTGCGCGAGGTGGATGAAAAAACCGGCGAGCCCGAGGCAGCGCGACGCTGCACCGGCGGCCTTATCTGCTCCGCGCAGGCCGTCGAGCGGCTCCGGCATTTCGTCTCGCGCAACGCGTTCGATATCGAAGGCTTGGGCGAAAAGCATATTACCACGTTTTACGAGGATGGGCTCATAAAGGAACCCGCAGATATTTTCCGGCTCGAAAAGCACTATGGCGCAGGCGGGAAGGCGATTGCGAAGCGGGAAGGTTGGGGCGAGCAAAGCGCGGCGAATCTGTTCGAGGCGATCAACCGGCGGCGCAAAATCCCGCTCGACCGCTTTATCAATGCGCTCGGCATGCGGCATGTGGGCGAGACGACGGCGAAATTGCTGGCGCGGAATTTCCACACGATCGAGGCATTGCTCGCCGCAATGGAAGGTCCGCAGGCGATGGAAGAGCTCGATTCCATCAGCGGCATCGGCGAAACGGTTGCGGAAGCGATCAAGGACTTCTTCGACGAGCCGCACAATCGCGAGGCGCTCGACCATCTGCTTCCCGAACTCGACATTCAGCCCGTTGCCACACCGAAGGCCGCGCATTCTGCCGTTGCAGGAAAAACCATTGTGTTCACGGGCTCGCTTGAAAAGATGACGCGCCCGGAAGCCAAGGCACGCGCCGAGGCGCTCGGCGCGAAAGTTGCGGGCTCGGTGTCGAAGAAAACCGATCTCGTCGTCGCCGGTCCCGGTGCAGGATCAAAGTTCGCCGAAGCACAGAAGTTGGGCGTCGAGGTCATCGACGAAGATGCGTGGCTGAAGCTGATCGGGGAGCAGTAACGGGGAATTGCTGTGGCGGAGGGAAATGATTGGCGCGCGGAGACGCGGAGTACGCGGAGTTTTTTGGACACCAAGACACCGAGAGCACTAGGAATGATCAGCGCGCGAAGCGCGCAATGTGCTTGATGTTTTGGTGGCGAACCTCTCTTTTTCTCCGCGTACTCCGCGTCTCCGCGTGCCAAATCTTCCTTCCGCATGAACGGACCGCAAGGCCGAGCGTTTAACGGAAGATGGCGAGTATGGATGCGACGGCGGATACGCTGGTCATCTTCGGCGCGACGGGGGATCTCGCGCGGCGAATGTTGCTCCCGTCGCTTTATTTTCTCGAGCGCGACGGGCTTCTGGACCGGCGGCTGCGCATCATCGGCGCGGCGCGGGCGGCACTGGACCAGACGGACTTCCGGGCGCTGGCGCGCGAGGTGCTCATCGAGCGCGGCGAGATGCTCGATGAAGCAGTCTGGCTCGGTTTCGAAAGCCGGCTCGACTATTGCAAGGTCGACGCCGGTGCGCGCGGCGGATTCGAAAGACTCGCGCGGATGACGGGCAACGACAATGTTTATTACCTCTCGCTCTCGCCGCAGCATTACGGAATGGTCTGCGCCAATCTGCAGGCAGTGGGACTTGCGACGCCGCAAAGCCGGATCGTCGTCGAGAAGCCCATCGGGCACGATCTCGCGAGTTGCCGCGCGATCAACACCTGTCTCGGGCGCGGCTTCGACGAGAGCCGAATTTTCCGCGTCGATCATTATCTCGGCAAGGAGACGGTGCAGAACCTGCTTGCATTGCGTTTCGCCAACGTGCTGTTCGAGCCGTTGTGGAACAGGGCCTCTATCGATCACGTGCAGATCACGGTCGCCGAATCCATCGGCATCGAGGGACGTTGGAGTTATTACGATGCGTATGGCGCGCTGCGCGACATGGTGCAGAACCACGTGCTCCAGCTGCTCTGTCTCGTCGCAATGGAGCCGCCGGCGCGGCTGGACCCTGATGCGGTGCGCGACGAGAAGGCGAAAGTGCTGCGCTCGCTGCGGCCGATCGGGCCCGCGGACGCTCGGGTCAGGACCGTGCGGGGACAATACGTCGCCGGCCAGATTGGCGATGCGCCGGTTCCCGGCTATGCGGCGGAGGCTGGCGGCGGCCCGAGCGGTACCGAAACCTTCGTTGCCATCGCGGCGGAAGTGCAGAACTGGCGCTGGGAAGGCGTGCCGTTCTATCTGCGCACGGGCAAGCGACTTTCCGACCGGCACACGCAGATCGTGATTCAGTTCAAATGCGTGCCGCATTCGGCCTTCGGGGGCGGCGATCTCATTGCCAACCGCCTCACCATCACGCTGCAGCCCGAAGAACGCATATCGCTCCAGCTGATGAACAAGACGCCGGGGCTGACCACGGACGGGATGCGGCTGAGCCCGCTATCGCTCGATCTGAGCCTCACCGAGGCCTTCAGCGCGCAAAGGCGGCGCATCGCCTATGAGCGGTTGATTCTCGACGCGCTTTCAGGAAATCCGACATTGTTTGTCCGCGTCGACGAAGTCGAAGCCGCCTGGACCTGGATCGACGGCATTGCCGCGGCGTGGAAGGAAACCGGCCTCGCGCCGGAACCTTATGCGGCCGGTTCGCGCGGCCCAGCCGGCGCCGACGCGCTCATCGCCCACCGCGGCTAATCCCCGGGCGCGACAGCGCAACATCGAGCCACCACGAGCACAAAAAGCACCAAGAAGGATAGCGCGCCACACGCGCGACCGCCCCCAGAGGCCCCGACCTGGATCCGGCAAATACGCAACGCCTCATCTTTGTGCTCTTGGCGCTCTTGTGGTGCAACACGTCCTTTCCGTGCTTGCGCGTACACGCAGTCAGTGGTGGGTCGGTTTCAACTCGATCTTCTTCGTGTGCGCTTTGGCGCCGCCAGGGCGTGGCACGAAAATCCGCAGAACGCCGTTCTCGAACGACGCTTCGACCTTGTTCGGATCGGCATCGAAGGGCAGGCGGAAGCGGCGCATGAAGGTGCCGTAGGCGCGCTCCATCAGATGATAGCGCTTCTTCTCGTCCTTCTCTTCCTTCTCGAAGCTCCTCTCGGCCCTGAGCGAGAGGATTCCGTCGCTGTATTCCACGTCGATGTTCCTTTCCTCGACGCCGGGGAGTTCCGCCTTGACCTCGAATCCCTTGTCGCTTTCGCTGACATCGACGATCGGATTGATGACGCCGCCTTCGCGGGCCGCGGCGGGGACGCGCATGCCGCGGGTGAAATCATCGAGCAGGCGGTCCATGTCGCGCCACAGGCTGAAGGAGCCGTCATCCTCGCCTGTGGAGGGAAAATTGGAGCGGGTGAGCGGTCGCAGGAAATTGGCCATGATTGCCTCCGGAAGTTTCCCCCGCGACGGTACTAACGGCAAAGAGATTGGACGGTTCCGGCTTTTCGCCCCCCACGCGGAGAAAAGGCCGCCTTTGCTATTCGCCGTATGCCGCCGCGGGACGCCGCAACCCGGCTTTACCGACCGCGTTCGCTGGTGCATGACGGGCGGGCGAATCTGGCAGGCAGACGCGCGATGGAATCGGTAAATCCCTTCACCGGCGAGACGATGCGGCGCTACGACGAGACGAGCCGCGAACAGGTGGACGCCGCGATCGTGGCGGCACACCACGCCCATCTTGCATGGCGCGAGCAGAGTTTCGCCGCGCGCGCGGAGCCCATGCGCCGCGCCGCCGCGCTGCTCGACGAACGCGCGGAAGAGTATGGCCGGCTCATGGCGCTCGAAATGGGCAAGCCGATCCGCGACGGAATCGCGGAAGCAAAGAAATGCGCGACGGGCTGCATCTATTACGCCGAAAACGCGGAGAAATTCCTGGCCGCGCAGCCGGTCGAACTCGAAGGCCGGAAAGCGCGCGTGGTCTTCAAACCTCTCGGCGTGCTGCTCGCGGTGATGCCGTGGAACTTTCCCTTCTGGCAGGTGATCCGCTTCGCCGCGCCCGCGCTGATGGCCGGCAATGCGGGCCTGTTGAAACACGCCGCAAATGTGCCGGGCTGCGCGCTCGCGCTCGAACAATTGTTCCGCGACGCGGGTTTTCCCGGGCATCTGTTTCGCACGCTGCTCATCGGCAACAGCGCGGTCGAGCACGTGATCGAACACAAGCTGGTGCGCGCCGTGTCTCTGACGGGCAGTTCCGGCGCGGGCCGTGCGGTCGCGGGCACGGCCGGACGCTGTCTCAAGAAAACCGTGCTCGAACTCGGCGGCAGCGACGCCTATCTCGTGCTCGAGGACACAGATGCCGGTTTCGCGGCGGCGCAGGGCGCGAAGGGCCGTCTGGTCAATGGCGGGCAGAGCTGCATCGCCGCCAAGCGTTTCATCGTCGTCGAAAGCCGCCGCGCGGAATTCGAGCGCGCGCTCGCGGCCGAAATGGGGAAGGCAAAGATGGGCGATCCGCTCGATGAAACAACGACGCTTGGTCCCATGGCACGGCACGATCTCCGCGACTCGCTCCACGAACAGGTGAGAAAGAGCGTCGAGCGCGGTGCGCGCTGCCTGCTGGGCGGCGAGATACCGGTGGGGAGGGGTGCGTTCTATCCGCCGACCGTCCTCACCGATGTCAGGAAGGGCATGCCCGCTTATGATGAGGAAATGTTTGGTCCGGTAGCCGCCATCATTTCCGTCCGCGACGAGCAGGACGCGGTCCGCATCGCCAACGATTCGGATTTCGGGCTCGGCGGCGGCATCTTCACGCGCGATCTTGCGCGCGGCGAAAGGCTGGCGTCGGAATCGGTCGAAGCGGGTCTGGTGTTCGTCAATGCGCCGGTCGAATCGAATCCCAAACTTCCCTTCGGCGGGATCAAGGAAAGCGGTTACGGACGCGAACTTTCAAGCTTCGGCATCCACGAATTCGTGAACATCAAGACGGTTGTCGTGGCGTCGCACGGCGGCGCTGTGGCGGCGGAGACAGTGCTTTCGGAATAGTGATGTCACGTCGCGCGTGCATCAATGATGGGCGCTCATGAGCGGCACGAGCAGGAAGCCGACGGCGTCGGTCAGCCAGTGCGCGGTGATCGTGATCCAGAGATTGCGCTGCCAGAGATAAAGCAGTGTGAGGATC
>Ga0335075_10015471_pt1 | contig 11431 bp, 4 predicted proteins | sample Lox_Sample_24_FD_206723 | JGI IMG/M metagenome (GOLD analysis project Ga0335075, IMG submission 206723) | Soil microbial communities from Loxahatchee National Wildlife Refuge, Florida, United States - Lox_Sample_2.4 | ecosystem: Environmental > Terrestrial > Soil > Wetlands | place: USA: Florida...
CAAAGGCAAGCTCTCGGTCGCGGAGCCCAAGGCCCTTCGCTGGCGCATCTTCCACGCCCCCGCACGCATGGTGCGCTCGGGACGGCAGAACATCGTGCGCATCCTCGGCGGGTGGCCCGATGCGCAAACACTTGTCAGTGCGTACAGGCGCATCGTGCTGATCACCTGAGCAAGCCTCGGTTCACACGCTGCTTCCCGTAAGCGTCGTCTCGCAACGCCCCATGATCGGTCGAGACGCCCTATTGCTCCTTCTGTTGCGATCGGTACGCCGAACAGCCTCCCAAAATCACAATGACGCGATCCCGAGACAGCTCAACGCGTCGACTTCAGCGTCTTTCGGGTCCTTACCCGAAGTTTCGTGAATGATCGCGGTTAAGAAGGGGCGGTCTCAAAACGGTCTCATCGCCATTCGGTGCGAGAAGAATGCCGCTTTGGGCCGCTCCGCCCATGGACGTCACGCAGTGACCCGAGTAGCTTTCCCGAAGATTCAAGGTCTCGGCGCGGCGTGGGTGTGAACGTGCTTCGTTCAGATTCTTCGGAGGCGGGATAACGGCGATGCGACTGTCTTCGTCCATCACGCACCTCTCCGACCATTACAAGACCGTCGTCATCGGTTCCGGCTACGGGGGATCCGTCGTCGCGGCCCACTTGGCGGAATCGGGTCAAGAGGTCTGCATTCTCGAACGCGGCCCTGAACGGCACTCGGGCGAGTACCCGAAGAACACGGCCGAGATGCTGTTCGACCTCCAGTTGACCACGACGTCGGGGCATCACGGACGCCAGAGCGCGCTGTTCGACCTTCGTATGGGCCGCGACGTCCACGTGCTCGTCGGTAACGGTCTCGGCGGTACGTCGCTCATCAACGCCGGGGTTGTCCTCGAGCCCGCGGAGGGGCCGGAATACCAGTTGTTCGGGACGGACGGGCTCGGCCGGTACTTCGAAAATGTCAAAGAGACCCTCGACCCGAAGAGATTTCCCATGGAGTCGGGCCGGCCACTTCGCATGGGCGCCTTCAGCGCGGCGGCGGCCGCCAACGATCGCAGGACAAGGCGAGTCCCCCTGGCGGTTCGCTTCGAGGACGGCCCCAACGCCGCCGGAGTGTTCCAGCGCGCGTGCAACCGCTGCGGCGATTGCATCACCGGCTGCAACTTCGACGCCAAGGGGACCTTGCTCTACAACTATCTGCCCATGGCTCACAGAGCCGGCGCCGAGATCTACACCGGTGTAAAGGTCCGCTCGGTGATCCCAGACGGCCAAGGGAAGTGGTTGGTTTCGTACGTCCCGCTCGGGATCGGGCGTGGCGCACGGGCACCGGAGATGTTCCTCCGCGCGTCGCGGGTGATCCTTGCAGCCGGCGTGCTCGGTTCCACCGAGATCCTTCTGCGCTCGCGCAGTCTCGGACTGGACCTTTCGGACCGTCTTGGACGCGACTTCTCGGCCAATGGTGATGCGCTGGGCTTCGCCTACAGCGGTTACCTGCCCGTCGGGGGCGTCGCCTTCGGAGGCGCGAAGCGCCCGAGGAACCCACAGCGCGCAATGAATGGAGTGGGGCCGACCATCACCATGATGATGGAGCCGAAAGCGCCCGGCGCTCCGATCATCGAGGACGCGGTGGTGCCGTCTGCTCTCGGGCGCGCGTTCGCCGCGGCCCTCGGGGTGCTGTCGGCGACCCAACGGGTCAGCCAGGGCGATCGATGGCCGAGCTGGCGGTCGGTCCTCGGCCCTGGGTTGACGGGTCCCTATCGCGGGGCGCCGCACCGCACCCTGTCGATGTTGGCCATAGGTAGGGACTCCGGCACCGGCAAGCTCAGCATGGTCGACGATCGCCTCGATCTGGCGTGGATCGGCGCATCGACGGAACGGGTGTACGGGGTGGAGGAGGCGGGATTCGAAGAACTGGCGGACGCACTTCATGCCGAGTACATCCGCGACCCCTTCGACACCGGCTTAGGGGACAGCACCCTCATCACCACCCATCCTCTAGGCGGGTGTGCCATGGGCGAGGATGCTCGCCAGGGAGTCGTCGACCAGTACGGCCGTGTGTACAGGGGCGAATCCTCCGCGCAGCAGTGGGCCGTAGCGGGGCCGTACCACCCGGGCCCCGGAGCGGGGCCGTACCACCGGGGCCTGTACGTCCTCGACGGCTCGATCCTTCCGGGGCCTGTCGGTACCAACCCGCTGCTCACGATCGCCGCCCTGGCTCGACGCGGAGCCGAGCACATGCTGGACGAGAGCTGACGTGGCCCGGGAAAGAGCGAGCTGACGTGCCCCGGAACAACAGGGGTGCTCCGCCGCCGTCGCTGTTGCTCAGCGAGCACATGGCCGGATGGATAGCCAAGGGCAACCTCGACCCAAAACAAGCCGAGACAAAGGGAAAGGGCACGGGGACCCTGATCGAGCACGACCTGACCCTCGTCTGGGAGGACGGGCGCGCGGTCCTGTCCAAGCCGTCGGTCCCCGCCTGTGTGCGGGGCACCGTCGTCGCCCCGATCTTGAGTCGCGAACGTCTCTTCGCCTACGGGACGTTCCGCCTCTTGGTCCGCGACCCCACCCACGTAGCGACCTGGCACATGAAGTACGACCTCGACCTCGTCGACGTCACCGGACAGCGCCGCTACCGCCTGTTCGGAGAGAAGACCATCTCCGGCACCGGGGTCTACCGACCTTGGCGCTCCGCGACCACCTTGCCGTTCCAAGTCACCCGGATACCGACCCTGCACAGTGCCCGGAGAGCAGATGACGTCCATCGGGCATCCGGCGTGCTCCACCTGTCGGCCGGCGACCTGGTCCGGATGCTGATGTCGATCGACGCGCAGGGCGCCGGGCGCAGCGCGGGGCTGGCGCTGGTGGCCCGGTTCCTGCTGCGGTTCGTGACAGCGCTGCTCGGTGTGTACGGAGGTCCTCTCGACGAGGGGGAGGCGTTCGTCCACTCGCCCGATTCGACCGCCGACGATCCGGATCAGAAAGCGAAAGGGACCACCGAGCCCGTCGACCAACCCCCCACGCTGCCCGAGCCCACCGTCTTGTGCTGCGGCGGCTCACCGGACGAGCCTTCGTGGCGACGCCTCGCGCCCGGCGCAGCGGTAGCCGGGGACGCCTGGCTGAAGCTCACCCGCTACGCGCATCCGGCCGACGGGGCCGAGCAGCCCCGCCAGGTGATGCTGGCGCATGCGTTCGCCATGTCGGCACGGTGCTACATCACCGACTTCGAAGGTGCGTCGTTGCGGACGAACCTCGCCACGACTCTCTATCGGGAAGGGTACGACGTTTGGCTGTTCGACTACCGGGCCAGCATCGATCTGCCTTCGTCTGCGAGCCAGTTCGACCTCGACGACATCGCCAGCCGCGACTGGCCCACCGCGGTGGCGAAGGTGCTCGAAATGTCGGGCGCGGAGCAAGTCGACGTCTTCGCCCACTGCATCGGCTCCGCGACCTTCCTCATGGCGATGCTCGGAGGACACCTAGACGGTCGGGTGCGGGCCGCCGTGTGCAGCCAGGCAGGGATCTTCTGGCAGACCTCGCTCGTTTGTCTGGTCCGGTCGTACATTCCTTTCGGGCCACTGCTCGAGAAGCTGGAAATCCGCCGGCTCCAGCCGTTTTCCTCGGGAACGCCGTCGAACGTTCTCGCCGATCTGCTGCTGCGGTTGATACCGGTGCCACGCGGCGAACGATGCCAATTGGCCATCTGTCGTTGGCTCAACGCCGTGTACGCCATGAGCTACCGGCACGCCCAACTCGACGATGCCACCCATGACCACCTGGGCGACCTGATCAAACGAGGCAACCTCGAAGCCCTGGAGCACATCAACCTGATCCTCCGGCGTGGCCAGCTCGTCGACCACTGCGGAGGAGACGCCTATGTGACGCCGTCGGGGGCACACCACCTGGAGAACGTCCCGGTGCTTCTACTTCAGGGTGACGACAACTACCTGTTCAAACCGATCGGCAGCTTCATGACCCGCGAGTGGCTCGAGAGACACAACCAGGCCGGGATCTACAAGCGCGCCGTGCTCCAGGGATACGCGCACCTCGACGTGATCCTGGGTCGCACTGCCGACGACGATATCTTCCCGAGAATCACGGCCTTTTTCAGGGCCACGAAACAACAATTGATCGAGGACACGAAAGAGCAACTGGTGGAGCAGCCGAGACACATGCCGATCAGGCCGACCGCGAAGACAACGCCAGTTCCGTGATCCCGTCGGCTGCCCTGCGGGCGACGCTCCGGTAGCCGTTGCGGACTGCCAAGCGGCGCGAGGTTTCCAGGAGTTTGCGCGCCTTGTCCACCTCGCCCCGGGCGAGCAGCGAGCGTCCCCAAAACAGGTTCGTCTGCGCGTCGGCGAATTTGAGTCCACCCCGCTTCGCCGTGTCGGCCGCTACGGCGAAGAACTCGTCGGCCGACCGGTGACGTCCGAGCATCGCGGCCAACCCGCCCATGAACATCGCGACCGGCTCGTGGGCGGTGACGCCGTTGAACGGGATCTGGCGGTACCACGGCCCGAGCAACCTGAACAGCTGGCCCCCGGCATCCTTGTCCCCGAGCTCGATAGCCACCCGCGCGTAGTTGACGGCACCGGCGAACCACGCTGCGTCCGGCATCAGCCGCTCGAACCCCTGGGTGGACGCGGCCTCAAGGATCTGGGCCGCACGCCGAAGGTGGCCCGCCTCCAAAGCCGCCACCGCGAGCAGGGCCTGGACGGCCTCGATGGCCGGGTTGTCCTCCGCCACCTGCTCGACCAGGGTCTCGAGCTCTCCCAGCCGGCCCTGCTCGAGCCGCGCCATGGCCAGTTGTGTCCCGTAGAAGGACATGGCGTCGCGCTGTCCGGTCTCGGTTCCCCATCTGAGCGCCTCGGTTGCGAGCTCCTCCGCCCGGTCGGCGTCCCCGTACGCCAACGCGTCGGCCGCTTCCACGAAGAGGATGTCCCAAGTCACCGCCGGCTCGCGCAGCTGGTCCACGAGGCGGCGCATCTCGGCCATGGAGTGCCGGGCTCGGTCGAAGTCGCCGGTCTGCATGCCGACCGAGTGGGCCATGCCGTTGGCCCAGTAGAGGTTGGCGGGGTCTCCGAAGGATTCAGCCAGCGACAACAGCTCGGCCGCGTCCTCGTAGCGCTCGCTCGAGGAAGACGGTGCCCTGAGTGCGTACTGGCAGCAGTAAAGGACGCGGAGCGTGGTGACCGGATCGCCCAGGCGCCGGGCCATAGCTTTTGCGCTGGCGGCCAGCTCGAGACGTCGCTCGAGCGGTCCCCACGCGAGCTCGGCGCCGAGGGTCGCGAGAAGAACTGCGCGATCCGCGCTGTCGGACTCCGGCAGGGCACATAGCGCCGCTTCGAGCACCCCGACGCGGGCCTGATCGATGATCCCCACCCCGCTGAAGTACGTGCCCTTGTTGGCGAGCGCGGCTCGGACGAGGCGGTCGTCGGCTCGCAGCGCCTGCGCGGATCCGGCGGCGCTCAACAGTGTCTCGCGGAATGCCGGGTCCCCGGACAAGCGCTGTGCGGTACCGAGGTCCAGGACCAGGTCGGTCTCCAAGAGCCGATCCGGTTCCGCCTGTGCGCGCAGCATCTCCAGCGCGCGCCTGAAAGACGCGACCGCGTCCTCTGGGGCCAGAGCCTCGAGAGCGGCGTTGCCGGCGGCTCGTGTGTAGCGCACCGCCTTGTACTTGTCTGCGACCGCTCCCGTGTGCGCCCAGTGGTACGCCAGCTCGGTCACCCGAGCGCGGACGATGGAATCGGGGAGCCCTTCGAGGGCGAGGGCCACACGGCGGTGGATCCGGGATCGGCGCGTCGGGCCGAGGCCCTGGTACAGAGCGCTCTGGACGAGCGCGTGGGAGAAGGTAAAACCTCCCGGTGGCGCAGCGTCCTGTACGACCAGGGCTGCGGATGCTGCGTCGTCCAGAACGTCCAGCAGCGCTGACTCCTCGAGTCCGCAAACCTGCTCCAGGATTTCGACGTCGAAGGCCTGTCCGATCACGGCTGCGGCTCCGAGCGCGACAGGTGCCGCCCTGCCGAGCCTTCTGATCCGCATCGTTATGACCTCACGCACGCTGTCGGGCACTCGAAAGCCGTCGAAGCTTCCCGCCGTGACCCACCGGCCGGCGTCATCGACCACCACCGTCTTCGACTCGAGGAGGTCCCGGAGCACCTCGTCGACGAAGAATGGGTTCCCGGCCGTCTGTCGGTGCAAAGTCCTAGCGATGTGCAATCCCAGTTCGTCGAGCTGGCGACCAACGGTGGCTTCTGCGAACTGCGCGACCTCGTCCTCTCCCAGTCCTTTCAGGTCGAGACGATGAACTCCGGACTCGCGACGCAGGGCTGCGAGCGTGTCGGGGAGGAACGGCGAGACCGGCGGGTCGGTATGACGGAAGGTCGCGATGATCACGAGACGAGCGGACAGAACATTGGCAACGAGATGACGCAGGAGCTGCAAGGTCCCCGTGTCCGCCCAATGCAGATCGTCGATCACCACTACGAGGGGCGACGCCCGGGACAGCTCGTCGAGCAGGTCCTCCACCGCGCGGAACAATAGGTAGCGCTCTCGTTCGGGGTCGGCGCCCGAAGGCCTAGACGGCTCGGCGAAGCGTCCGGAGAGTTTCGGGACCAGCCGGACCACCTCTTGGCCGCGCGATCGCACGTAGGAGTCCAGCCAGCCGTCACTCGCGTGGCCCAGGTAATGGCCGATCGCCTCGGAGAACGGCTGGTACGGAACCCTAAGGTCCTCGTCGCACGCACCGTAGAGAACTGTGGCACCGTCGTCGGACATCAGGCGGGCTGCGTGGGCAGCCAGCGTGGACTTGCCCACACCAGGCTCGCCGCCGAGCACCACGACCTGGCGACCTTCGCCGCGGGCGGCCCGGTGGTAGGAGTCGACGAGCTGGCCGGTCTCCGTGAGCCGTCCCATCATCCCGATCGCCGGTACGACGCTGAGGCGTTGGGGGAGCGGAACGCCTCCCTCGTCGTGACTTTGTGGCAGCAAGGAAAGCGACGGCGACTGGGCCAGGATGTCGGCATCGGCCTGGCGCAGCGCCGGTCCAGGCTGTACCCCGAGCTCCTCCACCAGCACTTGTCGCGCGCGCTGAAATGCCGCAAGTGCGTCGGCCTGACGGCCTGCGCGGTAGAGAGCCAACATCAGCAGTCGCCAGAGCGATTCCCTGAAGCGGTCAACACCGAGAGCAGCTTCGAGCTCTGGCACGACCTCCGCGTGCCGGCCTGCCGCCAATTCGGCTTCGAAGAGCTGCTCGTAGAGTCGCCCACGTAGTTCTTCGAGCTCTCGCACCTCGCCGGCGGCGCCTACGACGTCCACCAGGTCGCTCAAGGAACGGCCCCGCCACCACGACAACGCCTCACGCAACCGACGAGCCGCACCCTGGTAGTCGTCCGCCTCGAGGGCGCGTTGACCCTCTTCGGCCAAGGAGCGGACGATGAGGGTGTCGATGCCCTCCGCCGTAGTGACGAGGCGATAGCCGGACGGCGTCGTCTCGATTCGAACGTCGCCAACGCCCGATTCGAGCTTTCGCCGGAGGTGAAGGACGACGTTCTGGACGACCTTCGCAGCGGTCCTCGGCGGCGATGCCGGCCACAGGGCGTCGACGAGGTCGTCGCGGGGAACGGATCGGCCGACTCGCAGAGCGAGCAGGCTCAGGGCCCGCCGTTCCCTGGGACCTCCCAGGTCCACGAGGCGCGACTCGTCCCACACCTCCAGTGGGCCGAGCACCCGAAGATGCATCTCGGAAAATCTACTGGCCGGGCGCGCAGGGAGTATTCGCCGTCTGACGCCGGAATACAGGCACAAAGCCGACATCCGCTCAACATGCTTCCTGTGCTCATCAAGGGATCCGGCAAAACACATGGCGCGTGGGCCTTCGAAGTGCATATGGTTCGCAGTGGTGTCGCTCCTCCGGGGGTTGCGAGCAGCAGGGGGTTGAGAAGATGCATCGACGAATCCGATTTGGCGCGCTGTCCCTAGCGGTGGGCCTCGTTGCAGGGGCGCTCTCTTTGACCGGCGTGGCTGGGGCCTCGACAACGTCCACGACCTTGAGCGCCGCCCAGGTGCAGGCGCTCAGCCGGGACGCCACGCAATCTGTCATCGTCGTGTTCAAGGACCAGGTGCCTTCGCTGCCGGCGAACACCACTTTCGGCGCAAAGCGACTCGTGGCGGTCAAGCAGATCCAGTCCCAGGTCGTCGGCCAGTTGCGCCAGCTGCACGCTGCCAACCTGCACTCCTATTCACTCCTCAACGCGGTTAGCGCGACCGTGTCGGCCGCGGAGGAGGCACGCCTGGCCGCCAACCCTGCCGTTTCAGAGGTGGTCCCAAACGCCACGGCGCATCTCGAGTTCAACACCCCTGGTGCGGCGGTGCAGGCAACGGCCGAAAAGGGCGGCCAACGATCTGGATCTGCGTCCCTGCCGAAGACCTCGACCGGTAGCAAGGTCTGCCAGGAGGAGGGCTCGCCCGCGGTGGAGCTCGATCCCCAGGCGCTCGAGACCATCCGGGCCAACAGCAACATTCCGGGTGCCGGCCCGACGGCGGCGTCGCTCGGGATCACTGGCGCCGGCGTGAAAGTGGCCTTCGTGGCCGAGGGCATCGATGTCGATCAGCCGAACTTCCAGCGGGCAAACGGCTCCCACGTGATCATCGACCAGGCTGACTTCACCGGCGAGGGCGACGTCAGCAAAGTAAGTGGCGGCGAAGCCTCACTCGACGCCAGCTCGATCGCCGCCCAGGGCAACGTGGTCTACCGGGCGAAGTTTGCCAACGGTCAGACCTGCGACTTCGTGGTCGAGGGGGCTGCGCCAGGTGCTGAGCTGGTGTCGCTCAAGGCCTTCCCGAGCGACCATGACGCCACCAGCACCTCGCTCCTCGAGGCGATCGACTACGCCGTGACCGTCGAGCACGTGAACGTGCTCAGCGAGTCGTTCGGCTACAACCCGCTCCCTGACACGATGAACGACCTCATCCGCAAGGCGGACGAGGCGGCCGTTGCCGCCGGAACCGTCGTCGACGTGTCGAGCGGCGACGCCGGGCCGACCTCGACGCAGGGGTCCCCGAGCACCGACCCAGCCGTCATCTCCGCCGGGGCCAGCACGACCTATCGGGTGTACGCCCAGGAGGACATCGAGAATTACTCCGCCATCGGGGCCAAGGGCTGGGAGAACGACAACACCAGCGGCCTGAGCAGCGGCGGCTCGACCTTCGACCTCAAGGGACCGAACCTCGTCGCCCCGGGCGACCTCAACTGGGACACCTGCAACCCTCGCCCTCACGTCTTCGGCGCCTGCGTGTCCGGCGGGACCAGCGAGTCTGCCCCGCTGACGTCAGCGACCGCAGCCCTTGTCATCCAAGCCTACCGCAAGACCCACGGCGGAGCGACACCGACGCCCGCTCTCGTCAAGCAGATCATCTTGTCGACGACCACCGACCTCGGCCTGCCCGCCAACCAGCAGGGATCTGGCCTCTTGGACTCCTACAAGGCGGTTCTCGAAGCCGAGTCCATCGACCGTGCCCCGTCCCATGCGGCCAGCGAGACAGTGTCGCTGAGCACAAGCGACATCACAGCCACCGAGCCGGTCAACACTTCGGTCGTCCGACCCATCACCATCACCAACACCGGGGCCAAGACACAGACCGTCCGCCTCGCCGGTCGTACCCTTTCGGCCCCGAGCACACTGGTGTCGAGCTCCTTCCCGGAAACCGGAACCTCGTGGTCGAAGGTGATCACATTCTCGGTGCCGGCCGGTGAGGGATACCTCGACACCCATCTGGCCACGGATCCGAACCCGGCCAGTGGCTTCGTCGACATCCAGCTGGTCGACCCTTCGGGCCGATTGGCCGAAGCGGCGCTCACCCAGGGCTACAGTGACACGGCCAACGCCGGCGTGAGGTTCCCAGAGGCCGGAACCTGGACCGCCTACCTCGAGTACGGGCAGGGCTCGTCATCGGGGTCAGAGCCCACGCAGTTCGTCGCCACGGCCCAGACGTGGACTCGCTTCGGTACCGTCACGCCCAGCAGCGTGACGATCGCCCCGGGCCAGTCGGCCACCGTCCAGACCACCTTCGTCACGCCGGGCGCGGCCGGGGACGAGAGCGCAGCCGTTTCGGTCGATGGCGGCGGAGTGGTGACTTCGATCCCGGTCGGCCTCCGCTCCCTCGTGCCGTTCGCCAACGGCGTGGGCCAGTTCTCCACCGACCTGATGGGCGGGAACGGCCGCGATGGCGCGCCCGCCGCGGTGGCGTACTTCGCCTTCGACGTCCCCGCCGGCGAACCCGAGCTGAATGTCAACACGGCGTACAAAGACGGCGACTTCGACAACTATTCGATCTACCTGGTCTCACCGAGCGGGGAGGCCCTCGGCCACGCCAGTAATCAGCTGCTGACCGGCGGGACCGTCCTCAACCCGACCACCTCGAAGACCGAGCCAGGGGCCGTGAGCCACGTGCTGTCGCCCCCACCTGGTCGGTGGATGCTCATCGTCGCACTGGCCAACCCGGCAAGCGGTCCGCTCGTCAGCAGCCCGCTCACCGGCACCATCGACTTCGACTCCGTGACCCCGGTGGTGAGCGGCCTTCCGGACTCGTCCTCGAGGGTGATCTACGTCGGTCAGAGCCGTACGGCAGCGATCACGATCACCAACACCTCGTCGGTCCCGCAGGCGTACTTCCTGGACGCCCGGCTGGACACCTCGGTCACCGACAACCTCACACCTCTGACCAAAGCGACCGGCATCTCGTTGCCGCTCGGTATCTCGGCGGCCATCCCGCAGTGGATCGTGCCCACCGACACAACCTCGGTGACGTCCACCGCCTCGGCCACTTCCCCGGTGACCTTCGACATGTCGCCGTACCTCGGCAACATCGGCGGAGAGGTCAACGGGGATCCCCAGGTCGGGGCCGTGAGCAGTGGTGACACCGCGGCGTCGACGATCTCCGCGAACGTGCTCACCCCGGGCGACTGGGACGTAGACCCCGCCCTGACGGGCACGTTCAAGGCGAAGCCGGCACCCGGCGCCACAGTCAACCTGGCCATGACGGCGACGACACTCGCTTTCGACCCAGCCGTGCACACGACCTACGGGGATCTGTGGTCGGGCAACAACACGGTCACCCCCGTGGTCGTCAGCCCGGGCCAGACGATCACCCTCTACGCCACCATCTCGCCGACGGCGGTCGGCACGGTGCACGGGACGCTGTTCCTCGACACGGCCACGGACATCAACCCCTTCGGCGAGGCCATCCCGGCGGGCGACCAGGTCGCTGCCATTCCGTACAGCTACACGGCCAAGTCGTAGGACCCCATACGCAGCGCGGCGCCCAGCTCGGACCTCGAGTCCGCATCTCAGCCAGCGACCTGGCCAACTTCGTGGCCTGTAGGTACATAGCCCATCTCGATCTTCAGGTGGCTCGGGGCGTTGGTCGAGCACCTGCGGATTTCGACCTG
>Ga0335075_10015472_pt1 | contig 11430 bp, 11 predicted proteins | sample Lox_Sample_24_FD_206723 | JGI IMG/M metagenome (GOLD analysis project Ga0335075, IMG submission 206723) | Soil microbial communities from Loxahatchee National Wildlife Refuge, Florida, United States - Lox_Sample_2.4 | ecosystem: Environmental > Terrestrial > Soil > Wetlands | place: USA...
TCAGCAAGCCGATGGGTCGCGACCTCTATATCAAGCGCCCGGTCAGCCAGCTCGTCTCCGTCATGGACACCGAGCCGCTCATCCTGCCCGCCGCGATGCCGATCGCGGCGGCGGTGGAACGGGCGCTTTCGCGCCCGGGCGAGCGGTCCTACGAGCCGGTGCTGGTGGATCGCGGCGCGAGCCTCGGCATCCTGGAGGTGGACGTGCTGATGCGCGTCCAGTCCAGCCTGCTGGAGGAGGCGATCCGCGCCAAGGACGAGCTGATCGAGGAGGTGCAGCGCACGGCGGACGAGCTGCGCACCGCGCTTCAGAGCCTGGAGCAGGCGCGGGACCGCCTGGTGCAGTCGGAGAAGATGGCGGCCTTGGGCCAGCTCGTCGCCGGCGTCGCCCACGAGATCAACACGCCGATCGGCGTCGCACTCACCGCCGCAACCCATCTCGGCGAGCGAACCGGCGAGTTTCGCCAGGCCTTCGCCGAAAACCGGATGAAGCGGTCGGACCTCCAGGCCTACGTGGACCTGGCGGGCGAGAGCGCCGAGCTGCTTCGCTACAACATCCAGCGCGCCGCCCAGCTGATCCAGAGCTTCAAGCAGGTTGCGGTGGACCAGGCGAGCGAGCAGCACCGCAGCTTCGAGCTGAAATCCTATCTCGAGCAGTTGATCGCGAGCCTCGCACCGGAGGTGCGCACGGCCGGGCACAGCCTGACGATGACGTGCGAGGAAGGGATCGAGCTCACGAGCTATCCCGGCGCGCTGGCGCAGGTCCTCTCCAACCTCGTCTCCAACGCCATCGTCCATGCCTACGAGCGCGGCACGGCGGGCACCATCGCGCTCGCGGCGGCGCCCGAGGGCGCGGACGTGGCGCTGACGGTCAGCGACAACGGGCGCGGCATCCCGCCCGAGGATCTCTCGCGGATCTACGACCCGTTCTTCACCACGCGGCGCGGCGCCGGCGGCACCGGGCTCGGCCTGCACATCGTCTACAATATCATCACCGAGACGTTGCACGGGCGCATCCTCTGTCGCTCCACGCCGGGGCAGGGGACCAGCTTCACCGCCGTCATTCCCCTCAACACCCCACTATGAGCGGCGCGCCGAAGCTCGACCCCGACTTCCTGCTCGAGGACGTGCCGGAGGAATCGGACGAGCGGCGTTCCGCGACGGCCCCGTGGCGCGTGCTGATCGTCGATGACGACGAGAGCGTGCATTCGATCAGCCGCGTCGTGCTGGCGGACGTCCGGTTCCAGGGGCGCGGGGTGGAGATCCTGAGCGCCTATTCCGGGCGCCAGGCGGCCGCCGTGCTGCGGCAGAACCCCGACATCGCCGTCGTTCTGCTCGACGTGGTGATGGAGGACGACGACGCGGGGCTCAAGCTGGTGCGCGAAATACGCGGGCAGATGCAGAACGCGCGGCTCAGGATCATCCTGCGCACCGGCCAGCCGGGCCAGGCGCCGGAACGCGAGGTGATCGTCAATTACGACATCAACGACTATAAGTCGAAGACGGAGCTCACCGCGCAGAAGCTGTTCACGGCGACCATCGCCGCACTCCGCTCCTACTCGGACATCGTGGCGCTCGAGCGCAGCCGGCAGGGGCTCGAGCGCATCATCGCCGGGGCCCCGGAACTCTTCGCGCGCCATTCGCTGGAGAGCTTCGCAACGACCTTGCTGCGCCAGGTCGCCGAGCTTTCCGGCCGGTCAGGCGACGGCGTGGTCGTCATCCCGGCCGAGGAGCCGGGCGCGGATCCCGATGCCGCGACGCGGGTGGTCGCTTGCATCGGCGCCTTCCAATCGGCGGAGGGCCAACCCTATCGCCAGGCGCTGCCCGAGCCGGTGGCGGTGCGGATCGGGTTGGCACTCGCCAACCGCGTCGCGCTCAACGGCGATGACGATTTCACCCGCCCGATCCGCACGCCCGACAACCGCATGGCGGCGGTCTATTTTCGTGCCGACTCACCGCTCGATGCCGATCGCCTGGCCCTGGTCGACATCCTCTGCGCGGCGGTCGGCGTCGGCCTCGACAACGTGCACCTGCACGAGCGGCTGCTGCGCCACCAGGCGCGGCTCGAGGCGGAGGTCGCCGCGCGCACGCTCGAGCTTGCGACCATCAATGCCGATCTCGTGCAGACGCAGAACCAGATCAACGAAGAGCTCAGCGTCGCACGCACGCTGCAGCAATCGATCCTCCCCGCCGCGTTCCCCGGCCACGCGAGCTATGAGGGCCACGCCTTCATGCGCGAAGCCCGCATGATCGGCGGCGATTTCTACGACATGTTCCATCTCGACGAGCATCGGCTCGGCATCGTCGTCGCCGATGTCAGCGGCAAAGGGGTGCCCGCGGCGCTCTTCATGGTGCTCGTCCGCACTGTGCTGCAGGAGGTCGCACTCCGGGGCCTCGCCCCCGGCGCGTGCCTCGCCGAGGCCAACCGTCAGCTCATCGTGCGCAATCCGCTCTCGCTCTTCGTCACCGTGCTCTACGGCATCATGGATGCGCGCACGGGGCTCTTCACCTTCTGCAGCGGCGGGCACGTCATGCCCTATGTGCTGCGGGCCGGCGGCATCGTCGATCTGGTAAGCGCCCGGCCTTCGCCGCTGCTCGGGCTGATCGAGAGCGCCAACTACCCGGATCTGACGATCGCGCTCGCACCGGGCGAGGGGCTGCTCCTGCTCACCGACGGCGTCGCGGAATGTTTCAATCGCGCGGGCGAGCAGTTCGGGGAGCAGCGCCTGATCGAAGTGCTGGCCTCCGCCGGGCCCATCGCCGTCGATCGGCTCCTCGATGGCCTGATCGCCGAACTCGATCGCTTCTCCGACGGCTTTCCTCCCTCGGACGACGTGACCGCCCTGGTCGTCCGCTATCTCGGCCAGCCGGCCTCCCGCTAGCCAGCTAGCGCCAAATCTAACACTTGGTGCCCACTGGCTACGGCTGAAGTCGACCAAACACGGGCGTACGCCGGTCCGTCGCACGATCCCGGAGGCGGACGATCAAAAATACTTGATGCGGGGGTTGGCGCGGCCTGGTCTTCGACATCCTCCGGTAACCGAAGCGTGAAGTCGTCGCGATCTCCTCATAGGAACCGTCCAGCCGGATGCCGAACGACGGTGGTATCCTTCCGAGAAGGCGGGCATTGGCACCTTTGCTCAGGATACGACGGCGAAGCTTAGAAGGCAGTCTGGAATGTCCACAAGTCCGATAACATCCCCGGTCAGTGGCCGCCGCGAATTGCACGTCGCAATCAGAAAGTGGGCCGAGTTCCTCGAGCGGATCATGGCAGAGCTCGGAAGTTACCATTGGATTGGTGATCTGAACGACCACCTGCTGGAAATTGTAAGAAGGGGTGTCGCGCGACGCCAGTTCGAGGCCATCCAAGCCATCCAGTCCATGTGCGAAAAGGGGCACGGGCATTTCGGAGTCACGATGCTCCGGCCGGCCTATGAAGAGCTTATCTGGATGGAGTATCTCGCGAGGCATCCAGCGCGGGCTAACGAACTCGTCGGGCTTATCGCACGCGACGAGATATCAAACAATCTCGCCGCCCAGAACGACTATATTGGCGCTGCGGGCATGTTGGCTCATGGCTTTTCGCAGCGGTTCGTGAAGGTCACTTTAGCGAAACTCAAGCCATTCGAGGCGCGACTGCGCCAAATTGGGAAGGAGCTAGGCTGGCGCGAGGGAGCTTTGCTGCCTTCGATGGCTTTCGTGGCCCGGAAGGTCGGCCGGGAGAAAGAATACAAATTCCTGTATCAGGGCACGTCACGATACGTGCATTTCTCCGCCCAGGAAGTACTCCGCCGGGTTTGGGGGCGGAATGGCCAGGTCGCGATAACATCCGCGACGTTCTCCGCATATTGGCAGGATTTTGCTGTCTATTGGAGCTTCTACATTATCATCAATCTGCTAAGCGGGTACGGCGACCTTCTACCGCAGTCCGAGTTCCGCGAAGGAATCGGGGAGGAATTGAAATCGACGCTGAGCGCCATCTCTCCGGTCCCTATCATCACAGCCGGCGAGCTGGAAAGCTGGGCATAGGTGCGGCTTCGGCGAGCCGATAGAGACGCCGCGTTGGTGGCCGCTATTCACCGTCACCGCTCGAAAATGGTCGGGCCACTTTCGCCCGACCCGGCCTTGGGGCGAATGTGCGATCTCGACACGACCCAATTCGGGAGCGGACCGTCAATAGGCCACCCTGAGCAGCCAGGCGGGTCTCGACCCCAGTCGGTCATAGGGCACCCCGCGCTAGCCTTCCCGATAGCGGCCACCGGCCGGAAGCGGGTGCCGCCCGCCAAGCGCCCCTATGCGTCATCCAGGTGCCTTGGTCGGTTCCCTGGAAGCAGGCAGAGCGTCGCCAGCGATTAGAATAAGGATCGTGCCGCAACATCGAGCCACTTGATCACGGCGTCGTACGCCATTCGCAAATATTCAGGATGGTTATAGAGCCAGACAGCCCCGCCCGCAGCCGATACGTCGACGACGGCGGTCACAGCGTTATCAAGTTTCCTGAGGGTCCATTTCGCGCTCGAAATTACAGCATTTCGAAGCGGCGTCGCCCAGCGCTTTACAAGGTTGATCTCAGGGTTGGGTTTTTGCAGTTCAATGCTGAGTCCTTGCAGGGCCTGTGGAAGTTCGCCGGTCCCTTCCAGCGGCTGAGTGTCGTCGGGAGGCTGGTTGTGTCCTATGCCGATCGGGCGGCGCGTTCGTAATGTACCCCGAAGGTTTTCAATCGCTCTGAGCGCCTCGGCGCGCGCCCGTCGTTCTTCGGGGGAACCGTAGCGGTCGCTCGGCTCATCAAGATAAAATTCGAGCGACGGCGGCTCAGGCGGCTCCCCATCCTCTTGATCCTCTCCATCGCGGCCATCTTCATGGAACGGGGAGTTTGACCGAGGTGCCCAATCGTAGGTGCCGTCTGACTCGATTTCTTCTACGACCTCCGCGACCAAAGACTCGGAAACCAGGCCCTCAAACTTCTCCGATAGCTGATCGCTGGCGCTGTATGGCCCACCCCAAATGTACACATACTCTTTGGTCTCATTATCCCACGGCGTCTGGTTCGCGGGGTCCTCGAAGTTTTGAAAGAACCACTGGATCATCAGTTCCCGCTGCTCCGCCGGCTCCATCTCAGCGAAGGCAGCTCTGGAAGTCCCAAACTGTGAGCCGTCCTCTATGAAGGGCCGCTCGGAGTCCTCGGACATCGTGTCGCCTATTCGGCCGTGGCCCGCTGGACCTTACCAATTCCTACTGGGTAGGCCCATAGGCGCTCTCAATCCCCGTCCCTAGCCTTCCGCGCCATTCGGCACGGCATCGGTCCTCTCCGAGATCCGGTTTCGGCGCAATCGGACCATGAAGCGAACGACCGGTATCTGATTGGTAGACCCGCAAGCAGACTGTCGTAAAACCACCCACAACCGCCGCTGGGCCGATGCACAAGTTATGGCGGGAGCTATGCCGGGGGCGGCGGTTTTCCGGCGAAGCCGATTCCGCCTCGAACGCACCCCTCCGGCCGATTTGGGCCGCCCAACCGGCTGGTGTGAGGCGGCCCAACCCACAACCGCAGGTCAGGTTCATAACAGCCTCGAGAGCGTGTTCGCTCCCAGTGAACACGCTCTGGGTTGTCTGAACGGGCGGATCGACGCGCCCCCCGGATCGCTTCGCGATCCGGTCAGGCGGGATCTGCTCTAACGCGACGCGAACCGCCGTTTTGCGGCTTCGGTCACGGGGGTATAAAGACCCACAAGCGTCCCTTCGGGATCGCGGAACTGAGCCGCGCGGTTGCCCCACGGCATCATCTTCGGCGCGTGCACCACTTCCACCTCGTCTTTCAGCCTCGCGAACTCGGCTTCCACGTCATCGACCCGGAACTCGATGATGGCACTCCGATTGGCGGCGGGCTCGGCGCTTCCCTCCTGGAAAAGCGCCACCGTCTCGGCGCTGCCGAATGCAAGCGTTGCCGCCGGCGTTACGATCTCGGCGAAGACAGGCGCAAGCCACTCCGCCTTTTGGCCCGTCACCTTCTCATAAAAACCGACAAGGGTCTTGATCTCAGCAGCGATCAGACGTGTGGAGGCGAACGTCACGGCAAACTCCTTTCGATTGGACCGCTGAGACCCCGCGGCAACGCCAAAGCTCTTGTCGCATAGGCCTGCCGACACCATCCCGGCAGCGCATTCAGCATCCGATGCGCCGGGCGCTTTAGCCCGGCTCGGTCCTCTTCCAGGCATCGAGCTGCCGCAAGCCGGCAAACCAGCGTTGCAGGTTGGCAAATTGGGCGACCGGCAGTTTCGCCCGCTCAATGTCCGCGAGTGGTGCCGCAATGGCGAGGTCCGCGAGGGTGAGCGCCTGGCCACAAATCCAGCCGCTTCCGGCCAGATGCGCATCGAGGATGCCGCCGAACTCGAGCACGAGCTGCTCGCCGCGCCGCACCTCGGCCGGATCGGCCCCACCCAGGCCGATCATGCCCTTGATCGAATTCTCCCAGTTAAGGACACCGATGGCAGGAGCGAAGTGCTGCGCGCACCAGAAAAGCCAGCGGTTGACATCGGCTCTGGCACGGGTCTCGGCAGGATAGACCGTCTGAAGCGGCGTCTTGTCCGCCAGGTACTGCATGATCGCACACGACTCCCAGAGGACGAACCCGTCGTCCTCGAGGACAGGAACCCTGTGGTTGGGATTGAGCTTGAGGAACTGCGGCTGGCGCTGCTCTCCCTTGGCCAGATCGACGAACACGAGCTCTACCGACACGCCGAGGTGCACGGCAGTCATGACGGCGCGGCGCGCGTTGGTGGATAGAGGGTGGTGATAGAGGCGCATGGGTTTTGCTCCCAGCCTTTGGCGATGGACCCCGCCATGATGCCCGGCGGCGGTGACAGTTTCTGTCAGCAGCTCTCAGGACCCGGCGCGCGCCTCATTCCGGCTCGGGGAGCTTCAGTTGACGGCGCCAGAGCTTCATCAGCTCCCGCCGCGGACGCGGATAAGGGATTCCGGTCGTCTCGAGGCTCGAGATCCGGTCGGCGCGGAAGTGGCGGAAGTCGCCGCGCAGCTCGCACCAGGCGGCAACCAGCCGAACGCCTTCGAAGAAAGCGAGCGCAACCGGCCAGATCACGCGCTCCGTCGCCGCGTTCGCAGCGTTCCTGTAACGGATCCTGAGCTTGTGCTCGCGGCGGACGGCCTCCCGAATGACGCGCAGGTCCGACGCCTGCCCGGCCGTCCCCTTGAAGCGCGGCACCCACAGGCCGGTCTCCGCCATCTTGTCCCTGAGGTCCCGGGGCGAGGCCGTGGCAATCTTGGCCAGCGCCGAGCGGGCCGCCCGCGCCAGCGCCGGGTCGCCCTGCCCCTCGACCCAACGGGCGCCGAGGACCAGGGCCTCGATCTCCTCCTCGCCGAACATGAGCGGCGGCAAAAAGAAGCCCGAGCGGAGCAGATACCCGACGCCCGCCCCACCGTCGATCGGTGCGCCGAGCGCTATCAATGTCTGCACGTCCCGATAGACGGTGCGCACCGAGACGTTGAGCTCGCCGGCAAGATGGGAAGCGGTGACGGGCCTGCGCCGGCCTCGCAGGGCGTCCATGAGCTCGAAGAGTCGGGAGGTCCTGCTCATCGCGCTGGATGATACCGCGTACGGGCATCGGCCTGTTCCTCCCGCTGATCGAGGCGCTATCGACGCAGGGCCCGCCCTTGACCGATCCGGGCAGGCACGAATAAAATTCAAAGGAAAATTCTAACAGTGCAGCAGTACTGTCCCATGTTTCACGTGAAACATGGCCCGAATCAATAGCTTCTCCGTTGACACTTAACCGTCAATGCGCCGCTTCGTCCAAAATCCCGAGAGGCACTCTCCCGATTTACGGCGCGGTGCGCTCGATCAGCTCGATCCGCACGTTCTCCGGGCCGCGCACGAAGGCGGTCCAGGTGCCGGGGCGCGGGGAAGCGGGCGGGATGGCGAATTCCGCGCCCTTGCGCTTGAGCTCGGCGATCACCGCGTCGAACCCCTTCACTTCAAGGCCGATATGCTCGAGCCCGAGATAAGGCGGCTCCGGTGCGGCGTGCGTGCCGGGCGGCACCTGCTCGATGAAGAGGCGAACGCCGCCAAGCTCGACGATGACACGGAGCTTGCCCGCATTGTCCACCGTGCCGACGCGCTTGGCGCCGAACATCTCCTCGTAGAAGCGCGCCGCCTTGTCGGGATCGAGGCTGCGGAGATGGAAATGGTCGCAGCGGAATTCTGTCACGCGGTTCCTCCATCGCTCGGGTTCTGAAGCCGGCCGGCGTTTGGTAGAGCCCCGATCGCGAACGCGCAATCCGAGGCCGTGCCAGCTTTCATGGAAAGCCGGCACGGCGTTCCTTGTCCAGGTATCGGATTCACGCGCCGTTTCGTGGTCGCTTCGCGACTCACGAAACTTTGCGATCCGATACCAGCGCCCGATCGGTCTCGGCCGCGTCGGGCAGGCTTCCCTGGCTTCCGGCGCGCGCGCAACAGAGGCCGGCGGCGGCGACGGCGCGCGCGAGCGCCGCGGCAAGCGCCATTCCGCGATCGAGGGAGGCGGCAAGCACGCCGGCCAGGCAATCGCCGGCCGCCGTGGTGTCGATCACCGTCACGGGATAGGCGGGCTGGCGGATGAGCTCCCAGCCAGTGCCGGCATCGCCTCGGGCCGCTTCGGCGCCGCCGCCGCCCTTCGTGCGCACGACGCCGATGCCGAGCTTGCTTGCAAGCGAAGCGGCGTCCGCCGCCGTGCCGAGGCGCGCGGCGAGCCAGGCCGCTTCATCCTCGTTGACGAGCAGGAGGTCGAGCGCCGCCAGAACCTCCGGCTCGAGCGGGCCCGGCGGGGCGAGATTGAGAAGGATGCGCGCGCCGCGGCCGCGCGCGCGGCGGATCAGCGAGGCGGTCTCTCCCGGGTCGCACTCCATCTGAAGCAGCAATGTGGTTGCGGGACCGAGTGCCGCGTCCTCGACCTGTGCGGCGCGGGCGAGGCGGTTGGCCCCCGCCGCGACCGCGATCTGGTTGCGCCCGCGCGGATCGACTGCAATCGCAGCGACCCCGGTCGGCGCCGCGACGCGCGCGAGTCGGGAAAGATCGACGCCGGCGGAGCGGAGGCCGGCCAGCGCGGGCGCGGCGAAATCGTCGCGGCCGACCGCGCCCGCGAAGGCGACCGCGGCCCCGTCCCGCGCGGCGGCGAGCGCCTGGTTGGCGCCCTTACCGCCCGGCTCGACGCGAAGATCGGGCCCGAGCACCGTCTGCCCCGGCCCGGGAAGGGCGGGCAGGGGGAAGATCAGGTCGAGATTGACCGAACCGAAGACGACGATCATCGCAGTGGGTTCATGCCACCGGCTCGGAGAGCAGCTCCTCGATCTGCTCGGGCGCCTGGTCGAACAGTAGGACGAGGCTCGCCGTGCCGGGGTCGGGACGGTTGCGGCCCTGCTCCCAGTTCTGCAGCGTGCGCAGATCGAGCGCCAGGAGATCGGCGAACTCGCGCTGCGAAAGACCGTGGCGGACCCTGATCTCGGCAATGCGATCCATCGCCGAGGTCGGCGAGCGGCGCCGCCGCACCTCGACGTTCATCCGCCTGAGATCGCGCGCGAGCGCCACGATGTCGGCGCCCGCATCGGCCGCGCAAACGGTCCAGCCCGTTTCCGCGAGCCGGTTCAGCGCAGCGTGAGCCGCGCGCAGCGAGGAGCCGGACGCAGTCAAGCGGCGCGCAAGATCGATCGGCCGGTCGAGCGCGCCAGTCCGGCGCAGCAGCAGGACCAAGCGCTCAGCGGAAGACGATAACGGCCGGGAGACGTCCCGGACCGGCCCCAGACGCGCGAGTCGCGCCCTCAATGCAGAGTTCGTCGACATCGACTTTTTCCTTTACCAGCCGGGCCAGGCGTAAAAGCCGCGCCGCCCCGACGGTGTTCGCGCCCGGGCCCTGGACATGGGTGCCACGAAGCACGCAACGCCGGCCGTCGAGAACGACTTCGGCCAGCAGCTCGAGCCAGAAGTCCGCTTCGACAATCTTGCAAATGACGACGTCTCCTTCGATTTCGAGGCTGAAATCCATCGTCCGTCCTTCTCCGGTTTGCTCAGGTGCTTCACGCGATGATCTCCAAGAAAAAATGTAGCTAAATCAGAGAACTAAATTCCAACGCCGACAAGTATACGCGATACGCGTATAATCGTCAAACGCCTTTTCCGAGCGCGGCCATCAGCTCGGTGTATTCCCGCTTGCTCAGTCCGCTTTCCGGCTGCTCCACGCACTCCCCGGCGAGCATCCGGCGCAGAACGCGGAGCATCGGCGCGGAGAAGCTCGCGGCCCCGAGCCGATAGTCGAGGAATGCCTGGTGGGCGAGCGGGACCCAGGCGGCGAGGATCTCCAGCATCCGCTCGGCATAGGCGCGGATCTCGTATTGCGCGTGCGCATCGGCGCGCAGCTCGAGAAAGTGGAAGAGATTGTGCAGATCGGTCTTCCAGTACCACTGCGTGTAGGTGTTGAGGGTGAGGTTCATGCGCGCGAGCTCGCGGGCGAGGCCGCGCCGGCGCGGATCGTGCGCGGGCGATTCCTTGGGGTCATTCAGGAGCGCGAGATAATCGGCATGGGCGCGCTCCGCGTCGGCGCGGAGTGTCGCCAGCACGAACGCCGCTTCGTCACCCCCCAGCAATTCCCCGCGTCCCTGGCGGTTGGCGGCGGACTGGGCGGCGAGGTGCCCGGGCGCGGGCAGGTAGAACTCGCGGTCGAGAACCGAGTAGCGCGCGGAGTATTCGTTCACGCTCGCCATGCGATGGCGGATCCACTGCCGGGCGACGAAGATCGGCAGCTTCACATGGAACTTGATCGCGCACATCTCGAACGGCGTGGTGTGGCGATGGCGCATCAGGTAGCGGATGAGGCCCGCATCCTCGCTCACCTTGCGCGTGCCACGGCCGTAGGAGACCCGCGCCGCCTGCACGATCGCGGCGTCGTCCCCCATGTAGTCGATCACCCGGACGAAGCCGTGATCGAGGACGGGAAGCGGCCGATGGAGCAGCGCCTCGAGCCCGGGCACGCTGCGGCGGAGCGTGGTGCTGGAGGCCTCCCGCTCGGCCGCGATCTCGGCCTGCTGCTCCGGGGTCACGGTCATGGCGATCCTTCCAAGACGGGCGGGGGCACCCTATATTGCCGCTGCCGGCTTGCCGGCTATGGCGATAAACGGTGCGTGGAATAAGCGACGTGGACCCGGGGGCAGTACCCGGCGCCTCCACCAGTTTCCGCCCCTTCGGCGCTTGCGCCGGCGGGGCGGCCGAAACGGGGGCGAAACAGGCTCGACACGCGTGGTAAAGACCCATCTTTCGCCCGGCATGGTACCGCCGTCATCGGGCCGTTTTACAAGTGCCAACGACAACGTGGCGCTCGCTGTTGCCGCGTAAGCGGCAATAAGCGCGGTTCGGGGGGCACCGGGCAACAGAAGCCCCCCACTTCCCTCC
>Ga0335075_10015474_pt1 | contig 11430 bp, 14 predicted proteins | sample Lox_Sample_24_FD_206723 | JGI IMG/M metagenome (GOLD analysis project Ga0335075, IMG submission 206723) | Soil microbial communities from Loxahatchee National Wildlife Refuge, Florida, United States - Lox_Sample_2.4 | ecosystem: Environmental > Terrestrial > Soil > Wetlands | place: USA...
ACACCTTTAGTAGTAAATCCGCCACTTGAGGCATGTCGAGATTCACCAGGACATCATCTAGGGCGCCAGGCTGCCGCTGGATAAATGTGAATACCTGTTGATGGAATCAATAACCCCGAGCAAAAGGACACAACCGGCAGGGTGAAGCCGAACTCACATCGTGCGGTTTTCGGGTTAGAAAGGCCACGAACACTTTGCAAAAGTGCAGCATCAGTACACTGGTCCCTTCCCCACGCGGAGATTGCATTCCGCGTTTCCAGAAACCTGTAAGTAGTTCGCCGTTATTATCCAGGCAGACTTCTGTGAACGCGTCGATTTCAGAGCAAAGGACTTCGGTAGCGATATGCTGAAATCTATTTCAGAGAGAGATAAAGTACTATTATCAACAGTTCCATCCATATCTCGCCATTACCAGCCCGTACTGACTTGGGTTTGTTCACTGTAGGATCTGCAAAATCGCCCAAGGCGAAGCCAAGAAGCTGTCTAAGGATCTTGGTGCTCGAGAGATACTCGATTATCTTTGGATTTTTGTCTTTGCACTCGTCGAAAAGAGTCCTATCATCTAGGACGTCGAATAACGTCACATCATCCCGGCTTAGGAGCACCTCAAGCGGCTTGACGGTCACAAAGCCTAAGCTGGGCGTTATTTGTGTCATTTACCGGACACGAAGAGCACCGTTTCACATACTGCCAGAACGCGTCCATCGATGTGGCAGGGTCAAAGGCTATTGAATTTACCAGCGCTTACAATTTTCTAGCAAACAGGAAACGACCCAGAAGCAATCATCAAAACTGACAAAGTATTGTCAACCAGTGTCCCTTCAAGCTGACTGCTCGACATACCCGGATCTGATATGTCCCACTAGCCTTGGTAAGATAGCGTACCCATTTGACGCTGTGATATCCCTCCTTTGCATATACTTTCAGGAACCTCACAAGTAGTCCAGACGCTGTAAGCATTAGAACCTGGAAATCCACATCAATCGGTGGTCGTGCCCAAGCCTGCCTTGTCGTTGTCGGACTGAGGTCCGCAGTGGCTGTCAAGGTTGCTTCTGATCCTCCCTGAATACGCGGTATCCTTTAGGAATGTTAACCTACACTTCACACGAGGAAGGGCTAAACGGGCTTACTTCCAGATGATAACGTTCTCCGACGGTGCATACTTTGCTTTACCAGAAGCCGTCTTGCACTGGGCCATGGTAGTATTAAGCGGCGTTGGAATTCGAAGCACGATATTGGTCGCGCTCAGCTTGGGGTTGAAACCGGTCTTCACGGTAATGCTGTACTGGACTTGCGAGGTGCCGATTTCATTGACGATTGGGTGTACTCGTAGTGGTAGGTGCACGTCGGAGGTGGATCGATATCTATGGAACAATAAGCGCAGTACAAGTGCATTCCTCAGGAGACGTACTTCATCAACTCAAACTCTCCGTCCGGTGGAATGAAGCTAATTGTCCTGTCCGAGCTGAATGCTCCCAGTTGCACACACTGATGGAATTGGCAGTCATCAAGACGAACCGCATTGTCAGCGGCCCTCTCTGCCTTGTCCAGCACCAGCTTGTCATTAAGACCAAACTTGCATTCCGGCATACCGCTCAGGTAGGCCCGCATGAGGATCTGGCCATCTACATCGGCGCGCAGGATGGTTCCTTTCGCACTCATGAGAAGGTTGATGCTCTCGACAACATCAACGAATGCCTCGTTTTTCTTGTATTTGATGTCGCCTCGTCGCCAGCTGACTGCTCCGGTCATCTGGGTTGTCAGCTTGGAACTCTCCCCGACCTGGGTCATGGTGAAATTCCAGTGAGATGCGTTGAAGGAAGGTTCAAATAGACATACGTCTGTGACTTCAGACCTCGCGGCTTCTGTGGTGATATATGCCTTGAGAGTATCAATCTCGCTTGTTTGAGGATATCCAAAGTCAAGAATTTCTATTGTTTTATGAGACGATGCCTATATGATAAAGGACTTGCTTACCGTCAATGAGCTCGTATATGAGCACAAAGTTGTTCTTAACAGACTCCTCGTCTAGCTTGCCAAAGTAAGACCTTGATATAGAGATGAAGCGATAGAGGAATTCGAAGATCAAAGCGGCATTTGCATTGTTCCTATGCGGAGGGAGAGGTTAGGCTGGAACGGGCCAATAGTGAAGCTTACTTTGTGATGGCGAGAACATAGATATTGTTGTGCCGGACGTGAAGAAAGCTAGTGGATCCTAATGTGACGATGGGAGACCGCACGTCGTTACTTGAGACGACGTGGATTCGAAAGACTTCGGAAATAGACCGCCTATTGAGGGTCAAAGATGGGTACGCTTGGCTTCAAGCTGAACATACTTGATGTCTGTTCGGTAGAGACGAGTGATTAATACCTGTGTCTCGTCAGTTGGCTGTCCGAGCGGAGAGGACAAGCCAGCCAGATGCTCACTTCTCCCTTTTGGTTGAATATAAAGAAACCCTGGAAGCTATTAGTCCCATTTCTCGCTTTTCTGTAGCTGAATCACCGAAATCATTGAGAATGTTTGTCGGGTGTAGCAAGCTGACCCATCCTCCTCCTGGCATCGAATGAATGCCGTCCCAATTCGCCACGGCCAGTCCGCCCAAATGTCCACAACAATCCGTAGACGAACGACTAACCATTTCAAGCACTTTGGCGGTGCTCCTGTGAATGTTTTCCGAGTCACCAACAATTTTCGGTCATATTCGGGCTTCACACTCGACGTCCCAGTCACTCACTCCACGGTCCTTGAACTCCTCCGCCTCATCGAACCCCCAAAAGCCTACGAAATGGCACTCTCAGCAGCTCGCACTCCGCTCTCCAAACTCCCGTCGACAACCCCCCTTGTCTCCCGCAGATCGTATGTTGCCACTACGAGCATCGTCGATGGAAAAGCCAGGGTACAAGAGCGGGCTAGACGGGGTATCAGCGGTTCTGCCTCAAAAGGTGCTACACCTGCACCAGCTGCGTAAGTCTAAACTAGACCAGTCCACCGAGTATATTGTTCACTCCTATTAGTCGGCCAACCCCTTCGCCCAACTTTCAGCAGGTGCCCGTCCCCAGCACTCAGGATCACTTTCCTTTGAGGACACCAAGTCGTCCTTTACTCGATGAATCCTTTGTCGGACTCTCCGGTGGCCAGATCTTCCATGAAATGATGCTCCGACATGACGTGAAGCATGTATTCGGATACCCGGGAGGTGCCATCCTCCCCGTCTTCGATGCTATCTACGACTCGAAACACTTCAACTTTGTTCTGCCCCGCCACGAACAGGGTGCCGGCCACATGGCGGAGGGATATGCTCGAGTATCGGGCAAACCCGGAGTTGTCCTCGTCACCTCGGGGCCAGGTGCAACAAATGTTGTTACCCCGATGCAGGATGCTTTGAGTGATGGCGTTCCTCTCGTGGTCTTTTGCGGTCAAGTGGCTACCTCAGCCATCGGATCGGACGCATTTCAAGAAGCTGACATCGTTGGAATCTCACGAAGTTGCACAAAATGGAATGTCATGGTGAAGGATATTACCGAACTCCCGAGAAGAATCAACGAGGCCTTCAAAATCGCAACTTCTGGTCGCCCGGGACCCGTCTTGGTGGATCTGCCAAAAGACGTGACCGCAGGCATTTTAAGAACCGCGCTTCCCTGCAAATTAACTACACCAGGGTCCTCTTCTCTTCCCACAAACCCTCTTGTCGCACCCCCAGATATTGCTCTCATTCGAAGTGCGGCTGACCTGATCAATCAAGCCCAAAAACCGGTCATTTACGCCGGGAATGGGGTTCTCTCGTCTCCGCTTGGGCCAGAGCTTTTGCACAAGCTTGCGTCCAATGGGAACATTCCTGTCACAACCACTTTACAAGGATTAGGGTGCTTTGATGAGCTAGATGACAAGAGTCTCCACATGTTGGGTATGCATGGTTCTGCGTACGCAAATCTAGCGATGCAGCACGCCGATGTGATCATTGCCCTCGGGGCTCGGTTTGATGACAGGGTGACCGGTAAAGTTGACAGTAAGTTTGTATCCCTTTCTTGTCCAACCATGAGCTGATCTGTTTTACTTAGCATTCGCTCCCGCCGCTCGTGACGCGGCTGCTAAGGGCAAGGGCGGTATCATTCATTTCGAGATTCAGCCCAAAAACGTCAACAAAGTGGTTGACGCATCTATTCCCATTCTCGGGGACGTGGTGTCAAACATGGCTTCTCTTGTGCCCCTCATCAAGCATTCGCCTCGCGAAGCATGGTTCAGTGACATCAGGAAATGGAAGGCGGCATACCCGTTCACGTTTGAGCCCAGCGCTAAAGGTCAACCGATGAAGCCACAAGAGGCCATCGAAGAGCTGGATAGGCAGACACAGCACATGAAGCATGACGTCATCGTCTCCACTGGTGTCGGGCAACATCAGATGTGGGCTGCTCAGCACTTCCGTTGGAGACACCCGCGAACTATGGTGACCTCTGGTGGACTCGGAGTATGTTCTGCTAATGTACATTGGCTGTTTATCTAACCTCTCTTTCTAGACGATGGGCTTTGGTCTACCCGCCGCCATTGGCGCCAAAGTTGCGGCGCCTGAGAAGGTTGTTGTAGATATTGATGGCGATGCATCCTTCAGCATGACCGCAATGGAGCTTGCGACAGCGGCGCAACACAAGATCGGCGTCAAAGTACTTATTCTGAACAACGAATTTCAAGGAATGGTTCAGCAATGGCAAGGTAAACTAAACTATCGTCTCTAGAGGTGGGCCCATTGCTGATTCGCACCGTCAGATCTATTCTATGACTCGCGGTACTCGCATACCATGATGAAAAACCCTGATTTTGTCCTCCTGGCCAAGGCCATGGGCGTGCATGCCATACGGTGTACAACGGCGGATGAGTTACCAAGCAAGATGAAGGAGTTCTTGGAATATGACGGCTCGAGCCCAGTTGTGATGGAGTGCGTCGTTGAAAGGAACGAGCACGTGTTCCCGATGGTGATTTTTACTTCTTATCGACCCAGCCTTGCATTCTGACCAGCATTTGACAGGTCGCTGCAGGAAAGGCTCTCCATGAATACATCCTGCACCCCAAGTTACGAAATGTTCCCCCTTCGTACGTCTCCGCGGGCTTATAGTCCCGCCTTATTGCTTCCTACCCAAAAGTCGACGATGGTCGACATCCTGTTTCGTTTGCTGTGAGGCGATACTCGATAGCAACACGCTCTTTCATTTACAGGGAAATGTATTTCCGCAGCTGTGCTAAAAAGAATGGCCCAGGGCTAAATTACGCGATATGCTCCATGAGTCAACTCCGACACCATTCAAAGTGGGCGGCTCTTGTCCTCTCCCTCCACAATGGCTATAAGCTTGTATGACCGATGTGCCCTGCTACTCGACTTGTTCTTGATCTTGAAAGCTGCCAGTGTGCCCACATTAAAAGCAGTCTTATCCAAACCGCGACTCTTGATGCAGCCAACGAACCTAAAAAGGGTGTTCTTCGAAAACGTATGGGGATTCATGGGAGATAGTGTCGACGAGATGGGTAGACCAATCAAGGCTGACTTACTTCCACGGGCGACTGGTGTAGTTTTGGAGATTGGGGCTGGTCAGTGTAACTAACAGGAACCTTTCATCTTGTGTGCAATAGACCCTGAGGATATGCCTTACAGGACATGGCCACAATTGCAAGTACCTCGACCACTCAAAAGTCACCCGATACATTGCACTCGAGCCTAATCCTCTCATGCATGACACGCTCGTAAAAAATGCGATAAAGGCAGGGTTCTCGCCAGACCAGATACAAATTATCGGCTGTGGCGCCGAGGAGACTACAAGCATCATTAATGCCCTCCATGGCAAACAGGTCGACACGATTTTCAGTGTTCTCAGCCTGTGTGGCGTCCCCAACGCCGAGAAGAGCCTGGAGAGGATGGCAAGAGATGTTCTCAAACCGGGAGGACGATTCTTGTTCTACGAACATGTCCGATGCGACCCGTCTCCCGTCCTGATCTGGTGGCAGACTTTCTGGACCCCTTTGTGGCAAGCCGTCGTCGGATGCCGGTTAGATCAGCCCACTCATTACTATGTGGAGAAACTGGAATTGTGGGATAAGCGTGAAGTGTGGGGCAGATCGCCCAACGAAGAGCCAAGTCTTTTCTGGTCTCGTGTGGGTTATTACGTGAAGAAAAGCGGCGTTTGACCAGTAGCTAATCCGATAAGGATCCAATCGTGCGCTTATTCGTGTATAAACGTATATCCTGAGACTGAGATCGTCTACCACTACGGTTGTGAACTTCGCCATGAGAATCCTGAGGACACATGACCGGCACATTTGTTTCTTCGGTAGAGTTCTACTATTATCAACGTAAGAATAACATGATATCTGTCAACCTGGATTACCTACAGGAGGCAGGAGTCCTTTGCTACGGGCAATGGCTATCCAGCTGCGTCCTATGTAGCTGGCAAAAATGGATGCGTTGGAAAAGCTGCTGGAAGCACTTGAGTTAAGCCGTAATAAGCCGTCAAGGAACCCGGCTGCGGTTTCGGGGGATGTCAATTGGTGCAATTCTATGCAGTGTCAGTCAGCCGCCAATAACTAGACGGGGAAATGCTCTGACCAGCAGCAGCATAAATTGTGGCCAAGGCAGCCCGTTGCGTGTACCAGGTTGTCTGTTTAGAACCTGTGAGGGAGGACTGGTCGGTTATTCTGGCAGACGTACTCCTGACGCGTCGACTTGCGCAAGGCGACATGCCGTGTGTGCAACACGAGCTGGGTGCTCCATCACAGCTTTGAAATCGATTGACGGTACGAGACTCGTGGGTGTAGCCAGGAGGGCATATGCCTGGCATACAACCGTCAGGGTACTGTATGAAAATAGCGATGGGACCAACCTCTGGTAACTTATCTAGTACCGGCGTGTTCCAATCCAAACGCTTGTGAAGAGCATCCCTCACAGTTGTCGGTGTTGGTCCCATGGCGTCGCGTCCCTCATCCAACCAAGCACGAATTAGAGTCTTTCTGACATCCTCTCTACCGAACAGCACGTCCAAGGACCGTTCCGGCAGGTTTTGGTTTTGCAGTACAGTATTCACGGCCTGGGAGACTGCCAAACGAGTGAAGCCCAACGTTGGAACGAGACTAACAGCATTCTTTAGAATTAACGATCTTTTCTTTGATAAGTGGGGCTTTAACTTTTACAACATGAGACCGCACTCACCGGAGGGCCATATAAGAACTTTGTTGGCCACGTATAGGTTGTCTTGGCTCTCAGTATTTCTGCAATTATGTATGTAAATGCCCGATCTCTTATATTTGACGATTACTGAGACAAGCTGCAATACCGAAATGGGGTGGACGAAGTCAACTTGGACCCTATCACCACACCGGAGTGTCCAGTTATGAGCGGCTTCCTTATCCTCATTGTCCTCGCAGTCGTCTCTGCACTTGGTGTTGTTGGATGGTTTGCTACTCCGAAAGGCAACCAGCAAACGTACGCCATCGCTAGCGAACAATTGCTCGCGGAGGTACTAATCAGGACGCAGGCTTGTCCGAACTATGATACTATTGACCCTTTCCTGCTGTTTCCTGATGTGGGCAATCACATATATGGCTCAGCTGCATCCTTTGATTGGTATGCCCTCACTTTCCATTTGCCGACCAGCTTAACCCTCTTTTTCACAGCACCGAAGCGCTCAGACCTGCGTTTTGAGGAGGATATATCGAGTATTTAATGCATGTCCTCCATCGTGAGCCTTTGTCCACTCGCCCTGAGGGTCTCTACTAAAGCCTTATAATAGCGGAACTCCATGTTTACTATATTTACTAAGGGCAATGAAATGAAATTATTGCACCCTATAACTAAACACCACTAGTTCATCTGGTTCCACCATCTCAACCGGCTATGTGGAGGCTGACCAGAGCGTGCATGGCCCAGGATTCAGATCCGGCGTCTGGCCATCTAACCTACACCGATTTCTGTTCAGTTGTCATCTGAAGACCATAACGATACCAGCGAGGCTATCCTAGGTCGGGATTCCCACATCCCGAAACACTACCTCTGACGAATTGGTGGTAATATGGGAGAGTTCCGTTCCTCAGCGTGCAACTATAGGTTGCAGCACTGAATCCGATTTGAATTCTCACCTTTCACCTTCCAAAATGTCCTCCACGAGAAATTGCCTGCAGGGTGAATCTAACGACCTGATATACTTAGGTCATAAGTATGCAACCGTGATCACTCTTCCTGACCATCATAGCAGCCCGTCAACTGGGATATCACTCTTCCCCATCAGCGGTACAGCACTATGGACTGGTGGAGAAACTACCTACAAGCTATGACATACCGGCGAATGTGATAGGATTCAGGAGGCATGAAGCCTGACAGATCTTTGAGGCGTCCCATTCTCTTGATAAAACGATGCAATAAACATAATGGGAGCTTAGAATTTCCATCAGACGAATTTTTTCACTGTGTGATTGAACTTTCTTATCAAATTTATGTATGCGTGGACCAGAAAAGGGCCCTTTTATCCGAATCGAGGTCCACCAGATCGCAATGCTAGTGGTGGGACCCATTTACTTGTGGCACCCCCTCCAGCCCCCGATTCGCGGTGGGTGGTGTATCTCCGTTCTCCGAAGAACTATCCTGGAGGTACCCATTTGGATCGGTAATGACCGCCTCCAGACGAGCGAGCGTGGTCTGTTAAAGGCCGCAACAACGGCGCGTCTAGTACGGAGCATAGCGAACGTGGCTGGATGAAGCGCTGCGTACCCTCCCTGCTTCACTGAGCTCTTGATTTTCATCGACGAGTGCCCCCTCAAAGTCTACCTCATCTGCGTTCAGAAAGGTGTCGTCAAAGCCTTCGTCGTCATTCTCTTCATCTGGATTTAGTGCAGCACAACGCGAGAGAGCTTCGAACGTTGCTTCGACTGTAAAATTGGGTACATGTCAATGGACGTGAATCTAATAAAAATGGCTACAAAAACTTACGAGTTTCTTCGTTTTGTACATTGATCCTGAGTTCGCGCGTTTGCATTACTTCCTCCTCATCCTGTGTGGGCTCCTCTTCAGTATCGATTGTTCCATCTAGTTGGCAGTATATGGAGGGTCCAAAGTCCGCCCTAGATATAGCATGTAGAGAAATGGTTGGATAGGTGACTTGCAGTCCTTTCCCGGAGGTTGACATGAAAACCAACACGCTGGATGCCGCTGTGAGTTCCAGAAAGAAGAAACATACGCCACACATACCTGGATAGAATATAGACGGTCCCACTGGCACAATCTTCCTGGGTAATACCATCTACAGGTGGATCTAGCGAGATCGCAGCGTTCCGTTCTTCATGGTACAAAACTGCAGGGAGTTCCGCAAAAGAGGACGGCGTAGATGACGTCAATTCTCGATTTTGTTCAGGCGTTACGAAACGAGGCAGTTCCGTCAGGATACTGATGCCAGGCATCTGTATGACTGGAAAGGGTGGAAGCAAGATTTTCGTGGTATTTGCGACAAGGGAAGATCTGCCGACATTACATCTATTTTCCCCACGATAACTCCCATGATTACTCGATTCATCGGCTCCAATACTGTTCGTTGGCTACCGGCGTCGCGGCCGTCTCACTGCGGACGTCTGGTTTCGTACACCCACAGCAGTTTTACTGGACCTATCTTCAAAACGACCTACACGGCAGAAATGATTGGGTCTCAGATTGGAAAAAGCAGGTAGAAAGTGAGCAGGCACAACAGCTTTCTTGACATAAAAATTATCAATAATTTCTCCAAAATGCCGACGTTGATTCTCCTGGAATACAATCTTTTTTGGTTGGAAAGCACGTGAAAAGGGGCTTGAAATCGCCTTATAGAACTTTGCCTTGCTTTTAACTGCTACTATTCATCCTACTATTCACCTAAAAAAGAGAGAATTTTATAATCAAGAAAGGTGTTGTGCCTACACACTTTCTGGCTGCTTTTTCCGATCTGGGACCCAATCATATCCGCCGTGCTAGCTCCGAAGATCCCAGCATGCATTGAATAATGGTGCAGTCATGCTAACCAGCAATCCCAACCCTACATAAACGCTGCTATTTGAAATTCGTCTGGATCACTCATGTTTTATGTTCAACCAGCATAAATAGTTTGGTCGGTCTCAACCTACATTAGTGCACCTCTGCCCATCCACATTTTGCATTTACCCGTCCGCCCGTCTGCATCCTCCCTTACATCACGTGTTTCCATCCTTGTACACGAGGCTGTAATCGCACCGTCTGTGTTTTGAATATATATTTCTATTTTTTACATGGTCGATGCTGGAGAACTGGGCAATGACTCAATTATACCACATGAATAAAGCCGGAAATTGTCAGGATTTCGCTATGAAAGATAGTCCCCCTCTTTTCTATGTTTCATTTCCTCCCTCATATCAATCCCCATAACCAATTTCACTCAACCGATCACCGGATAAATCTCTTTTCTCGCAAATGTTTATCTATAACAATGCGCAACAGCATCAAGGACATCAGGAATCGATGCAAGTCGGGACCAGCTATGAGCATTATTTGTTAGCACCAGCTCAGAGTCGGCTAAGTCATACCACGTCTCTCGATTATCATTCTGAAAGGTGGAGAGAGCTGAGAAGTGAGTTGTCACTGGCGTATCAAGGGCGGTATGCTGGCCCCGCAGATGGCATGCCGAACATCACACACACGCAAGGGACAGATCATATGGGATTGTTTACAGAACATCAAGCGCACCACTCTTCTAGAATCCAGTATGCTGGCAGCGAAAGGGGGCAGGTCTACCCACACACTGCGCAACCTCATAGGCGCAGACTACTTATGCCACGCTCCAATGTTGACCCGGACATCCGCGAGAGCACGGCTTCTTTGATCGAATCTTGCAAACTTGCAGAGAAGGAATTCAAAACTTGGGAACCAGGTCCAGAACTGACCGACAAGCTTCTTCAACCCATTTCAAGGCCGGCAGCTTCAAAGGGGCCTGGCAGTCGACGCGGACTCGAAGCTTATCAATGTCTATGGTTAAGCTGCGGCAGGCGTATCAGCAAGAAAGCGAATGCAATTTCACACCTTCTTTCGCATCTTCCGTATAAACCGTTTCTTTGCGATCAATGGTAAAGTAACCCTCTACATATATAACGCACGGCCTTACTGGCTCTCCAAGCCCGCATTATCCACGATTTCGATACAAGCAGGATTTCACAAGGCATCGCAAGAGCCACAGTGTCTCTACATAATACCCTCCATTTGCTCCAGACATTCAAACAAAGAATACCCTTTTGAGAAGTGGGATAACATACACCATAGAACACTGCAAGAGAGTGCTTTAAGTCACTATTAACTTGCGACTATGCCAGTCCAAGCTCGTTGTACAATCTGCTATGAATCCTATGTTCTCAGTTCTCAGTTCTTCTTTATGGCTTTACAATATCCCTGGTACGAAATAGAC
>Ga0335075_10015477_pt1 | contig 11429 bp, 9 predicted proteins | sample Lox_Sample_24_FD_206723 | JGI IMG/M metagenome (GOLD analysis project Ga0335075, IMG submission 206723) | Soil microbial communities from Loxahatchee National Wildlife Refuge, Florida, United States - Lox_Sample_2.4 | ecosystem: Environmental > Terrestrial > Soil > Wetlands | place: USA: Florida...
TGCTCAGCGCGATCGGTGGCCTCACTACCTCGTTCGGCACCGCCATCGGCGAGGGCATCCTGACTTCGCTCGATGCCATCGCCCAGGTCGACCCGTCGGTCCCGCCGACCGGCGCGACCGTCTCCCGTGACCGCAACGCCGGCTACGCCGACGACGTGATCGTCGTCCTCACCGACGGCTCGAACAACCGGGGGGTCGACCCGCAGACCGCGGCGAAGGAGGCCGCCGACCGGGGCGTGCGCGTCTTCACGATCGGCTACGGCACCGACAACCCCGCGCCGCTCGAGTGCAGCTCCACGCAATTCGGCGGATTCGGCGGCGGGGGCTTCGGCGGGTTCGGTGGCGGCGGTGGGGGTGGGGGCGGCAACCCGCTCGCCGCCGACTATGCCGCGCTCATGCAGATCTCCCGGACCACTGGCGGCACGTTCTACCGTGCCCAAGATGCCCACCAGCTCAGCAGCGCGCTCGCCAAGCTGCCCGCCGCGTTCACGATCGTCTTCAAGCACCTCGACATCGCCTACTGGTTCGCCGTCGCGGGCGGCCTGCTCATCGCCGTGGCGGTAGCGCTCTCACTGTGGTGGAACCGCCCCCGGCGAATGCCCGCCCCCGCGAGGACTGTGGATCACTGACTCAACGCAGGCACAGGCGCCGGCGGCTGTCACAATCTGGTCGGCCCGCTCGTCTGTGCGATATGAGAGCTGACTGGGATGTGATCGTGATCGGAGCCGGGCTGGCGGGGCTGGCGGCCGGGGCCACCGCCACCAGGGCCGGGTCCAGCACGCTGGTGCTTGAGGCCCACCTGCCGGGCGGCCGGGCCCGGGTCACTGAGCGCGATGGCTTCGTCTTCAACCGGGGCGTTCATGCTCTGTACAAGGGCGGTGCCGGGTGGGTCGTGCTGCGCAGCCTGGGGATCGAGCCGCGGGGCAGCTCGCCGCCACTCGGCCGTTACCAGGCCCTGGCCGGCGGCGAGCTGCACCTCCTGCCGACGGGTCCCGGTTCGCTGCACCGCAGCACGCTGCTCGGCCGCAAGGACAAGCTAGCGCTGGCCGCGCTGCTGGCCCGGCTGCCGATGCTGCATCCGGACCGGCACGCGGGCGCCTCGGTGTCGCAGTGGATCCTCGGCGCCGGCCTCGGGCCCATGGCTGTCGCCGCCTTCGACGCGCTTGTCCGCCTGACCACCTACGTCTCGGACGTGAACACGTTTGCCGCCGATGCCGCCATAGCGCAGTTGCAGCGCGCCGCGCACGGCGTGCTGTACCTGGACGGCGGCTGGGCCCAGCTGACTGCCGGGCTGGCCGCCCTCTGCCGGGTGTGCACGGGGATCAAGGTCACCGGCGTGGCACCCGCCGCTGGGCGGGTCGAAGTTGCCACCACCAGCGGCCCGCTGACCGCGCGCTCGGTGATTATCGCCGCAGGCCGCCCGGCCACAGCCAGCAGGCTGCTGCCAGCGGACCCGGGATGGGGCGACCTCGGTCCCGAAGTGACGGCTGCCTGTCTGGACGCGGGCCTGCGGCGGGTGCCCGAGCCGGGGTATGTCCTTGGTATCGATGCCCCCGTGTACGCGACGATCCAGTCGCCGCCAGCCCGCCAGTCGCCGCCGGGCCAGGCGGTCGCCGGTGCGGTCCGATTTGGCGCCACCGAAGCCAGGTCGGACCGGGCCGTGCTCCGGGCCCACCTGGCGCGCGCCGGCGTTCGCGACGAAGACGTGGTGACCAGCCGGTTCCTGCCCCGCATGGTGGTCGCCGGGGCGGCGCCGATGGCGGCGCGCGGCGGGCTGCGCGGCCGGCCGCCGGCCGCCGGCACCGGGCTGCCTGGCATCTACCTGGCCGGCGACTGGGTCGGGCCGGATGGCCTGATCGCCGACGCTGCCCTGGCCAGCGGGCAAGCCGCCGCCCTACGCGCGGTACACGCGCCCCCGGTCCGGGCAGCGACGTGAGCCAGGATCCGTTCGAGGCGGCCAGGCCACGGATCCGCGGCCTGGCCTACCGGATGCTCGGCACCCTCTCCGACGCCGACGACGTGGCCCAGGACACCTGGCTGCGCTGGCAGGCAGCCGGCCGGGACCACATAGAAAACGCCGAGGCCTGGCTGGTCACCACGGCCACCCGGCTGTGCCTGGACCGGCTCCGCTCCGCGGCCCGGGCCCGGGAGATCTACCCCGGGCCGTGGCTGCCCGAGCCCATCGTGACCGATCCCGGCCCGGAGGATGCAGCCGAGCTATCCGACTCCCTGACCCTCGGCTTCCTGGTGCTGCTCGACCAACTGGCACCACTCGAGCGGGCGGTATTCGTGCTGGCGGACGTATTCGAGGTGCCCTACGCGCAGATCGCTGCCACGGTGGGACGATCCCCGGCGGCATGCCGGCAGATCGCCAGCCGGGCCCGCCGCAGGCTCCGGCCGCACACGCACCCCTACCACGCCGCCGAGACCGACCCAGAACTCCTCCACGGCCTTCTTCGCGCGCTGGCTGCCGGCGACATGACCGGAGTCGTCGCCCGCCTGGCACCGGAGGTGGTATGCATCACCGACGGCGGCCCGAAGCGCCGGGCCGCCCGCCGCCCGGTCGCCGGTTCCCGCCGCGTGGCCCGTCTGCTGATAAGCGTGGCCCACCGCTACGGCCACCTGGCAACCCGGCCGGCCGTCGTCGGTGGCTGTGCCGGTGCCATCCTCTCAACCGGTGACACGATCGAACAGGTGATGGCGGTGACCTCGCACGACGGCGTCATCACATCCGTCTACTTTGTCGGCAACCCAGACAAGCACAACTCAGTCGGCCGGCCCATACTCATCCGGTAGCCGAGCCCGGGCACCCCGCGGTTATCCCGTGCTGATGCTGAGGTCGCTTGCCTGGAGGCTGTCCGAGGACACGAGGAAGTCGTCCGTGGTCACGCTGGTCATCGTGACCGGAACCAGCGGAGTGAGCGAGTTAAGCAGGTTGAGTAGCACGGTGAGCACGTTCCCAGGGGTGAGCGTGACCGGGACGCCGAGCAGGCTGCCGGACAATTTGGTGGCATAGAGAACCACGCCGCCGCTGAAGTCCAGGGACGAGTTGGTGGTCGTGGTGGCCTGGCCGTTCTGGGTGACTGTGGCCGTCACGCTTCCGGTCAGGACGAGCGAGGACATGGTGAACTTCATCATGGTCACGGTGCCGCTGGCGGTGGGTACCTGGGCCGTGCCCTGGTACGACATGCCGTCCAGGGTGGCCGAGCCGGCGACGATGACCGACGTTGCGGTGGATGCTTCGAGCCCGGGTGTGCCAGCGGCCGTCTTCTTCCTGGACTGGGTGCGGGAGGCCGGCCCGGCGGACGTGCTCGGCTGCAGCGTACTGCCCGGGCTGGGCGAGGAGCCGGGCGCGGCCCCGGTGCCCGCGCCGGCCGCGGCCGGCTGGGTGGCGGCAGGCGAGGGGCTTGGGCTCGGCGTTGGCGAGGGGAAGCACAAGATCAACAGGATGCAGTTCCCCTGCGGGGCCGCGTCGTGCGCCGCGTTCTGGCCGGCCGCGGTGGTACCCGCAAGCAGCAGCGGCAGGACGGCGGCAGCGATCACCCGGCCGCCATGTCGCGGCGGGTCCAGCGGCCGGCGGGCGGGCTGGTCCGCGGACGGAGTCCAGCCGAAGCCCATCGAGCCGCCGATGATGCCGAGCAGCATGCCGATGAAGAAGCCGCCGAAGTTCGAGGCGATGAACGACAGCACCGCGAGCAGCACGCCGGCGATCGCGTAGAACGTGCGATGCACCGGGTTGAGCCAAAGCAGCAGTCCGCAGGCGATCAGCAGCGCGCCGAGCAGCACGCCGAACACGCCGCCGATGCCGATGTAGACGACTAGCTTGACCGCGCCGTGGATCAGGATGCCGCTCAGCGGGATGAGCAGCAGTTCGATCCCCGCCAGCAGCAGCAGGATCCCGCCCCAGAACGGACGGGTCCGCCGCCACCGGCGGAAGGCCGCGCGGCGGCCGCCGGCGGCCGCCGCGAATCCGGCGTTGCCCGAGACGACCACGGCTAGCAGCCGGACCGGCTGAAGCTGAGGCTGAGGCCGGGCAGGGTGAACGTGCCCGCCGTGGTCAGCCAGGTGTGCTGGCGCAGGTTGGTGATGACGATCGTGTCCGCCTGCTCACCGAAACCACCCGAAGCGCCGGCGGTGCCCGGGTCCTCGGTGAGGGTGCCGGCGTCCTGGCCGATCGCGATGTTGGTGAAGGTCGCGTTGCCGCTGAGCTGGTCGGCGTCGACGATAAGGTTGTCGGCGGACACCGGGGTCGATCCGGCGCCAGCGCGCAGGACCAGCGTGAACGGGCCGACCGCGACGCTTTGGCACAGGCTCTGCAGGGTAGCGCTCCTGATCGCCGAGACCGCCACCGGATGCTGGGCCCCGCTGGCCTGGCCGACGACGCTGCCGAACTGCTCGAACCCGGTGCCGCGCAACTGAGTCGAGGTGACCTCGAAGGCGCTGCCCGACACCGAGATCGACGCGGCGATCGATCCCGTCGCGGTCAGCGCGACCAGCAACGCGGCCACTCCCGCGGCCGGGATCATCAAAATCGCGAAGCGGCGCCACCGCACTTTCCCGGTGGCCGCGACCCGCGCAGGCCGGGCGGGGGGTGTCGCGGGAGTTTCCGGCGATGGGCTTTCTACGGACATGACGGTACCTGCCACATTCTCGAGGGTGCAGGCGTCCGTTTTCGTGACGGGCTGCCTGTTTTTATGTTCAGCGCCGGCCCGGCCAAATGTGTCACTCAGTCGACGCCATGTCCCGTGAGCAGGTGCCGTCTTGACGAACGCGCCTGCGCCGTCAGCCTGGCCCTTCCTCGGACGGGGCGCCCGCCACGAGATCCCGCAACCGGTTCCAGCGCTCTTCGTGACGCTGGTCGAAGCGGCGTCCGGCGCGGCCGGCGCGCCGCGGCCGGCTGGCGTAGCGGTGCACTGCCCACCATGACCCCGGCTTGGCCAGCCTGATGGCGCCGACGAGCGCGACGATGCCGATGAAGACACCGATGACGCCGGTCACGACCTTCCCCTTGAGCACGCATATCACGCAGAGCAGGAGGTTGACGGCGATGACAAAGATCGACGACCACCATGCCGCCGTCCCGGCGCGGCCGGTTATGAAGCTGACTCCGCCGATGAACGCTCCGGTTATCACCAGGATGCAGAAGATCGCGTCGACCGATTTTCGCCCTTCGCTGGTCCAGTAGACATCCTCAAGGTGCAGCCAGAGCGCGAATTCGTCGACCGTGAGGCCCACGCCCACGCCGAAGACGGCGGCGGCCGCGTCAAGAGCAGGTCCTTTCGGCGTCTCGGATACAAGGACGATGCCCGTTCCGATGATGATCAATATGCCGAAAACCTGATGGTGAACGTGATTGCCCGCAATCCGGACGTTGCCGAATCCGGCACCGGCGCCGCTGCCCGACCGGATCAGCCTGGTCACGGTTCTGGCCACGAGGAAGGTGACGAGTATGGCCAGGAACATCCACATCATGGGCCGCAGCGAGGATCCCGCGCCGATCGTGACCTTCACCCCAGAGGCAGGCGAGAAAACGGCGCTGACAGCGTCGGCTCGCATGGCAGCCTCCTGCGCTTACCCGTCTGACCTTTGGAGTCTACGCAGCGTAATTCCCGGGTGACGGGACCTGAGGCTCTGCTCTGGACCGGCGCTTCTTTCGCGTCCCGGCGACGCCTCACGTAAAGCACCCACGCCGGCGCGACGGCCACCAGGGCGAGAGTGAGGCCGCTCAGCACGAACAACTCCGGGTAGTCGCCGTACCCGCGGAAGCGGAACACCACGCGGTCCGTGCCCGCGGGCACGTCAACGGCGACGAGCGCCGGCGCCACCATCCGGACGGGTTGCGGCCGGCCGTTGACGGTTGCCGTCCACCCGGGGTCATAGGAGGCGCTGAGCACCGCGACGCCGGGCCGGCGCATCCGCACCGTGGCCGAGGCCTCGCCATCATCGAGGTCGGCGCGTTCCGAGCTGACCACGCCGGCGGAGGACTGGCGTGGCACAGTCGGCAGCCGGTCATCCCCGTCACCGCCGGACCCATACCTGACACCGAGATACGCGCCATCCGCGGCCAGCCCGGAGCGAAGCAGCCCAATGCTGCGGGTGCCGAGGTTCGTCCGGCTGGCCGAGATCTCACCGATGATCCGGCCGACCTGGACGTAGCCGCCGCCGTCGATCGTCCACAGCCAGTAGGGGCCGGAGCGCATCGCCAGCCGCGCGCGCACCGGCGGCTGGTCGCGGGCGGGAAGGATGAGGTAGCGGATCCCGAACAGCCGGTAGTCCGACGGGTCTCGATCGTCGAAGAAGTACTCAGGGCCGGTCATCAGCGACGCCGTCCGCAGCGTGTATCCGACCTCGTCGACGTCGCGGCTCTCCAGGTACTTGAACACGGGCACCGCTCCGACGGTGAAGTCGTTACCCCAGTTCGACGGCATCCCCGCGTACGTCCGGCCGCCGCCGTCGCGCTCGATCACCGTGACCAGGCGATCGAGGTCGGCGCCCTCGGTGTTGTCCGCGCTCCGCTGGGCCGCGATCTCGGTGCCGTCATGGTGGTCGGAGGCGCCGAGCTGGAGCCACGCGGGCGCGAGCACCGCGGCCGCCGCAACGAGAACGGCCGCGGGGGACAGGCCCGGCGGCCAACACCGAGCCCGGGCTTCGAGCAGCCGCACGCACCGTGCCGCCAGCCACGCCGCTCCCCGGCCGGCCAGCAGCAGCGCGGCGAGCTGCACGCCCATCATGAACCGGCGGAAGAAGATGTCGGCGCTGCCCGGGATCACGTCGGCGAGCGACCCGAACGTCGTGCGGCCGAACGCGAAAAGCAGGCACACCGCGAGCGCGACCAGCAGGGCGCGGGCGTCGGCGGCCGAGGACCAGGCCAGCCAGGCCAGTCCGAACCCGAGCGCCGCGAACACGGTCACGACGGGCAGCCGGCCGTAGTCGAGCAGCTGCCCCGACAGCAGCCAGTGCAGCACGCTACGCGCGCCGTAGCCGTTGACAAGCCCGCTGCCCTGCAGCGGCTCGTTGACCGCCGCCCACCGCCGCTGCTCCACGAGCGGGACGATCACCCACGCCGCCGCGAGCAGCGAACCGCCAAGCAGGACCGCGGCCCGCCGCAACCGGGCTGCGAGCGGCCTTCCCGCGACGAACGGCCAGACGACAAGCACACAAAGCGCGAGGTAGCCGGTCTCGAAGTGCAGCGCGACAGTGAGCGCGGTCAGCAGGATCGCTGCGAGGTAGCCGCGCCCGTCGCGGATCGCCCGCCAGCTCCAGCCCCACGCGAGCGGCAGCGTCCACGACGCCCACAGCTGGGTCCAGACGCCGAACCCCGTCCACACATAGGCGCCCTGCTCGTAGCCGACCCCCGTGGCGCTCACCAGGAACGGAGCCATCGCGGCCGAGGCGGCCGCGGCCGGCCTGCCCGCCCCGAACGCGCGGGCCGCCAGGTAGACGCTGATCGGCCACAGCGACAAAAGCAGGTAGAGCGACCAGCGAAACGCCACGTCAGGGCCGACCACCAGGCCCGCCAGCCCGGTCACGATGGCCGGCAGGCTCTGGTAGTGAAGGAACTGCGGCGATCCCTCTCCCAGGAACGGGAACCAGCTGGTGAGCGGCAGGTGCCCGGCACGCAGCCGCGCCGTCGCGAACCGCACCATCTGCTCGTGCAGCGAGCTGTCGTCGAGGTACGTGACCTGCAGCGTGAGCGCCCGCAGGTTCACCAGGTTCCATCCGATCGCCGCGGCGACGAACGACCACGGCCACCACACAGCGGTCCGGCCCCCGCCATCAGAGGGGGGCCGGACCGCTAGCCGGATCATCGCCGGCGCCCGCGCCCGGCGAGCGCCGGCGGTCCCGGCCAGGTCACCCGGCGCCGGTGTTGCCGGTGTTGCCCGAGCCCCCCTCACCCGTGAGGTGGCAGGAGGCCAGGTGCCAGGTGCCGGCGCCCGTGTTGCCCGAGGTGATGACCTGCGTGCCGTTCGTGCCCACCAGAACCTTCACCGACGGCCCCGATACACCCGGCGCCGGCGTGCAGGTTACCGGGCCGCTGACGGCTGCCGCCCCGGCCGCCATGTCAATCGTGACCTGCTCGTCGATCCCCATCTGGGTGAGCTTGGCGTTCGCCTGGGGAAGCGCCTGGGTTTGATTGATCGTCACCAGCACCGAGCCATCGCCGTTCCTGGTGACGGCAAACGCGGGCGTGCTCGCCGTGGCGGTCAAGATGAGCGCGGCGGCCGCGCCACCGCCCGCCAGCGCGAGCGTGCTGCCTGCGAGAATGCGCGGACGCTGGCGGCGGGCCCGGCCCGGCTCTGGGCGGTCGGCCAGCGCGAGGGCCGAGCCGTGCTCTTCAGCGAGATCACGCCAGAGATGTTCGGTGAACTTAGTCATTGCTGTGATGCTCCTTTCGCAGCCGGGACCTCGCCCGGGACAGCCGTTTGCGGAATGCGACACCGGAGACGCCGAGGGCCAGCGCTGCCTCCTTCGGGGTGAGCCCCTCCAGGTCGACGAGCTCGATCGCCGCCCGCTCGACCGGGGGCAGCCGTGCGTACCGCTGCATCAGCGCAGCGCCCTCGCGCTCGGCATCGATCCGCTCGGCGAGTTCCTCGATCTCGTCCTGGTCAAGCGCCCGGTGGCCGCCAAGCCGCGTAACCGCGTCCCGGTCACCCGCCGACTGCTGGCAATGGCGGGCGAACACGTGGGCGGCGATGCCGAACACCCACGCCCGGTCCGATCCCCGGCGGGGGTCGAACCTGGCGAAGCCATCCATGGCCCGGACGAACGTCTCCGAGGTGAGATCGGCGACCGCCTGCGGATCGCGGCACCGGCGCGCGAAGTAGCCCATGAGGACGTCGACGTTGCGCAGGTACACCTGCTCGAATTCCTCAAGCGGCGAGCTCGGCGGCCGTCCGCGCGACCGCGCCCCCGCCGCGACCGGTCGCTCCTGGATCGTCCTCACTGGTGCTCTTGCCTCAGTGCTCATATCCCTAGTTGCGATCCTCGCCTCTGGCCGTGACATCGCCCCGCCGCGCGGCCCGCTGCCAGCTTGCGATCATAGGAGAAGAGCGACCCAGCGGGAGCGGAGGACAGCTGTGGATGGCGGGCCGGACGGGACGGGCGCGGGGGCGAGCATCGGCCTGGTCGGGCTGGGCGTCATGGGGTCGGCCATCGCCGGCCTGCTGCTGCGCGACGGCGCCGCCGTGCGCGGCTACGACATCGCCGCGGAGCGGATGGACCGGTTCCGGGCGGCCGGCGGCCAGGCCGCGCGGTCGCCCGCCGACGCCGCCGCCGGCTGCGCGGTCGTGCTGACATCGCTGCCCTCAGCGGCCGCCTTCCATGAGGTCGTTTCCGGCCCGCAAGGCCTGGCCGCCGCCGGCGGCCCCCGCCTGGTGGTGGAGATGAGCACCCTGTCCCTGGCCGACAAGGTACGCGGAAAGCAGGCGCTCGGCGCCGTGGGCGCCTGCCTGGTCGACGCGCCGCTGAGCGGCACCGGGGCGCAGGCGGTCACCGGAGACCTGGTCGCGTTCGTGAGCGCGGACGACCCCTCCGCCAGGACGGCCGCCGCCGCCACGCTCGCGCGCTTCACCCGCGCGCAATACGACGTCGGGGCGTTCGGCAACGGCAGCAAATTCAAGTATGTGGCCAACCTGCTCGTCGCGGTGCACAACGTCGCGGCCGCCGAGGCGATCGTATTGGCCGAACGGTCCGGACTTGACCTTGCCCTCGTGCTCGAGGCGGTCGCCGACGGGGCGGGCAGCTCCCGGATGCTGCAGGTGCGCGGGCCGCTGATGGCCGCCGGGACCTACGACGACCCGAGCGTGCGGCTTGCCGTCTTCCTCAAGGACCTTGACCTGATCTCCGAGTTTGCCGGGGCCGTGGGGGCACCCGCTCCGCTGCTGGCCGCGAGCAGACGGATATACGACGAGGCCCTGGCCGAGGGCAGGTCCGGGCAGGACACCGCCTGCGTGGCCGAGATCCTGCGGCACGAGCCGGGAAAGGCGCCGCGATGAGGGCGGTGGACGGCTCCCGGGAACGAGCACCACGGTCCGTTCTGCGAAAAGATCTTTATTTTTTTCCGAACGGGCCGTGGTTTCCGCGCCGCCGAAGCCATTCACCGTCACCGGGGCGGGCCGTGATCTCGCCCTCAGCGAGGACGACCTGGCCGCGGCGGAGGACGAACTTCGGCCAGCCCTGCACCTGCCAGCCGTCGTAAACCGAATAGCCGGCCAGTGATTGCATGCGGGCGCCGTCGATCGTGCGGCGATGCCCCGGGTCCCACAGCGCGATGTCCGCGTCCGAGCCGACCGCGATCACACCCTTGCGTGGGTGAAGGCCGAAGATGCGGGCCGCGTTCGTCGAGGTCAGGGCCACGAACCGGTCGAGCGAGATGCGGCCGGCGGCCACGCCCTGGCAGTACAGCATCGGCATCAGCGTCTCCAGGTCGGCGACTCCCTGCCGGGCGGTCACGACGTTGAGCGCGGGGTCGAGTTTGGCCTCAAGCGTCCACGGCGCGTGGTCGCTGCACAGCGTGTCGACATCGCCCGCGGCCAGTCCGGCCCACAGGGCCTCGCGGTCGGGCTGTTCGCGCAGCGGCGGAGCCCCGACGTATTTCGCCGCGTCAGGCTCGGCGAAGCGTTCCCTGGTCAGGTGCAGGTACAGCGGCCTGGTCTCGACGTGGACCGGCAGCCCGGCCGCCCTGGCCCGGCGGCAGCGGTCGAGCGCGACCGCCGACGACAGGTGCACGATGTAGACGCGGGCGCCGGTGCGGCGGGCGATCTCGATGGCCTGGCCGACCGCGGCCACCTCGGCGGCGACCGGGCGGGCGTCAGGGAAGTTCGCGACCGCGCCGCGACCCTCCGCTATCAGCTTCTCACTGGCCTGCCTGAGCATCGCGCCGTCCTCGCAGTGCAGCAGCGTCACCGAGCCGGCCGCCTTCGCGGCGCTGGCCGCCGCGAGCAGGGCGGGCTCATCGGCCGCGAGATCCGGGTCGGCCAGGAACATCTTGATGCTCGCGTGCCCGTGCTCCGCCAGCGCGGCGACCTCGCCCGCCGGCAGCGCGGCCGGGTGCAAGAGGATCGGGTGGAGGAACCAGTCGACCGCGGCCTCAGGGGCCGCGCCAGCCATCTCCCTCGTGATCGCGGCGACCGGCGTCTCCTCCGTGCCCTGCTCATCTGGCACCGGGTAGGTCATGTTGCCGATCGTCGTGATGCCGCCAGCGATCGCGGCCCTCGAGCCTGACCAGAAGTCGTCCACCCAGATAGGGAACCCGACCCTGTCGGCAAGCCCCTGGTGCGCCAGGTGCGTGTGCGCGTCGACACCGCCGGGAATCGCGAGCAGCCCGCTCGCCGTAAGCTCCTCCGCGCCCGTCATCGCGCCGCCGAGCTGCGCGATCCGACCGTCGGCTATGCCAATATCAGCGGCTTCCCGATGACCGGGCGTGACCA
>Ga0335075_10015478_pt1 | contig 11429 bp, 10 predicted proteins | sample Lox_Sample_24_FD_206723 | JGI IMG/M metagenome (GOLD analysis project Ga0335075, IMG submission 206723) | Soil microbial communities from Loxahatchee National Wildlife Refuge, Florida, United States - Lox_Sample_2.4 | ecosystem: Environmental > Terrestrial > Soil > Wetlands | place: USA...
GCGCCGATCTACTCCTCGGACTCGCTGCACTCCGCGGTCGTGGAGATCATCGTGAAGAAGGGCGCGCGCTGCCGCTACACCACGATCCAGAACTGGTCGGCCAACGTTTACAACCTGGTCACCAAGCGCGCCGTGGCCCACGAGGGCGCGACCATGGAGTGGATCGACGGCAACATCGGGTCCAAGGTCACCATGAAGTACCCGTCGGTCTACCTGATGGGTGAGCACGCCAGGGGCGAGACCCTGTCGGTGGCGTTCGCCGGCACCGGTCAGCACCAGGACGCCGGCGCCAAGATGGTGCACCTCGCGCCGAACACCTCGTCCCAGATCGTGTCCAAGTCGGTGGCGCGGGGCGGCGGCCGGACCTCCTACCGCGGCCTGGTCCAGGTAGCCGACGGCGCGGCCCACGCCAAGTCCACGGTGAAGTGCGACGCGCTGCTGGTTGACACGGTCAGCCGGTCGGACACCTATCCCTACGTCGACGTCCGCGAGGACGACGTGGAGATGGGCCACGAGGCGACGGTGTCGAAGATCTCCGAGGACCAGCTCTTCTACCTGATGAGCCGGGGCATGACCGAGGACGAGGCCATGGCCACGATCGTCCGCGGCTTCGTCGAGCCGATCGCGCGCGAGCTGCCGATGGAGTACGCCCTCGAGCTCAACCGGCTGATCGAGCTGCAGATGGAAGGGGCCGTCGGCTGATGTCGGCACCGGTGCCGGAGGCACACCGGGGGGTTCCGGGGGGTCGTCCCCCCGGGTGGGCAGAGCAGGCGGCCGTGGAATCCGGTGCCCCGGTCTCCAGGCTGCACTCACGTGCGTCGTTCGACGTCGCCGACTTCCCCGTGCCCACCGGGCGCGAGGAGGAGTGGCGGTTCACGCCGCTGCGCCGACTGCGGGGGCTGCACGGCGACGGGACTCTGGCTCCGGGCAAGGTCGCCGTCGAGGCGGTCGCCGCGCCAGGGGTCATCGCCGAGCGGACCGAACGCGATGACCCCCGGCTCGGGACCGCCTTCGTGCCCGGGGACCGGGTGAGCGCGAAGGCGTTCGCGTCGTTCGACGAGGCAACGATCATCACAGTCGCCGACGAGCCTGAACGTGACGCCCCCACCTGGGTCAGCGTCCGCGGGGACGACGCCTCCGGCGCGGCCTTCGGCCACCTTGTGGTGAACGTGGAGCCGAACGCGCGGGCCGTGGTGGTGCTCGAGCACGCCGGGTCGGCCACGTACGCGGACAACGTCGAGCTCGTCGTCGGCGAGGGCGGATCGCTGGCCGTGGTGTCGCTCCAGGAATGGGCGGCCGACGCGGTGCACGTGTCGTACCATCACGCGCAGCTCGGCAAGGACGCAAAGCTCACGCACACCGCGGTCACGCTCGGCGGGAGCGTGGTCAGGCTCTCGCCGTCGGTGCGGTACGCGGGGCCGGGCGGGGACGCGGACCTGCGCGGGCTCTACTTCGCCGACGCCGGGCAGCACCTGGAACACCGGCTGTTCGTCGACCACAGCGAGCGCAGCTGCCGCAGCCGGGTCAGCTACAAGGGTGCGCTGCAGGGCGACGGCGCGCACGCGGTGTGGATCGGCGACGTGATCATCCAGCCGACGGCGACCGGCACCGACTCCTATGAGTACAACAGGAACCTGGTGCTCACCGACGGCACGCGGGTCGACTCGGTGCCGAACCTGGAGATCCTCACCGGTGAGGTGGTCGGCGCCGGCCATGCCAGCGCCAGCGGCCGGCTCGAGGACCACCACCTGTTCTACCTGATGGCCCGCGGGATCCCGTACGACGAGGCACGGCGCCTGGTGATCACGGGATTCTTCGGCGAGCTGATCGCCCGTATCGAGGTTCCCGAGGTGGCCGACCGGGTCTCCGCGGCGATCGAGGCCGAGCTGGCCAGGCCGGCGGCGGGCCTGGCGGGGAGGGCGTCATGAGCCGGGTGCGCGCCTGCGCGCTGGCGGACGTCCCCGAGGAGGGCGCGATCGGCGTCGAGGTGCAGGGCACGCCGGTGGCGATCATCCGCGTCGGCGGGGAGATCTTCGCGCTGCACGACGTGTGCTCGCACGAGGAGGTGCCGCTCTCCGAGGGCGACGTCTACGACCACACGGTGGAATGCTGGCTGCACGGGTCCTGCTTCGACCTGCGCACCGGCAAGCCCACCGGCCCGCCAGCCACCAAGCCTGTGCCCACCTACCCGGTGCACACCGAGGGCGACGACGTGTACGTCTCGCTACCCGACCAGGAGACATCAGCATCATGACTACCCCGGCTAACCAGGCCGCCCACACCCTTGAGATCAGCGACCTGCACGTCAGCGTCGCCGAGGCCTCCGGCGCCACCAGGGAGATCCTGCGCGGCGTCGACCTGACCGTACGGTCCGGCGAGACGCACGCGATCATGGGCCCGAACGGCTCCGGCAAGTCCACCCTCGCCTACGCGATCGCCGGCCATCCGAAGTACCTGGTCACCCAGGGCTCGGTCACGCTGGACGGCGAGGACGTGCTGGCGATGAGCGTGGACGCCCGGGCCCGGGCCGGCCTGTTCCTCGCGATGCAGTACCCGGTGGAGGTCCCCGGCGTCTCGGTGTCGAACTTCCTGCGCACCGCGGTGACCGCGGTCCGCGGCGAGGCGCCCAAGCTGCGCACGTTCGTGAAGGAGCTGCGGGCCAGCATGGACGGGCTGTCCATCGATCCTGCGTTCGCGGAGCGCAACCTGAACGAGGGCTTCTCCGGCGGCGAGAAGAAGCGGCACGAGATCCTGCAGATGGAGCTGCTGAACCCGAAGATCGCGATCCTGGACGAGACCGACTCCGGGCTCGACATCGACGCGCTGCGGATCGTCTCGGCGGGCATCAACAGGTTCCGCGAGGACCGCGGTCACGGTGTCCTGCTGATCACCCACTACACCCGGATCCTGCGCTACGTGCAGCCCGACTTCGTGCACGTGTTCGTCGGCGGCCGGATCGTCGAGGAAGGCGGGCCGGAGCTGGCGGAAGTGCTGGAAGCCGAGGGCTACGAGAGGTTCGTGAAGGCGAGCGCGGCATGACCACCGCCACGGGATCCGCCACGGCGCGCGCCGGGTCCGCGCGTCCGCTCGACGTCGCCGCGATCCGCGCCGACTTCCCGATCCTTGGCCGGGCGGTGCGCGGCGGGCGGCCGCTCGTCTACCTCGACTCCGGCGCCACGTCCCACAAGCCGCGGCAGGTGCTGGACGCCGAGCGCGACTTCTACACGATCCACAACTCGGCCGCCCACCGCGGGGCCCATCTGCTCGGCGAGGAGGCCACCGACATCTACGAGGGCGCCAGGGAGCGGGTGGCCGGCTTCATCGGCGCCGACCCCGGCGAGATCGTGTTCACGAAGAGCGCGACCGAGGCGCTGAACCTGGTGGCGTACGCGTTCAGCAACGCGGCCACGGCCGGCCCGCAGGCGCGGCGGTTCCGGCTTGGGCCCGGCGACGAGGTGCTGGTGACCGAGCTGGAGCACCACGCCAACCTGGTGCCCTGGCAGCAGCTGGCCCAGCGCACCGGGGCCACGTTGCGCTGGTTCAGCGTGACGCCGGAGGGCCGGCTTGATCTCGGCAACGCCCGCGAGCTGATCAACGACCGGACGAAGGTCGTCGCGGTCACGCACCAGTCCAACGTCACCGGGACCGTGCCGCCGGTCGCCGAGATCGCCGCCCTGGCGCACGCCAGGGGCGCGCTGGTGGTGGCCGACGGCGCCCAGTCGGTGCCGCACCGGCCGGTCGACGTCGCCACGCTCGGCGCCGACTTCCTCGCGTTCTCGGCGCACAAGATGCTCGGCCCGTCCGGCATCGGCGTGCTGTGGGGCAGGCGGGAGCTGCTCGAGGCCATGCCCCCGTTCATCACCGGCGGGTCGATGATCGAGGTGGTCCGGATGGAAGGCTCGACCTTCCTGCCGCCACCGCAGCGGTTCGAGGCCGGGGTCCCGGCGGCCGCCCAGGCCGCGGGCCTGGCCGCGGCGTGCGACTATCTCGCCGCGCTGGGCATGGAGAACGTGGCCGCGCACGAGGAAGAGCTCACCGCGCACGCGCTCGAGGCCCTGGGCGCGATCGGCGGCGTGCGCGTCCTGGGCCCGCTGACCACGCAGGACCGCGGCGGGGCCGTGTCGTTCACGATCGACGACGTGCACCCGCACGACGTCGGGCAGCTGCTCGACGAGCTTGGCATCGCGGTGCGCGCCGATCACCACTGCGCGTGGCCGCTGCACCGCGCGCTCGGCACGGCGGCCAGCACCCGGGCGACGTTCTACGTGTACAACACCCACGACGAGGTCGACGCGCTCGCCGACGCGGTGCGCCAGACACAGCGGTTCTTCGGGACGGCATAATGCGCGGCACCGGGGGGTTTGGGCGGGAACATCCTGCCCGTCGCGGCGCGTTGGAGGCGGTGTTATGGAAGTCGAGTCCATGTACCAGGAAATCATCCTGGATCACTACCGCCACCCGCATAACAGGGGGCTGCGGGATCCCTTCGACGCCCAGGTGCACCACGTGAACCCGCTGTGCGGCGACGAGGTCACGCTGCGGGTCGCGATCAAGGACGCCGGCGGCGAGCCTGCCGTCGCCGACGTGTCCTACGACTCGCTCGGCTGCTCTATCAGCCAGGCGAGCGCGTCGGTGATGACCGAGGCGCTGATCGGCAAGACCGTGCGCGAGGCCATGGAGATCAGCGGGGCCTTCCTCGAGCTGATGCAGTCCCGGGGCACCGCCGAGCCGGACGAGGAGCTGCTCGGCGACGCCGTTGCGTTCGAGGGAGTGTCCAAGTACCCGGCGCGGATCAAGTGCGCCCTGCTGAGCTGGATGGCCTGGAAGGACGCAACCAGTCAGGCCCTGGACGGGCCAGCGGCCAGAGCGGCCGCCACCACATCAGGCGGGGAGCAGACATGACGACCGATAACGCACCCGGGCTGCCCGGCCAGCTGACACCGGAGACCGAAGACGTCCTCGAGGCGCTGCGGGATGTCGTCGACCCAGAGCTCGGCGTGAACGTCGTCGACCTCGGCCTCGTCTACGGCGTGACCGTGGCCGAGGACCGGGTGGCGACCATCGACATGACCCTCACCAGCGCCGCGTGCCCGCTCACGGACGTCATCGAGGACCAGGCGCGCTCGGCGCTGGACGGGCTGGTCGCCGACTTCCGGATCAACTGGGTCTGGATGCCGCCGTGGGGGCCGGACCGCATCACCGATGACGGCCGCGAGCAGCTCCGCGCGCTGGGGTTTAACGTCTGATCATCCTGGCCGCCCGGCGGGGTCGCGGCGCTAGGCCTGGCGTGCGCCGGAGCGGCCAGCGAGCGCCAGGCTGATGACCTCGTCCGGGGCCAGGGCGCGCCCGGCAGCGTACCCCGCGTCGAACGCCTCGCGGCCGATGGCGGCGTGCAGTTGCTCCCGGTGGGCGTCACGCAGCCGGGCTTCGAGGGAGTCGACGGTCTCGCCCAGAGCCGTCAGCGCCGCGTCGGCCGCGCCGTGCAGCCGCGCGGACCTGGCCGCGTCCGCGGCGCTGCCCACCATCGCAAGCCCGATCAGCGCGTAAGCCAACCCGGCCTGCATTCGCATGCGCCTGGCCAGGTCGAACGACTCGGCGAACAGGAGCTCCGCCGCGGCCGACGCTCCACTCAGGTACTCGGCCAGGCCGAGGTTGAAGGTCTCGTAGACCACCCCGTATGCGTCGTCAAGCTCTCGGGCAATGTCGAGCGACTCGTTCAGGTGGCGGCGCGCGCTCTCCAGATCGCCAAGGGACATTTCCGAGTACGCGAGGTTGCCGAGCATGGTCCCGACCTCCCGGCGGTCACCAGCCTGCCGGAAGAGGCGCAGCGACTCGGCGGCATCGGCGGCCGCCCCGTCGTGGTCGCCCTTGACGTCCACGGCGAACGACCGGGCTGACAGCAGCCGGGCGACGAGGTGCGGATCGCCGAGCCGCTGCGCCACGCCAAGCCCTTCGGCGATCAGCGGCAGCGCGGCCGTCTGCTGACCCTGGCGCACCAGCACGAACGCGTGCACGGCGAGCAAGTCGGCCACCAGGTAATCCTCTCCGGCCGACCGGGCGATCGGCAGGGCCTCGGCACAGTACCGGATCGCGCCCACGTACCCGCCCGTCTGCTCGAGCAGGTATGCCGCTGCGGCGAGCGCCTGTGCGCGTAGCAGCGTGGCGCCCGCCGCGGCAGGCAGACCCAGCAGCCCCCGGAGCGCGTCGACCGCCTCGGCCGCGTGCCCGCGGGTCTTCCAGAACGTCCGCAGCGAGCTGACCAGCCGGATGCCCGACGCCGCGTCGGCCCGGCCGATGCTGAAGCCGATCGCCGCGCGCAGGTTGTCGAGCTCGACGTCGAGGCGGTCCAGCCACTCGGCCTGATCGCGGGAGGCCAGCTGCGGGGCGGCCGCCTCGGCCAGCGCCAGGTAGTGGTCACGGTGCGCCGCCCTGGCCTCGTCAGCCGCGGACCGGTCGTGGCCTTCGAGCTTGCGCGTCGCGTACTGCCGCACGGTTTCCAGCAGCCGGTAGCGGACCGGGCCGGTGCCCGTGTCGTCGAACTGCACCAGGTTCTTGTCCACCAGCGCGCCGAGGCGCCCGAGCACCTCCGCCTCGAGAACGATCGCACCGCCGGCTACGGCCTCGGCGGCGGCCGGGTCGAACCCGCCGGCGAACACCGACAGGCTGGCGAGCACGTGCCGCTCGGCGGCGGTGAGCAGCTCCCAGGACCAGTCGACCATGGCCAGCAGGGTCTGCTGGCGGGGGAGCCCGGCTCGCGAGCCGCCGGTCAGGATGGCGAAGCGCTGGTCGAGCCTGGCATCCAGCTCGGCCACGGACATCACCCGCAGCCGGGCCGCGCCCAGCTCGATGGCGAGCGGGATACCGTCCAGCCGGCGGCATATCCGGCCGGCCACCTCGGCGGTCGGCCGGTCCCAGGCGAGCCGCACGCCGTGGTGCTCGGCCCGGTCGGTGAGCAGGCGGACGGCCTCGGAGCTCCTGATCTCGTCCACGCCGTCGCCCTCGGCCGGCGTGTCCATCGACGGCACCCGGTGAACCCGCTCACCGTCGACTCCGAGCGGCTCGCGGCTGGTTGCGAGCAGCGCGAGGTTCGGGCAGCTGCGGAGCAGCGCGTCCGCGAGCTTGGCGCACGCGTCGACCACGTGCTCGCAGTTGTCGAGCAGCACCAGCAGGCTGCGCTGCCCGACCGCCTCCACGAGCGTGCCGGTGAGCGGCTGGCCCGGGTTCGGGTGGATGCCGAGCACGCTGGCAACGGTGGCGGCGACCAGGTCCGCGTCGTGCAGCGGGGCGAGGTCGACGAACCACACGCCGTCGCCGGAGCCGTCCAGCAGTCCCGCGGCGGCCTGCAGCCCGAGCCGGGTCTTGCCGGCGCCGCCCGAGCCGGTGAGCGTGACCAGGCGCGAGGTGCCGATCAGCCGCCTGACCTCGGCGAGCTCGCCGTCGCGGCCGATGAAGCTGGACACCTGGGCAGGCAGGTTGTTGCGCAGCTTCGGGTTGTCCAGGGACGCCAGCGGCGGGAAAGCGCCCGGCAGCCCGTCCGCGTCCAGCTGGAAGATCTGCTCCGGTCTGGTCAGGTCCTTGAGCCGGTGCAGGCCGAGGTCGCGGAGCGCGGCGCCGGCCGGCAGCGCGTCGCGGACCAGGACCGCGGCCGCGTCCGAGACCACGATCTGGCCGCCGTGCGCGACCGCGGCGATCCGGGCCGCGCGGTGGACCTCGATCCCGACCACGCCGACCGCCGTCTGCTCCGCCTCGCCGCAGTGGATGCCCATGCGCACGCGGACCGCCTGGCCGTCCGGCCAGGGATGGCCGAGCAGCGCCCGCTGCATGTCCACGGCCGCGGCCACGCAGGCGCTCGGGGCCCGGAAGACGGCGAAGAACGCGTCGCCCTGGGTGTCGATCTCGCGGCCGCCGTGCGCGGCGAGGCAGGACCTGATGATCCGGTGGTGGTCGGCGAGGGCGCCGGCATAGGAGCCGCCGAGGCGCTGCAGCATCGCGGTGGAGCCCTCGATGTCGGTGAACAGGAAGGTCAGCGTCTGCGCCGCCGACGGCTCGAGACTCACCGTGACCACCCCCACAGGCCAGTATCCCGTGCGCGGGCCCCGCGTGGGTCTGGTCAGTGCGTGGCGGCCGCGGGCTCCCGCCGGGGTCCTGAGGCCTCGGTGACCGGGAAATGACAGGCCACCAGGTGCCCGTCGGCGCCCAGCGGGCGGAGCTCGGGTGCCTCGGCCGCGCAGCGCTCTTGTGCCCTCGGGCACCGGGTGCGGAACCGGCAGCCGCTCGGCGGGTCCAGCGGTGATGGCAGCTCCCCGCTGATCACGCTGGTGCCGCCGCGCTTCCCTGACGCCGGAACGGGGCTCGGGATCGAGGCCAGCAGCGCCAGGGTGTAGGGGTGCATGGGCCGGCGGTAGATGTCGCGGACCGGCCCGATCTCGCAGAGCTTGCCCAGGTACATGACCGCCACCCGGTCGCTCACCTGCTTGACCAGGGCCAGGTCGTGCGCGATGAACAGGTACGACAGGCCCATCTCGCGGCGCAGCTTCTCCAGCAGGTTCAGCACCTGGGCCTGCACCAGGACGTCCAGCGACGAGACCGGCTCGTCGCAGAGGACCAGCTTCGGCTCGAGCACCAGGGCCCTGGCGATCGCCACCCGCTGGGCCTGCCCGCCGGAGAGCTCACGGGGGTGACGCACGCCGTACCGTGCCGGGTCGATGCCAACCCGGTCGAGGAGGGAGCTCACCTGCTCACGCCGCTCGTGACGGGAGCCAAGCCGGTATGCGATCAGCGGCTCCTCAACGATCCGGGAAACCGTCCATTTCGGGTCAAGAGACGTGAACGGATCCTGGAACACCATCTGCATGTTCCGGCGGGCCAGCTTCATGGCCCGGCGCGGCAGGCCCACGAGGTTTTTCCCCTGGAAGATCACCGCGCCCTGCTTCGGCGGCGGGGACTGGATGATCGACCTGGCCAGAGTCGACTTGCCGGATCCCGTCTCGCCGACGATCCCGAGCGTCTCGCCGGCGCGCAGCTCGAAGGACACGTCGGACACGGCCTGCAGCACGCCGCCTCGTGCCCCGCCGTAGTCACGGAGCACAAACTCCTGAACCAGGTTGCGTACGTCCAGGAGCGCGTCCCCGCCCACCTCCCCTTCCCTCTTCACTGCCGCTGCGGCGTCAGCCTCGGCCGGTGAGGTCGTCTCCGATGTCACCGGGCGCCTCCTTTCCGCACGGATGCCAGCACGCCCACCAGTGGCCGGGCTCGTGCTCCTGAAGCGGGGGGATCGCCTGGACGCAGTCGTGCTGTGCGTCCGGGCACCGCGGCGCGAAGGCGCATCCCGGGGGGATCGTGACCATGTCGGGAGGCCGGCCGCCGATCACCGGAAGCAGCACGTGCGGCTCCAGCTCGACCCTTGGGACGGCATCGAGCAGGGCACGGGTGTAGGGCATCCGGACGCTGCCGAACAGGTCCCCGGCCAGGGCACGCTCGACGATCCGGCCCGCGTACATCACCATGATCTCCTCGGCGTACGTCGCGGCGAGCGCGAGATCGTGGCTGATCATCACCAGCGCGGTGCCGAGCTGCTGCTGCAGGTCGAGCAGCAGGTCCATGATCTGCCCCTGGGTGGTGACGTCGAGCGCGGTCGTCGCCTCGTCGGCGATCAGCAGTGCCGGCTCGCAGGCCAGGGCGATCGCGATGACAACCCGCTGGCGCATGCCGCCGGAGAGCTGGTGCGCGTACTCGTGGAAGCGCTGCTCCGGCGCGGGCATGCGCACCAACCGGAGCAATTCGATCGCGCGCTCGTGCGCCTGCGGCCGGCTCAGCTGGAGGTGGCGCCGTATCGCCTCGGTGATCTGGCTGCCAACCTTCATCGTCGGGTTGAGGGAACGCTCGGGGTTCTGGAAGACCATCGCCACGTTGCGGCCGCGGTGCTCCTGCAAAGCCCGCTCGCCAAGACCGACGATCTGGGTGCCCTTGAACCTGATCGAGCCGGCGACCTGCGCGGTGCGCGGCAGCAGGCCCATCATCGCGTACGCGCTGACGGTCTTGCCTGAGCCGGACTCGCCGATGATGGCCACCGTCTGCCCAGGCTCGACGGTGAAGCTGATCCCCTGCACCGCGTGCACCACGCCGCCACGGGAACGAAAGCGCACCCGCAGGTCGGAAACCTCCAGCAGGGGAACGCCGGCCGGCTGCCGACCGGACGCCGCCCCCCCGCCGACCTCCCCTTCCCTCGTCACCGCCGCGGCCGGTGCCGGCGGGGTCGCGCCGAGCCGGCGAACCCGCTGCCCGAGCGGGCCGCCCATCAGCGCACCCCCCAGCGGCTGCGCAGGCCGTCGCCCAGCAGGTTCAGGCAGACGACGGTCCCGAACAAGAACAGGCTCGGCACGACAAGCGGGGCCAGGGTGACCGACATGACGGTCTGCCCGTAGGCGATCATGCCACCCCAGCTCGGGGCGGGGTCCGGGATGCCGTAGCCGAGAAAGTCGAGCCCGCTCTCGATGATGATGACGAGGCCCGCCCCGAGCAGGCTGAGCGTGACCAGTTGCGGCATCAGGTTGGGCACGATGTGGGTGGAGATGATCCGCCAGGCCTTCACGCCCGACAGCCGCGCGGACACGACGAACGGCTGGTCCCGCAGCCGCAACGTGCCGGCTCTCGCGACTCGCGCGGTGAACGGGATGCTGAAGACCGACAGCGCCCAGATCACGTGCAGCTCGCTCTGGCCGAGGGCGTCCGCGATCACCAGGATCAGCACCAGCGAGGGGAAGGCGATGAAAACGTCGAGCACGCGCATCACCGCCGACTCGGTGATCCCGCCCACATAGCCGGCGATCACCCCTATCCCCCCGCCGATGAGCAGGCCGATGGCCTGCACGGCCGCGGCTACCTCGAACGTCGTGCGGCCCCCGTACAGGATCCGGGCCATGTTGTCGTAGCCGACCTGGGTGGTGCCGAAGATGTGGCCGGGCGACCACATCGGCAGGTTGGCGTTCAGCACGGACCCGTAGGTCGGGCTGGGCACCGGGTACACCAGCGGCCAGATGAAGCAGAAGAACAGCAGCACCAGCAGCAGGCCGCCGGGGATCGTGATCTCCAGCGAGCGAAGCACGCCGCGCCCCCGCGTTTGCCGCTGCGGGGTCCCGCCGCCCGCGTCGGGCAGCCCCACGGCCACGCTAGCTACGGGCGCGGCCATGGCGGATCCTTGGGTCGAGGACACCGTAGAGCAGGTCGGTGATCAGGTTGACGATCACGACGAATCCGGCGAACACCAGCACGATTCCCTCAAGGAGCGGGACGTCCCGGTGCTGGATGGCCTGGAGCAGTTCGTTGCCGATGCCGGCCAGGCCGAAGATGCTCTCGGCGATCACGGTGACGCTGATCAGCGTGGCCAGGTTGAGCCCGATGACCGTGAGCAGCCCGATGAAGGAGTTCCG
>Ga0335075_10015480_pt1 | contig 11428 bp, 13 predicted proteins | sample Lox_Sample_24_FD_206723 | JGI IMG/M metagenome (GOLD analysis project Ga0335075, IMG submission 206723) | Soil microbial communities from Loxahatchee National Wildlife Refuge, Florida, United States - Lox_Sample_2.4 | ecosystem: Environmental > Terrestrial > Soil > Wetlands | place: USA...
GATTCCCGGCGCCGGTCACGGTCGCGGCCCAAGCCGAGCCCGACCCCGCCTTTCCGACGGTAGCGTTCCCTAACCCCGAAGAACCCGGCGCGCTTGACCTGGCTATCGGGCTTGCCCGCCGCATTGCAGCCGACTTCGTGATCGCCAACGACCCGGACGGCGACCGCCTGGCGGTTGCCGTTCCCGCCGACGAGGATCGCCACAGCTGGCGGCGCCTCACCGGCGACCAGGTGGGCGCACTTCTCGGCGCGTACCTGCTGGGCCGGCATAGTTCTGGCGAGCCTGCAGAAACAGCCGGAGAGCAGCTGGTGGTGTCCACCATCGTGTCGGGAACGCTGCTGTCGCGCATCGCGGCAGCGGCCGGCGCGCAGTATGCCGAGACGCTTACTGGCTTCAAGTGGATCATGCGCGCTTCCGACTCGCGCCAGGGACTCCGGTTCGCATTTGGCTATGAAGAGGCGCTCGGCTATGCAGTCACCGACGTGGTGCGTGACAAGGACGGCATCGGAGCTGCGCTTGCACTGCTCGGTCTCGCGGCCGCGGCCAGATCCGCCGGCCAGTCGCTCACAGACGTTTACGACGCGCTGGAGACGACGTACGGCGTGCATGACACGGCGCAGGTCACTGTGTCCACGACGAAGCCCGCCGAGGTGATGGCGCGGCTGCGGGCTGAGCCGCCGACAGCACTGGCGGATCAGGCAGTGGTCTCGGTTGCGGACCTGATCCACGGGACCAGCGAGCTTCCCCCGGCCGACGTGCTCACTTACCGGCTGGCGAGCGGCCGGGTCGTTGTCAGGCCGAGCGGCACCGAGCCCAAGATCAAGGCATACCTCGAGGTGGTTGAGCCACTCGCGGATGGCAAGCTGCCCGAAGCACGGGCGCGGGCGGCCGGGCTGATGGAGCCACTGCGCGATGCCGTCAGTGCGCTACTGGCCTGAGCCGGCCGCGCCTCCGGGAGCCGAGCAAAGACGACCAAGCCTCCGCTTGACGCCCTACTATCAAAGTGATATCACTTTCTTGGCGCGCCGGACATCCCGACGCGAAGGGGCCAAGGAGACAGTCCGATGATGCCAACCGAGAACGCCGATCCGTCGCGCTCCATGATCGTCACAACTACCGAGAACATCCCAGGGGCCACCGTGGTCAAGACGCTCGGCCAGGTATTCGGGCTGACCGTGCGGTCGCGGAGCCTGGGCGGCAACATCGCCGCCGGCCTCAAGACCATCGTCGGGGGCGAGATCCGCTCATACGTAAAGCTCAGTGAGGATTCCAGACGGCAGGCGCTCGACCGGCTGGTGCAGAACGCCGCCGCCATGGGGGCTAACGCCGTCACCATGATGCGATTCGACTCCACCGAGATGGGCAAGACGATGAGCGAGATCGTGGCCTACGGCACCGCGAGGGTGATCGAGTGGGACTCCACGCCGCCCACGGGCTCGCAGGGCTAAGCGGGGCGCGTCATGCACGTCTTGGAATGGGTCATCGTCGCGATCGTCGTCGTGGGGATCGTTATCGCGCTGTTCGGCTGGGATCGCTACCGCGGCAACCGCAAGTCGGCCGACGCAACGAGTCCCGCCCAACCTACAGACGAGGTGTTCGTCGACCCGCAGTCGGGCAAGCGGATGCGCGTCTGGTACAACCCGGCGACAGGACAGCGGGAGTATCGGCCCGAGTAGGTCCAGGCAGACTGGCCCAGCTGCATACGTTACATGCGGATCTCGCGGATGATCGACACGACCTCACGCATCGTGCCGCGGAGCACTGGCATCCGGGCCAGGGAAACGAGCCGGTCGGCAACCGGCACTGTCGCATCGATCAGGCGGTAAGTCTTCGCCCGCTCTGGGGATGTGTCGTGGACCCAGAACAACACGATGCCCAGCGAGTACAGCCAGAGCAGTTCTGGCAGCTCCGCGCGGAGCTCGCGGTCTATCCGGGCTGACGATCCCTCTGCGACCTCGCGGAACAGGGCTATGGACGCGTCTCTTGCCGGGCTGGATTCCTTGCTGAACGGGCTCAGCGGGCTGGTGGGCTCGGCGGCCTGCTTGTAGAAGGTGGCGGCAAACGAGTGGTAGGGGTCCAGAACCTGGATCAGGGCCGTGAGCGTAGCGCGTAGCCGGCTGGCGAACTCGCGTTCGGCGTCGAGCACGCTGCGGCATGCCGCAGCGTGCTCGGCGTGGTTGCGCAAGTAGAACTCCTGAATCAGCTCGTCCTTTGAGCCGAAGTAGTAGTAGGCATTGCCGGTAGAGACCCCCGCCTGCAGCGCTATCGCCCGCATAGTTGCGGCCTCGTAGCCGTTCTCGCGAAATAGCCTTAGTGCGGCCTCGACAATGGCAGTTCTGGTCTGCTCCGCCCGTGGCGTGAGGCCCGGCTCGCCTGCTTGCGTCACTGAGCGGTCCTCCTCGGGGCGGGCGGCCGCAGCGCCTGCGATGGTGACAGCCCAGCCGGTGATGCAGGCTGCTGAGCGGGTGCCGGCTGCTGAGCGGGTGCCGGCTGCTGAGCGGGTGCCGGCTGCCGACCAGCTGGCGGTCCCGCGGTGCTGGCCTGCGCCTGCACCCTGAGCCTGCGGCGCAGCCTGATCAGAACGACGATGCTTGCTAGGTACAGGCCGCCGAGCACTAGCAGGACTTCGCCGATCTTCGTCGCCAGCAACTCGATCGCCTGCCGGGCGGAGACGCTGCCGCCCGACGTGCGCATAGTCAGCGCGACGAACCCCAGGCTGATCAGGTAGAAGGTGACGACGTTCAGTCTGCTGATCCCGCTGGCAGCGCCCTCGCTGCCGTCGAGCACATCCAGCAGGAAGAGCCTGCCGCTGCGGGACAGCACTCGGCCGACCAGAAATGTGAGGCCGATGCTGGTTAAGAGATAGGCGAGGTAGGTGACGACAATGGTCATGGCCACTCCCTTGGGGCCGATTCCCTTGAACATGTTCAAATATCCTCCGGCCTGGCCACCGGGGCTACCTCGCGGGAACGTGACTTTGAACACGTTCAAGAGTGCTGGCGGGCACGCTGGGCTAGCAAGAAACATCGGCAGTGCAGCGAACCGCGCCGCCGCCCGTTGCTACTTACTCTCCAACCGACGCCTACGGGGAGGTCATAGGTGAACGATCCGCACCGGGACGCCGGCGCAATGACCCTCACCATCAGTCCCGGCCCTGCCTGCGACGACACCAAGTTGCTGCGGAGGATCGGTCAGGGCGACGAGAGCGCGATGGCCGCGTTCTACCGCGAGCACGGCCGGGTCGTGCTCGCGCAGGTACTCCTGGTAACCGGTGACCGCGTGCTCGCGGAGGAGATCGTGCAGGACACGATGCTCGCCGTCTGGCGCGGAGCGGGCTCCTTCCGGGGCGAGTCCTCGGTCCGTTCGTGGGTAATCGCGATCGCCCGGCGGCAAACCAGGGACCGGCTGCGCGGCCGTCGGCTGCGGGTGGTGGATGAGGCCTTCCTGGCCGATCAGCCGGGTGCCGGTCCCGGACCGGAGGTCATGGCACTGGACCGCGCGGAACTTGCCGAAGTGATGGGTGCAATCAAGGAGCTCGCACCACACCACCGCGAGGTACTGGGCCTTGTCTTCGGTTCCGGGCTCAGCCTTCCCGAAGTCGCCGGAGTCCTGGAAATACCGGTCGGGACGGTGAAGAGCCGCCTCAACGCGGCGCGCACCGCGCTCAGCCGGAAACTGAGCGAGAAGGGCCAGAACCGATGAACACAGACCCTGCTAGCACCCACTCCTCGCATCTGGACCTTGATGACCTGCTCGCCGAGGTCAACAGCCAGGCGATAGGCGACCGCGCACGGGAACACCTCGCGACGTGTGAGCACTGCCGGGCCGAAGCAAACCGCTGGAGCCTCGTTGCCGGCGGAGTCCGCGGCCTGGCGGCCGCCGCGCCGGATCCGGCGCCACCTGCCCAGGCGTGGCACACCCGACAGCATGCACTGGCGGGCCCCAGGCGGCGCATCACGCTGGCGGCCAGCGCCGCGGCCGCTCTCGTCCTCATTGGCGGCGCAGGCTACGGGGTCAGCGCCGCTTTGGCCGGACACGCGCCCGGCACAGCCAGAACGGGCACAGCCAGAACCGGCACCAACACGGCGGATCTCACTGCAGTCAGCGGCTGCGCCAGGCTGAAGCAGGCCGATGGCAGGCTCGAACAGGTCACGGGCACTAGCCTGGTCCTCAAGACAGCGAGCGGTCAGCCTGTGACTGTAACCACGACAGCGTCCACGAAGATAACCATCTTCCATGCACCGCTGAGTGACATCACTGACGGGATGTCCGTCATCGTCCTGGGCCACCGCTCCGGCGGAACGTTCGCGGCCGCGAACGTCAACGTCGGGTTGGCGCGAAGCGCCCGACACGAGCTGCAGCTGGCGGGACCGGGGACCGCTCTCCAGGGGACGGTTTCGGACGCGGGCTCGGCTGGCTTCACTGTCGTCACGTCCGCCGGAACCCGGATTCCGGTGATCACCACCAGCGCCACCAAGGTCTTGATACTCCGTGCCAGCCTGAGCGAACTGATGAGCCGCGGCCGCACAATCGCCGTCGGCCAGGCTGCGTCGAACGGGACGCTGTCGGCCATAGTGGTCCTGCAAACCCTCGGCAAGGTCCTCCGCGACAAGCTGCAGGTAAACGGCTGCTCGCCCGCCTCGGTCGACGACGCGGTCACCTCGGCGCTGGCCTTCGGCGGCTGACCGCAAGACCCGGACGCTGGCTGGCACCGCGGCGCACGCGGTGCCAGCCAGCGCATGTCACGACGAGGAGCTGACCGCCGTCTCATCGGGACGGAGGGGCGGCAACGACCGCGCCAGTGACCGCAGCGCCGCCGGGAAGACCGCTGCAGGCGGCGTGACCAGCCCGGCGCCGACCTGGCCAGTTCCGGCTACCTTCCCTGCCATCCCGGTATTGATCTGCGGCAGGATGCCGGTTCGCGCGACCAGGGTCACATCGATCCCAGCGGGCGTTCCGCGGAACTCCAGCGCAGGCACCCGGTACAGCGGATGCTCGGCCAGCGTGATCTCGTACATGCGCCGTGTCGTGCCGAGCGCATCAGCAGCGGTCCCGCCGACGAGCGCCGCGATGGCCGGCGCCGCCGCCATCGCGAAGCCGCCGAGCCCCGCAGTCTCGGTGATCGCCGAATCGCCGATGTCCGGGCTTGCGTCGCCAGGGCCGTAGCCGCCGAGGAAGAGCCCCCGCGGCGTCAGTGCCGGCGCGGTGAACCACTCATCCCCCGTCCCCGACACCTGGATGCCGAAATCGGTGCCGTTGCGCGCCATCGCTACGACCATCGTGGCGCCGGGGATGTCACGGGCGGCGTCGAGCGCGAGCTTGCAGGCGGGCATCGACAGGTTCAGGAAGAAGTGATCGTTCCCGCCGATGAACGCTGCCGCGCGGGCAATGTCGCCTGACGCGATGCCGGACTCAACCATCGACGGCAGGAGGTCCCGAAGCAGCATGAGGGTGCCAGTGCGGTTCCGGTTGTGACCTTCGTCGCCCATCTGGACCATCTGAGCGAGGATCGCCGTCACGTCGACCGGCCCGTGCCGGCGCACCGCAGCGGCGAGCAGCGGGCCGAGTACGGCAGCCATCCAGCCCAGCCGCTCCAGAACGTCGGGCGAGAAGGCACCGTAGCGCAGCACCTTGCCGAGCCCTTCGTTGAGCGAGCAATACGTTCGCTGCCCCGTCGCCGGGTCCTCCAGCACGAACAGCCACATCGACGGCGAGATCACGCCAGCCATCGGGCCGACCGCCCGCCGGGAGTGGCACGGCGCGAGCGCGAACGCGCCGCGACCTGCGAGCTCGGCGGCCGCCTCGGGCGAACCGGCGAGTCCCTCGAAGACCGCCGCGCCCATCAGCGCGCCGCGCAGCGGGCCCGCCGCCCTGTCCCAGCTGACTGGCGGTCCGGCGTGCAGGAACTCACCGGGCTGCAAATCGAGCGTCGGGCCCGCGGGCGCGACGTCGACCAGGTGTGCTCGCACGGCGAGCATGCGCTCCACCGCGAGCGCGTTCGCCGCAATCCGTCGCTGGTCACTCAGGACGGGAACGAGCACGTCCTCCGTCCCTGCCATCGGCGGTGCCCAGTCGACCTGGGTTACCCTGGCGGCCTGTTCGCGGGCCGCCTCGGCCAGCAGGCTGAGCCCGGAGCTGATGATGTGCGGCTCGCGCCGGAGCAGTTCGCTCATAGCGCGCCTTCGATCAGATCGCACGCGAACCGGGCAGCCGCCGCGTTGGAAGCGAAGACGTCCGCGCCGGCCGCCTGCAGTGCCGCTGCCTGCCGGCCGAGGCGCTGCGGGTCGGACGCCGCGCCGATCAGCGATACCACTACGGCTACTCCCCCGCTCGCCCGCGCCGCGGCTATCGCCGGGCCAAGCTCGGCAGCCGGGTCCGGGTGCGCGCCGTGCCCGAGCACAACGTCGAGCAGGACGACGCTCACGGCCGGGTCGGCAGCCTCCGCCGCCAGCCGCTCCAGCCGCAGTGACTGGTCGATCATGGGATGCGCCCGGCCCATCGTCAGCTCATCGTCGCCGAAGTCGATCATGACGTGCCCGGCTACGGTCGCCCCAAGCACGGGCTCACGCGCCGCCAGCGACAGCTCCGGCCGCAGCGGAATGTTCGACCTGATCGGGCCCAGCCGATCGCTCGCAATGACCATGGCCTCGTCGCAGAGGGTGCCGCCGGCGAACAAACCGCGCAGGGCTCCCCCATTCTGAGGCACCCGGTGGCCCGCTCCAGAGCGAACCTCACCGTCAGGCACCTCACCAGGCCACCGCGGCCAAGCCGGAACGGGCAGGCCCAGCGCGGTGATCGCGGTCTCGGTAGCGGCCGTGAGGTCTGGTTCGCCCGGTGCGACCAGCGCGAACTGCACCGGCGTCTGCAGGCGAGCGGCGAAGTCGCGCAACCCGGCAGCGACTTCCGCGGCCGGCGGCTTCGACACCACCATGATCAGCTCGGTGCCAGGATTGGCGTCCAGCAAAGCGAGCGCGGCGCGGGCCGAACGGCCTCCGATCGCGGCAGACAGATCGCGGCCGCCGACGCCGAGCGCAGCACTGACTCCGGCCCCCGCGTAATCCAGCAGGCACAGCACCTGTTGCGCGCCGGTCCCCGAAGCGGCGACGATCCCGACCGGCCCGGCGGCAAGCGTGTGCGAGAAGCCAAGCCCGACGCCGCCGACAATCGCGGTTCCGCAGTCCGGCCCCATCACGATCAGGTCGCGCCGCGCGGCGAAGTCCTTGAGCATGATCTCCTCCTCGACCGGCACGTTGTCGGAGAAGATCATGACGTCACAGCCGGCCTCGAGCGCGTCCATAGCCTCGGCGAACGCATACCGGCCCGGCACGGAGATCAGCGCGAGCCCGGGTCCGCCTGCCCGCACAGCGGCCCCTGTCGTGCGCGGCGCTTGCACCAGGGAGGCGCCCAGGGTGGCTGACAGAGCGCGGGCAGACAGCGCGGTGTCGACGACTGCGAGCGCACCCGCCAGCGCAGCGTCGTCGCTCGCCCTGACGGCGACCAGCAAGTGGTTGGGCCCGGCGTCCTGCGGCGGCCGGAAGCCCATCTCGGGCAGCAGGCCGAGGTTCAGTTCGGTGGCCATCGCGATCAGCGCCGCCTGCACGCCGTCGGCCTGCCGCACGTCCGCGCTGACCCGCATCAGCGTGACAGAGTCCGCGTAGGCGCCGGGCCTGGCCTCGACGTGCTCGGCGCTCACGCCGCCTGTCCCGTCTGAGCCAGCCCTGACTCAGCCAGCACTGGCTCAGCCAGCACGGTGTTCGCGACCCGCAGCATGGCTCATTATCGCGTTATCCCGCCGGATTCGAACCCTGGGCGACGCGGACCGTCCGGGCAGCGAACAGCAGACGCTGGATGCCCAGGGAAACCCCGAAATAAAGCACGGTGGTGGCGGCGCCGAGGCCGCTCAGACCCGAGTCGCGGGCAGTCAAGCCTTCATACAGCAAGTGCGCGCCGAGCGAGACGAGCCACAGCACCACGGTGACGGCCGTTCCCTTCCGCCAGTACTGGCCATCCTGCCACCAGAGCCGGAACGTCGGGACGCGTATCGCGGCGCCCACGGCGGCGATGACAAGGCTGCCCGTCAGCGCCACGATCGCGGTCTTGCCGTCAGGGACCGCCACCGCGAACGATCGCTGGCCCTTCAGGACCTCAGCCATCCGCTGGCCGCCGCCTACCAGGAAGGAGCCTGCCTCGAACGCACCGATGACCACGAGGATCAGCGGCAGCTTGAAGCTCGACAGCGGCTTGGCCCTGACCTGCCCCGCCAGAACAAAGACCAGCACGGCCAGATCGCCCACGATGGTCACGGCCCGCTTCCCTTCCGTCGTCCGGTGCCTGGTGCACACAGCGCACCAGCGACGGTACGGGCGGAGCAGCCCTGCGGCATCGGCCCGGCGGGCTGGTCCGGGCATGAAGTCCCGGCCCGTGGCTCATACCGGAATTCATGCCGGCTCACACCGGGATCAGCCCACGGGCCGATGCCACGGCGGGCCCCTGCGACAACGCTTGAGCGACAGAACCTGCCAGAAGCAACGGAAGGAGTCAGCTGCCATGCGCACCGCACCGCCGGAACGCGGCTGCGCCGCCGGGCAGGTCGCCGAGCCGACTCTTGTGCTGCCTTGGAGGCCATGGGCTGTCCGGGTCGCGGGCAGTCGCTCGGCGTGGCCTGCGGTGGAGGTCTACCAGGGCGGAGCCCTGCTCGACGTCGTCAGCTCCACCAGGCTGGCGCCCGTGCTGCTGCGCGGAGCGCGGGCGGCGGAGGGCGAAGCCGGCCCGTGCGTGCTGGCCTGGGGTCGGCTCCCAGTCACCGTTGGCAGCCCGCAGGTCGAGTTCACCCTCGGGCGGCACTGGCGTTACTCGCAGCCTGGCATTGTGCTCAGGCCCACGTCCTGGTGCTGGCTGGCAGTCGCGGACGGCCGCTTCGACCGGGTCGCAGCCCAGGCAGCTGACGGCCGCTTCACTGCCAGGGTCCGTCAGGGGCGGCCATGATCCTGGTCGGCGTCCGAAGGGCGCTCCGCCGCAGCGTCGTTGGGCTTGCCTGCGCCGCCGTCGTGGCCTCCGGCGCGTCGGGCTGCAAGTCTGTTGCCGTGGGTTCACCTGCCCGAGTTTCAGCTTCTCCGGCGGCGGCGGCTTCTCCTGCGGCACACACCTCGACCGAGGCGTCCTTCGAGCCAGCCTGCACGCAGGCACAGAAAGCGGTGACCAGGTATGGACCTGCCGTCGTAGACGCCATCGATGCGAAGGAGAGCCTGGACAAGGCCGAAATAGACTTGATTGTCGTCGTGCTCAACGACGCGGCCGATTCGGCAGGCAACTCCGCCGTCAAGCAGACCATCACCAGCCTGGCGAGTGCTTACCTGACATTGCGGTACTCCCTGAGCCGCACGCTCGATTCCGCCATCGAGAAGGGGATCAGGGCGGACACTAGGAATCTCGGGTCCGAGTGCAGACCCTGAAAGGGGCCTGGGCGCGCAGCGCGGTCTCGGCGGCAGTCACCAGGCCGAGTGCCAGTGCCGCACCGGAGGTGTGCCCGACCGACAGCAGACGGCTGACAGCAGGCCCAGCGCCCTCCGGCCCGCGCGGTCGCTGACTCGTCAGTACCGCGGCAAGCCCCGCCAGCTCTTCGATGCACTCGCCGCGCGCGGCATGCCACAGCAGTGCGGCCGACAAGGCCGTTGTGCGCGCGGGCGCCAGGACCGCAGTCGCCTCGCGCAGCGCGGTTGCGTCAATACCGAAAGCGGCAGCGCCTGCCAGGAACCCGGTCAGCACGTCGTCGCCGCTGGGGGTCAGCCCGGGACCGGCCCCGAGCAGGCTCGTCGCTACTGCGGTAGCAGCCGCGCGGTCAGCGGCAGCAAAGTCTGCGAGCAGCCCAACGTCAATGCCTGGATCGGACCCTCTCAGCCCGGCCCGAACTGCCGCGAGCGCTCCTGCCGCCACCGGGCCCTGCGGAGGCCTGGCCGGCGCCCATTCCCTGACTGCGCGGACGGCGACTGCGCCGACCGGACTGATCCAGCGGACTTCACCGTCGCCAACCACGAACCCGGCCGATGGATCCGCCCACGCCAGTGCGAGCGAAGTAAGGGGTGCTTCCACGCTCGTCGTCGCAAGCACCAGCCCGCACGGCAGCCGCACCGCGTCGTGGGCGAGCACGGCCAGCGCTCCTGGCGGCCCGGCAATCTTCAGGTACAGCGCTCCGCGAGTCACGCCGAGGCACTCGGCCGGCCGGGCCGGCGCAGCCAGAACGGCCCGCAGGGCGCTGCTTGCGGCCGCCACGCATATCACATCTCGCATCATCTAGCACAAGAGCATTTCCGTCGCGCCGTCGGCAGCGTAACGTCACGCTATGGACGTAGCGGCCGGGCAGCGGGCCCCGTGAAGCCGCGCTCGCTTGGCTACGCCCGGCCTGAGACGGTGGCTGAGGCACTGGCGGCGCTAGCGGCGCCGGACGTGGAGGCGAAGGTGCTCGCCGGCGGCCAGTCCCTTGTGCCGCTGATGTCCCTGCGCCTGGCTGCGCCTGACCTTCTCGTGGACATCAACCGCCTCGCCGAACTCAGTTATGTCGAGGTAAGCGACGGCCAGGTACGCGTCGGCGCGCTCGCGCGGCACGCCGAGGTACTGGCGAATCCCGCGGCGGCAGCCGCCCAGCCGCTCCTGCGCAAAGCCCTCAGGTTCGTCGCCCACCCGGCCATCCGTAACCGCGGCACGACCGTCGGCAGCATCGTCCACGCCGACCCGGCCGGTGAGATGCCCGCGGTCCTGGCGCTACTCGCCGGCACCGTGCGCGTCGCCAGCATGGCAGGCGAGCGGTCGATCCCGGCAGGCGAGTTCTTCCTCGGATCGCTTGAGTCAGCCGTGCAGCCCGGCGAGCTTGCCACTGAGGTGCAGTTTCCCGTGCTGCCGCGCCAGGGCGCAGGCACCGGGTTCGCCGAGATCAGCCGGCGTCGCGGCGACTACGCGGTCTGCGGCGTCGCCGCCATAGCGTGGATCGGCGCCGACGGCCGTATCGGTGGCGCAAAGACCGCCTACCTGTCGGTGGGACCATCTCCGGTCGTCCTGGACCTCACCGAGGCGCTCGCGGGCACGGCGGCAGACGCGACCTCGTTCCCCGTCGCGGCTAGTCTCGCTCGCCAGCGGCTCGCGTGCGGGTCTGACATTCACGCCACGGCGCGTTACCGCCGCCAGCTAGCGGGAGTGCTGACCGAGCGCGCACTGGCCGAAGCGCTCGCCGAGGCTCGTGAGGCGGCAGGCGCATGAATACCGGCGAGGAACTGCACGAGGTACGCCTGACCGTGAACGGGGCGGCCCGCACGGTGCAGGTGCCCGCGCGCCGGCTGCTGTCCGACTGCATCCGGCACGACCTGCGGCTGACCGGTACGCATGTGGGCTGCGAGCACGGCGTCTGCGGCGCCTGCACGATCTTGCTCAACGGAGC
>Ga0335075_10015481_pt1 | contig 11428 bp, 8 predicted proteins | sample Lox_Sample_24_FD_206723 | JGI IMG/M metagenome (GOLD analysis project Ga0335075, IMG submission 206723) | Soil microbial communities from Loxahatchee National Wildlife Refuge, Florida, United States - Lox_Sample_2.4 | ecosystem: Environmental > Terrestrial > Soil > Wetlands | place: USA: Florida...
GTTGCGGCCTACCAGGCGCCATTTCGCCCCACGAGATGCCCCCCACTGGGCGAACGCAGCGAGCGAAACCGACGCCCAGAGAACCGGGCTCAGCCGACGGTCGCCAGCGCGGCGGCCAGCTCGTCGTGCAGCCGCCGCAGGTGGTGCTCGGCGGGCACGAGCACGTTGTCGTGTGCGTAGACCCGGCTCGTGGCACCCAGCTGGCAGCGCTCGCAGGCCTCGAAGTCCTGCCGGTTGACGCGGTCGAAGAGCTCGACCGTGGGCTCGATGTCTGGGCCGTCGGCGAGTGCCTCGGGGGCGAACAGCCAGTCGCAGACGACCTCGGTGCGCCCCGGGCTCAGCGGGGTGAACCGGTGCAGCACGACGTGATCGTCGAACAGGTTGACGAACGAGTTGGGCAACAGGGTGATCGCGTAGTAGGCGCGCTGCTGGAGCTCGGTGAGCTCGGGGAGCGTCGGCAGGCCGGCGCGGCCGTCGACGGTGAACCCCTCGACCTCCTCGCCCAGCGCCGAGCCGTGGCCGACCTGGAGCGCCTGGGAGGCGACGCCGCTGCGGAACTCGGGGATCGCCGCCACCAGCTCGGGGTGGATCGAGGAGCAGTGGTAGCACTCCATGAAGTTCTCGACGATCAGCTTCCAGTTGGCGGCCACGTCGTAGCGGATCTGCCGGCCGCTGATGAGACGGTCGAGCTCCCAGCGGGCGAGCGCCTGGTCGTCCCCGAGCCGCTCGCGCAGCTGGGCGGTGACCGACGCGTCGAAGCCGTCCGGATCGCCTTCCAGCGTCACCCACAGGCAGCCGTGGGCGTCCACCACCGAGACCTGCTGGAGTCCGAGATGGGCCTGGTCCGGGCCGACCGAGTCGCGCATGTTGGGCGCTCCGAGCAGCATGCCGTCCAGGCCGTAGGACCAGGAGTGGTAGGGGCAGCGCATCATCCGCGGGCACGAGCCCTGCTCCTCGACGAGGACCCGGGCGCCACGGTGACGGCAGACGTTGAGCATCGCCCGCACCGAGCCATCGGCCTGGCGGATGACGATCACGCTCTCCCCGGCGACGTCGGCGGTCACGAAATCGCCCGGCGTGGGGATCTCGCCGCTGCGACCGACGAGCATCCAGCGGCGGGCGAAGAACGCCCGGAGCTCGCGGTCGAGCATGTCGGGATCGGTGTAGCCCGAGCGATCGGGGAGCGGCAGCAGGCGTGGATCGGAACGGGAGAGCGTGGTCATCTGACAGTCCTGAGTCTGACAGCCGGTCAGTCGGCCGCCCCCGCCTGGGCGGCGCCGGGTGTGTGTCGGTAGAACTGGGCGGAGGACGGCGGGAGCGGGGTCACCTCGCGGATCAGGTCCGCTGCCTTCTCGGCGAGCATCGCCACCGGCGCGTAGATGTTCCCGTTGGTCACGTAGGGCATCGCGGCGGCATCGACGACCCTCAGCCCGTCGACGCCATGGACGCGCATCGTCGCCGGGTCGAGCACCGAATCCGGGCCGGTGCCCATCTTGCAGGTGCAGGACGGGTGCAACGCGGTCTCGCCGTCACGCGCGACCCAGTCGAGCACCTCCTCGTCGCTCTGGACCGAAGGACCCGGTGAGAGCTCGCCGTCGTTGTAGGGATCGAACGCCTGCTGGTTGAGGATCTTGCGGGCACACTTGACCGCCTCGATCCATTCGCGCCGGTCCTGCTCGGTCGAGAGGTAGTTGAAGCGCAGCGCCGGGTGGTGGCGCGGGTCCGACGAGGTGATCTTCACCGAGCCGCGCGCGTCGGAATACATGGGCCCGACATGCACCTGGTAGCCGTGACCCTTGGGCGCCGATCCGTCATAGCGCACCGCGATCGGCAGGAAGTGGAACATCAGGTTGGGGTAGGCGACATCGTCGTTGGAGCGAATGAACCCGCCGGACTCGAAGTGGTTGGTGGCGCCCGGGCCCTCGCGGAAGAGCAGCCACTGCATGCCCACCAGCGGGCGGTTGCGGAGCTTCATCGCGGGTGCGACCGAGACGGGCAGCTTGGACCCGTACTGGATGTAGACCTCGAGGTGGTCCTGCAGGTTCTGTCCGACGCCCGGCAGGTCGTGGACCGGTTTGACGCCGACGCCCTCCAGGTCGCTCGCGTTGCCGACGCCGGAGAGCTGGAGCAGTTGCGGGGAGTTGATCGCGCCTCCACAGAGGATGACCTCGCCGGCGCGGATCGTCTCCCGGTGTGCGCGCGTGCCTCCCGGGCCGGTGGTGACGACCTCGACCCCGACCGCGCGCGTCCCCTCGAACACCACCCGCTCGACGAACGCGCGGGTCCGGACCTCGAGGTTGGGGCGGCTCATCGCAGGGTGCAACCAGGCGCGGGCCGCGCTCAGCCGGTGACCGCGGAAGATCGCCCGGTCGAAGGCGGCAAACCCCTCCTGGCGGTAGCCGTTGACGTCGTCGGTGAGCGGATACCCGGCCTGCTGGACCGCCTTGAAGAAGGCGCCGCACAGCGGGTTGGTCACCGGCCCGCGCTCCAGCTTCTGCGGCCCGTCGGCCCCGCGCCACTCGTCCGCGCCGGCCAGGCAGGTCTCCATCTTCTTGAAGTAGGGCAGGCAATGGGCGTAGTCCCAGTTCTCCATGCCCGGGTCCGCGCCCCAGCGCTCGTAGTCGAGCGGGTTGCCGCGCTGGAAGATCATCCCGTTGATCGAGCTCGAGCCACCGAGCACCTTGCCGCGCGCGTGATAGATGCGCCGGTTGTGCATGTGCGGCTCCGGCTCGGACTCGTACTTCCAGTCGTAGAAGCGATTGCCAATCGGGAACGAGAGCGCCGCCGGCATGTGGATGTAGAGGTCCCACAGCGAGTCGTTGCGCCCGGCCTCGAGGACCAGGACGCGCGTTGAGCTGTCCTCGCTCAGTCGCGCGCCGATAATCGATCCAGCGGCGCCGCCACCGACGACCACAACGTCATAGCTCATCCCAAGTCCTCCCTCGGTTCGCGCTGTGACCGGCCGATGGACCGCCGTCACGTCGGCCGGGCCTCCCTGGCATCCATCTAATATATCTCCGGGCGAGCGCAAGATCAACCGGCCATTGAGCCTCCGCCTCGCGCGCGGTGAGTGGTCGCGGACCGGTCGCGGGCCGGCTGTTCTGACTGATCCGTGGGGGCTGGACATCGACCGCACGGGTGGGGCGCCGGAAGAACGGCCGCGTGCCGGAAAAGTGCATCGTGGGGGTCTGGACATCGACCGCGCGCCGACCCGGCGGCGCTGGCGGCCCGGATGGACGGCCCCGAGCGAGAAAAGTGCACACACACGCCGAGCGCCCCGGTCACCCAGCAGCAGGAATTGAGCGACAGCCTCGTGGGGCGCTCGACATCGACTGCGGGCCGGAGGGGCGCTGGTGGGCGCCCGGAGGGACAGCCCCGTGCGAGAAAAGTGCACTGTGGGGGCCTGGAGATCGACCGCGCGCCGACGCGGCGGCGGTGGCGGCTCGGGTGGACGGCGTCGTGCGAGAAAAGCGCGCCGTGGGGGCCTGGAGATCGACCGCGCGCCGACCCGGCGGCGCTGGCGGCGCTGGCGGCCCGGACGGACGGCCCGCACGAGAAAAGTGGCCGTGAGAGCCTGAAATCCCCAACCCCGACAGCAGATATATTACCGAGTGACCGCGCGCGATCCCATGCCCTCCTCCCGCCCCTCACCGGTGAAGGAACTCAAGCCAGGCCCCGGGCTGCTCGCGGATCGCGCGTACGAGGGACTGCGTGACCAGATCGTCACGCTGAAGATCAAGCCGGGTCAGCCGATCGACGAGGATCGCGTCGGCGCCGAGCTCGGGATGGGGCGCACGCCGGTGCGCGAGGCGATCAAGCGGCTCGCGCTCGAGCGGCTGGTCACGGTCTTCCCCCGGCGGGGGACGTTCGCCTCCGACATCAACATCACCGATCTGGCTCAGATCAGCGACGTGCGGGCGATCGTCGAGCCGCACGCCGCCCGCCGCGCCGCCGAACGGCTCACCCCGTCCAGGCGCGCCGAGCTCGACGCGCTGAGCGCCGAGCTCGGGCGGGAGTCCTCCTCGTGGAACGACGACGCCCTGATGGACCTCGATGCCCGCGTGCATCGCTTCATCTATCGCTGCGCCGACAACCCGTACCTCGCCGACAGCTGCAGCACGTACTTCAACCTGTCGCTGCGCATCTGGTACCTCGCGGTCGACCGGATGCCCGAGTTGCCCGCACACATCGCCGAGCATCGAGAGCTGCTCACCGCAATCTCGGACGGTGATGGCGAGCGGGCTGCGCGGCTGCTCTGCGAGCACGTCCAGGCGTTCGAGCGGGCGATCCGTTCCGTCCTCTGACGCCTCTCGCCGGCCCAGAAATGCGCCGAGATCGGCGGCTTTAGGCCGTCGTTGACACCATTCGACAACTGATATATAACCCGCGGATGGCGACCCTCGACTCACCTACAGGCCACACCTCGGATGACTCTAATGAGCTGGCCGGCTTCGGTTATAAGCAGGAGCTCGACCGCTCGCTGAGCTCTTTTTCGTCGTTCGCGGCCGGGTTCAGCTACATCTCGATCCTCACCGGGGTCTTCGAGCTGTTTGGTTTCGGCTTCGGCAACGGCGGGCCCGCGGTCTGGTGGTCGTGGTTCGTGGTGTTCGCGGGCCAGATGGCGGTCGCTCTCTGCTTCGCCGAGCTCGCCGGGCAGTTCCCGCTGGCGGGCTCCGTCTACCAGTGGTCGAAGCGAATCGGCGCCGACGGGGTGTCGTGGATGACCGGGTGGATCCTCATCATCGGATCGATCGTCACCGTCGCCGCGGTGGCCGTCGCCTGGCAGGTCGTCCTGCCGCAGGTGTCGGTCCACCTGCAGTTCATCGGGTCAACGGCGGCGATCCGCGCCGCGAACGCGGGCAGCTACAGCACCAAGGACGGCGCCGAGAATGCGCTCATCCTGGGCGCGATCCTGGTCGTGTTCGCAACGGTCATCAACCTGCTCGGCGTTCGGGTGATGGCGACGCTCAACAACATCGGCGTGATCGCCGAGCTGATCGGCTCATCGATCCTGGTCATCCTGCTGCTCTTCCATCTCCACCGCGGGCTCGGTGTCGTCGGCCACACGCTCGGTACCGGCGCGGGTCACAAGTGGGGCTACTTCGGCGCGTTCCTCGTCGCCGGGATCATGAGCGCCTACGTGATGTATGGGTTCGACACCGCAGGCACGCTCGCCGAGGAGACGAACGATCCGCGCCGCAACGCGCCGATGGCGATCGTCCGAGCGCTCGCCGCGGCGGCCTTCATCGGGGCGCTGCTGATCCTGTTCGCGCTCATGTCGGTGAAGAACATCAACGACAAGAACATCCCGCTGCTCGGGCTGCCGTACATCGTCAAGCAGGCGCTCGGCAACACCCTCGGGAACATCTTCCTGCTCGACTCGGCGCTGGCGATCATGGTCTGCACGCTGGCGGTGGTCACCGCGTGCATCCGCATGCTGTTCTCGATGGCGCGCGACGGACGGCTGCCGCTCGGGCATCACATCGCGCGCGTGTCGGGCAAGCGGCGGGTTCCGATCGTGCCCGCGCTCCTCGTCGGTGGCCTCTCGTTGATCCTCCTGGTCGTCAACGTGGGCAACCAGGACGCGTTCCTCACCCTCACCTCGGTCGCGATCATCATGTTCTATCTGCCGTATCTGGCGGTGACGGGCTCGATGCTCTACCGGCGCCTGCGCGGCGAGTGGCCGCGGGCCGAGCACGGCCCGTACTTCAACATGGGCCGCTGGGGGCTGCCGGTGAACATCTTCGCCGTCGTCTACGGGACGCTCACCGCGTTCCAGATCGCCTGGCCGCGCGCCGCGGTCTACGGATCGAAGTGGTACTTCCGCTTCGGCGCCTACGAGTTCATCGGCGTGATGGCGGCGATCGGCCTCATGTACTACCTCGGGATCCAACGCCATAAGGGTGACGCGATCCTCGAGTCCCACCGTGCCCAGGTCGAGGAGCAGATCGGCCCCGCCCACATGGGCGACGTCGCGCCCTGAGCGCGCGACACCGCCTCGTCTAACCGTCCACGGCCCCGGCCCGCCGCCGGGGTCGCACGCCGCGCCGCGTGGCATCCTCCGATCGTGCCTGAGGAGCTCCACTGGCGCACGGCGCGCGAGCTCGCCCGCGCGATCCGTGACCGCGAGCTGTCGGCCCGCGAGGTCGTCGCCGCGCACCTCGAGCGCATCGCCGAGGTCAACCCGCGCCTGAACGCGATCGTGACGCTCGACGGCGAGCGGGCGCTGGCCGAGGCCGACCTCGCCGACGCCCGGATCGCCCGCCGCGAACCGCTGGGGCCGCTGCATGGGCTACCGGTCGCGGTCAAGGACCTCGAGAACACGGCGGGGATGCGGACGACGTACGGCTCGCGGCTGTTCGCGGACCACGTGCCGGCGAGCGACGCGCTGATGGTGGCGCGCCTGCGCGAGGCCGGGGCGATCATCGTCGGCAAGACCAACACGCCCGAGTTCGGCGTCGGGTCCCACACGTTTAACGAGGTGTTCGGCGTGACCCGCAACCCGTGGGCGCTCGACCGCTCGGCCGGCGGGTCCAGCGGCGGCGCTGGGGCTGCCCTCGCCGCCGGAATGATCCCGATCGCCGACGGCTCCGATCACGGCGGCTCGATTCGCAACCCGTCGTCGTTCAACAACGTCGTGGGTCTGCGGCCGACGCCCGAGCTCGTCCCCAGCCCCGAGCCGGGCGAGGTCTGGGATCCGTCGGCGGTGCTCGGCCCGATGGCGCGCTCGGTCGAGGATCTGTCGCTGATGCTGGCCGCGATCGCCGGTCCGGATCATCGCGCGCCGCTCTCACACGGCGATCCGGCGGCGTTTCTGGCCGCGCCAGAGCCGAGCCGGCTCGCTGAGCTGCGGATCGGGTGGTGGCCGGATGTCGGCGGCCTGCCGATCGAGCCGGAGGTGGCGGCGGTCATGGACCAGGCGCGGGAGCGCTGGCGGGCCTGCGGCACCGTGGTGGAGGAGGTCGCGCCCGACGTCTCCGAGGCCGACGCCGCGTTCGAGACGCTGCGCGCACTCGGCTTCGCCCGCGCGTTCGCCGACCAGCTGCCGGTGCTGCGGCGGACGAGCAAGGAGACGCTCGTCTGGAACGTCGAGCGGGGAATGGAGCTGTCCGGGCCGGCGATCGCCCGCGCCCAGAGCGCGCGCGGCGAGATCTTCAGGCGGATCGCCGAGCTCCTGCAGCGGTTCGACCTGATCGTCGCGCCGTCGGCGCAGGTCGCGCCGTTCCCGGTCGAGCTCGAATACCCGCGGGAGGTGGCGGGGGTGGCGATGGATCACTACCTGGGGTGGATGCGAGCCTGCACCCGGATCACGGTCTCAGCCCATCCGGTGCTCGGTGTGCCGGCCGGGTTCACCGCGTCGGGGCTCCCGGTGGGGATGCAGCTTGTCGGTCGTTTCCGCGGCGACCGCGAGCTGCTGGCGCACGGTGCCGCCTGGGAGGCGGCGACACGTTTCAGCGACCGCCATCCCGGTGATGCCTGACGAACGCCGACCTTCGTCCGCTCGATCGGAGGATTCCTCAAGCATCCCTGAGGTACGTCCGATCAACCCTGCGACAGATCCCATGCCACGTCAAGAAGCGCTGATTTCACCGAGCAGTCCGGACGCCACCACGAGCGATCGGCTGGTCACCGGCCTCGAGGCGATCATCGATGCGAGCGCAGGCATTCTCTCCGCCCAGTCGCTCGAGGAGACGGTCCAGGCGATGGCCGACGCGCTGCTGCCGATCGTCCCGTATACGAGCCTTGCGGTGTACGAGGTCGACTGGGCCCAGCGCGTGGGCATCCCCCTGCTCGCCACCGGTCGCTATGTCGAGGAGACGCTCGCCTCCAACCCACGGCTCGATGCCTCGATCACCGGCAAGGCGGTGCTGCAGAACAAGCTGATGTACAGCGCCCCCGGAGATGAGGATCTCAACATCGCCGTCATCCCCGGGACGCCGACGAGCGATCTCGAGTCGATCGTGGTCGCCCCGCTGCGGGTGAGCGGTGAGGTCGAGGGCACGATCAACATCTGGCGTGAGGACGACGACGTCTGGTTCAAGCCCTACGAGCTCACGCTGATCGAGCGGTTCGCCACGCTGGCGGCGATCGCCTACGTCAACAGCATGCAGCGCGAGCAGTTGCGCACGCAGGCACTGACCGATGCGCTCACCGGGCTCTACAACCGCCGCCACTTCGAGAGCACCCTGCAGGTGGCGCTCGAGGACGGCCGCCGGCACGGCCACCCGACGTCGGTCGCGTTCTTCGACATCGACGCCTTCAAGTCGATCAACGATCGCTTCGGGCATGCGTGCGGGGACGATGCGCTGTGCGCGTTCGCGCTGGCGCTGCGCGCGCACACCCGCGCCGGCGACATCCCATGTCGCACCGGCGGCGAGGAGTTCTGTGTCGTGCTCCCCCGGACCGACCTCACCCAGGCGACGTCGCTGGCGCGCCGCATCAACGCGGCGATCCGCGAGGCGCATCTCGGTCCGAGCCGTGACATGACGGTGTCGGTCGGCGTGGCGACCACGTTGGGGTCCGAGGAGGGTCTGGATCAGCTGATGCTGACCGCCGACGCGGCCCTGCTTCAGGCCAAGCGCTCCGGGCGTGACCGGGTTGTCGTGGCCGGTGAGACCCCCTGAGATCGCCGGTCCCGCGGCGCCCTCGAGCCCGCGTCAGATCGGCAATTCGCCTCAAATGCGGGCGGATTTCGGGCCATTGACGACCCTTCGCGGGTGCTCTATATAAAGTCGACTGAACGAGTCGACTTTTTGCCTGAGAGGCCCTTCCGTGTTTTTTCGACAAATCCTCCATCGTGATCTGGGCTGCGCTTCATATCTGCTTGCAGACGGGGGCGAGGCCGTCGTCGTCGACCCACGGTGGGACATCGACGAGTACCTGCGGATCGCGGCGCAGGAGAAGCTGCGCATCGCCCATGTGATCGACACCCACGAGCACGCCGACCACGTCTCGGGCCGGGCGCGCCTGGTGGCCGCCACCGGAGCGCGGGCACACCGGCCGCGGCGCGCGGATGGGTCCGGCGATGAGCCGGGGACGGTCGCCGCCGGGGAGGAGATCATCGTCGGCGCGTTGCGACTGACCGCGCTGGGCACTCCCGGGCACCGGCCCGAGCATCTGGCGTTCGCGATCGCCGATACGAGTCGTGGCGAGGAGCCGTGGATGCTGCTCAGCGGCGACTCGCTGCTGGTCGGCGACGTGGCGCGGCCCGACCTGGCCTACGAGCCGGCCGAGGGCGCCCACGCCCTGCATGAGACGTTGACGCAACTGCTGTCCGAACTGCCCGACGGCGTGGAGCTGTGGCCCGCCCACGTCGGCGGCTCGTTGTGTGGTGGCGCCGGGCTCAGCCACAAGACCTCCTCGACGATCGGCTACGAGCGCCGTCACAACCGGCCGCTGTCGCTCGACCGCGACGCATTCGTGCAGACGGTGACCGCGAGCCTGCCGAGCCGCCCGCCGAACATCGAGCGGATCGTCGGCCTCAACCGGCCCGCTGAGCAGCCGTTCCCCGGCGAGCCGCCCGCGCTCCAGTCCGGGGCGCTCGTCGAGTTGTGCGATCGCGGCGTGACCGTTCTGGACAGTCGGACTCCCGACGAGTTCGACGCCGGGCACCTCACGGGGGCGATCAACCTGCCGCTCGCCTCCGCCGGCCTCGGAACACGCGCCGGCTGGGCGCTGGATCCCGAGCAGCCGCTCGTCATCATCGCGAGTGACAAGCGGGCGGGCGCCCAGACCGCGAGCACGCTCCAGGCGGTCGGTTTCTGGAACCTGACGGGAATCGCGGTGGCGGACACCGACGCGTGGTGGGCAGCCGGTCTCACCGTCTCGCACTCGCTGGCGTGGGACATCGAGCGTCTCGCGGGCGGACTGCGCGACGAGGAGGTCGCGCTCGTCGACGCGCGCGAGCTCGCCGAGTGGCTGGCGGGGCACGTGAGGGGCTCGGTGCACCTGCCGCTGGTCCGGCTGCCCGAGATCGCCACGCTGCCCCGCGCCAGGGAAGGCCGCGTGACCGCGGTCGCCTGCGCTGCCGGTGCACGTGCCGCGTTCGCCGCCAGCCTGCTGCGGCGCGTCGGACACGACGACGTGGTGCGGGTCGCCGGCGGCGGCATCGGTGACCTGCCGGCCTGCGGGATCTCGCTCGCGGTGGGCGAGGACTGAGCTCGCCCACCCGCCTCCGAACTCAGCTCTCGATCATCACCCGGTCGGCGTAGAACGCGACGTGGCCGCGGATCTCGGCGACCGCGTCGTACGGCTTCTCATAGCACCAGGCGACGTCCTCCAGGAGGTCGTCATCGGTCCGCACGGTGAAGTACGACGCGTTGCCCTTGTACGGGCAGTAGCTCGTGGAGTCGCTGCGCTGCAGCACGTGTCCATCGACGTCGTCGAACGGCACGTAGAGCACGACGGGGTAGCTCGCCTCGGCAAGCTCGAGCGCGGCCTCGGTATTGGCGACGACGCGCTCGCCGGCGCGGATCACGACGCGGCCCTCGCGGGGCTCGATCGTGATCGGGTGGTCGGGCCCGGGAATCTTGACCTCGCTTGCAGACATGGCGATGACCTCATTCGGAGACGGGGCGGACTCCTCTGACGCTAGCGGTCTGCGAGAGTGGCCCCGATGAGCCGCACATTGCGAATCGCCGCGATCCCGGGTGACGGGATCGGTCTGGAGATCCTCCCCGTCGCGATCGAGGTGGTCGAGCGTGCCGCCGCCCGCGACGGCACGCGGATCCGTTGGGCCGACTACGACTGGGGCTCAGACCACTTCCGCCGGACCGGCCGGATGATGCCGGTCGACGGGCTCGACACGCTCGCCGGCCACGACGCGATCTTCTTCGGCGCGGTCGGCGACCCCGAGATCCCGGACGTCGAGACGCTGTGGGGCCTGCTGATCCCGATGCGCCGGACGTTCGACCAGTACGTCAACCTGCGCCCGGCGCGTTCGTTCCCAGGTGTCCCGGCGCCGCTGGCGGACGGCGACGGGATCGATCTGGTCGTCGTGCGGGAGAACACCGAGGGCGAGTACTCCAGCGAGGGCGGAGCCGACGGCGAGCTGGCGACTCAGGTCGCACGCTTCACCCGTCACGGCGTCGCCCGGGTGGCCCGTTACGCGGCGCGCCTGGCGAGCGAGCGCAGCGGCCGGCTCGTCTCCTGCACGAAGTCGAACGGGATCATCCATACGATGCCGTTCTGGGACCGCGTCGTCGCCGAGACCGTCGCGGAGTTTCCCGGGGTCCAGCTGCAGAGCGTGCTCGTCGATGCGCTCAGCGCCGAGCTCGTCCTGCGGCCGCGGTCACTCGATGTGATCGTCGCCTCCAACCTGTTCGGCGACATCCTCTCCGACCTCGCCGCCGCGTGCGTCGGCTCGCTCGGGCTGGCCGCGAGCGCCAATCTCAACCCCGAACGTGCCCACCCCTCGACGTTTGAGCCG
>Ga0335075_10015482_pt1 | contig 11427 bp, 10 predicted proteins | sample Lox_Sample_24_FD_206723 | JGI IMG/M metagenome (GOLD analysis project Ga0335075, IMG submission 206723) | Soil microbial communities from Loxahatchee National Wildlife Refuge, Florida, United States - Lox_Sample_2.4 | ecosystem: Environmental > Terrestrial > Soil > Wetlands | place: USA...
CGCGCCTGGGCTACCGGAAGGTGGTGCTACTGGGCCTGACCCTGATGAGCCTTTCTACGCTGGCGTTCGGCTGGTCCTCGGTTGCGGGGGCTCTCGACGCCGCTCGCTTCGTCCAAGGTCTTGGCGGAGCCTGCACCTGGGCCGCCGGACTGGCCTGGCTGGCCACGGAGGCGCCGGGTGACCGCCGCGGGCAGATGCTTGGCACGGCCCTTGGCTCCGCAGTCGGCGGCGCGCTGTTCGGCCCGGTGGTGGGAGCGGTTGCCGATGAGATAGGAACCGGGCCCGCCTTCATCACGGCCGCCGCTGCCGGGGTCGGGCTGATGCTCGCGGCCTTCCTGCTGCCCCGCCCGCGCGAGTCGGTTCCGGTTGGCCCGCAGGGGATATGGGGTGCCTTCCGGGACCGACGGATAGGCGCCGGCCTCGGGCTGACCCTCCTTGCAGGCATGGCTTTCGGGATGCTGTACGTGCTCGCCCCGCTGCGACTCGCCGACCTCGGGGCCAGCGGCCTGCTCATCGCCGCTACCTTTTTGTGCGCTTCCGGCGTTGAGGCCGCACTCTCCCCGCTGGCCGGCCGGCAAGCGGACCGTCTGGGGGCCGCCCGTCCCATCCGCCTGTCGCTCGTCGTCGCAATCGTTCTCTGCCTGCTGGCTCCCACCGTGGGGTCGGTCCGCGCGCTGGTACCGATCCTGATCGTGGGGATGCCGGCTTTCGGCACGATCTTCACCCCAGCTATGTCGCTGTTGAGCAGAGGCATCGAACGCCTTGGACTCGATCAGGGAGCCGGGTTTGGGCTCGGGAATCTGGCGTGGGCGACGGGTCAGGCCGTCGCATCGGCCGGAAGCGGCGGTCTCGCCCAGATGACATCGGACCTGGTTCCGTACTACTTGCTTGCAGCGGCTTGCCTGGCGACCCTGGGCATGATCCAGTTCTGGCGCCGGGGATTAGGCCGGTACGGCTGGACAGTCAGCCGCGGCTAAACGGACCTATCGGGCTGCGGAACGCAGCAACGGTATGAAATTCCTGGTAGTCAGCCGTGTCCCAGACGCGGCCGCGCTTGCGCTTATTCGCGTGCCGCACCAGGCGGTAGTTGGCTTGCTCGGCTTCTCGAGATTCGAATTCTTCTCCCGGGTACCGTATCCCTTCGAGCCACCAGTACTGACCCGCGCCTGTTATAGCTGCCATATAATCATTCAGCTCTGTATCAAAGATGTGATAGAAATTATCTTGTCCCAGCTCAGTGCGATAAACCAGGTCTCCTGGCCGTTCGATTGGAAACCCGTTGGTCTCCCCAATCGCCAGCCTCCGCGACCATTCAGGCTGTATTTCGACTAGGTCCCCCGTCGAAGAAAGGCACAGGATAATCTCACCGAGCGGTGAGGTGAGAGCGCCAAGCTGCCGGAAGTATTCGCGCCGTAGGCCGTCGCCTGGAACGTGGCCGAGACCGCTGTACCAGGACGCGGTGAGCAGATAGGGGTTTCCGAGGTTCGCGGCCAGCGCCAGTTCGCGCATGACGCTCGGAGACTGATGTTCGCAGCCGTGAACGAAGACCACGGTGGTGCAGGCGCCGGCCTCACGCTTGGTCACCGACGCCGCTATGTAGCCCCGCTCGGCCTTGGGATCCCACACCGCCTGCTCTGCTGGCTCGTATCCGGCCGCGCACAGTCTGCCGTACGCCTGCCGCAGGCCGATCGACGATACGTCGTAGGCGACGACACGCAGGTCGCATGAGGGCAACTGGGCACGTGCGTGCCGCTGAATCCAGTCATTGATGACGCGGCCAGTGCCGTAGCCAAAATCGAAAACACTCATTTGCCGTACTTGGCTATGCGTGGCGAGAACACGCCCGACGGCGCCGCGCATTGCGTCGCGTTCGGCCGTGAGTACGGGCACCGCCGAGCGGATGTCGTACAGTCCAGCCGAGTACCGCCGATCGTAGATGGACCGCTGCGACAAGTTCCCATCGCTGCCAGCAGACTCAGTAACCACAAACTGCCTTTCCAGGCTCGACGTTCGCACAGGAATGCTGCCGTCAGCCCGATTCCTAACAGCAGCCGTAGCTGCTAACCCCCTCAACCGCAGCCGAAGCTGCCAAACCGGCGCATACCCCTTGCAGCTAGGATGAATCACTTTCGCGACCACAAGTAATTGCCCCGCCTGCCATGCCCGCCTCAGCTATCTGGCTTCCCCGGTGTCCCGCCGAGGCAAATGCACCGTACGTCAGCACGCCGGGGCTCCGCCAAAGATCACGTCTGCGAAGTCGAGGTTTAGCTCCCGGTAGTGGGCTCGCATCAGCTCCGCCGCGGCCTCCGCGTCCCGCGCCTCCAACGCCGCCAGCAGCCTGGAGTGCATCAGCCGGTAGGCCTCGGCCGGCACCACGCTGATCTGGCGGGCCAGGATGACGTACCGCTCGGTCCGGGTTGATATCGCGTCACGGTACTGAATCAGCACCTGATTGTGTGATCCGCTGTAGACCATCCGGTGGAACGCCCGGTTGACGTTCAGCATCCCGCCCACCGCGACCGGGAGCCCGGCATCGCGCAGATACCGGAGTGCCCCCCACTCGTCCTGGCTGTCGACCAGATCCCGCGCCGCCGCCAACTCGTCGCCCGTCATCTGCACCGCCGCCAGACGCGCGGCGAGGAGGTCGAGCTCTCGTCGCACCTGGACCAGTTCGGTTGCTTCCTCAGGGGTAAGCGGCGCGATGATCACGTCCCGGTGCGCGCTGCGGATGACGAGATGATCCGCTTCCAGCCGGCGCAGGGCCTCGCGCAACGGGGTGATGGAGACGCCAAGCGCCGCTGAGAGCTGCGGGTAGTCAACCCGGCTGCCCGGCTCGAGCGTGCCGAGCAGGATCTGGTTGCGCACCTCGAGGTAGACGCCGTCTGCCTTTGTCGCCTCGCCACGGGTCCGGTCCACATATGTCATAGCGATCCCACCTTGCCGTCAATCGGCAATTTTATAATATAAAGTTCTAGCCGCCATGAAGGGACTCGCCCGTGCAGACGAGCACCGATCGGATCCTGACCACCCACACGGGCAGCATCGCCAGGCCGGGCGGCCTGATCGAGCTGATGCGGGCCCGGGAGAACGGCCGCCCCTACGACCGCGAAGCCTTCGAGGCCCACGCGACGGCCGCCGTCGAGGACTGCGTCCGCCGCCAGGTGGAGGCCGGCCTCGATGTCATCAACGACGGCGAGCAGCGCAAGAGCGGGTTCACCACGTACCTGAAGGAACGGCTGGCCGGGTTCGAGGCCGTGCCTTACGCGGCCGGCGAGTCACCCGCCTCGTGGCCGGAAGTCGCCGAGTTCCCCGAGTACTACGAGCGCTACTTCAAGACCGCGATGTACGGGGCCATGCTGAGCCCGCCCGCCCGGGTGATCTGCCGGGGACCGGTCACGTACATCGGCCAGCAGGCCCTGGCGACCGACCTCGCCAATCTGCGAGCGGCGCTGGCCGGGAAGGACTACACCGAGGTCTTCATGTCCGCGGCGCTGCCGACCGGACTCGCCGACTACAAGAACGAGTACTACTCCTCGCGCGAGGAGTACGTGACCGCGCTCGCCGACGCGTGCCACGAGGAGTACCAGGCCATCATCGACGCCGGCTTCCTCATCCAGCTCGACGACCCGGCCGCGTCGAGCCTGTGGGGCCACAAGGACGCCGAGCCGGCCGAGCGGGACCGGCGCGTTGCCGAGACCGTCGAGCTGATCAACTACACGCTCCGCGATATCCCGCCGGAGAAGATCCGCTACCACACCTGCTACGGCATCAACCAGGGCCCGCACGTCTACGACCTGAGGCTGCGCGACTTCATCGAGCCGATGCTGCAGGTCAACGCGCAGGCCTTCTCGTTCGAGGTAATGAACACCCGGCACCTGCACGACTACCACGCCTTCGAGGACGTCAAGCTGCCCGAGGGCAAGGTGATCATCCCGGGCATGCTCAGCAACGGCGCCAACTGGGTCGAGCACCCCGAGCTGATCGCCGAGCTCACGATCCGGTACGCGGAGCTCGTCGGCCGGGAGAACGTGATGATCGGCAACGACTGCGGCTTCGCCTCGCAGGCCGCCACCAGGGAGATCGACCCGAAGGTGGGCTGGGCCAAGTTCTCCGCCCTGGCCGAGGGCGCCCGGATCGCGTCGAAGCGCCTCTGGCCCCGCTGACCTCCGGGAGATGACTGTGCGCGTGATCATCGCCGGCGGCGGCACCGGCGGGCTTGCCGCCGCGATCGCCCTCAGGAAGGCCGGCCTCGAGCCGCTGGTGCTCGAGCAGGCACCCGCGTTCACCGCGATCGGAGCTGGCCTCGGGCTCTACGCGAACGCAATGAAAGCGCTTACATACCTCGGGGCCGACGCCTACTGGCGGCAGACCGCGGCGCGCATCGACATCTCCGAGCAGCGCGGCCTGGATGACGACGAGATCATCACCGCGTCGTCGCTGGAGCCGCGGGCGGCGAAATACGGCGAGCCCTACTACTGCGGGCACCGCGCCGACTTGATGACGAGCCTGCTGATGGCGCTGCCGCCCGAGTGCGTGCGGACCGGCAGCCGCGTCGTCGCCTTCGAGGAGACCGCCCACGATGTGCGCGTCGAGCTCGCAGGCGGCGAGGTCGCCGGGGGCGAGGAAATCCGCGGCGACCTGCTCGTCGGCGCCGACGGCGTGCGCTCGGCGACCCGGAGGCTGCTGATGGGCGAGCGGGAGGCCCGGTTCACCGGCGTCGTCGTCTGGCGCGGGCTAATCCCGCGAGAGAAGGTGCCGCGGCGCTACGACGCGAAGATCGTGGCCTGGTTCGGTCCGCGCCGCCATGTGCTGCTCTATCCGCTCCGGCACGACCGGCATACCGACAGCGTCTACAGCCTGAGCGCGTTCGTGCCCGCCACCGAGGTGAACCGCGAGTCCTGGACAACCTCCGGTGACCTGGCCGACCTGCACGCCTCCCTGGCGGACGCGTGCCCGGCGATGCGCGATCTGCTCGCCCGGATGGACGAGGCGCTGATCACCGGGATCTACTTCCGCGACCCGCTGGAGACCTGGGGGACGGACCGCGTCACGCTACTGGGTGACGCGGCGCACCCGGCCCCGCCGAGCGCCGGGCAGGGCGCCGGCATGGCTCTCGAAGACGCCGTCATGCTCGCCGCCTGCCTGCGGCGGGCCGGGCCTGGGAACGAGCCGGCGGCGCTGCGCGAGTACGCATTCCGGCGCCAACCGCGCACCGCGCGGATGCTCGAGTCCTCCCGGGTGAACCTGCGCAACAGCCAGACCAGCGATCCGGTCCAAGTCCGGGCGCGCAACGGCTACTACCGCGGGCTAGAGCGGCTCAGCCCGGCCGGGCCGCCCATGCAGGAATGGCTGCTCGCCCACGACCCGGTCGCGGCCGCGGCGCGGTCGCCCGCGGAATTCGAGCAGCATCTCAGCGCGCCCGCCAACCCGATGGGCCGGCCGCAGGCGCGGCGGGCCTTCGACCTGTGGCGGACCGCGCTGACCGGCGAGCACCGGGCGGCGGGCTGGCTCGGCGAGCGCCGGGGTTACGCGGAGTTCCTGCGGGGCCGACTGCACCCGGCCGACCCGAGCAGACCGGCCGCCAGCGTCAGCTGCGACGGAACGCCCGCCCTGCAGGTCGGGGAACCGGCGCGGGACGGCGCACCGGTGGTGCTGCACCTGCACGGCGGCGGCTACTCGATGGGCTCGGCTGAGCTGGCGGTGCCGCTGGCCGGACGGCTGGCGGACGCCGTCGGCGGCTGGTCACTGGTGCCCGACTACCGGCTCGCACCCGAGCACCCCTTCCCGGCCGCAGTGCACGACGTCCTCGCCGCTTACCGGTGGCTCGCCCGCCAGTACCCGCAGGCCCCGATCTTCGTCAGCGGCGAATGCGCGGGCGGCGGCCTAGCCCTCAGCCTCGCGCTGGCGCTGCGCGACTGCGACGACCCGGACAGCAGGATGCCCGCGGGAATCCATGTCGTATCGCCCTTCTGCGACCTGGCGCTCGGGCCGGAGCGCCCCGATCCCGCCGCCGATTCCGATCCGTGGCTCAACCGGATCGCGCTGATCCAGCTGGCCGCCTGCTACATCCACGATGCCGACCCCGGCCAGGCGCTGGTATCGCCGGTGCGGGCGGACCTGTCCGGTCTGCCGCCGCTGCTCATCCAGGCCGCCGAGCCCGAGGCGCTGTTCGCCAGCGCGGAGCGACTGGCCGACCGGGCGCGCCGGGCCGGCGTCCCGGTCACGTTCAGCCCGGTCGCGGACAGCGTCCATTCCTTCGTCCTGTTCGATTTCCTGCCAGAAGCCGACCGCGCGCTGGCGGAGTTCGCCGCGTTCGCACGCGCGGTGCGAACGGGCTAAGGCCGGCGAGCGACGGATGGTGGCCATCGACGCCAGCGCGATCGCGGCCAGCGCGATCGCGACGGCGAGGGTAGCGCGGAAGTCGCCGAACGCCTGCGCGCCGAATCCGACCGCGATGACCGGCACCGTCAGGCCGACGTAGGCGAACACGAAGTACGTGGAGATGACCTGACCGCGCGTCTGCGCGGGGGCAAGCCGGTTGGCCGTGGCCAGACTGCCCATGAAAACGGCGCCGACCGCGACCCCGCTGACCACCGTCGCGGCCAGGAAGAGGGGCATCGACGCGGCCGAGAGCCCGGCGACGATCAAGGCCAGCGCCGCCAGGAACACCGTCAGCCCGGCCAGTATCACCGGCCGGGTCGGCAGTCGGGACCCGCCGATCTGGACGCAGGCGGCGACGGCGAAGGCGAGGAAGACCACTGCCCCCGCGACCGCGTGGTTGGTGTCGTGCAGCACGCCGACGAGGAACGTCGGGACAAGCGCGCTGAACAGCCCGAGCAGAGAGAACGCGGCGAAACCAGCGAAGCCGGCCGCGATGAACGAGGCCCGGCCCGTCTGCGGGATACCGAGGCCGCGGAACTGCGGCGATAGCGCCGAACGCTCGCTCACCGTCTCCGGCACGACCAGCAGGCCAAGGCCGGCCACGGCCACGAGCCCGAGCTGGACCGCGAACGGAACTACCGTCGGGTCAGGCGCGTACTGGGCAAGCAGCCCCGCCAGCAGCGGGCCGAGAGCGAGTCCGCCCAGGTTGGCCGCCGACGCGACCAGCGACGCGCTGCGCCTGGCGCCCGACCGCGCCGTCTCGGTCAGCGCGGCGGTGGCGGTGCCGGTCATCAGCCCGGCCGACAGGCCGGAGAGCACCCGCCCGACGAACAGCCACCCGACGTTCGGCGCGAGGATGAAGGTCACCGCGCTGACGATGCTCAGGCCGATCGCCGCCGCCAGCACCGGACGCCGGCCAACCTGGTCGGACGAGCGCCCGGCGAACAGCAGCGCGGTGAGCACGGCGACCGCGTACGAGGCGAAGATCAGCGTGATGAGGCTGGTACCGAAGTGCCATTGGCCCTGATAGATCACGTACAGCGGGGTCGGCAGGGTGGTGCCGAGCATCGTCACCGCGAAGGCGTAGGCGATCAGCCAGAACGCGGCCGGGCGCGAGCGCCGCCAGGTCACCCTTCTCGACCCTTCACACCCAGAACCTCACGCCGGGCCTGGTCTGCCGTCATCACCCGTTCGTGGTGATTCCCGCCCCGGTCACTGACCCGGCCAGGCCAGCCGGTAGCCGATCGACGGGTCGCTCTGCAGGAACCGCCCGTCCTCATCCCCGAGCTTGCGCCTGATCCGGTAGGCGTAGACCTTGAGGTAGTTCACCTCGTTCGCGTAGCCAGGGCCCCAGACGTTCTCCAGGATCATCCGCCGGGTGCAGACCTTGCCCACGTTCCTGGCCAGGTAGGCCAGGAACTCGAACTCCCGCGAGGTGAGCTCCAGGTCCCTGCCTTCGAATGTCGCCCCGTAGTGGACCAGGTCAAGATGGAGCGGGCCAGTCTGCAGCTCGGTGGGGCCGTCAGCGGATTCCGCGGCGTGATGCCGTAGCGCCACCCGCAGCCTGGCGTTGAGCTCGCGCATGCCGAACGGCTTGGTGATGTAGTCGTCCGCCCCGGCTTCCAGCGCTTCGACCTTGCGATCCTCGGTGCTGTCGGCCGACAGCACCACGATCGGGGCCTGGCTCCAGGTCCTGATCCGCCGGCAGACCTCCACGCCGTCCATGTCGGGCAGCCCGAGGTCGAGGACGATGACGTCGGGCCGGACGATGGCGGCCTCCGCCAGCCCGTCATGGCCCGTTTCGGCGGTGCGCACGACATGGCCGAGTGCCTGCAGGCCCACCCGGCATACGTTGAGCAGATCGGGATCATCGTCAATGACGAGCACCTGCGCCACGCTGCGGCTCCTCCGGGATCATCTGCGCGGTCGGCAGGGTGAACCAGAACCTGGCGCCGCCGTGCGGGGCGTCGTCCACCCAGATGCGCTGACCGTGCGCTTCGAGGAATGTTTTGGCAATCGACAGCCCGAGGCCCGCCCCCGCGTCACTGTCGCGGCGGGCCAGCAGGCCGAAAATCTCATCACGCTGGTCAGGGCTGACGCCGGGGCCGTGGTCGGCCACGAACACCGCAACGGCGTCCGGCAGACGGGTCTGCGCCCCGATGGTGATGGGGGTGCCCTTGGGCGCGTGGCGGATCGCGTTTTCCAGCAGGTTCGTGAGTACCCGGGAGATCAGCGTGACGTCCACCTCAACCGGAGGCAGCGTGTCCGGCAGGTCAAGCCGCACCGGATGCCGGTGCAAGGCCGGACCGAGGTCGCCGAGCACACGGTCGACAAGCTCCGCCAGCGAGGTCTCGGTGCGGCGGGGCTGCAGGACGCCCGCCTGGATCCGGCTCATGTCGAGCAGGTTCTGCACGAGGTCGGCGAGACGGTCGGCCTGCTTGTCGATGAGCGCGGCCAGGCTCTGGCGAGTTGGCTGATCGAGGTCGATTTCGTTGTCGGCCAGGGTCGACGAGGACGCCTTGATCCTCGCCAGCGGTGATCGGAGGTCATGCGACACGGCGGCGACGAGCGTTTTCGCCAGCCGTGCGATTTCCTCGTTCAGCCTGGTGCGCAGGACCTGCTCGCGGAGCTGGGCGCGCTCGACGGCGAGCGCGATCTGGTTGGCGAACAGGCTGAGCGGCTCGCGCTCGAGCCCGGCCACCGACTCGGCCGACAGCACCAGCAGCCCGACCGGACGACCGGCCGCGGTCAGGGCATGGACCAGCACCTCGCCGCGTGCATCCGGGTGAGCGCTGAGGCTCGCGAGCTCTCCTGGCGAAGGCAGGACCAAGCGGATCTGATCTTCGCTGAGGGGATCGCCGAAGGCCGCCGCCACCTCCAGATTGCCGTCGTGCGGCAGGAACACCGCCACCTGGCGGGAGCCGAAGACCTCGGCCACCATCGTGACCACGGCGCTGAGCAGCTCGTCGAGCTTCTTGTCCTCGAGCAGCAGGCCGGACAGCTCGAATAGCTCCCTCAGCTCGGCGCCCTGTCGGCGTTCCCTCGCCCGGGCGACGTTCAGCCCCGCCACCGTCCTGGCCACCGGCAACATGACGGCCACGTAGACGGCGAGGGCGGCCCAGTTCTGACCCCGGCCGACCCACAGTGTCAGGTACGGCGGGATGAAGAAGAAGTCGTAGACGAGGAAGCCCGCGATCACCCCGACCACGCCGACCACGAACCCGCCGACGACCACGCCGATAACGACCGGCACGACCAGCACGAGCGCCGTTGTCGCGATGCTCAGGTGAGCGCGCAGCGGCAGCATGACGCCCGTGAGGAGCGCCATGCTGGCCAGTGCGGCGACCGTGCCGATTACGATGCGTTTCATCGCGACTGCAGGCTATCCCCTCGCCCTCACGGCTGTATCCTCGCCGACACCGTGTCTACCCAGAAGGGCCTGGGCAGGCGGGCGACGGCCGGGTCGGGCGCCTCGAGCCAGTACCTCGGGTTCCAGAGCACGGCGCGACGGTCGCGGGCAGCGGCCGTGCCGACCGCCCGGCAGCGCTTCCCCGGCTCTAGGCCGGCCACCGCCCCCCGGCCGAGGAACAGCAGGTCTATCTCCCCGGTGTCGTCGGCGAGCGTGCACCGGCAGGTCGGGATGCCACCCACGGAAACGGCGTCAACCGAGCGGATGACGCCCCGCACGTCGACCCTGGCCTGCTGCCTGGCGGCGCCGATAGCGGTGACCTCCGGCAGCCGGCTGACCCGGGCCCCTCCCCGGCCGGTCGAATCCCTCATCGCAACCCCGCAAGCGCCTCGTTGAGCTGGAGAACGTTGATGTAGGTCGATCCCAGGAAGCCGAGCTCGGGCTGCCTGGTCTGCGACGCCACCAGCTGCCTGACCTCGGCGACGGGCAGCCCGCGCGCCTTCGACACGGCATTGACCTGGGCGTATGCGTCAACGGGGGTGATGTCGGGATCGACGCCGCTGCCGGAGGTGGTGACCAGGTCGGACGTTGGCGTGATGCCGTCGCGCTTGAGCGCGGCGACCTGCTGCTTGACGGTCTTGACCAGGGCCTCCGAACGCGGGCCGAGGTTCGTTCCGCCGGTCGCCATCGGGTTGTCGGCGTCCGGCCTGCCGACGAACCAGCGGGGGCTGGTCCAGGACTGCCCGACCAGGGTGGAGCCGTCGGCGACCAGAGATCCGTTCGCCTGATGAGAGAACAGCGATTGCCCGATGCCGGTCTCGGCCAGCGGGTAGAGCAGCCCGAGCAGGACGAAGAAAATGACCGTGAGGCCGGCTGCCGGGCGCAGGTGGGCGAGCATTAGAACGCTCCTGTCGCGGTGAGGATGAGGTCGATGAGCTTGATGCAGATAAACGGGGCGATGATCCCTCCGACGCCGTAGATGAAGACGTTCCTGCGGAGCAGGGCCCCCGCCGCCGACGGCCGGAACTTGACCCCCCGCAGCGCGAGCGGGATCAGCGCGATGATGACCAGCGCGTTGAATATGACCGCGGACAGCACCGCCGTCTGCGGGCTGTGCAGGCGGGTGATGTTGAGCGCGCCGAGCTGCGGATAGGTGGCCGCGAACAGCGCCGGGATGATGGCGAAGTACTTGGCCACGTCGTTGGCGATCGAGAACGTGGTCAGCGCGCCCCTGGTGATCAGCAGCTGCTTGCCGATCTCGACGATGTCGATCAGCTTGGTCGGGCTCGAGTCGAGGTCGACCATGTTGCCGGCTTCCTTGGCGGCGGTGGTCCCGGTGTTCATGGCCACGCCGACGTCGGCCTGGGCGAGCGCGGGGGCGTCGTTGGTGCCGTCCCCGGTCATCGCGACGAGCTTGCCGCCTACCTGCTCGGCCTTGATCAGGGCCAGCTTGGCTTCCGGGGTGGCCTCGGCCAGGTAGTCATCGACGCCCGCCTCCTGCGCTATCGCTGCGGCGGTCAGGGGGTTGTCACCGGTGATCATGACCGTGCGAATGCCGGCCGCCCGCAGCTCGGCGAACCGCTCGCTGATGCCCGGCTTGACGATGTCCTTGAGCTCGATCACGCCGAGCAGCTGCG
>Ga0335075_10015483_pt1 | contig 11426 bp, 13 predicted proteins | sample Lox_Sample_24_FD_206723 | JGI IMG/M metagenome (GOLD analysis project Ga0335075, IMG submission 206723) | Soil microbial communities from Loxahatchee National Wildlife Refuge, Florida, United States - Lox_Sample_2.4 | ecosystem: Environmental > Terrestrial > Soil > Wetlands | place: USA...
TTAGCCCGTCTTATTCATCGTCGGGTTCGAGAAGTATGCGATCGGCACAGGGGAGAGGCCAGGCCGCCCTTGGCTGTGGCGTCTGTTGCATCGCGAGGTCGGTCGATCTGTTTGGGCGCTTGGGGTTGAAGGGGATGTGGCTCGGGCGGGGCGTCGGCCCCGGCGGCTATGGGCCTGCGGGAGCGAAGCCACGGGCGATGCCGCGGAACAGTTCGGCGTGCGGGCAGGCGGCGGCCAGGGCGATGCGCACCCTGCTTGCGGTTTCGGTGATGCGCCCGGCGAGCTTGAGCAGATGGACGCGCAGAGTGGCGAACTCGGCCCTCGCCAGGGCATGCGGGCGGGGGATGGCGTCGCGCAGGCCGAGCATCAACCAGTAGGCGGCGGTATGCAGGATCAGTCGCATCTGGTTGGCAAGTGGGGCGCGGCATGAGGTGCGGTCGGAGGCGAGTTGGCCCTTGTGCAGCTTGATCAGATTCTCGGCCTGGCCGCGTTCGCAATAGAGAGTGTCATAGAGCCACTCTGCGCTGCCGGCGGCGATGTTGGTGACGACGAAGCGGATGTCGAGGCCCATGATACTGGCCTCGATGCGAGCGGCGACGCGGCGCTCGCGGTCCCAGGACTTGGCGCGGTAGCGGGTCTCGGTGTAGCGGCGCAGCACGTCTGCCTGGGCTTCGGCGCGGCACACCCGGACATCGTCAGCGGTGAGCTCGACCTGCCGGGCCAGGACGGCGTTGCCGGGGAGGCCGAAGATGTAATCGACGTCGTTCTGCTCGCACCAAGCCATCGCTTCCGGCCGACTATAATGGCTGTCACCACGGATGGTGATGCGGGTGCGCGGCCAGTGATGGCGGATGCGCCGGATCAGGCGACGCAGGTGATTGCGGACCTCCTCCCCCGACGGCGTCTTGCCCGGCCGCAGCAGCACCGCCACTGGGCGCGCGGTCGCGGTGTCGTAGACATGGATCGGCAGAAAACAGCGCTCATCGTAGTGGGCATTGAACAGGGAGAGTTGCTGATGGCCGTGCACGACGTCGAGGGTGTCGTCAATGTCGAGCGTCACCGCGGCGGGCGGACGGCGATAGCTCGCGCAATAGACGTCGACCATCGCGTGGGCCATGCGCACCACCTCGCGCAGGGTCGGCGCGTTCTCCCAGCGCGAGATGGTCGGCTGCGAGCAAAGATCATCGCCGCTGTCCGGCAGCCGCCCGCAGGCAAGCTTGAAGGCGGGATCGCTGCGCAGGCGATCGAGGTCATCGGCGTCCTCGTAGCCGCAGGCGATCGCCAGCATGCGGGCACGCAGAATGTCGGCGACACTGTGGGTGATCAGCGCCGGGTTACGCGGATCGGCGATCAGCGCTGCCAGACGTTCGGCAATCCCGATCCGCCGCTCGGCCGCCGCCAAAAGCATGACCCCGCTATCGGACGTCAGGCGCCCGCCATCGAAGGCGGCGGTGAGTTTCTTGCGGCCGACAGCTGGAAAGGAGAACGGCTCAAGGGTAGCATCGCGCATGGCGGGTGTGGCTCGGCGTGTTCGCGTGGACCGGATGGCTTCGACACCCAATCCTTAAGCACGATCAACGCCTTACGCCACATCCGCCAGCGAATCACAGCCATGCCGTGAATAAGAGCGGCTAGGCCCCTTGTGCCGCGGCCGCTAGGGTTTCCTTCCTAACCGACCGGAGACCTTCGCTAAGCCCGCGGGGCTACCTAGCGGACACACCACCAAGGCCCGCGCCACCGCCCCACGATTTCTGTGTTTCGGCGTCCAACCGGGTCCCGGAGCAAATGGGTGCCATGGGCCTTGAGATTCTTGGAGAAAGCTCCGTGCCGGGTGGGTCCCAATCGGCGCCGATCGGGACCCACCAGATCACAGGAGTCCCCCGTATTGTCAGGCCATTAGGTTGTCACGCCAAGTGGGTTCCGGTTCGGCGCCGAACCGCACCGTGAGTCCGACAACCCCTCGCTCGAGCCTCTCAACCTCAATGGTCTCCACCTCTCCCCAGCCACTTTTGGCCTCGAGCTTGACCAACCACTCCATGACCACTCCCATCCCACAGAAAGCGCCGATCTTCCCAATGCAGCGCCATCCAGACCAGGACTTTTCCACTCCCATCCCGCGACGTAGTGGGTCCCGATCGGCGTCGATCGGGACCCACCTTCAGGGTGAGTTTCTCAAGAACGTCAAAGTGTTAGCGCTCATTGGCCGTGGGTCCCGATTGTACGCCGAAAGACACCGCTTAGCCTGAATCCAGGTCCGTTCTATCTGGCGATCCCGACCGGAAACAAATGATTGACAAAACCGCACGTCCTCTACTTTTATACCACTCCTCTAGACGACTGGATGAACGAGCTTGACGATCTGAGCGGAGGGTTGGATGCGGAGGTGGATGGCGGCACTTTTGGCAGCGGTGGCCGTGTTTTCTGGGGTAGGAATTGCCTCCGCGGCGGGGGCGCCCGTGAAGGCCAACGGCGAAACGGTACGCATTCAGCTCATCCCCGGCTTACTGTTGTCGCTTCCGCTGTACACGGCGGTAGATAAAGGCTTCTTCGCGGAGCACGGGATCAAGCCCGAGCTGATTCCCTTGGCAACCGGCCCTCTCGGCGTGCAGGCACTCCTGAGCAACAGCATTGAGGTCGCGGACACCGGAACCGAAGTGTTGATGAATGCATACGCTAAGCAAGCCGACATTCAGCTCATTGCCGGCCTGGTCAAAACCAACACGTTCACCGTGGAGGTCAGCAAATCCGTCCCATTGCCGCATCTCATGGCCGGCTATCCCGCAGTTATGCAGGATCTGAAAGGTATCATCTTCGGTGTCTCAGCACTCGGGAGCTCGGGGCAGCTCTATGCCAACGCGCTGTTCGCAGACGCGAAGCTCGATCCGTCGGCTGTGCACTATCTAGCGGTCGGGTCCTCAGTGACGGCGTATCCGGCACTGACAACCGGGAAGATCCAGGCATATATGGCGACCGAACCGATGCAGACCTTGTGTAAGGTGCTGAATAGCTGCGTTGCCGTCATTGACCTTCGCAAGGGTCAAGGCCCTTCAGAAATCGCGGACACCAACGGCGCGTCGCTCACGTTCGCCGCGCAGCGTGGTTACATCGCCAGCCACCCGGTAGCCATCAAAGCGTTCATTCAATCGATCAAAGACGCGGACAACTGGATGCGGAATCCGAAACATTTCGCCGAGCTGTTGGCGCTGACCGAATCCCATATCGGCCTAAGTACGTTCCCAAATCACGGGGCGCTGCTCTCAGCGATGCTGCGTGACAATATGCAATATTTCAACGCTTCCATTTCGCGCAAAGCAATTGTGAACCTGTCTCGATTCCTCGTGAAATACAAACAGATTCCGAACGAAATCGTTCCTGACAAATTCGTCTTCTCAGAAGCGCCACAGCCCGCGCCTTGACGATGGGTACGCCGATTATCGTCGTCCGCGACGTCAGCCATGCATTTCCCGGGCACGCTGTCCCTGCCCTTACGCATATCGATCTCGAGGTGCGTCACGGTGAGTTCGTCGCGATCATCGGCCCAAGTGGTTGCGGGAAAACCACCTTGCTCAATCTCATGGCGGGCCTGTTGCCGTTGCAGGGCGGGACAGTGACGATAGACGGAGGCTCCCCAGTATGTGGTCATCGGTCAATTGCCTATATGCTTGCGCGCGATGCCCTGCTGCCGTGGCTGACGACACGTCAAAATGCCGAGTTTGGCGCTAAAGTTGTTGGACAGCGAGCGGTCGAGCGACGGGAGAGGGCGGGACTCCTTCTGGAGAAGGTCGGGCTTGCGTCCTTCGAGAATGCCTATCCGAAGGCGTTGTCGCATGGGATGCGTCAGCGGGCTGCGCTCGCCCGGACCTTCTGCCTGCGATCGCCGATCTTACTGATGGACGAGCCGTTCGGCGCGCTCGACGCGCAGACAAAGCTGCAGCTAGAGGACACGCTACTCGCGTTATGGCAAGACGAGCAGCGCACCGTTGTGTTCATCACCCATGATCTCAGTGAAGCGATCGCGCTGGCTGATCGTGTCATCGTTATGACCTCACGGCCGGGTCGCTTCTCAGCAGTAGTTGAAATTCCGCTCGCGCGACCGCGGTCGATCCGCGCGCTGCAGAAGAGCCACGAGTTTCATGATCTCTATCTCACCGTCTGGTCCGCGCTGGAGGGGGGTGTCACGGCATGACCGGGATCGCACCGGCCGAGGGGGCGGCAAGCGTCCCGCCGCTCGCGGGTCGACCGGCCAGCACGCTCTTGGAACCCTCGATGATGTGGCTTGGTCGCCTCTTGCTGATCGCTGCGGTCGGCGGGGTGTGGCAGACGCTGGCGAATCGACACCTGATCAACCCTCTGTTCTTCGGCTCGCCGGTCGGCATTCTGGGGAGCCTGTGGAGCGGACTCGTGGTCAAGCGGGCCCTGCTGCCGGCTCTCGGCTGGACAGTAATCGCGACACTGTTGGCGTTCGGGCTCGGCAGCGCCGCTGGCGTCGCCTGCGGACTGTTGTTTGCGATTTATCCCGCCGTCGGCAGGTTCGCGGAGCCGTTCATCATGGCGTTCAACGCACTACCTCGGGTGGCACTGGCGCCGTTGTTCATCCTGTGGTTCGGCCTCGGGCTTGTGTCCAAGACCGCCGTAGGGATCAGCCTGTGTTTCGTCATTCTGCTAAGCAGCACTGTCGCCGGGACACGCGGTGTGGATCCAGATCTGCAGACTCTCGGACGCACGCTAGGTATCGGGGGCATTCAGGGCTTTTTCCACATCACCCTGCCCAGTGCCATTCCTACGATTTTCTCAGGCCTACGGCTCGGTCTCGTTTACGCCCTGCTGGGCGTGGTGAGTGCGGAGCTCATCGGCTCGGTCAACGGCATCGGCGTGGAACTCAGCCAGTTTGCAGGGGTGTTCGACACCAATGGAGTTTTCGCCGTGCTGGTGATCTTGGCGGTGGTGGGTGGGCTCGCGACCTGGCTCATGAACATTATTGAAAGTCGTCTACTGCATTGGCGCTAGCGATCGGCGCAAACCCGAAAACAAAAACTGAGGAGAGACACAGTGTCCGCCATTTTGACCGACGACGGCGTTCGGTTGAACTACCGGATCGACGATCTGAGGGAACCCTGGGTCGGCGAGCCCGCAGAGACGGTGCTGATGCACCACGGCTTCGCTAAAAATCTCGAATGGTGGACACCCTGCGTGGGGCCAATCGCGCGAAAATACCGCGTGCTCCGCTATGATGCGCGGGGGTGCGGGAAGTCGAGCATTCCCCCGGCCGACGCAGAATGGTCGCTGGCGCGCTTGGCCAAGGACGTCACTGTGGTCATGGATGCACTGGGAATCAAGCGGATCCATTTTGTGTCGTTCGAGTCGGGTGGCGTCGTCGGTCTCTATTTCGCGGCCAACTATCCCGATCGGGTCGCAAGCTTCGCCATGTTTAACACGCCGAATCCAAGCTGGATGAGTGCCGGGCGAATGAACCGCTATTTCAGCTGCGGCTACGCCACCGAGGTAGACGCGATCAAAGCCCTTGGGTTCGATAACTGGATCGACCAAACTCTGTCAATTCACGTCGACTCCACCGCGGATCCGGCCATGATCGACTGGATTAAGCGCACGGTGGCTGGTACCCCGGAGGTAGTCGCGAAGGCTTGGTTCGAGGTAATGGAGAAGACGGATTTGTCGGAGCTGCCGCCGCGTGTGCGCGTGCCGACGCTCATGGTTGCGGGGGCCGATCATCGCTTCGGATGCGAACCCCCGCTGCTCGACGAGATGAGATCCGAGCTCGCCCTCGCGCGGGAAGTCGTGTACATCCCCGGCGTCGCCTCGCAGGTGCAGCTGATGGCGCCTGATGCCTGTTCCGCGGCGCTGCTCGGCTTTCTTGACAATGTCAGCGGCTTTTGTGGACCGCCGGCGCGGGCCGCGCAGAGCGCGATGGGCCAGAAGGATTAGCAGGCCGGCGGGGCATCGGCGATGGAGATCGATTTTGCAATCGATCGGCACTCGCTGTTGCCGCGTTACGTGCAGATCCGCGATCAACTTCGCCGCGGCATTACTGAAGGTCGGCTTAAAGCAAAGCAGCTCAGCGATTCCTGGTTGATGAAGCAGTTCGAAGTGAGTCGCATGACGGTCCGTCAGGCGCTCGATCTGCTGCGGCAGGAAGGCTTAATTTCGCGCGAACAGGGCAAGGGAACCCGGATCAATGATCCGATCGAAGGACAGCTCGTGAAGCAGGAGCGGTTTTTCGAGGACTGGGGCGCGCAAGGAAAGCGGGTCACCGCACGCATTGTCAATCGTGGAACCCGGCGAGCGGATGCGCGTGTCTCTCGGTTTCTCAAGGTGCGGCGCGGGAGCAGCATCGGCTTCTTTTGCCGGCTGCGCTACGTCGATGGTCGACCGATCTGTATCGACGAGCGGCTTCTTAGAGCGGATTTGCTGCGCCAGCTCAGCGAAGATGAACTGATTAGCACCCCCGACCTCGTACTCCAGACTAGACTGAATTTGGGGCTCGGCAGAACCGACATCCGCATCCTTGCCACCGCGGCGGGAGAGCAGGAAGCAACGCTTCTTGGTGTCGGTGTCGGAACGCCGCTTCTCGAGCGCGTCACGGAGATCTACGCCTCAGATGGGCGGGGAATCATCTGCGGTCCCTCCTATTTCCGCTCGGACCGCTATGTCTATCGCCTGACGGTGGCGCCGTAACGAGGTGAGTCCGCCTCATGCCTGATCACCCACAGCCAATCGACGGAATTGAACGTACGCCCGCACCGCTGATCGCGAGGGAATAGCAGTCATGAAGAAGATCCACGGCATGCTAGTCTGCGAAACGATCGAGGAGCTGCTTTATCCTGACTGGTGCGCCGTTCTCGCCATCGATATTCAGAACGACGCCTTTCGACGCGAAGGGAAGCTTGCGAGGGCCGGCAACGACATTTCGGGGATGATTGACGTTCTTCCGCAGTGCGCGGCTTTCATTCGCGAGGCGCGCAAGCTGACCGTGCCTGTCATTCATATCCGTATCGTCGACCTGCCGGAGGGAAGGAGCGACTCACCTTCATGGCTGCGCGCGAAGGGCGCTATGTCGAACGTGGTCGATTTCTTTGTTGAAGGGAGCTGGGGCGCGGAGATTTGCGAGGAATGTGCGCCGCTGAGGGGCGAGACCGTCATCACCAAGCATCGCCCAAGCGCCTTCGTCGGCACCAATCTCGATGCAATACTGCGCGAGCAGGGCATCAAGACCGTCGTTGTAATCGGTGAGCAGACGCCTGGTTGCGTCGAGGCGACCTACCGCGATGCGGCCTATCACGACTATTATAACGTCTTGGTTGAAGACTGTGTCGCCGCGTTCCGGCGCGATCTGCATGAGGCCTCCATGAAGATCCAGAAGGCCCGCCACGACGTATGCGCGGCCGCGCAGGTCCTGGATGTCTGGCGGGCCTATCGCGACGGGCGTCGGACGATCCCGGCATGAGCGAAGGCCGCGATTATATTGGTTATTCCGATCGCGTGCCGACGATCACCTGGCCGGATAACAATCGCCTGGCCGTGTCGCTCGTGCTCAATTACGAGGAGGGCAGCGAGCGCTCGATAGAGGCCGGGGACGCGGCAGACGAGAGCGTCGGGGAGCTTGGCAGCTTTGCGATGCAGGCGCCGAACGGGCGTAACCCGACCATCGCTTCATTTTTTGAATATGGCAGCCGTGTTGGCGCGTGGCGCCTGCTGCGCATTCTGCGCCGCCAGGACGTGAAAGCGACGGTTTTCGCCTGCGCGGTGGCCGTCGACCGCCACGCCGAGATGGCCCGGGCCTTTGTGGCCGCGGGCCATGAGATCTGCAACCACGGCTATCGCTGGGAGGACCATTTCTCCTTCTCCGCGGAGGAGGAAGCCGAGCGGATACGTCGTGCGCAGGACTTGCTTGAACGCTCGACCGGCATCCGCCCGGTGGGCATGTTCGTCAACAAGGGAACGACCGAGCACACGCGGCAGATCCTAGTCGAGCAAGGCTTCCTCTACGATTCCAACTCCTACGCGGAGGATGCGCCCTATTACGTCGAGATCGGGGATCGGAAGCACTTGGTGTTGCCTTATTCCTGCGACACCAACGACGTGCGCTTCTGGACCACGCCTGGCTTCATGACGGGGGAGGCGTATTGCAACTATCTCTGCGAAACTCTGGATGTGTTGCTGGAGGAGGCGAGCACCTCGGGCTCGGTCCGCATGATGTCGGTGGGATTGCATATGCGCATCACCGGGCGGCCGGCACGTGCTCGTGCGATTGAGCAATTCATCATCCATGCCAAGGCGCAGCAGGGTGTCTGGTTCGCCCGGCGCGACGAGATCGCCCGCTGGTGGCTCGCGCATGTACCCCCAGTGACAAGGAAAGACAATGAGCATCGTTCGCCCGAACCGCACGCTTGAAAAGCTTCGGCGCAACCAGCTCGCGACCGGCGCCGTTATTGGCACGCCGTGCCCAGAGTTGGTCGAGATCGCGGCCCTGGCTGGCTTTGACTTTGTCACACTCGACGCTGAGCACGAGGCGTTGGATGACGGCGAAATTGTTGCACTGATCAGGAGCGCAGAAGCTTGCGCGGTGACGCCGATAATTCGGGCTGCCTTTGACCCAGACCGAATGTTGCGGTTGCTCGATTCCGGGGTGCAGGGAGTCCACGTTGCCCAATGCGGCAGCGTAGCGGATATGCAACGGCTCGCCGATTGCACACGCTTTCATCCGGAGGGGTGCCGAACATTCTACAGGCTTGGTCGCGGCGGCAATTTCGGCCGGGGCCTCGACGACGCGGAATGGGCCCGGGAGGTGAATAAGCAACTGCTAGTCATCGCCATGATCGAGGACATTCGCGCCGTTGACCACCTCAATGAGATGCTGGCGGTACCCGGCATCAACGCCATCCACGTTGGTCCAAAGGATCTTTGGCAATCAATGGGAATGCCCGCTCTGGAGGAGGTAGACGCCGTGGTCGACCGGATAGCCTCGGCGGTCCGAGCCCACAACTTAAAACTTAGTCTTCAAATCAGGGCAATCGACGACATCCCACCTCAGCTTGCTCGGGGCCTTGGACGGGGGGCCGACATGTTAAGCGTTCCACTCGCCAGTCTGTTGCTTCGCCAAGGCGAACTTTTTATCGAGCAGGTAATGCACGCCTCGCCTGGGGCTGCCCTGCCCCCAGCGGGTGGTCCGGGTTGAGGCTTAGTGCGAGCGGCCGGTCAAGGCCATGTTCCGGGAGGGCGAGCGTGTGCCGTTAAGAGCAAACGCGCTTACCCAAGGCACGATGACAGGGCGGCGCGGGGCGGCCGCCTCCGGCGCCGGCGGTGGATGGGTGTCAACGGGCGTCGAACTTTGGTTCTCCCGCACATCTGGTGCTGGCATTGGCGTTACGAACCGGTGTGGAGCACTCGAGCACGAAGCAGGCGAAACCCAGCGCGGCCGTACACCGTTCGCTTCAACATCTAGAGGCGGCTAATCTGTCCCTCGACGGGGCTGGTTGTTCACGGGGACTGCAGAGCAGCCTGTACAGCAGCAAAGTCCTTACCCAACTCGATCGCTAATGTGCGGATCATCGTGGCGCGAGCGTCCGCCAAAACGCCAGCAAGTGTTTCGTCGCTCTTGCGACGGAGCGGCGCCGCGAGCCGTTTGGCGACCGCGACCGTAGACGCGAGCGCTGGTGAGCTTTCGAGAAGCCGCGCGACGAAGTTCCCCTCTGTTGTGTCGGCGGATAGCTGCTCGGCCATCAGCAGGCGGGTCGCGCGACGGCTGGCAGGAGGTTGCCAAGCCCCTCGCTCGACCTTCCCGGTGCCTCCGTCGGGTTCGGCTTTGCGGCGCTGTGCTGCCCAGTCCTTGACGAGCGTGTAACCTTCTTCGAAGCCCGCCCCGGCCAGTTCGCGCCAGAGTAAGGACGGGTTGCGACAGCCCTCAGCCCAACGCCGCTCGAGATGAGCGCGATGCGCGTCGATCAAGCGCAATCTCGGGCTGCGACGGCTCCGCCTGCCCGCCCCTCCGCCGATGCTCCGTGCGCCCACGGTGTCCGGTCTCGCGCGTGCGGTCTGGCGATCGGATCTCATTCGTTGCCGGGGCGGTGAGGCCGCCTCATGGATTGTGGAGGCCACTGATGCGCAGGGTCGTCTCCGTTTGGTTTCCGACCTTTCCGACAGACAGATTGCAGAGGGTCGGCGTCCTGCCGTCGGCGGGAGGACCATTCGTCACCGCGTCGCATGACGGACGGCGCCGGGTCGTCACCGCGGTCAATGCCGTCGGGCAGGGGCTCGGAATTTGGTCCGGCATGCCGCTCGCGAGCGCCCAGGCACTGGCGCCCGGCCTTGGCATCCTCGAGGTCGAGCCGGAGGCCGATGAAGCGGCGCTCATCCAGCTCGCGACCTGGTGCCTGCGCTATGCGCCGCTGGTGGCCGTCGACGCGCCCGATGGGATCTGGATCGACGTCACCGGCTGCACGCATCTCGCGGGCGGCGAAGAGGCGCTGCTCGAGGACCTCGTGGCCAGATTCAAGCGCGCCGGCTTCACGGCCCGCGCGGCCATTGCCGGCACACCTGGCGTTGCCCATGCAGTCGCCAGGTATGGCGGCCGTCAAATGGGTGTGGTCCCTGCCGACAGCTTGAGAGATGAGCTTGCTCCATTGCCCGTGAAGGCGCTGCGCTTGCCTTCGGAGGTGATCGACGGCCTGCACCGCCTTGGCTTCGAGCGCATCAACGATCTCATGACAGCGCCCGGGGCGCCGCTGGTGAAGCGTTTGGGCGCCGTCAGAGCGTGAAGACCACCGAGGCCGGTGGTCCGCGTGGCTACGACGCGGGGAAGAAGGTGCTGGGCCGCAAACGGCACGCCATGGTCGACACCGATGGTAGGCCGCTTGTGCTGCAGGTCCATCCCGCTTCGATCCAGGACCGCGACGGGGCTATTCCATTGCTGAAGGTTTCGCGCCGCCGCTTTCCTTTCATCGAGCGCGCCTTCGCAGACTCCGCCTATGCCGCCGAGCGGGTAGCCGACGCCACCCGCATTGCCGTCGAGATCGTCCACAAACCAGCCAATCAGGTCGGCTTCGCCGTGCACCCCCGTCGCTGGGTCGTCGAGCGGTGCTTCGCTTGGCTCAACCGCAGTCGCCGCTTGGCAAAGGATTTCGAGGCCACGATCGCCTCGGCAACCAGTTTTCTTTACGTCGCGTCCGGGATGCTTCTCGTCCGCCGCATGGCTCGTTGCGCATGAGTTCAGAGCCGGACTCTCAGCACCGAGATAGGGATAATCCCATCGCACTGTGGCCACCCCGATGGCAGCCTACCGGATTGGTCGTGGCGCGAAGGTGGTAGAAATTGCCGTGGCGGCGTCTCCAGCGGGCTCATGTTATCGCTTCATGCGGCAAGATCAATGCATTGAAGAGCGGGCGGTTCGGCGAGCGTCTGCCAGCCGTCAA
>Ga0335075_10015485_pt1 | contig 11426 bp, 8 predicted proteins | sample Lox_Sample_24_FD_206723 | JGI IMG/M metagenome (GOLD analysis project Ga0335075, IMG submission 206723) | Soil microbial communities from Loxahatchee National Wildlife Refuge, Florida, United States - Lox_Sample_2.4 | ecosystem: Environmental > Terrestrial > Soil > Wetlands | place: USA: Florida...
TCACCACATGGGGAAGACAGATGGCCTACGCATTTGATACGCTGGGCTACGCCAAGCGCCTGCGCGATGCCGGGATTCCGGCGCAGGAAGCCGAAGCCCATGCGGAAGCTGCACGCGAGTTCATCATGACGGAGTTGGTGACCAAGAGCGACCTGGACGTGACGCGACGCGAATTGGAAGCGTCAATGGACGTCCGCGAGCAACGGATGGACGTCCGCGAGCAACGGCTGACGCGCGCAATCGACATTCTGCGCAATCGGGTGGACACGCTCGAGTTGCGCTTGACGGTCCGGCTGGGCGGCATGATGGCAATCGCCGTCGCGATCCTCGCCGCACTGATCAAGTTCTGATCCGGCGGCGCATTGGAGCGGGTGAAGGGAATCGAACCCTCGTATGCAGCTTGGGAAGCTGCCGTTCTACCATTGAACTACACCCGCCTGAACACCAGCCAACCTAGCCGCCCCGGGTTGACGGCGCAATCGTCCGTCCCTACGGTCCGCGCCCGCCGGGATTGGCCCGGCCCTCGCGATTTGTCCGGCCGGATTGCGGCGAGGTAAAAGAAGCGCGCTAAAGAGGCCAGCGCAGACCCACCTTCCAGGGTCGAGGCTGCTCCATCGGTCGGGCCAGCTGCGAAGGGCCCAGACGGCAATGACCACCGACCCCAGCAATCTCCGCCCCGCCACCCGGCTCGTGCACGGCGGCATCACCCGCAGCCAGCACGGAGAGACCGCCGAGGCGCTCTACCTCACCTCCGGCTACGTCTACGACAACGCCGAGCAAGCCGAAGGCACCTTCGCCGGCACCATCGATCACTACCAATATTCGCGTTTCGCCAACCCGACGATCAGCATGCTGGAGGAACGGCTCTGCCTGATCGAGGGCGCCGAAGCCTGTCGCACCACTGCCACCGGCATGGCCGCCGTGAACGCCGCCATGCTCGCGCATCTGAAAGCCGGCGACCGCGTGGTGGCCTCACGCGCGTTGTTCGGTTCCTGCCACTGGATCGTCTCCACGCTGCTGCCGAAATTCGGCATCCACACCGAGTTCGTCGATGGCAGCGACCTCGCCCAATGGCGCGCCGCTCTCGCCACATCAGCCAATCTCGTGCTGCTGGAAACGCCGTCCAACCCGATGCTCGAAATCGTCGATCTCGAAACGGTTGCCGCGCTGGCACACAACGCCGGCGCCATCGTGGTGGTAGACAACGTATTCGCCACGCCACTGCTGCAACAGCCGTTGCAGATGGGTGCCGACGTGGTGGTGTATTCCTGCACCAAGCATATCGACGGCCAGGGCCGCGTGCTCGGCGGTGCGGTGCTGAGCAATCGCAAGTGGATCAACGACGTGCTGCAGCCGTTCATCCGCAACACCGGCCCCGCGATGTCGCCGTTCAACGCGTGGGTGCTGTTGAAGGGATTGGAAACGCTGGCATTGCGTGTCGACGCATGTTGTCGCGCCGCCGAATCGATCGCCGATTTCCTGGCCAACCAGCCGGCCGTGACGCGCGTCTGGTACCCCACCCGCGCCGATCATCCGCAGCGCGCTTTGGCAACGCTGCAGATGAAGGCAGGCGGTACCGTGGTCACGTTCGAAGTCGCCGGCGGCAAGCAAGCCGCGTTCGCGGCGATGAACGCGTTCGGGCTGATCGCAGTCTCCAACAATCTGGGCGATTCGAAATCGCTGGCGACGCACCCCGCCACCACCACCCATATGCGTATCGGCGCCGAGGAACGCGCGAAGCTCGGCATCACCGACGGCGTCATCCGCGTATCGATCGGGCTGGAGGATCCGGAAGACCTGAAAGACGATCTGGCGCAGGCGCTCGCGGCGATCGCCCCGGCGGCGACGGCACGCGCAGCGGAATAGCGAACCCCCGGATGCTCTCGGGGAAACGTTCCGCACGCGCCGCCCACTTGCATCCCGATCCATTCCATCGCCCAATTCCGCTGCCAGCACCCGCCTGGAGCGGCGGCGAAAGGAGGCGTCGTGGATATCGCAGCTGCCATGTTCTTCACCGACTACGCGGCCAGCGCCACGGAACTGGCGGTGGCGCTGGAAGAACGCGGATTTGAATCGCTCTGGGCGCCAGAGCATTCGCATATCCCGCTGTCCCGCCGCTCGCCATTCCCGGCGGGCGGTGAACTGCCGCGCAAATACGCCGAGGCGATGGATCCCTTCGTTTCGCTGACCGCTGCGGCCGTGGTGACGCGGCGGCTGCGGCTCGGCACCGGCGTCTGTCTGGTGACGCAGCGCGATCCGATCCAGACCGCCAAGCTGGTCGCCTCGATCGACCAGGTTTCCACCGGCCGTTTTCTGTTCGGCATCGGCGCGGGATGGAACGCCGAGGAAATGGCCGATCACGGCACCACCGATTTCAAATCCCGCTTCAAGCTGATGCGCGAGCGCATCGCGGCGATGCAGGCGATGTGGACCCAATCCGAGGCAGAATACCACGGCGACTTGCTCAACCTGCCGCCGATGCATGTCTGGCCGAAGCCGGTGCAGAAGCCGCATCCCCCGGTGATTGTCGGCGGCGCATTCCCTTACGGCGCGAGGCGCGCGATCGCCTATGGCAACGGCTGGATCCCGCATCGGTCGCGTCCGCAATACGACGACGTGGCCATGTACATGCCGGAGTTCCGCGCCATGCTGCAGACCGCCGGCCGCGATTTCGCCGACGTGCCGGTGACGGTGTGGGGCCCGCCGATGAATGCCGACGCATTGCGGCGTTATCGCGATCTCGGGATCGCACGGGTGGTCATAAGCCTGGAATCGGCGGGCCGCGACGCGATACTGCCAGCGCTGGACCGCTGGGCGGCGGTCATGCGGAACCTCTGACGACCCTTGCAAGCGCCACCCGTTCCATTGCCCAATCCGCGCATGCAAACCCAGCTCGACCCGATCAAACTGGAAATCATCCGCGGCGCCATTCGCGCCGCCCAGGCCGAGATGGACGCGTTGCTGGAACGCACCGCCATCAGCGCCTTCATCCGCGAGAAGAAGGACTTCTACACCGCGCTCTTCGACGCCGATGGCGTCATGGTGGTCGGCTCTATGGTGCCGATCTTCGGCGACATCACCGGCCCGGTCTTCGCCCGCTTCCCGCCCGACACCATGCAGCAAGGCGACCTCTATTGGTACAACGACTGCTACGCCTCGCGCGGCGCGGTATCGCATTCCAACGACCAGGTCTTCCTCGCCCCCGTCTTCCATGCAGGCAAACGCGCCGCCTTCGTCATGGGCTGGGCGCATTTCTCCGATATCGGCGGGCTGCGCCCCGGCTCGATCAGTTCCGACACGACCGACATCTTCCAGGAAGGCATCATCATCCCGCCTACGCGACTGATTTCCGCCGGCACCACCAATGAAGCCGCGCTCGAAATCTTCTATCGCAACTCCCGCTACCCGGAGACCTGCCGCGGCGACACACGCGCGCTGATGGCCTCGGTGGACCTCGGCGTCCGCCGCACCGCCGAGATCGTCGCCCGCTTCGGCCCCGACGTTGTTGCCGCTGCCTTCCGCGCCTTGTTCGACCGCACGCGCACCCTGGTCCGCGCGCGCCTGCGCGAGACATTTCCCGTCGGCACGCACCGCTTCGCCGACGCGATCGATTCCGACGGCCACGGCAACGGCCCGTTCTTTATCCGCCTCGCGCTGACCCGCACGCCGGACGACCGTTTCATCCTCGACACCACGTCAACCGACAACCAGGCACCCGGCCCGGTCAATTTCCTGATGAACCCGGACGTTCCCGGTATGGCGCTGGGATTGTTCTTCCTCGGCGGCGATGCGGCGCAGGTCTGCAACGCCGGCGGGCCGCGCGCGCTGGACGAAGTGCGCATCCGCGAGGGTTCGCTGCTGTGGCCGCGCTTCCCCGCCCCACTCGGGCTGCGCGGCATGACGATGATGCGCTTCCTCGCGGTGCTGAACGGGCTGGTGAACGTGGCCGGGGGAAAAGCCCCGGCCGCGCACTCGGCCTACGTGGTGATCCTGCTGCGTGGCACGGCCGGCGGCGAGCCGTTCCTGATGTCGGACGGGTTGGGCGTCGGCTACGGCGCGCGGCCCAACGCCGACGGCATCGACGCGGTCTATTTCGTGGCGCAGGAGAATTATCCGGTCGAGTTCCTGGAACTGGGCTATCCCGTGCGGCTGCTGCGCTACGGCATCCACCGCGACAGCGGCGGCGCGGGGCGGTTTCGCGGCGGCTGCGGCGTCGTGCGCGAATACGAAATGCTGGCGGAGCAAGCCGTGTTGTCGATGCGGATCGACAGCGTGGTGAACCCGCCCTGGGGCGTGGCTGGCGGCAAGGCCGGCGGCACCGGTCGCGCCGTGGTAAACCCCGGCACGCCGGACGAACTTGTGCTGGCCCCGCTGTCCGACGGCACGGTGCTGCGCCGCGGCGACATCCTGCTGATCGAAACCGGCGGCGGTGGCGGCCATGGCCATCCGTTCGACCGCCCGGCGGAGCAAGTGGCACAGGACATCCGCGACGGGTTCGTGTCTGTTGAGGCGGCACGGCGGGAATACGGCGTGGTGGTGCGCGATGGCGTTTTGGACGCTGCCGCAACGGATGCAGCCCGTGCATCGCGCCCCGAGGCGGGCGCCTTCCACCGGCGGGACTATGTCGACGCGATCGGGTAAGGCAGCTTCACGGGGGGTAGCATTCGCCTCAGATAAAGTAACTATCGACACGGCATGCAAACCTGAACGGCACGCCGCACAGAACACCGCGACCATCGGTCGTCCGAACCGATACGGCAGTCCCGACACCGTGCCGCCGCCTCCGCAACCGTGATGCATGCCCATGCTAAGAGCAATCGCATCCGGTAGAGCCTTTTTCCATTGAAATATTTTGCGTAACGCGACACGCCATGGCGCACCGGCACGACACGTTTCAATATTATTAACTTATTGGCAAGTTTTATCAAATATATCGGACACGTGATCTGATTTACTGAAGGCAGTCTTCGGATGTCGAAGTTTGGCCATTGGGCCGTCGCCGGCTGCATGATTGTTGCCGCCGCATTTGCCGATCGTGCGCTGGCCCAGGTTATGGGGCCTTCGGCCTCACCCGCAGCGCAGCCGTTCCTGACCGCAGCCGATGGCGCAGTGCCCGGCGCCGGGGCCCAGCCCGCCTTGCCGGCTGCCCCCGCGCGCGCCGATCCCTCGCCCTATCAGCTCAATTTGCTCTACACTGGGGAGCTGTGGGACAATCCCGTGGGTGGCCTGCGCCAAGGCAGCGTCTATTTGTACAATATGGATGGCCGGCTGAGTGTTGACGCCGAGCGTGCCTTCGGATGGACGGGCGGGCAGTTCGTGCTTGAAGGATTCTACGAGAGCTACAATTCACTTAACAATACCTATGTCGGCGCAACGGAGGAGCAAAGCCCGATTGATTCGGCTTGTTGCGCGATCGCACGCCTCTATCAGCTCTACTACGATCAGAATCTCGGCAAGACCGACCTGCGCTTCGGCATCTATGACCTTGAGACGGAGTTTTCTAACCTCAAGCCGATGGCATTGTTCCTGAGCAAGAACCTGACCTGGAACGCCGCGCTCGACCAGTCGGGCACGGCTTCGACGCAGGGAACGATCGGGCCGGGTAACTACCCCTACACGCCGCTTGCACTCCGCATCCGCGAAGAGCTGAATCCGCGATGGAGCGTGCAGTTCGCGGCCGCCGATGGCGCCGCGGACGATCCCAACCGACCGCAGGACAACGGTGTGTTCTTTTCCTCGAAATACGGCGCGTTCGTGATCGGCGAGGTTGATTATATGCCCAGCCGATACACCAAGTTGATGGCCGGCGGTTGGGGGCTGACAGCAAAACTGCCTACCAACAACATGTTCAACCCCGACGGCTCGCCACGCGATACCTACGGGGATGAAGGCGGCTATATCGGGGCCACGACGCGGTTGTACAGTGCCGGCCGAAGGCGCGGGCTCGACGCATTCTTCACCGCCGGGCTGGCCAACGGCAAGTCGACCGATGTCAATCAATCGCTCAACGGCGGCTTGGTCTATACGGGATTGTTTGGTGCACGTCCGGATGACAAGCTGGGCTTTTCCTTCAACGTGAACGGCAACCCGGCCTCCTACCGGCACGCCGTGTACGCGGAGTCGGGCGTGAACATCGGCAACTACGAACCAAGCTTTGAACTCACGTACCGGGCGAAAATCTGCGACTGGCTGACGGTACAGCCTGACATGCAATACATCGTTCATCCAAGTTACGATCGGACCCTGAGGAACGACTTCGTCATCGGCCTGCATTTTGAAATCGGGCACTTGTTCGACCTGTAGTTCGGACCTGGCAAAGCAGGCTCACAATGGAAAAGACGGTCATGCGTAACCTGATTGTTCTGCTGGTCGTTCTGGCGTCACTGGTGACGGGTACGGCCGCCATGGCGCGTGGCGGCCAGGCGGCGGACGATTGCCCTCCTGGCAGCACCGACCCGGATTGCAAAGGCAAGTAGTTGCCCCAACGGGGCAGCCGCCCCGCAGCGGAGGGGAGCATCGCCGATGCGGACACGGCGCGGCCTGGTCCGCCATCAGATTGAGAGAGTGGTGCCTAATGCTGAAGTTCGGGAACCTCAAGATCCTCGCCAAGATCCTGGTGCTGTTGTCATTGCTCTCGATCGTGTCGCTTTGGGCGAGCGTCTTCGCAACCGGCAAGATGCGTTATATCGACGATACCTATGCCGGAATCATCGACGGTCCCGGCGCCGCAAACCTGGCCGTTGCCCGCGCCAATCGCAACCTGGTCTATATCGAGCGCTCCATCTACCGCCTGCTGGGGGAAACGACTGCTGACGGGGTCAGGCAGACGCAGAAGGAGATCTCCAACACCGAGGGGTTCTTCAACAATCAGCTTAAGACGGCCGTCAGGCGGATACCCGGGCAGGCGGCGCGCATCCGCGCGCTGGGCGAACGCTATCAGGCGGCTATGGCCGGTGCCTGCAAGGATACGACACGGCTCGCCGCGTCGCTCGCCGATGCAGACAAGAAAGCGGCGACCGCGGAGATGCACGCGTCGTGCGATCCCGCCCTGTACGCCTTGATGCTGGACATCAGCGCTCTCACCAACGACATCATATCCATCAGTGACAAGGCCTCGGACAATGCGTTGGCGGTCACCAACGCTACGATCAGAGAAACCTATATCCTGATTATCGGCGGGCTGGCCGTCGTCGCCGGGCTCGCGATCTATTTGACGACAAGCGGCATCTCACGGCCGATCCGGGCCATCGCGTTCGCCCTGGAGGAGCTGGTGCGCGGCAACTACGATACCGAGATTGCCGGGGCCGGTCGCAAGGACGAGGTCGGCGGCTTCGCCAGGGCAGCGTTGGTCTTCCGTGACCAAGGGCGCGAAGCGGTGCGGCTGCGGGCAGAGCAAGCGGCGGCGCGGGAGCAAGCGGAATCGGACAAGCGGACGGCGCTGACCAATATGGCTGAGCGTATCGAGCAAGAAGCAGGTGCCGCGGTCCAGCAAATCAGCGAACGAACCACCGCGATGACGCAGATCGCGGAGAAGATGCGCGGCCTGGCAGGCCGTACCGGCAATGCCGCAACCGGCGCCGCCAGTGCGACCGCGGTCGCATTGGCCAACGCCCAGACCGTCGCAAGCGCAGCCGAGGAGCTGGCGGCCTCCATCGGCGGCATCCGTGGCCAGGTCAACGACTCGACCGCGGTGGTCGACAAGGCGGTGGAGGCCAGCAATGCCACGCGCACCGCGATCGAGGCGCTCAATCAGCGCGTGGGCCAGATCGGCACGATGGCCAAGATGATCGGTGACATCGCTGCGAAAACCAACCTGCTCGCGCTGAATGCGACGATCGAGGCGGCGCGCGCCGGCGACGCCGGGAAAGGCTTTGCCGTGGTCGCTAACGAAGTAAAGCTGCTGGCGACCCAGACCGCGCAGTCGACGTTGGAGATCAACCAGCATGTGAACGAAGTCGGAACAGCGACGGCTGCCGCAACCGCCACGGTGGCACGGATCGAGTCGGCGATCACCGAAGTGAACGACATCGTGCGCACGATCGCCGCCGCAATGGAGCAACAGGGGACGGCGACCAGCGAGATCGCTCACAATGTCACCGAGACGGCGTCGGCGGTGAACGAAATGAATTCCCGCAATGACGAGGTGGCCGGGGAGGCAGAGGAAGCAGGCCGCTATGCCGCCGAGGTGCTTGCGAATACGACAAAGCTGGATAGCGCGATCCGGGATCTGCGGCGCACCATGATCGGTATCGTTCGTACGTCGACGACGGAAGTCGACCGGCGGATTTTCCAGCGCTTCGACATCGCCGCATCCTGCAACGTCGAGCTGCCTGGCAAAGCCTCGCAGCCCGCACAGATCGTCAACATGTCGGAAGGTGGTGCGCGGTTGCAGAAGCTTCCGGACCTGGCGCCCGGCACAAGCGGAAAAATACGGCTGGCCGGCATTCCTGCCCCCATGAACTTCAAAGTTGTCGGCGCCGAGGACGGGTTGATTCGCATCGCCTTCACCAGCGACGAAACGGCGCAAGCAAGGCGGACGTGGATCGAGACTAGAAGGTCCCAAGGGATCGAGGACAACCGAAGGCCCCAAGCAGCCGCATAACAGCTATCAGGAGCCCTGACAGGTTTGGCATTCGGGAGTCCCTGCCAAGTTTAGCGCATAAAGCAAGCTGGGCACCGTCTTGCCCGCGCCCCACCCCGCAGGCTCAATGCCGCAATGACATCCCCCACCCTCTCCGTCGCCGTCGACATCGGCGGCACCTTCACCGACATCACCCTCGCCGACGCTTCCGGAAAAACCTGGCGCGCCAAGGTCCCCAGCACCCCCGCCGACCCCTCCGAAGCCTTCATGGCCGGCGTCCACGCCGTCCTGGCCACAGCCACCGCCACGCCGGACGCGATCACCCGCGTCCTCCACGGCACCACCGTCGCCACCAACCTCATCCTCGAAGGCAAAACCGCCCGCACCGCTCTGGTCACCACGTCAGGCTTCCGCCACGTCATGGAGATCGGCCGCCAGGACATCCCCCGCGCCGCCAATCTCTTCTCGTGGGTCAAGCCGCGCCGCCCGGTCCCGCCTGAACGCGTGCTCGAGATCATCGAACGCGTCGCCCCCGGCGGCAGCGTCCTGGTGCCTCTGGACGAAGCCAGCGTCCGGGACGCCGCCGACGCCCTCCGCCGCCTCGACGTCCAGGCCGTGGCGATCTGCCTGCTGCACTCCTTCGCCCACCCGGACCACGAACGCCGCGTCGCCGCCATCCTCCGCCAGGAGCTGCCGCAGCTCGCCATCACCGCCTCGGTGGACGTCCTGCCCGTCGTCCGGGAATACGAACGCAGCCTCGCCTCGGTGCTGAACGCCGGCGTGATGCCCGCCGTCAGCCGTTACGTCGCCCGCCTGTCCCGGCGCCTGCACGAAACCGGGATCGCCGCCCCCCTGCTGCTGATGCAGTCGAACGGCGGCGTCGCCGGCGCCGCCGCCATCGCCCGCGCACCAGTGCTCACCGCACTGTCCGGCCCCGCCGCCGGCGTGGTCGGCGCACGCGATGCGGCCGCCGCCTGCGGCATCGCCGACATCGTCACCGTCGATATCGGCGGCACCTCGGCCGACATCTGCCTGCTGCAGGCGGGCCGCATCGCACTGACCCAGAAGGGCCATGTCGGCGCCTGGCCGCTGCCGCTGCCGATGGTGGACATGGTGACGATCGGCGCCGGCGGCGGCTCCATCGCCCGCCTGTCGGAGGGTGCGCTCACCGTCGGACCCGCCAGTGCCGGCGCCTCGCCCGGCCCGGCCTGCTATGGCCAAGGCGGTACCGAACCCACTGTCACCGACGCCCACCTGGTGCTCGGCCACCTGCCCGGCGGGCTGCTGGGCGGCAGCATGGCCCTGGACCGGGCGCTGGCGGAACAAGCCATCCTGGACCGCGTCGCGCGCCCGCTGGGCCTGTCGCTGCAAGCCGCCGCCCGCGGCATCCTCGCCATCGCCGACGCCAACATGGTCGGCGCAATCCGCGTGGTGTCGGTCGAACGAGGTCACGACCCGCGCGATTTCTGCCTGGTCGCGTTCGGTGGCGCCGGTCCCCTGCACGCCACCGCCCTGGCCGAATTGCTCGGCATCCCCCGCGTCCTGGTCCCGCCCGCCCCCGGTGTCCTGTGCGCCGAAGGATTGCTCGCGGCTGGCCTGAAAGCCGAATTCTCTCGCACGCTGGCTGGCGCCGACAACGACCCCGCTGCGATCGAATCCGCCTTCTCCGCGCTGGAACATGAAGCGTCCGCCTGGCTGGACGAAGAGCGAGTGCCGCTGCCCGACCGCCGCATCGCGCGCGTCGCGCTCATGCGCTACGCCGGCCAGGGCGGCGAACTCGCCGTGGCCTGGCCGGATCCGCGGGCAGCAGGGGCGGGCCCAAATCTGGGCCCCCTGCCGGCCGCCCGTCTCGCTTTCGCCGACGCTCACTGGCGCCTGAACGGCTTCACATTGGAAAGCCCGGTCGAACTCGTCACCCTGCGCGTGGAAGCCGAGGCCGTAGCCCCACTGCCGGCCCGCCTTGCCCTACCGCAGAGCGCGCGTGCCCCGGCGACCAGCCAGCCCGCATGGTTCGGCGAAAACGGTCCCGTCTCAACCGCGATCCATGCACGGTCCGGCCTGGCGGCAGGGCGCCGAGTCGCCGGCCCCGTGATCATCACGCAACTCGATGCGACGACTCTCGTCCCCCCCAACTGGAGCGCCGAAGTCATGCCGTCCGGCGCCCTGGTGCTGCATCGCACTGGCTGAAACCAAACCATGCGCCGCGCGTTCGAATGGTTGCACCGCGGCAACTTCTCGCAACCCGGATCCGGCGTTTTGCGTCGGTCCGAACCGGGATGGCATTTCATCACGCCGGCCGTAACAATTGTGCGGCCAATTGGCGTCCGAACCTGACTGTACCCAGGAAGCGGATCCCGACGTGCCACCACCCAGGAAGCGGATCCCGACGTGCCACCGGCCCGCGACGCCTCCGGGTTATGTGATTGCTCTGACCCGCCGAACTCATGCAGCGACCACGCGGCTTCCTGCGTTGCTGTTGCACGGTCCGCTGCGCGCGATGTGCGTGCGATGCGTCAAATTCCACATATTGAGCACAGCGGCGCGCGCCGTCCGCGCCGCACAACATCGCTTGCCGATGTCGCCTCGTCTCCTATCAGGTCGATTCCATAACCAGCCTATGACATGAAGCTCATCGTCAATCACCAATTTCGGTCATGCGATGCTGCATGATTCGATCATGCGATGCTGCATGACAGTGACATGGTGATTCGCAGTGCGCGCTGCGTCCCGAAATTGCATCTGACCCGCTGCAGCGTTGCGCCGCAGGCAGCGCCGGTCGCAGCGCCACGATGGCCGGGCCAACCAGGCTTCACCCGGCCATCACGCAGATTGTCGTGGCGTGGAC
>Ga0335075_10015486_pt1 | contig 11426 bp, 8 predicted proteins | sample Lox_Sample_24_FD_206723 | JGI IMG/M metagenome (GOLD analysis project Ga0335075, IMG submission 206723) | Soil microbial communities from Loxahatchee National Wildlife Refuge, Florida, United States - Lox_Sample_2.4 | ecosystem: Environmental > Terrestrial > Soil > Wetlands | place: USA: Florida...
CGCGCGGTGCCATAGCCGCACCGCGGCCTTCTTCCGGATCGGCTGGAAGCGAATTTGCTGCGTCGTGCTGCCGGACCACACCGGCCAGGCGGCATAGGTCTTCGGTCCTGCGAAGCCGGGCAGGGCAGGGAGGGCATAGGCGAGCGTAGGCATGAGTTCTCCGTTCGGGCTGCCAGCAGCCCGCCGGGAGGGCCTGAAATCGGCGCAAAGCCACCCGTTAGCGAAAACAGGGTTTCCGCTTGACTGGGGACCTGAGTTCGGGGAGACTGTTGATTGTCGAGATCGAACAGTTTCCGCCGGCCTCGGCCGGTATGCAGCCCCGCCTCTGGCGGGGTTTGCTGTTTCTGGGTTGTTGAATCTCCAGAATGGTTGACGATCCGGCCCGACTCGAATCAGAGCCGCGCCGGTCGCCCAGCATGCCGGCTCAGGTGATTCGCGTCGAGCATATCATCGGACCCGGCGGAAAGATTCAGGTCGCGGGCGTTGCAAATGTGCCGCTCTGCCGACGCTTTCTGCCGGACCTTCCTACTCGCCCTCGCGCTGCGCCTTGATCGCCCACCAGCGTACGCGACGATTGTGCGCGCGGATCATGCGCCGGCGGATCGCCTTCGGCGTCATCGGCTTGCGCCGCCGGCGGCGAGGAGCGACCGCCTCACGCGCCGGGGCGGACGGCCGCTCCCGTGCCATGCGGCGGCCGACGGCCACCGCTTCGTCGAGCTCGTCGCAACTCACGGCCGTTGCATCGTTCCCGTCGAGCGTGCTGACGCGATGCTCGCCGGGCAACTGCGTGATGACGATCCCGAGCGCGCGCAATTCGTGGGCGGCAAGCTCGAAACGGGGCAGGGGAGGGGGCTCGGCGTCGGTCATGGAATTTTGAGTGTAGCAGGAATAAAACGTAAAGGCGGGCCGAAGCGCACCGCCTGAACGTGCCCCCCGTGGTTAACCTGCGGCCGCCACCGGATCGCGCACCCCGCCGATCCCGTGCGGATCTGGCGACGGATCGGGCGTCGGGGTGTCGGCGCGGAAATTGGCGGCGATCTCGAAGTCCCCGTAGTATTTGCCCTCATAGACGAGCAGGTCCTCATGAAAGCGCAACTGCAGCGCGTCACCAGTGGGGTCCCTCGGCATGCACGTAACATCCGTGAGGTAGGTGAAATGCACCGCCTCGAACGGGCCGAGCGTCGGGCCATCAAAGCCCCAATCGTTCAAGCGTTGGTCGGGATCGTGGCGGCCATGCAGGAGTTTCAGATAGACGGTCACTACGATTGTCCCTTCGGATGTCGGTGGCTGGAAAAAAAAGGGCCGCGCTCGCGCACGGCTCCGGTCTTGGTCAATGCTCGCTCGGCAGATAGATCGTGCCGTTGGCGAACCAGAGGACGATTTCAGGCAGCGGGAAGTCCGTGAACTCCAGCGCCTTCGTGAAAACGACCTTGCCGTTGCCATCCTCGCAGGTGAGCGTCGCGGTGTGATCGGACTTCACCGCCAGCTTCCACACCTGAAATTCCTCAGCGCCGACAGCCTTCTCGTAGCGTTGAGAAAGCGCGATCTCGTCGAGCAACCAATAGGCTCCGCCGTGGTCGGCGACGTATTTCGCGCCGTCCGTGAAGAGGACCTTGCGATTGAGGCCGTGGCGATACCAATTCTCGCTGCCGGTGAAGAGAGCGAGGTCGGCCTTGATGAGTGTCTTCGGCTCGGACATGACAGGTTTCTTTTCTGCGTTGGTTTTAGGGTGCAGCGCTGCTGCACCTCTGCCCGTCGGCGAGACCGGGGTAGCAAGCGGAAAGGCGCTTCGCGGGGAACCGAAACGCAACGCGATCTTCGCGCGCGAGCGCGAAACCGCGTCTGTCGTTTTGGGCGGAAGCGTCTTGAAGCGCGCGAGGGCGAGGCCCTTAGCGGTGGCGGTGGGAGCCGCGGAACAGGCTTACCACCGCCACGCGGGGAACAGTGCATGACGAAGGCTCACCCGGATGTGCGGAGACAGGTCCGAGGCGCGCCGAGGGATGGCTCTGGGCGCTGGTGTGACCCCGTGCTATGTCGGTTACGGCCTCGAAGGACCCCAAGGCGGCTCGGGCAACACTGCGGTCAGATGTCTCTTTTGATGTAAATTCCTCGCTAGATCTGTGCAGTCCGTATCCAAGACTCCGGGGTCATTTCCGGTGATTCTCTCTTGTCGTAAATTGTACCGGCAGTTTGGGCGGACACATTCCGTATGATCTGTTGCATTAAAGAGAAAAGATTGCGAAATTTTTATAATTCATGAGTGTGCTTTTCGTGACACACATCGAATGCTATGCGGTGCCGGCTGGCGCAAAAAAATTGACAGATTCTTAGTTCTTCGTGAACCGTCTCGCCTCGGCTTCGATGCGCATAGCGGGGGGACGTCATGGGCAAAGACCCGACGGGCCGTAGGGAGCGAGCTTTCTGGTTGGGTCCCGGTCGCCGCCGTTGCTTTCTCCTTGCCACCACCATGCTCTCGGGCCTCGCCGTGCCGGCGCTGGCGCAGACGCTGCCGACCGGCGGGAACTATGTCGCGGGCTCGGGCAGCATCGGCACTGCCGGCTCGGGGATGACGATCAACCAGGCCACCAGCCGCGGCATCATCAACTGGCAGGGCTTCTCGATCGGCAGCGCCAACTCGGTGCAGATCAACAATGGCAGCGGGGCGACGCTCAACCGGGTGACGGGCGGCAATCTTTCCACCATCTCGGGCGAGCTCGGCGCCACCGGCTCGGTCTATCTCATCAACCCCAACGGCGTCGTGGTCGGGCCGGGTGGCAAGGTGCTGACCGGCGGCAGCTTCGTCGCCAGCACGCGGGACGTGCCGAATAGCCAGTTCATGGGCGGCGGCACGCTCACCTTCTCCGGCACCTCCAACGGCACCGTGACCAACGAAGGCAGCATCACCTCGCAGAACGGGGACGTCGTCCTGATCGGCCAGTCGGCAACCAACACCGGCACCATCAGCGCCCCCAACGGTGCCGCCGCGCTCGCCGCCGGCAACCAGGTAGTGCTGCAACCGCAGAACGGGCCCTCCGGCATCTACGTCGCCCCCGACGTCACCGCCACCGGCAACGCCAGCAACTCCGGCACCATCAAAGCGGCCGCCGCGGCGCTCGCCTCCGCCGGCGGCAATGTCTATGCGCTCGCCGGCAATCGCGGTGGCATGATCCAGGCCACCGGAACGAAGGCCGTCGCCGGCCAGGTCTGGCTCACCGCCCCCAACGGCACGGTCGAGGTCTCCGGCACGGTGACGGCCACCAACGCGGACGGCACGGGCGGACAGATCGTCGCCGACGGGAAGGCCACCACGCTCGATTCCACCGCCCAGCTCAACGCCTCGGGCACCACCGGTGGCTCGGTGCTGGTCGGCATCGAGCCGGGCAAGCAGAACGAGGCGGCCACCACCGCCATCGCCTCGGGCGCCCAGATCCTCGCCACCGGCGCCGGCACGGCCGGCGGGCATATCGAGACCTCGGGCCAATCGCTCTCGCTCGGCAGCGCCACCATCGACGCCGGCGTCGGCGGCTCCTGGGTCATCGACCCGTATGATCTCACCATCAACAAAGCTGCGGCGACGACTATCGACGGCACTCTCAATAGCGGCACCGGCGTCGACCTCTACACCACCGCTAGCGGTACGTCGGCCCCACCCGGCCAGCAAACCCGCGGCCCCGGCGACATCAACATCGATTACGCGATCAGTTGGAACAGTTCTGCGATGCTGACGCTCGATGCCTACCACAGCGTCAACGTCAACGCCTCAATCACCGCGAGCGGTCCTGGGGTGCTCGACATTACCTACAACGACGGAGGCAGCGGCGGAGGGTTGAACTTCGGGCTGCTCGGTGACATCCAGTTCACCACCCCAGACGAGGGCGCACTGAGCATCAACGGCAACAATTACCACCTAATCTGGACCATCGGCGGCAGCGGCCAGTACGACCTCTCATCGCTCAACGACGCCCCGAATGGTACCTACTACGCTCTCGCGGACTCCGTGCCCGACGCGGGCACGTTTTCGGCGCCGCCGGTCGGATACTTTGCAGGTACCTTCAACGGCCTTGGCAATAAAATCAGCAATCTCACGATCACCAACAGCTCCGGCTACTTTGTCGGACTGTTCGGCGAGATCCAGAGCGGCGGCGTGGTCGAGAACCTCGGCCTGGTCGACGAGACGGTCACTGTCACTACTGGCTCCCCCTCATACGCCGATGTCGGCGGGCTGGTCGGGGAAAATGAGGGCACAATCAGCAACTCCTTCGTGACCGGCTCGATCTCGGACAGCGTGAACTATAGCCGCATTGGCGGGCTAGCCGGGGAAAACGCCGGAGGCGCCCTGATCACCGGCTCCTCCGCGAACGTCACGGTCGCAAACACTGGCGGCACCGGACCAGGTGGCACTACCAACTTTGTGGGCGGGCTCGTCGGCGAGAACGACGGCACGATCAGCTACTCGTCCGCGAGCGGGTCGGTAAGCGGCGTCGATTACAATAGTATCGGCGGGCTGGTCGGCGAGAACACAGGCACGATCACCGGCTCCTCCGCGACCGCCTCAGTCATGGACACCAGTACCGATTGCACCAGCTACGTATGCAGTGACGTCGGCGGCCTGGTCGGGCAGAACCAGTTGGACGCCACAATCACCAGTTCCTTCGCGAGCGGCAAGGTCACCGCCGGCGACGACAGCGCTGTCGGAGGGTTGGTTGGGTGGAACAGCGGCACGATCAGCTTCTCCTCCGCGTTCGGCCCGGTCATAGACACGGTCGACGATAGCAATATCCTAAGTGACGTCGGCGGGCTGGCCGGGGACAACACCGGCATGATTAGCGGGTCCCTTGCGTTCGGCTCGGTCACCGGCGGCACCGTCAGCAATATCGGCGGGCTGGTCGGCTACAATGAGGGCGGCACGATCGGCTTCTCCTCTGAGATCGGCACGGTCTCGGGCAGCGACTACAGCAATGTCGGCGGGCTGGTCGGCCTCAATGGGACGGGATCCTCTATCAGCAACTCTTCCGCGACCGGCAAGGTCACGGACACGAGCTCTGCCAGTGGCGATTGTCAGGCCAACGTGGAATGCGTCGACATCGGCGGGCTGGTCGGGCAGAACCAGTCGGGCGCCAGGATCACCGGTTCCTCCGCGATCGGCCTGGTCACCAGCGGCCAGGACAGCATTGTCGGCGGGCTGGTCGGGTACAATGACGGCACGATCTCGGGCGTCCTTGTATTCGGTACGGTTAAGAGCAGCAGCAACTTTGACGCGGGCGGGTTGGTCGGCTGGAACGATACCGATGGCTCGATCTCGAACGCCGTTGCGTATGGTTTGGTCGCGAACACGAGCGGCTACGCCTGGGTCGGCGGGCTGGTCGGTGGGAATTACGGCACGATCACCAACACATCCGCGTACGAAAATGTCAGCAGCACCGGCCTAGGAGACGTGGGCGGGCTGGTCGGGTACAATTACACCAATTCCGAGATCACCAATTCCTCCGCGATCGGAACGGTCACCGATACCGACACCGTCAGCAGCAACAGCCTCGACGTTGGCGGGCTGGTCGGCCTCAATTACGGCTCGATCAAGAATGATGTGGCGTTCGTGACGGTCACCGGCGGCTCCGGCAGCGATCTCGGCGAGGCCAATGTCGGCGGGCTGGTCGGGGAGAACAACGGTGGCTCAATCACGGACGGCTTCGCATACGGCAACGTGAGCGGTGGCACGTACAGCGAGGTCGGCGGCCTGGTCGGATACAATTATGCGCCCTACGGCGGCGGGACGATCACAGGCTCCTTCGCGTACGGCAACGTCGCCGGCGGCGCCTACAGCTACGTCGGCGGCTTGGTCGGCTGGAACAGCCTGGGCTCGATCAGCAATTCGTCCGCAACCGGAAACGTTAAGGACACGGGCGACGACGCCACCCTCGGCGGGCTCGTCGGGGTGAACAACAGCGGCACGATCGACTCTTCCTTCGCGAAGGGCAAGGTCACCGGCAGCGGCGCCGACAGCGACGTCGGCGGGCTGGTCGGAGAGAACGACTCAACCATCACCCACTCCTACGCGACCGGCGCGGTCATGGATACGGCCACCGGCAGTGACGTCGGCGGCCTGGTAGGAAACAACGTCGGTAGCGACGCCGTGGTCACCAACTCGTACGCAAAGGGGGATGTGACCGGCTCCCTTAATGTCGGCGGGCTGGTCGGGAACAATAGCGGCGAGATCACAAGCACCGGCACCTCTTATCCGTACTTGACCTACGCGAGCGGAACCGTCATTGGCGGCACCGGGAGCAACGTCGGCGGACTGGTGGGGTACAACACGGGCACCATCAGCTATGCCGACGCGACCGGAAACGTTATGGGCTCCAGCAGCGCGGACGGCGGGCTGGTCGGGCAAAACAGCGGCGGCATGATCGAATACGTCCGCGCCTATGGCGCGGTAACAGATAACGGTGATGGCGCCAACGTCGGTGGGCTCGTCGGGGCGAATTTGAACGACGGCTCGATCACGAATGCGTCCGCTTACGGGAACGTCACCGGCAATGGAAATGATGCCGACGTCGGCGGGCTCGTCGGGAACAACAACGGCAGCTCGATCGACGAGTCGACTGCCTACGGTACAGTTACGGGTACCGGCAGCCCCGCCAACGTCGGTGGCCTGGTCGGGTTCAACTACGGGACGATCACCGACAGTAACTACGCGGGGCCGGCCAACGGCGTTAGTGGCGTCTATAATGTTGGCGGGTTGGTCGGGTACAATTCCGCTCCGTACAGCGACATCACCGGTTCCAGCAGCACCTCTAGCTTGCCCCTAATCGGCGGCGGCAACACTGGGCCGTGACAACGGCAGGACGGATCGAAGAATGGCGCCCGAACCTATCCTGCTTGTGAGTGGCGGACCCGCCGGCCGGGCCGGCGCGCCGGCGACATAGCCGGCCCGGCCACCTCTTCGTGACGCGCGCCGCCGACGCGGGGTGGGTTGCAAGGACCCTCCGCTCTGTGGCCGCCGCCGCGCTGGCGCTCGCGCTGCCGGCGTCGGCGCGCGCCCAGGCCTATCAGCGGATCGCGCCAAAGCCGCCCGCGGCGCACACCCCGCCGCCGCTTGCGGTGCCGCCGCCGCCGCCGCCGCTGCCAGCTTCCAAGCGGGTGCTCCTGCCCGCGCTGAAGGGCTTGGTTTTCGTCAATAACCCGAACGCCGTCGTGAAAGCCGGCCTCCCCGCCTCCGCCGCGCCTTCGGGCATCGCCATCCACGATCTGCCGCTGCTCGACCGGCCGGGATTCCGCAAGAAGATCGCCCCCGCGATCGGCAAGCCGTTCACCCTGGCCGGCCTCGATGCGGCGGCGGCCGCCGTCACCGCCTGGTACCGCGCCCATGACCGGCCCTTCGTCGACGTCGCCGTGCCGCCGCAGAACATCTCCTCGGGCGTGGTGCAGATCGTGGTTGAGGAATACCATGTCGGCACCGTCACGGTGACCGGCAATCGCTGGTTCTCCTCGGGCCTGATCCGCCGCGAAAGCGGGATCGTCCCCGGCCAGACTCTCACCCTCGAAGGGCTGCAGGCGGACCTCGACTGGCTCAACCGCAACCCCTTCCGCGTCGTCGATCTCATGCTCAGCCCGGGCCACGACGATGGCGGCACCAACGTCGTGCTGCAGACGCACGACCGGTTGCCGCTGCATGTCTACGGCACGTACGACAACGAAGGGGTGAAGAGCCTCGGATTGAGCGAGTGGGGCGCCGGCTTCACCTGGGGGAATGTCGCCGGGCTCGACCAGATCTTCTCCTATCAGCTCACCCGTGCCTTCTCCGGCCGCTACGTCGCCCACGCGCTGAGCTGGTCCGCGCCGCTGCCCTGGCGCGACGAGCTCGTGATCTTCGGCTCCTACGAGCTCGAGATCCCCGAGATCGCCCCTGGCTTCGACGATACCGGCCGCTCCGGCCAGGCAAGCCTGCGCTACGTGCATCCGCTGCCGCGGCTCTCCTGGCTCCGTCAGGAGATCAGCCTCGGCTACGACTTCAAGACCACCAACACCAACCTCGATTTCGGGGGGTTCACCGTCTTCTCCGGCGCGGCCGAGATCGACCAGTTCCCGCTGATCTACAATGCCACCGAGAGCGATCGCTTCGGCGGCACCATGCTCGAAAACGATCTCATCCCGAGCCCCGGCGGCGTCACCGGGCAGAACACCAACACCGCCTTCGCGATCCTCGTGCCCGGCGCCACCGCGCGCTACGTCTATGACCGGGTGGCGCTGACCCGCCTCACCCGGCTCCCGCTCGGATTGACCTGGATCGCGCGGGGCGTGGCGCAGGTCTCCAATCGCAACCTGCTCGACAGCGAAGAGCTCGCCGGCGGCGGCCCGGGCAGTGTGCGCGGCTATTACACCGACACCGCGCTGGGTTCCGAGGGCGAGCTCGTCAGCCAGGAAATCCGCAGCCCCTCCTTCAGCCCGCTCGGCCCGCTCGGCGCCCGCCTGCCGGTGAAGAGCGAGGCTCAGCTTGGCATCTTCTGGGATTACGCTAACCTCACCCAGGTGCAGCCCATCCCCGACACGCCGAATACCGTGGATCTCGCCAGCGTCGGCGGCGACCTTTCCTACGCGCTCGGCCGGTTCGTCAACGTGAGCGCCAGCCTCGGCTGGCAGTTGCGCCCGCCGCCCGGCACCACCAAGACCGGTGCCTTCGGCCAGGTATCGCTGGTCGCAGGGTTCTGACGGTGGCCCCCTGGCGAGACCTCCCGCGCACGACCGCCGGCCCGCGGCTCCTGGCTGCGAGCGTTGCAATTCCGCTGATGCTCGTTCTGCCGGTGGCGCGCGCGACCACGCCTCTGCCTCCCTCCTTGCCAGCGCAGGCGGCCGAAGCCCGCATCGACGGCTTCCGCTCCGCGCATTTCGGCATGAGCGAAGCCGAAGTGCGCAGGGCGATCGAAGCGAATTTCCGCCTCTCCGGCAGGGCTGTCGTCGCCGCGGAAAATCCGGTGCAGCGGACTGCCGTGCTCCGTATCCGCACCGCCGATCTGATCCCGGACGGGGGAACCGCGCAAATCGACTACATCTTCGGCTATCGTAGCCACACGCTGATGGAGGTGAACATCCTCTGGTCGGCGGCCACCGACCCCAAAAACACGCCGGCGCGGCTGGTCACCGACGGCGCAGCGCTGCAGGCCTATTTCCAGAGAGAAGGCTTCGCGCCGGAGCGGACCGTGCGCAACGCGGTTCTGCCGGATGGCAACGTGATGCTGTTCCGCGCCACGGATACCGCCGGCCACGCCGTGGTGCTGGTCCTCTCGGGCAAGCGTGACAAGCCGGCCAAGGATGCCTCGTCCCGGCTGACCCCGACAGCGCTCGCCCTCGCATACGCCGCCGATCCCGCCAACCCGGACGTCTTCCAACTGAAAAAGGGCACCTTCTGAACTCCACGCGAATGACACAGTGATTTTGCCTGCCGGGGTACCCGCGAGAAGGAATAAGCCGATAGGCTGGCGGGGATGGGTGTCCTGAGCGGGAACATGCGAAAGCGTCAGTACCAAGGGCCTACACCAGGGACTTTGGCTGGGCATCCACAGCCCCAACCCCAGCACCGTCCGGCGGGGCACGCTTGCCCTGCCGCCGGCGCTCCTTCTCGGCAAGCCGCGCCGCGCGTTCTTGCAGCAGCTTCTGCGCATCCTGCCGCGCCGCATCGTCAGGAATGCCCGCCTCGCTGCCATCGAGGTTGCGCCGCACCGCCCCCTGCGCCATGGCGCGGAGATACGCGCTCTGCATCGTCCACCGATGAATGACGATACCGATCGCGTTGCGCTCGATGGCCTTGCCCTCCGCTTGCAGCGCCGTCTTGATCTGTCGCGAAATCCCGACCGCGAGCGGCACCGGCCTGGTGAACGCCGCCGGCCAGCGCCGGCGCCAGTCTTCCAGGATCGCCGCTATCCATGGCGCCCATGGCCGGCGCCGCACGGCCGGGCGTCGGACCGGCGGTGCAAGCGATCGGGCTTCTGTTGGTGTCATCGCATGAGTCCCGGAATCGCGCTCGGGATGACGTAGCCGTCCGGGCCGCATCCCATCACACCCTGATTCGCTCCACCTCGTCGAGGCTGAGTTCTTCCCGCCGGCGATCGTAGAGCTGCGTCGTGCGCGTGCTGGCATGGTTTGCCATCTGCGCCGCCTTTTCCAGCGTGCCGCCGTTCTTCAGATACGCGGTGATCCCGGTTGCTCGGAAGCTGTGGTTGCCGAGCTTCGTGGCGATGCCGGCCGCGGCGGCGCGGCGGCCGATCATCAGATAGGCGTTCGCCTGGGGCAGGGGTGTGCGCGTGAGCTGGCCGGTGCCGCGGCCGATCGTGCGGAACAACGGCCCTTTGGGATCGCCGGCCAGGCCGGCCTGGTCGATGTAGGCGCTCAAGTAGCTTTCAAGGTTGTGGTGGCACGGCATCGCGTGCGGCTTGCCGCCCTTCTCGCGCAGCCGCACCCAAAGCCGGCGGTTCTGCGTGAACACGTCGTCAACCTTCATGCCGAGCGCTGCGCCAATGCGGGCGAACGAATAGACCATCAGCGCGATCAGTGCCCGGTCGCGCAAGCCCACGGGGGTGCTGACGTCGATGCTGTCGATCAGCGCGCGGGCCTCCGCCGGCTCCAGCACCGGTGTCTTGCCGACCTTGACGGCGTGCGCGGGGCCGCGCACCGAGCCGGCCGGGTTCACGGGCACGATCTGGCCGGTGACCAGCCAATCGAACAGGTGGCGTAGCGCGGCGAGGCGCTGCTTGACGGTCGGCGCCGCGTGCTCCTGTTGCTGCAGCTCGATCCAGGCGGCCACGTGAAGCGGCTGCACGGCCTCGATCGACGGCACGCGATTAGCGGCGCACCAGGCCAGAAACTGGGCCACCGCGCGGCCATAGGCCCGGCGCGTGTGCGGGTTGCGGATGTTCGCCGCGAAGAATTCCAGGAAGCGGAGGGAGGCGCGCTCGCCGCCGGCGGCGATCAGGGCCGGGATGGCTGGAGTGGAAGCGGCGCTGACAACCTCGGCTCGGTGGGTTGTAGTAGGAAGCAAGCCCGTCACTTGGACCGCCCTTGCCGCTTCGCGGGCTTCTTCGCTCCATGCACGGTGGTGGTTGAGGGAAGAATTGGGATCGTAAAGGATATGCGGCTCATGGTCTTATTCTGCGTCTGCTCCTCTACCTTTCCGCCGGCCTCGATCGCCCACACCTTGATACCGGCCTTGCCACCTTTAGCAGGCTGCTGAAGAACCCTTGGCGGTCCTGGATTCCATTTTGGTTCGTATTGGTCTAGGATCCAGCAACCGGCTGAGGGGGGAAGCATGCGCGGCGAGGACCAACGGAACCAGAGCCTTTTCAGCTATGTCCGCCCCGACAGCCGCATTCCGGCCAACCATCCGCTGCGTCTGATCCGCCGGGTGATCGACGCGGCGCTGGCGCGTCTTTCGAGCG
>Ga0335075_10015488_pt1 | contig 11426 bp, 8 predicted proteins | sample Lox_Sample_24_FD_206723 | JGI IMG/M metagenome (GOLD analysis project Ga0335075, IMG submission 206723) | Soil microbial communities from Loxahatchee National Wildlife Refuge, Florida, United States - Lox_Sample_2.4 | ecosystem: Environmental > Terrestrial > Soil > Wetlands | place: USA: Florida...
CGGAAGCGCTGCCTTGACCGACTGCAGACGGTTCTGCACCTCGGTCAGGTCGGTCGTCTGATTGGAGTCCAGCGTGAAGGTCGCCGTGATGGAGGCCTGGTTCTGCTGAATGGAACTGGTGATATGGTCGAGATCGGGCGCCCCTGCGACGGCGTCTTCGATTGGCCGCACGACCGAATCGCGCAGCTCCGAAGGCGAGGCACCCGGATAGGAGACCGCGACGTTGACCGTCGGAAAATCGATGTTGGGAAATTGCTGCTGCACTAGCGTCGCCATCGCAAAGCATCCCGCGATCGTGATTAGCGTAATGAGCACGAAGACCAGCGGCGGCCGATTGACGAAGAGCTGGGTGATCCGGCTCATCAGTTTTGGGCGATCGATTGTCCGTCGGCGAGGCCGAGTTGCCCGTTCGAGATGACGGCTTGACCGGCACTCAGTCCGCTGACGATCGAGGTCGTTCCATCGCTGCCGAGTTCGCGGACCTGCACGGTCTTGGCGACCACGTCGACCAACTCGTCGTCGGCGATCATCACCGAGGTATGCGTGTCATCCAAGAAGGCCGTGGTGGGAATGCCGACACCGTGCACCGGGGCGAGATCGATCGTTGCCGAGACCGGAAGACCTGCGTGAAGCGAGAGCCCGGGATTCTCGAGCAGCACCTGCACGGTGAAATCGGTCGAGCCCGGCGTCACCTGGCCGAGCACCGCGACCACTTTGCCGTCGTAAGTCTGAGCGCCGGCACCGGAGATCGAGAGCGCAACGTTGGCGCCGACCGGAATCGCAAACGTATCCTCGCTCGAGGCGTTGAGGTCGGCGTAGACCTTGTCGAGCTCTTGCAGGGTGAAGATCGTTCGTGAGCCCGGATATTCGCCGGGATTGAGATTGCGGTTCGTGACGACGGCATCGACGGGCGAGACGATCGTCGCCTTGGCGATCGACGCCTCGTCTTGCTGAATTTGGGCGCGCGCCTGTTCGATCGCGGCTCGCGCGGCGGCGGCATTTGCGGTCGCCGTAGCGACGATCGACGCCTGAAGGCCGTTCGCAGGCGTTCCGTTGACCTGCTGATTGGTCAAGGCGGTCTGCAGATTCGCCGTCGCCGTGCGCAGCGCCGACTCGTCGGCAACGACCGTCGTCAGCTGCTGGTCGACCGATTGTTCTGCGATGTAGCCATTGGCCAGCAGTTGACGATCGCGGGTCAGATTCAGCTGATCGTTGGCAAGCGTCTGCTGTGCCTGCGCAAGCGCGGCGCGCGCGGACTTCACTTGATCGTTCCCCGTCTCGATGTTCAACGTCGCGGTGTAGTGCGTCTGGCGAACCGAGGCCTCGTCGGCTTCCACCGTGCGGATGTCGGTATCGAGGACGCCTTGTGCTTGCGCAAGCTCGGCCCGCAAGTCGGTGGTATCGAGGACCGCGAGGACCTCTCCCGCGTGCACGACGTCGCCTTGCACTACATTGACCTCGTCGGTCGGCTCGGAGAGCGAGCTCGTAATGGCGACGTTCTCGTACGGCGCGATCACACCCGAGATGATCGAGGTGCCGCGCACGGTCGTGACCTTCGCAATGGCGGTAGGCACGGGGTTCGGCGACGCGCCCGCTCGCGTGCGGGTGTGATTACCGCGCGCACAACCGCTTGCCAGCACGGTCGCGGCCAGAAGCAGCGGGAGGGTTCGGGCGAGCATGAAGCTCCTGTTCAGGACGGCGGCGCCGTAGGCTCGTCGTGCCGCTTGAGCATCGCGTGCAGTTTCGTGCGCTGAGCCGGGGTGAGGACGGTATCGATCTTCGCAAACGCCGCTTGGAAATTCGCGCGGCGCGTCGCCGGATCGGCACTTGCGTTCTCTTTACGGGCGGCGCTCATGATCGCCCGGATCTGATTCTTCTGAGCATCTGTCAACCCGAGGCTGGCGAGCGCCTGAGCCATGCGATGACGGCCGCCCGCGGGTGATCCTCCCCCCGCACCCGAGTACGAGCCGCCGCTGTCTTGCGATGACGTTGACGTGGAGGAACTCGAATTGGAATTCGAGCCGGTGCATCCCACCACCGCCAATGTCGATGCGATGCCGATGGCTGCGAGCGCGAGCTGGGCCCGGGCGAGAACTTTAAAACGATTTTTCACGACTACTCCGCTGGAGGGGACGGCCAGAGCCGGGTACCGGTTCGCGAGCCGACCGAAGACTTCTTGTTCGGCCCACGCACAAGGCCCCGGCATAGGTCGTCAGCATAACCAACGATCCTGGGAACTGAGTCCGTCCCACGACGGGCTAGTCGGCTGTCCAATCGAGGAGCGTCTCCCACTCGCTGGGAGCAAATTCGATCTTGCTCTTGATCGCGTCGAGATACTTGCGCTTCCCCGCGCGGTTGCCCTTACCCATCATCACGCAGCCGGCGAGACGGTTCTTCCAGAAGAAGAGCGCGCGATAGTGGTTCTTCTCGCGATCGACCTTGCGCACGAGGTCGAGATCGGGGCGCAATTCGGGTGAGATGCCGAATTGCGTGATCGTCTGTCCCTTGAAAAGGAGGCTCGAATATTCGGGGACGTCATGATAGCGCTCGTCGCCGCCGGCCATATTGATTGCGACGACTTTCCCGTGTGCCCCGGCGTTGTTCCACGTGCCCATGCGGTAGTACATCTCGGCAGTCGGATCGTAGAACTCGGCGACGTCGCCGGCAGCGAAGATGCCCTTCACGTTGGTCTCGAGACGATCGTCGGTCACGATGCCGGTGCGCACCTCCACCCCCGTGCCGTCGAGCAGCTCGGTGTTCATCGTGAGCCCGAGGCCGACGCCGACGAGATCGGTTGGAATCTCCACGCCGGTGGTCGTGATGACTTTGCTCACCGCGCCGTTGGAGCGCACGAGCTCGCGAATCTCCTCGCCGTAGTGCACGTGCACCCCGTCCTTGCGCGCAGCGTCGTCGACCAGCTCACCGGCGACTTCGTCGAGCATCCGGCGCAGAAAACGCGGCCCGCGCACCAGCCAATGCGTCTCGACCTTGCGTGAGACGAACGCCTCGGCAAGTTCATATGCGATGAACGAACCACCGACGGCGACGGCCACCTTCGCCGTCTCGAGGTGCGCCGAGATCGCCTTGGTATCGTCCATGTACTGGAAGTTGTAGACGTTGCTCGCGCCGGCGGCGCCGGGTGCGGTACTCGGATTCGGCCGCCCCCCCGTCGCGATGAGCAAAGCATCGTAGCGGAAGCCCTGCCCATCGGCATAGACGACCTGCTCCTGCGCGTCGACACGCTCGACCCGGGTCCGCAGCCGCAGATCGATGGCGTGCTTTTCGTGCCACGCGAGGTCACGCATGATGACCTTCTGTTCGGTCACCTGCTTACGAAGGAGCGGCGGCAGCGCGATCCGGTTGTAGAGCGGGTAGCCTTCGTCGGTGAAGAGCGTGATGGAGCAAGCGGGGTCGTTCTTGCGCAGGTGCTCCGCGGCTGTGGTGCCGGCAAAGCCGTTCCCTACGATCACATACGTACGAGCGTTCGTCATCCTATTTCCGTGCGAGAGAGGGGATTTTCAGCGGGAGGCCTGCGGCTGGCGAGGAAGTGCTTCACGCGATGGAAGTGCGCCTCGTGCAGCTGCTTGGTTCGTTCATCTCGACCACGAGCGAATATACGCTCGCCCGCCTCGAATTTGCCACGAGGCATCCACGGATCGCAGCGCCCCCACTGATCGCTCGTCTGCCTGATGCATCCGAACGAACCCTGCTGACGCACTGGGACGGCGTGGAACAGCAGCTCGACCAAGTTCGCCGCTACCTGCGCAACTTGGACGACCGCCGCGGCAAACGCGGCGTCTACGACCGCTCGTTCGGGAACTTACAGCGCACCTACCGCGAACTCGAGCAATACGGCCGCGCCGTTCGCTGGGTGATGACCGTCGAGGATCGTCGCACCTCTTCGTAGCGGAACGGCCCTCTGTACTCCTCGGCACTTCGGAAGAGAGATGACAATGACCGTCAATGAGACCCTCGATCAGATGCTCGCGCAGGCCCGTGAACTCCAGCGGACGGCCGCGGAGGCTGCAAACAAGACCGTCGATCAGATGCAGCCGCTCATCAGAGAGTCGGTGAAGAACGCGCAAGAGCTGCAACAGACGCTCTCCAAACACGCGATCGAGTCGAGTGCAATCGCCTCCGCTCAGACGCAACGCGCCGTCGAGCAGCTCTCGGCGTTCGTGAAGACCGGCTCCGAAGCGATGCGCCAATCGACCGAGCAGGCGCAGGCGGCGGCAGCAAAGATGGCCCAGCAATCGCGTGAGGTCGTCGAAGCGATGCGCGCCGCTATGCAGAAGCCGCCCGAGCCGCGATAGGCTTCTCACGAGGCGCCTTCACTGCGGGTTCGGGTGACGGCGCGACGGCGGCGGGGCTGACTTTGGCGAAGTGCTGAATCGCACCCGGCCAGTCGAGCAAGAGTTCGGTCGCGTGGCGCGAGTTGGTCGCTGCGGCATAACGGGAGAGCAGGTCGCGGAAACGGACCACGTCCGGATCGTCTGCGCGGCAGACCGTCGCGGCGCACGTGGTCGGTCCCATCGTGAACGGTAAGGCGGCCGGATCGAAGCGGTGCTCGGTGTAGACGAAGACGATGCCGCCGCTCATGCCGCTGGCAAAGTTCTTACCGACCGGGCCGAGGATGCCGACCAGCCCAGCGGTCATGTACTCGCAGGCGTGGTCGCCCGCCCCTTCGACGACGAGCTCGCCGCCGCTGTTGCGCACGGCAAACCGCTCGCCGGCACTGCCGCGAATGAACCCCTCACCACCGCGTGCGCCGTAGAAGCACGTGTTGCCGACGGTCGGCTCGATCTGCGGGCCCCACCCGCGCACGATGATGCGGCCGCCATCCATGCTCTTGCCGACGTAGTCGTTCGCGTCGCCGCTGAGATCGAGCGTCATCCCGCCGGTGATGAAGGCGCCGAAGCTTTGGCCCGCCGTGCCGCGATAGCGCACCTCGAGCGGAGGGACCGGCAGGTCTTCCGCTTGGCGCACCGCGATCTCGTGCGCGATGCGCGCGGCGACCGTGCGGTCCGCGGGCGTGATCGGCAGGGGGACGGTGGTGTCGAGGGGATGGCCGTGCTGCGCCCACGGGCGTGGCACGAGATCGTCGAGGTGCGTCTCTTGCGGCGCCGGCTTGGGCGGCATATCGCCGCGATCGGGGAGGCGCAAGATCTCGCTGAGGTCGACGGTGCTGAACCGCTCCTCTTCGAAGTGGCGGCGGCGCAGCAAGTCGGAGCGTCCGCGAATTTCGTCGAGTGAGTGGATGCCTAAGGCTGCCATGCGCCGGCGCACGTCGCGCGCGACGAATTCCAAGAAGGCGATCGCCTCCTCTTCGGTGCCGGCGAATTTCTTGCGCAGCGCGGGGTCTTGCGTCGCGATGCCGACCGGACAGGTGTTCTTGTGGCACTGGCGCGCGTAGATGCAGCCGAGCGCTACGAGCAGCGCGCTACCGAAGCCGTATTCGTCGGCGCCGAGCATCGTCGCAACGATGACGTCGCGCCCCGTCTTGAAACCACCGTCGACGCGCACCTTCACGCGCGAGCGCAGCCCGTTGGCGATGAGCGCATGGTGCGTCTCGACCAGGCCGATCTCCCACGGCAGACCCGCGTGCTTGATGGAATTGAGCGGAGAAGCGCCGGTCCCGCCGTCGTGCCCGCTCACGTGGATCACGTCGGCATCGCCTTTGGCGACGCCGCTGGCGACGTAGCCGATCCCCGACTGCGCGACGAGCTTGACCGCGATGCGCGCATGCGGCGCCGCACGCCGCAGATCGTAGATGAGTTGCGCGAGATCTTCGATGGAGTAGATGTCGTGGTGCGGCGGCGGCGAGATGAGCCCGGTGCCCGGCATCGCGCCGCGCAATTCGGCGATCTCTTCACTCACCTTGAAGCCGGGAATCTGGCCGCCTTCGCCGGGCTTGGAGCCCTGAGCCATCTTGATCTCGATCTCGTCGGCGCTCGCCAAGTACGAGATGCTCACGCCAAAACGCGCCGAGGCGACCTGTTTGATACGGCTGCGGCCGGTGTCGACGTCGCGCGAATAGCGCGAGCGGGCCTCTCCGCCTTCGCCGGAGTTGCTGCGCGCACCGATGCGATTGGCGGCGCGGGCGATCGTGGCGTGCACTTCAGAAGCGAGGGCGCCGTGCGACATCGCCGCCGTCGCGAAGTGCTGCACGATCGCCGAGACCGGTTCCACGTCGTCGAGCGGAATCGGCTCGCGCAGCGCCACCGGGCGCAAGAGATCGCGCAGCGAGACGGGGCTGCGGGCTTCCATGTAGTCGGAAAGCTGCTCGTAGGCGTCGTAGTCGCCACGCATCGCCGTCGCGCGGATCGTCTTGATGACGTTGGGATCGAAGGCGTGGTGCACGCCCTCGCGCCGGTAGCGGAAGAGCCCACGATCGGGAAGTTCTTTTGTGCCTTCCAGCGAGGTTGCGAACCAGACGCGCACGTCCAATTCGAGATCGTCGAAGGTCAAAGTCGGCACGTGTGTCTTGATGCCGGGGAAGCAGAGGTCGATGATCTCTTGGCTCAGCCCGATCGCTTCGAAGGTTTGCGCCCCGACGTACGAGCGCAAGGTGCAGATGCCGAGCTTCGCCATGATCTTGAGCAGACCGGCGCGCAGCCCGGTGAGAAACGCCGCGCCGCTGCCGGATTCACACGCGGCGCGTAAGCCGAGCCACGGACAGACGACGTTGGCGCCAACGCCCAGCAGTGCGGCGTTTGCGTGCGCATCGCGCGCGTAGCCGTCGGCGGAAGCAATCGACGACTGCATGCGCAGACCGCTGTGCACGAGCCGCTGATGCACGGCACCAGTCGCCAGCAGGACCGGCACCGTCGGTGCGTCGCTTGCGCGATCGTCGAGAACGATCAAGGTTGCGCCGCCGCGAATGGCGCGCTCCGCCTCGTCGCAGATCGCCTCGAGACGGTGGCGCAGCGACGTCCCCTCGAGCGAAAGCGAGATCTCATGCTGGCGCATGCGCTCGTCGAAGCGCAACGAGTCGAAGTCGAGCTCGCACAACAAGGGAGAGTCGAGCGCGAGCACGGCGCGGGTCGCCGGCACGTCGCCGTTGATATCGCCCGAACCGACGTAGGCGCGCATGTCAAAGACCAGCGACTCGCGCAGCGGATCGATCGGCGGGTTGGTGACTTGTGCAAACCGCTCGCGCAGGTATTCGGCCACCGGGGCTTGGCGTTCCAAGAAGGCCAGCGCCGCATCGTCGCCCATCGAGGAGGTCGGCTCATTGGCTGAAGCGAGCACACCGACGACGTCTTTGTACTCTTCACGCGTGCAGCCGAAGCGATGCAGATTGCGCTGCAGATCGGGCTGCGGAACCGGCTCGACGCCGTCTTTGAGCGGGAAGGTCCAGCTCTTGACGACGTCGCGGAAGTCGGCCCGTTCGCGGCGTTCCGCGCGGAATTGTTCGGTCTCGACGACTTCGCCCGAGGCGAAGCGCACGATGAGCCGGCCGCCGGGGCCCAGACGTCCGCGACGCACGATCGGATCGCTCTCGCCGAAGTTGACGATGCCGGCCTCCGAGGCGCACAAGACCTTGTTTGAAGCCGTGCGGCACCAGCGCAAGGGACGCAGCCCGGTGCGATCGAGTGCGGCGCCAATCGTATCGCCGTCGGCGAAGACGATCGCCGCCGGTCCGTCCCACGGTTCGACGGTCGCCACATGCGCCGTGTAGTACGCGCGCAGACGTTCATCGGAGGATTCGATCGCCGGTGCGAGCAGCAAGTCGACCGCTTCGTCCACGCGGTAACCCGCCCCGACCATCGCATCGACCGCGGTGTTGAAATCGTAGGAGTCGGATGCACCCGCAAGCGTCTTGATGCCGCGCGCTTCGAGCCAGCCGCGGTTTCCGGTGATCGTATTGATCTCGCCGTTGTGCGCGATATGGCGGAACGGCTGCACCAAGCGCCACGCGGGCGAACTGTTCGTGGAATAACGCTGGTGGAAGACGGCGAAGCGCGACGCGAAGAGTTCGTCGCGCAGATCGCCGAAATACGCGCCGAGCTCATCGGACGAGAGAAGCGCTTTGTAGACGACCGAGGTCGCCGAACACGAGAGCAGCGCCGCGCTCGTGCCGAAATCGCGCAGCACCTTCTCGATCATGCGCGCCGCGGCACGCATGCGTTCGCGGACGTTGCCCGGGCCCATGTCGACGATGAGTTGCTCGAAGGCGGGGCGCGTCTGGCGCGCTTGGGCACCAAGCACGTCGTCGTGAATGACCGGGAGCCGCCAGCGCAGCGGCGTAACGTCGACGCTGTGCACGCGCGCTTCGATCGCGGCGCGCGCGGCGGCGGCGCGATCGGATTCGTGCGGCAAGAAGAGACTGATCGCCGCGAGATGGTTCGCCGGCGCATGCAGATCGGCGCGCGCGAGTTCGCGCACGAGCAGACGGCGCGGCGTCTCGCAGAGGATTCCGGCGCCGTCGCCGGTTCTGCCGTCGGCTGCGCGGGCACCGCGGTGGGACATCGCACCAACCGCGCTCAGGGCGAGTTCAACCAGATCGTGAGTGGCAGAGCCGCCCAGATCGGCAAGGAAGCCGACGCCGCAGGCGTCGTGCTCTTCTGGCAAAAGCGAGTGCGTCAGGTGCGGAGGCTCCGTGCGCGAGAGCGCGAGAGATACAAAAAGACGTCCGAGGGCGCCCCGCGTCTCGGAATCACCACATTAGGTGCGCATGCCCCGAGCGTCCTTCACCTTTTGGCGAACCTTATCCGGAAATATATTCGATTTAGCTCAGCGATAAGTCGGAAACCGTCTCCAACACGCTCAGCAGCCCAAGCACGCGGCCGGCGCGCTTACCACCTAGGACGAACTCAGCCCCAGCGCCACCATCATCCGGTACCCGATCTCCAGTGCACGCTCGTCGATATCGAAGCGCGCGTTGTGGTGCGGGAAGGACGAAGCCTCACCCCCGCGCGCACCTACTACGAAGTAAGAACCGGGCCGCACCTCTTGCATGAACGACATGTCTTCGGCCCACATCACGATATCGTGCTCGATCACGTTCTGCGGACCCAAGACGTCGCGCCCGACCGCACGCACGACGTCGTTGATCTCTTTGTGGTTGACCGTCGGCGGATACGACCAGTTGTAGTGCACCTCGCACTCCACCCGCATCGCCTCCGAAAGCCCGCGCACGATGCGCCTTAGGCGCTCGGGCATGCTCTTGCGAATCTCGGCGTCGAAGCAACGCACCGTTCCCAACAGCTCGGCGCTGTCGGGAATCACGTTGAACGTCGTCCCGGCTTGAAATTTGCCCACCGTGAAGACGGCCGGATCTTTGGGGGCGATCTCGCGGCTCACGATCGTCTGCAGCATCGTGACGAAATGCGCTCCGGCGACCACGGGATCGATCGCGCTCTGCGGCATCGCGCCATGCCCGCCCTTGCCGACGATCGTCAGCTTGAACTCATCGGCCGAGGCGAAGAACGCACCGTCGTGCACGCCGATGCGCCCGACGTCTAAGCCCGAGTACAGATGCAACGCGAAGGTGCGGTCGACGTGCGGGTTTTCGAGGGCTCCGTCTTCGATCATCAGCCGGTTTCCGGCGTAGCCTTCCTCACCCGGCTGAAAGCAGAAGACCAGCGTACCGGCGATCTCCTCGCGGCGCGCGCAGAGCGTCTTGGCGGCGGCGAGTAAGATGCTGACGTGCCCATCGTGGCCGCACGCGTGCATCACCCCTGGGTTTTCCGAGGCATAGGCTGTCTCGTTGAGCTCGGTGATCGGGAGGGCGTCCATGTCGGCCCGCAAGAGACTGACCGGGCCCGGTTTTGCACCGACGAGCGTTGCGAGCAGCCCCGTCTTCCCGACGCCGGTTCGCACCTGATCGAACGGAAGCGTACGCAGTTCGCCCTCGATGAAGGCGGCCGTCTGGTGCTCGACCATCGATAGTTCGGGCCGTTGGTGCAAGTGGCGGCGCACGCGAACCAGGTCGGCGGTCGGGACGGTCTCCAACGCGATCATGTACCTAGCTTCGCGCCGCGCACGGAGCTTCATGCGCCGCCGGGCACGCGGTTTTCCGAGGCTACGGGGAGAAGGGGTCACGACGTGGACGCCTCCGTAGCCCCAGCCGGGGAGAGCACCAGCATGACAAAAGCCGCAGAGACGGCGCCAGCGCCGCAAGCCTCCTGTGGCTTCGAGCGTCAGAACCTCACCGACGAGCAACTGCGCTGGATCCTGCGCAACATGCTCCTCCAGCGCCAGCTCGACAACCGCGGCTTTCAGCTCAATCGCCAAGGGAAGATTCCGTTCGCCCTCGGCAGCGAGGGACACGAAGCGGCGCAGGCCGGCGCCGCTTTGGCGCTGGTCCGCGGCCGGGACGTCCTTGCGCCGTACTATCGCGACCTCGGGCTCGTGCTCGGTTTCGGCTTCACGCCGCTCGATCTGTTTCAGTCGATGTTCGCCCGCGCCGCCGACATCTCGGGCGGCCGCCAATTCCCCAATCATTACAGCCATCGATCGATTGGGCTGCTTTCGATCAGCTCGATCATTGCGGGGCACTGCACGCACGCCGTGGGGGTCGCGTACGCCTTCAAACTGCGCGGCGAGACCGGCCGCGCCGTCCTCTGCAGCATGGGCGAAGGCGCCACCAGTGAAGGCGAGTGGCATGAAGCAGTCAACTTCGCGGCCGTGCATCTGCTGCCGGTCGTCTTCTTCGTGGAGAACAACGAGTACGCGATCTCGACGCCGCAATCGATGCAGATGGCCGTGCGCAACGTCGCCGACAAGGCGGCCGGCTACGGGATTGCCGGCGCCATCTGCGACGGCTTCGATCCGATCGCCACGTACACCGCGGTCAACGACGCCTTGGAGCGTGCGCGCAGTGGCGGCGGCCCGACGCTGGTCGAGGCGAAGGTGTATCGCTTCCTCTCGCATTCGACCGACGACGACGACCGCACGTACCGCACCCGCGAGGAGGTGGAGGCGCACCGCAAATTCGATCCGGTGCCGCGTTTCGAACGCCTCCTGCTCGAGGGCGGCGTGATCTCACAGGCCGAGCTCCAAGCGCTCAAAGCCGACGTCCTGCGCGAGACCAACGAAGCCACCGACGCGGCCGAGGCGCTCCCGGTCCCCGATGCGCGCGAACTCTACACCGACGTCTACGAAGGGCCATACGAACCGTGGCAATAGCCGCCGACTCGCGCGTGATGAACAACGTCGAAGCGGTGCGCCACACGCTTTACGAAGCCCTCAAGAACGATCCGCGCACGCTCATCATGGGCGAAGACGTCGGCGCGCGCGGAAACGTCTTCTTGATCACCAAGGGCTTTCTCGAGGAGTTCGGCCCGCAGCGGATCATCGACACGCCGCTCGCCGAGGCCGGCATCGTCGGCGTTGCGATCGGCATGGCGATGGCGGGGCTGCGGCCGATCGCCGAGATCCAGTTTGCCGACTTCATCTTTCCGGCGTTCAATCAGATCGTG
>Ga0335075_10015489_pt1 | contig 11425 bp, 10 predicted proteins | sample Lox_Sample_24_FD_206723 | JGI IMG/M metagenome (GOLD analysis project Ga0335075, IMG submission 206723) | Soil microbial communities from Loxahatchee National Wildlife Refuge, Florida, United States - Lox_Sample_2.4 | ecosystem: Environmental > Terrestrial > Soil > Wetlands | place: USA...
GCAGCGTAAGGTCGGGCATCCCGGCCGACACGCCGATATTTCCTGGCTACAATGCAAGGCCGCCGCGAGGCTCGCGTGCCTGGTCAGGCACGCGAATCGCGCTCGGCGGCCCCGTAACTTCGGGCTAAGGGGAAACTGGGTCGGCCGCTGGGTCTTGCGGATGCTTCGGCTCTTCGGCTGGGTTTCCGGTTAGGCGGAGCGGGTATGGCGAGTCGTCGCCCAGCACCCGGCGGCTGCACTCTAGAGTTTCCTCATCCAGCGTCCGGGCGGCATGGTACTGGCCTAGGGCCCGCAGATCGGCAGCGAGGTAGCTTGCGATCGCCAGGGAGCTTGGGTGGTCCTTGCCGAGCGCCAGTTGGCTTCGCTGGTAGACATCCTGATGCAGCGTGCGCGCTGCGTGGGGGTCGCCGAGTTCCCGGAGGTCGGAGGCGAGGTCGGCGGCGCACATGAGAGTGAGTTGGTTGTTGTCTTCTAGCGTGCGGTGGCAGCGCCGCAGGGTATCTTCGCTGAGTCCTCGCGCCGTGCCGTAGTCGCCGAGCGCGTGAAAGTTCTCAGCGAGGTTGACGGCGGAAGCCAGGGTCGCCGGGTGGTCGTCGCCCCGGACCCGGCGGAGGCCCCTGAGAGTGCGCTCGTTAAGTTCGCGCGCGGCGTTGTAGTCGCCGAGCGCGTGAAGGGCGAGGGCGAGGCTGTTGGCGATGTCGAGAGCATCAGGGTCGTCGCCGCCGTAGAGACGGCGGCTTCTGCCGAGGATGTCCTCGCCGAGCTGGCGTGCCTGGTCGAGATGGCCGGCTACCCGGTGGGCGCCGGCGAGCGCGTTCGCGATCCTGAGCGTCTGGCGGTTATCGGGGCCGAGGCGATCGCGCCACGCTTCGTGGATGCGCGTATCGAAGCTGAGGGCGTCCGCGATCTTGCCGGAGTCCAGGAGGTACACGGCCGCCTGCGTTGTTGCCGTTTGCAGGCGGGGGTTGTCGCTGCGCTCGGGCGCGAGGGCGAGGAGGTGGGGGAGCAATCGGCCCCAGGCTGCCCAGGTGCCCGGCGCCAGGTTGCTTTGCGGGGCGTTGGCGGTGACGACCGCCCCGGCGTGCGCGCGGGCCGTATCGGGCTCTAGGGAGCGGGCGCGGAGGATGGCCTGGGTAAGGCGGTGCATCGTCAGCCCGTCGTCGTTCAGGCGAGCCAGGGACGTGCGGGTCAGGGCAGCCACGAGGTCATCGCGTTCCAGCGGGTCGGGCAGGCGGGCCGGGAGGCCGCCGGGGAGGCCGCCCGCGGCGGTGACCAGCCAGTCGACGGGGACGGGCTCGGGGGCCAGGAAGGCGCAGATCTCCGCCAGTGCCGCCGCGTCCTCGTCGGCCGCGCGCAGCCGGTCGAAGGCGAGGGCGGTAGCCGCGGGCAGCGTGTCCGGGTAGGTGAGCGGCTTGCCCTTGCTGAGCAGTTTGGCGGCGCGGTCCTTCAGGAGCAGGGCGTACCCGGCCGCCGGCATCCGCGTCCCGGCCAGGAAGGCGGCCGCCTGGGCCAGGGCCAGCGGAAGGTCTCCCAGCGCTCCGGCCAGCGCCTCGGCGTCCGCCGTCGTGATGCCGGGCACCCTCGCCCGCAGAAGCTCCACCGACTCGGGACGAGGGAGCACGTCCACCGGGACCGGGGCCGCCAGCTCGGCCCAGTCCTGCGACCTTGAGGTGATGATCACGTGGCCCGGACCGCTGGGAAGCCAGCCCCGCAGGAAGGCCGGATCCTCCGCGTTGTCGAAGACCAGCAGCCAGCGGGGCCGGCGGTGCAGGTCGCTCAGGAGCGCGCGGCGCGTCGCGTCCAGGGGCAGGCCCCTCCGCGCGGCGCCCAGGTGCTCTGCCAGGTCGGCGCACTGCTGCGTCATCAGCGCCGTATTCTCGCTGTCCAGCCACCACGTCACGTCGTAGTCCCCGCTGTGGCGGTGGGCGTACTCGATGGCCAGCTGGGTCTTGCCCACGCCGCCCATGCCGTGCAGCGCCTGGACCGCCGCCCTGCCGCCTTCTGCGGCTAGGGCCCGCCGGATCCCGGCGAGCTGCTCCTCGCGCCCGGCGAAGGCGGGATTCCTGGCCGGGACGTTGCCCCAGGCGCGAACAGGCTCCCCAGCGGGTGGCGCTTGCCGGATCCCGCCGGCGTCGGCGCCTCCCGTGGCCGTTCCCGCGATCCCCGGTCCTGGCGCGGTCAGCGGAAGGGCCCCGGCCGCCTCGGTCAGCGCGTGGAGAACCTCCAGCTCCAACTCGGCGGCAGTGGCGAACGAGGCCCGGATCAGCCCGGCCTGATCCAGCCGCGCGCGGAACCCCTCCATGGCGCTGCGGTTGGCGTCGTCCGAGCCTTTGGGTACCTGGGCGTCCTGATGGAGCAGAAACACCAGCCGGGGTTTCCCGGCTGCGGTCGCCTCCTGGAATTCCGCCTCGGTATAGGACAACTCCGTCCCTGGTACCAGCGACCCGTATCGGAATCCGATCACCGCGACGTAGAACTCGCACTCGCGGACCCGCCGACGGCAGTACTCGACGGGCGCGCCCTCCCGCGCAGCGAAGAGCCGCATATCCACGGCGGCCAAGCCCACCCTGCCGATCCCGTCAAGCACAGCCTGCACAAACGACCGGCCCGCTGGGAACATCCCCATGTCAGAGGTGTGAGAGACAAACACCTGGCTCGTCAGCGCCATCTCACCCGCCACCCACGTCAGCCGTCTTCAAGGCGATACCCACAGAATACGGCGACCGCACGCCAAGTACGGGACAGAACGCACAGGCTGCCTTTTAAGCTCATAAATGGGTTGCTAAAGCCTTCAACTCGCAGATCACCCGCTTATGCGCGCCGTGAACGAACCCAGCCGATGACACTGCCGCCAACGCGTAACGGCGGATATCGCCCGAGCCCGGATAAGGCGCGAGCAAGCCGATCCGACACAAGCCGGTTGAGACTTACGTGCTGTTCAGCGGCTTCGCGGGCAAGACGGCGGTGAACCTCTGCCGGGACACGCACCACGAACCGGCCCGAGTAGGTGCGCTCCGACAGCGGCTCGGGAATTGGCTCGCCCACTGCCGCCAGGTCAGCGAGCACGTCGCGAACGACATCGGCAATGCCGCGCAATGCTTCAACCTGGGTGGGAGCAAGCCAGGACAGTGAAGGGAATTCTGCGACGGTGGCAACATGCTCGCCGTCCTCAGGGGACCATGCGACCCGGTAGGTGTAGTGGGTTGCGTCAGGCATCGTCGTCATCCTCCTCCTCGCTGTTCTCGGCCTCAATCCTGGCGATCGCGTCGAGCACCTGCCGCACCTGGTAAGCCTTGGCGTTGCCGTCCTTGCCGCGCTGGATGTTCACGCGGGGGTCGCCGTGCCAAGGCGTCTTGTAAACCTTGTGCGAAGTGCCCTGCTGCCGGGGCTCACCGAAGTACTCAGCGCAGACTCTGGCAAGATCATCGAAGCGGACATTCTGTGGCGAGCGCCGCATCTGATCGATGATCTTCTCCGCCTTGCTCACCCTCTTATAGTATCAATAATGACACTAGACGCCAAGCAGCCGAGACGACGCAGGGCAGGCCCACACGCCCTCCTGGGGCTTATCGCCCAGCCAATCGGTACGTGAACCGCTTCGACACGGTCACGCCCGGCCCCGATCGCTGATCAGGCAAGCCTGCTTTGCGGGGCTGGTGTCCGGGCGTCGCCGCTCAGAACATCTACCTCTGCGCGGCAAGCCACCCCCACACGTTTCCCGCTTCTTGACGCCAGAACGGCGGTTCGCGATCGTTACCGGTGCCCACGTCCGGTAGTCATCCGAGCGAGGTTCCTGGCCCGCGGTCAGTCTGGCCGCCGTCGGCGGCCAGACTGCCTTCCGGGCGCTACCTCGCTGCCCCGGCTACGTAGGTGGCGACGATATAGGTAGCGTGCCGGTCCAGGCTGGTTCGCGCCCGGTCGTAGCGCATCGTGGTGCGCGGGTCGGCGTGGGTGGCGGCCTCCTGCACGTCGCGGAGCGGGACCCCTGCGTCGAGGGCGGCGGTGATGAACGCGTGTCTCAGCGTGTGCGGGCCGACTTGCTTGGCGATCCCGGCGCGCCGGGTGACCCGGCGAACGATCCGGGCAGCGCCGTGCCGGTCCAGCCGCTTCCCGCCGGCGGCGGTGAACAGCGGCCCGTCGGTGCGCTCGCCGATCGCCAGGTCGATAGCCCTGGCGGTGCCCGGGGCCAGTGGGATGGTGACTGGCTTGCCGCCCTTGCGCGTGATGACCAGGGTGCGATGCCCGCGTTCCAGGCCCAGGTGCTCAATGTCCGCCCCGGTGGCCTCCGACACGCGCAGCCCGTTCAGCGCCAGCAGCGAGATCAGCGCGAGCTCGGCGGGCGGCCCGAGCCCGGCGGCGACCAGGAGGGCGCCGACCTCGTTGCGGTCCAGGGCAGTCGCGTGCGACTCGTAGTCCAGCCGGGGGCGGCGGACGTGCGCGGCCGGGGAGTGGTCGAGGAGCTCCTCCTCGACCGCGTACTTGTAGAACCCGGCGATGGTGCACAGCCGCCGGGTCACGGTCGCGCGGGCCCGCCCGCGGGCCTCCAGTTCCCGGGCGAACGTCTCGATGTCGGCGCGGCGGACCGAGAACAGCGGCAGAGACCTGGTGCGGCACCAGCCGGTGAACTGGCGCAGGTCGAGGGTGTATGCCTCGCGGGTCAGGCCGCGGTATCCGGCCAGGTAACCGGCGGGCGCGAGCCGCTCGGCATCAGTGAACGTCGGCTGGACGGGGACGAGGGAAGCGGAGTGGGACGTGGCGGCCATCGGGGCACCTCCGGGAAAGGCCGGGACCCGGGAGGCCGGGCCGCCGCAGGCCCCAGCGATGAACGATGCCCGCAACGTACGCCGGCCGCCGAAGACGAGCTACACCACGATCCGCAACCGGTGCGCCGCCTCGGCCGCAGCCAGAACGTACGCCATACCGCCGATTAGTCGTCTCTCCAGGGCCGCTTGACTTGGACGACGACCGCGCTCAGATCTGCCTGTTCTGTTGGTCTGAGTCGATACGACACTGGCTACGACGGCCGAACAAATAAGCGGGTACTCGCTTAATTCGTTCCTCTGACCAGGGAAACGCTCCTAGAGCTGCGGCACTCTCCACAGAATCCAATGGCGAGCGTCTGCCTCATCGATCAGGAAGGCGTTTCAGCGCTGCAGTAAGCTTTACGGCCGCGCCCCGGAACTCGTCCATAGCCCCGGTTAGGGGCTTTACGACGTCTCGGACGACGCCGGAGCGCCCTGGGCCCCCGTATGTCTCGACTGACAGAAGGACCGCCTCAGCTTGGACCAGCGCCGACAAGGCGGTCACCCGTGCGTCGGCTGACAGCTCCTGCTGCTGTCTGAGGGCGGCCCGTAGCGCGGAGACGTCCTGCTTGAGTCTCCTGATGTCTTCCAACGAGCTCACCCTCATCACCGTAAGCTGCACCGCGCCAGCGCGGCAGACCTAAAGAGCCAGAAGTACAGTCGGGCACCTGCCAGGCAGTAACTGGTAAGCGCAGAGGACCCAGATCCGCGCTCGTCAGGCGACGATCAGAATGGATTCGTAAGTGACGCCGAACGGCGGATATCGCGTGCCGACTCCGGCCATACCGCTACCACTCGCATCGTCAGTGTGCTCCGCTGCAAGGCGCCCATTGGATGGCACGCCGACTGCCGTAACCGACCGGGAGCGCCGGCTGGCAGCGCGGGCAAGGCAGTCACGCCGGGGATGGTACCCGCGCACGCGGCCCTGGGGCCGCAGCCGGCAACCCCGCTTGACACAGGCCGGAGCACTCCCGCTATCATGTTCGCATGAAATCCTCGAACAGGGGATTTCTCCCCCATCTGCGTACTCAAGCGCAGAATCGGGGAAAACGCGCGAACTTCTGGGTTCAAGTCCCCCCTCGGACATCGCACGGCATGACTGCGCGCGTCGGGACGTCCTCGGCAGCGGCAGGGATGCACGAAACGTGTACTTACCCCGCCCATGCTGGACGCGATGCGGCGCCTGGCCACCCCAACGTCATCCGCGTGTTGTGCGCTGGCAGGGCGGGACCGCGATCTGCGCCAAGCTCGACGCTCGCGAGCTGTCCGCGAGCCCGGGCCTGCGCTGGCGACCCGTCCTCGTGGGGCTTCTCCGGGCACAGACGCGGCAGCGCGCGGTCATCGCGTGCCCGTGTTGAAGGCGGCCCGGGCGCGCTGCAGCGTCAGACATGCGCGATTTGCCTGACGGCGCCAATCGCCTCCCGGGCTGGCGCGGACCCAGATATCGGCGGACGACGATATATATCGGGCAGTGCCGCTATGCCGACGCCATGCCGCCGATATACAGTATATCGACGATTGCTTGACGGGAGGTCGGCCATGACGACACTACCGGGCCATGGGGACCGCTGCCCGCGCGCGTTTCCCGCCTTGTAGCCGGGAGCGAGTCGTATGAGATTGAGTTCAAGGGCGAGAGTCGCGCGCCGCTGAACGACCGCGACTTGGTCACGGTGGTCTGCATGACGAATGGAAGCGAAGGGGTCCTGCTTGTCGGGGTGTACGTCCGGATGCACGGCTTCGAGCCGCTGCAGCAGGAGCAGATGATCCAGCAGTACGCCTGGGCGCACGGCCAGATCACCAGGAACCAGGCCGCCGAACTGTGCGGGCTCAGCCCCGACCATGCCGACCGCGTCCTGCGACGACTAACCGCGGCCGGCAAGCTCGCCCACCAGGGCCCAACAAGGGAAGGATCTACACCCTCCCCGCCCAGCAGGGCGCGATGATTGAATCCTTCGCGATCACCGGGCCCGGGCGGCGCACCGCCGGGATGGGAGCGGCGGACGGGCCTGGCGCTGCCCGGCTCTGGGCGATCGCGGGCACCGGGCAGGCCCGGCCCATGCCCGCGCCAGAAACGACAGCCACGCACGGGCCAGGAGGCCCGAGACACAAGCCAGGCACAGTCCACGAGCCCAGCACGGCGGTTCGCGAGCACTGGGGTATCGGCCAGCGACGACCAGCCCAGCCAGCAGGCCAGGTTCTGGCCTGACTCGCGGGAGAGGCCGGACCGGGTATCGGGGTATCCACCGAGGCGCTGGCAGTGCAGGTGCGCGAAGAAGTAACACATCTCCGCGCATTCCGCCCACGGAGCGCCCATCTGCGGGTCGCCCGCGACCCGGCCGTAGAAATCCGGCCCATGGCGACAGTGCAGCCGCGTCTCCACCAGCTGGAACAGCCCGCGAGACAGACAGCGAGGTTGCCTGCTGGCTGTCTCGTCGACGGGGCTGCCGGACAGCTAACGGACGCACTTCGTAGACCAGGTTGAACGGGGTCTCGGCCGCCCGCCGGAAGCGAGTGAAGCCGGCGTCGGTGACGACTTGCCTGATTGCGGTCTCTCCGGCCTGCGCGCCGAGCGCGAAACCGCCCGGCTGTGACAGGGCATTCGGCACGCAGAGCTGCGTTGAGGCACTGTAGTAGATCCGCCCTACCGGATTGAGGTTCCCCGCGATGTCATCGGCGGCGTACGGCTCGACGATGAGCCAGGTCCCGTCGGGTGCCAGGGCCTGGCGGACGTGGCGGGCGGCCGTCACCGGGTCGCCCATGTCGTGCAGGCAGTCGAACGTCGCCGCCAGGTCGTAGCCGACGCCGGAGAACGTCGCGGCCGACGCGACCTCGAACCGGACCCGGTCGGCCACGCCGGCGTCGGCCGCCCGCTTGCGCGCCAGCTCGATCGATTGGTCGTGGTAGTCGCAGCCGGTGACCGACGAGCTAGGGTACTCCGTCGCGAGCAAGATCGTCGATGCCCCCAGTCCGCAGCCGATGTCGATCACCCGCGCCCCCGCCGCGAGTTTCCCCGGCACGTCGTCAAGCGCGGGAATCCAGGACGGAATCAGATTCGCGACGTAGCCCGGGCGGAAGAATTGCTCGCACCCGATGAAGACGTCCGCGTCCTGCTCATGCCAACCCATGCCCTCTCCGGTGCGGAACGCGCGGGTGATCCTGGGCTCGGCCTTGAGGGTGCCGAGCGCGAGCACGAACGCCCCCGGCGCGTACACGCCGCCATCCGGGTCGGCCAGCGCGAACGCCTGCTCTTCGGTCATCGAGTAGCGGTCGGCGGCGGGGTCGTACTCCACGTACCCGCCTGCTGCCTGGCCGCGCAGCCATTCGTCCACGTACCTGGCGTTGGTATCGGTGCGGGCGGCCAGTTCCGCCGCAGTCGCCGGGCCGGCCGCCAGCGCCTGGTAGAGACCGAGCCGGTGCCCGACGACCACGTTGCCCGCCGCGAAGGTGGCGCCGAGGTCGGCCACGAACCGATTGAGGAAGTCTTGCAGTTTGTCCGGGTCGAGAGCCATCACGTTCTCCTGATTCTTGAGTGTCTCCGGTGCACGGTGCTGTTGGTGATGCCACGGTCGATAACGGGCGGTCGACGGGAGCGCCAGGTAGCCGGCCCCATTCGGCCCACGAGCCGTCGTAGACCCGCACCCGGTCACGCGCGAGCAGGTAAGTGAGCACGAACCAGGCGGTAGCCGCCCGCCCGCCGATGGTGCAGTAAGTGATCAGCTCGTCGTCCCCGTCGAGCACGTCCGGTGCGAACACGTCGCGCAGATGCGCGGCGGTCCGGAACGATCCGTCGTCGTCGTACAGGCCGTCCAGCGGCTGGTGGACGGCCGAAGGCAGGTGGCCGGCCTGGCCGCCGGGCTCCTGGCCGCCCGAGGGCCAGAACCGTTCGCCGCGGAACTCCTCGGCCGACCGCACGTCCACCAACGAGGTGCCTGGCCGCCCGATGGCGTCCAGCACTGCTGTGCAGTCGGCCCGGATGCCCGCGCTTTCGCCGCGGCCCCGGCCCCGGTAGCCGCTGTCGGCGGGACGGCTCTGCGTGGTCGTCCACGGCAGGCCCTCAGCGCGCCACGTGTCCCTGGAACAGTCGAGTATCCGCACGTCCCGGTGCCCGAGGAGCTTGAGCAGCCAGAAGCCGAGGGCGGGCGCGTACCCGTAACAGATCACGGTCGACTCGGTGTCAATGCCCGAACGGGCGACGAGCTGCTCTAGTTCCGCCATGCTAGCCGTCCGGTAGGTGGCGCCCTTCAGGTCGCGGTAGACATTCCAGAGCACCGCGCCGTCTATGTGCCAGTCGGTGTGAGCAGCCGGGCTGACGTCGACTTCGACCAGCCGGACGTGCGGGTCACGCAGGTGCGCCGCCAGCCACCGCCGGTCTGCGAGTACCTCGTCGCGGCCGACCTGATGCGCGGGCCCTGCCTTCGTTCCTGATGCCGTTTTCATGTGAACCTCCCGCGGATTGCTTCCGTTGGGGACTGTTCTACGACGCGGCTCTTGGCATGACGTTGCGGGAGAATTGGCCAAACCTTGGCGCTTCGATTGCGTTCTAAGGCGCCAAGCCGCCGACGGTCAGGTCGATGCGAGCAGCCGCCGGTGCAACTCCCGGCTGGCTGGCCCGGGTGAGACCCCGAGGTGCTCCCGCAGGCAGTCGCTGAGCTGGCCGTATACGTCGAGCGCAGCGGCCAGGTTGCCCTGGGCAGCCAGCGCCTGCATGAGGTAGCGGTACCCGCTCTCCCGCAGCGGCGCCAGGCGGACAAGCTGGCGCCCGGCCCGGACGGCGGCGGCCGTCTCGGTTCCGCCGAGGCCGAGCGTGGTGGCCGCGTAGCTTTCGAGGGCACCGAGCCGCAGTTCCGCCAGCGCCTGCCGGACCTCGTCGATCCATGCCGCGTCTTCGCCGGGCAGGAATCCCCGTTCGGCTACGAACAGCGCGGTGAGGGCCGGTCCCCAGGCCCGGCTCCAGTCCTGCTGGGCGACTGACGACTCGGCTCGATGGATAGCCTCGTTCGCGGCCTCAAGGTCGACCCAGACGCTCGGCAGGCACAAGCGCACCGTCGATCGCCCCTCGATGCTCCCGGCCCCGAAGACCTTCCGCAGCTTGGAAAGCAGCGGGTTGAGCCGGGCATCCACCGAGCCGGGGTCAGGTTCCCGCCACAGCGCCTCGGCGAGCTCGTCGCGGGGCACCTGGCGGTACCGGTTGATGACCAGATAGGCGAGCATGAGGCGGCCCTGGCGGCCAGGCAGCGCCGCGTCCAGCCGCTGGCCGTCTCGCTCAACGACCAGCCGCCCACAAACCTGGATGCGGACAAGCGCGTGCCGGGACGCCAAGGTCACGGCAACATCCTGGCATTAAGCTGAGGATGAGCCAAGGGAGGGCTGGACGCCGGTCCCGGCGGCAGGGTGCAGGCAAGCGACCGGAGGCGGGAGATGAAGTTCATCCGATGCGAATGCGGGTTCACGGCCCGCGGCGACAGCGACGATCAGATAGTCGGCACGATCCGCCGGCACATGGCCAGCGATCATCCTGCGCTACTCAGCTCCGTAAGCCGCGAAGACCTGCTGAGCTGGATCCAGGTGGAGTAACGGTGTTAGCGGCCACGTTGCCTGCATGGTTCGGCATCGTTTGATGTGCATGTTCTGGCAGGACTTGGCGTTGATGCGGTGCCTGAGGGTGATGGTCAGTCTTTGCTGCCGTCGTGGCTGGTGAACAGGCTGGCGAGCGCGTCGATGGTTTCGAGTAGCAGCGCGTCGATCTTGGCCTGCCGACGGTGGCGGCGTTGCTGAGGGCGCGGGGCAGCCCGCCGGCGACGCGGTGCAGCCGGGCGATGGCGTCGTCGGCGAAGACGGGGGCTTCACGTCCGGCGAGTTTCATGTGGTGGCGCAGGTAGGAGGCTGACTCGGCCAGGTCTTCGCCGAGTAGGTGCCGGCGGTGTCGGCCGCGGTCAGCGCCGGCGCCCGCAAGGCGTACGGCTCCTACTGGAACGGGGTTGTCGAGCAGTGGGACGCCCGCCGCCTCGACGAGCCGACCCCGTCCGAGACCCGGCAGCTGGTGGCCCACGTCAAGGCGCACGCGGTGCCCCGCCGCAACGCCCGCGGCGGCCGCAGCGCCGCCGAGAACCTATTCGCGGCGCTGCGCTGCCTGTACCGGCACGCGCAAGACGACGGCCTGATCGACGAGCGGGACAACCCGGCCCGCAACGTCGAAGAGCCCCGTGACCTGACGTCGACCCGCCGGGCCGTGAACGACGCCCGGCTGGCGCAGATCAACCAGATCGCCGCCACCACCGGCGACGACCCCGAGCTGGACACGCCGGCGCTACGACGGCCTGTGGGTCCGCATCGGCAGGCACCTGCCCTAGTTCCGCACCCAGCAGATCAGCACGCACTGGATACGGCACACCATCTTGACCTGGGTTGCATCGCTTCGGCTTCGCCATCGCGCAAGCCCACGGCGGCCATCAGAACGCCGACCGTGGCGCGCGAGCCGGGTCCTCGAGAGGGACCTACGTCCGCGTCGGCCTCCCCGAAATCGCAACCGCGCTCGCCGTGCCGTCCTGGCCGGCCAGCCCCACCCCCTCGTGCTGGGAGGATCGGCGCCGACGTCAACCACTAAGCCCAGGCGATCCGCCCGC
>Ga0335075_10015490_pt1 | contig 11425 bp, 11 predicted proteins | sample Lox_Sample_24_FD_206723 | JGI IMG/M metagenome (GOLD analysis project Ga0335075, IMG submission 206723) | Soil microbial communities from Loxahatchee National Wildlife Refuge, Florida, United States - Lox_Sample_2.4 | ecosystem: Environmental > Terrestrial > Soil > Wetlands | place: USA...
TGCAAGTCCAGTAGAATGCGTTGCAGACGGCCGACCTGCCGGGAAAGATTTCCCGCATGATTTCGGAGACAGGAGATTTACTGTGCCATCGTTCCCTGGTGTGGATTTTCTTGAATTTGATTCGCTGCTGAGCGACGAAGAGCGGCTCGCGCGGCAGACGGCGCGGAAGTTTGTCGACGAACAGGTACTGCCGATCATTGTGGAGCACGACCGCGCGGGGACGTTTCCGATGCAGCTCGTGCCGCAAATGGCGGAACTTGGATTTTTCGGCGCGAGCCTCAAAGGCTACGGCTGCGCGGAAATGTCCAACGTGGAATACGGGCTGGTGACGCAGGAGCTCGAGCGCGGCGATTCGGGATTGCGCAGCTTCGTATCGGTCCAATCGGCGCTCGTGATGTATCCAATACATGCGTTCGGATCGGACGCACAGAAAGAAAAATGGCTGCCGCTGCTGCAACAGGGAAAAGCGATCGGCTGCTTCGGGCTGACCGAGCCGCAGTTCGGCTCGAATCCGGGCGGGATGCTGACGCGCGCCGTGAAGAAGGACGGCGGCTACATCCTCGACGGCGAGAAGATGTGGATCACGAACGGGTCGATCGCAGATGTCGCCGTGATCTGGGCGAAATGCGAAGACGGGCGCGTGCGCGGGTTTCTCGTCGAGAAAGAGACGCCGGGATTCAAGGCGTGGGCGATTCACGGCAAGCAATCGCTGCGGGCGTCGGTGACGTCGGGATTAGCGATGACTGGATGCAAGATTCCGGCGGAGAATCTGCTGCCGGGCGTCGAGGGGCTAAAGGGACCGCTATCGTGTCTCGATCAGGCGCGCTACGGGATCGGCTGGGGCGCGATCGGCGCGGCCATGGCGTGCTACGACACGGCGCTGAGTTACGCGAAGCACCGGAAGCAGTTTGGGGATAAGCCGATCGCGTCGCATCAGCTCGTGCAGGAGAAGCTGGTTTGGATGATTACGGAGATTACGAAGGCGCAGTTTCTGGCAATGCAGGTGGGCAAGCTGAAGGACAAGGGGCGCGTGCATTCCTCGCACATTTCGATGCTGAAGATGAATAATGTATGGATGGCGCGGGAAACCGCGCGGCTGGCGCGCGAGATTCTGGGCGCGAACGGAATCGTCGAAGATTACGGCGTGATGCGGCACATGAACAACCTCGAGTCGGTCTACACCTACGAGGGCACGCACGACATCCACAAGCTGGTGATCGGCGAGCGGATTACGGGCCTCGCTGCCTTCACGTGAGCGTGGCGAATGCAGGACGCTTCCCCTTTCTTTCAATCGGTGGTATATCGCCCGTGAATTACAATGATTCCGGGCATACTTCGGCGCGCGGTGCGGCGCAAATTCACGTGACACTTCAGGAGCGTCCATGGAACAGGAATTGAGTCTGGAATTTTTGCGCGTTGTGGAGCAAGCCGCGATCGCCTCGGCGCGGACGATGGGGCGGGGCGACGGGCACACCGCCGACAAAGTGGCCGTCGAAGCCATGCGCACGGAAATGGACACCGTTAGCATGGATGGCACGATCGTGATCGGCGAAGGCGAGCGCGACAAAGCTCCGATGCTTTTCATCGGCGAGCACGTGGGCCTCGCGGCGCGCGACAAGAAGCATCTTTACCCGGCCGTGGATATCGCCGTCGATCCCCTCGAGGGAACGAACCTCTGCGCGAGCGGCGCGCCGAACGCCATCACCGTCCTTGCGGCGAGCGACAAGGGCGGCCTGCTACACGCGCCCGACCTCTACATGGAGAAGATTATCGTCGGGCCGCTATGCAAAGGCGCGGTCGATCTCGATGCGCCGGTGAAGCAGAACCTAAAAGCCATTGCCAAGCGCCTCGACCGGAAAGTGCAGGACCTCGTGGTGACCGTGCTCGACCGGCCGCGGCACGAACAGCTGATCAAAGACATTCGCGAGGCCGGCTCGCGCATTCGGTTGATTCCGGACGGCGACCTCTCCGCGGGAATCAGCGCCGCAGTTTCGGACATGGGCGTTCACGCCGTGATGGGCACCGGCGGCGCGCCCGAGGGCGTCCTGACGGCGGCGGCTTTGCGCTGCCTGAACGGCCAAATCCTGGGGCGGCTCGTGATCTCGAAGCCGGAACACAAAGAACGCGCCGCAAAAATGGGCATCAAGGATCCCAAGCGAATTTACGATACGGCCGACCTGGCGCCCGGGAAAAAGATCATTTTCGCCAGCACGGGCGTGACACCCGGCGGATTGCTGCGCGGGGTGAGGTTCTTCGGCGGCGGCACGCGTACGCAATCGCTGATCATGACGCACGACGACCGCGAAGTTCGCTTCATCGATTCCGTGCACCTGGATAAGGGCGCGAACGACGTGCGCGTGCGATTCTACTAAAACTGGGCATCATCTCCCGCTAGGAGAGCTCGCGAGAGGGAGCCAGAGAGTTTTTCGACGGCCTGTGCGAGCGACGCGTGTGCCGAGGCCCTCAGGCGAAAAGCCTCACCCCCGAAAAGCGGGGTCAGGTGCATACGGCCACAGATGCCGGCCCGAAAAAAATTTGGCCCCGGCGCGCCCCGCGACTTTCGTCCGGGCGCGACAGAGCCGACGATGGCGTGGCGATAGCCGCGCGCCGCTCAGGGCCAGTAAGATGCTGCTAGCGGTTCAGCGCGGTAGCCGAGTGATGACCAGCGCCTCCGGCATGCTGCTGCCGGCGCGGTATGCCGTGAGGTACGCGCTCGGCCGTTTGTGGCGCGAGCGGACGTATCTGCTGGCTCGTGTTGACGTGTTCGCTGATGGCCTGCAGCCTTTTCAGGATGCCCTGCCACTGCGTCCAATCGAGCTGGCGCAAGAACGGCCGCAAGCCTTGAATGAACGGATCCTCGAGCACCGTCTCGCCATTCGTCTCGGGAACGAAGAAGCGGTTCAGGCCGACGCCCAATGCTTCGGCAATCTTTTCGAGCGTGCCGAGGCTGGGAGTCATCTGCCCGCTTTCGATCCGGGACAGATACGAACGCGAAACGCGCGAGCGAGCCTGTAGCTGGCTCTGCGTCATGCTACGAGACTCGCGCAATTGGCGGATACGCTGGCCGATGTTCTCGACAGTTTCGCGATTTGGCCAGTTCTCAAACAATTGACGATCATCCCCCGGTAAATCCTTGGGCGACGGCGTCGGAATGACGAACGTCACCTTAGGGGGCAGCAGACGAAGGCAGCGTCGGCAGTTGCCTGTGCGTGTACGGTATTGGACCAATCCGCAAACACCACAGCGGATCACTTCACGATCGAGTTCCATGCTGGCTGCTATACCTTCTTTTTCCGCCACCGGGTTCTCCTCGCAGACTTTTCCGGCGATGCGAAGGGGAGGAACAATTGACGACCAGGGGGAAGGCAGGAACTAGGCGCGCGAGTGATTTTCCACAGGGTGCCAATTCTTGTCAAGCCCTTTTTTGTCTGCAGCGACATATTTTAGCCCCAGCCGACAGCCAATGGCAACCACTTGAGACGGGAGAGATGCGAGGTGTGTCTCTTTTTGCTACGATTCCCTGGGGGCCTCATTGATCTCGAAGCTAAACAGAAATTTGCTTGCGTTTTTGCTTTTGTGGGCGGCGACGTGCGCCACGCCGCTCTACAGCTCTGCGACAACCGGCCAAAGCCATGGCTCGTGGTCGCTCGAAAGCATTTTGAAGGAACTCGACGCCGAAGCCAAGGATTTCCACAGCCTCTCCGCCGACGTCGAGCGCACCAAGGTGACCGTGGTCGTGGACGACCGGTCGACCGAAATTGGAACGATTCTGGTCCGTGGCGACAAAATGCTGCTCGACATGAAGACGCCCGACCCGCGCACGATCCTCCGCACCGGCGACACGCTCTACGTCTATACGCCCGGCCTGAAGCGGGTCGAGGAGTATAACCTGGGGAAGAACAAGGCCGTCTTCGAGCAGTTCCTGCTGCTTGGCTTCGGCACGGCCGGCAGCGAGTTGCGCAAGAGCTATTTGATTACTGTGCTGCCCGAAGTCACCGTCGGGGACCACAAGACGGTCGAACTTGAGCTGACGCCAAAATCGGATGCGGTCCGTGCCCAGGTATCGAAGATAGAGATCTGGCTGGACGAGTCCACATGGCTGCCGGTGCAGCAGCGATTCTACGAGACGGGCTCAGGCGATTATTCGATCGTGAAGTATTCGAAGATCGTTCGGAACGCGCCCGTGTCGGAATCAGATTTCAAGCCGCACTGGCCCAAGGGTACGGAGAAGATCAAGCCGCAGGGGTAGCGGCGGCGCGTTGTCGGCGACAGGCCGAAGGTGGCAGGTGCCATGAATCGCCAGCAGGCACACCCTCTGGTGCGGGCTTCTCTGGCCGTCAGCCTCGACGGCTACATTGCCGACAAGAACGGCGGCGTCGATTGGCTCAATCCGTTTTTCTCCGATGAAATGGATTTTGCTGGATTCATGAACGGCATCGGCGCTGCCGTGATGGGCCGCAAAACCTACGATATTGCGGTCAGCGGCGTTCTTGGCCCGATACCGCCGACGATCTACCCCACCTACGTTCTCACGAGACGGCCGATGCCGAATCCTTCCGCCCGCTACGAGCCTTTCAGCTGCCAGCCAAGCCAATTGGTGAAGCGCTTGCGCGCCGAGCTAGTTGGCAGCGGCAAGGACATCTGGCACATGGGCGGCGGCGAGTCGATTGAAGCTTTCCGCGCCGCCGGGCTGATCGACCGCCTTGAACTCAGGATCACTCCGGTACTGCTTGGCGAAGGGGTGCCCCTTTTCCCGCAGCACGCTCGAGCCGAGGAACGCTGGAAGCTCGGCGGGAATCGCGCCTTCAAGAACGGCACCGTCGAATCGTGGTACGAGCGCCCGGCCGGTTGACGCGCTCGTGCCGGAGGGCTAGGCTTCTAAGTGGGACAGCCTGGAGTCGGAATTCTCATGAAAAGTGCGACGATTGCGAATGCGGCAGCAGGCTCGGCGGCCGAACTGAGGCGGCATCTCTTCTACGAGACGTCGCATTCGCCCGCGCTGGCCGATCTCGTCGGCTACGAAAACGCCAAAGACATCGTCGATTTCTGCTTTATCGCCAATCCGTATTATCCGACGCCCGAGATGCTCGAGGATCTGCAGCGCAATCTGCCCAATTTGATCAAGTCCTATCCGACGAGCAATCCGCTGACCAGCCAGAAGAATCTTGCCGCCGTCCTGAATGTCGATCCCGAGCGGCTCATCATCGGCAACGGCGCCACCGAGCTGATCACGTTGATCGACATGACGCTGATCGACCGCATCGCGGTGCCGATCCCTACCTTCGGCGAATACATCGAGAAGATGAAGGACCAGCGCGACGCCGATCTCTATCCGCTCGACGCCGAACGCGGCTATACCCTTCACCTCGATGATTACCTTGCGTGGGTGCACCAGCGAAATCTCGAGTGCCTGGTGGTGATCAATCCCGGCAATCCGACCGGGCAATTCATCCCACTCGAAGAGATGACGGACTTTCTGCGCCGCGCGCGCGATTTGGAGCTGGTGATCGTCGACGAATCGTTCATCGACTTTGCGGGCGATCCGATTCCGAGCCTGCTTCCAATCGCCGACCAGTTCACGAATCTGCTGATTGTGCGCAGCATGAGCAAGCACTGCGGCGTGCCGGGCCTGCGCCTGGGATATTGCTACAGCGCGAATTTATTCGTCCTGAACCGGCTGCGGCGGTTCCTTCCTACGTGGAATCTAAATACGCTCGCGCAGTATTTCCTCTCGTTGCTGCCGCCGACCAACTCCGCTTACCACGAAGGCCGCAAGCGGCTGATCGGCGATGTGCGCTGGCTGTACGGCGCGCTGCGTGGAATTCCGGCGATCGACGTGTATCCGACCGGCGCGAATTTTGTCCTCTTCAAAATCCGCAATGGCATGACGGCCACCGAGCTCCAAGCGCGCCTGCTCGCCGAGCATCAGATGTACGTCCGCGATTGCTCGAACAAGCTCGGCATGGACACGCTTCACATCCGCGTCGCCTCTCAAGGCCGCGAAAAAGACGCCCGTCTGGTCGAAGCGCTGTCGACACTGATGCGCTGAAGACGCGATGAAGCGGCCCGTTGTCCTCGTCAGCGCTCGCCGGACCACCCGCAAGAATAAGCTCATCGATTACGTGGGCGAATTCCATCTCGAGCTTCTCATCCGGCTGCGGATTTTGCCGGTGATCGTCCCGGTGGTCGACGGCACGACGGCTTGCCTGCCGCAATACATGGAGCAGATGGACGGCCTGCTGCTGGTGGAAGGCGAAGACGTCGAGCCGAAGCGCTTTGCCGCACGAAAAGCCAATTTCCAGTATCTGGAGAAAACGCACCCGCTGAAGGATGAAATCGAAATCCGGCTCTTGCGACACGCCATGCGCCGCGGGTTGCCGATCTTGGGCATCTGCCGCGGCTCGCAATTGATGAACGTGGTTTGCGGCGGCACGCTCTACGGCGACGTCCAGAAAGAAAAAGGCTCGCACCGGCCGCACATCGACTACCACAATTACGACACCTATCGCCATCCGGTTTCCGTGGTTCCCGGCACTCCCCTCGCGCGCTGGTATCGCCGCAAGAATCTGCGTGTGAACAGCTATCATCACCAGGGTATTCGCCAGCTCGCGCGGCGCTTCAAGCCGATGGCGCACGCCGACGACGGCCTGATCGAAGCCTACTACGATCCCAAGGCCGCGTTCGTGGTGGGGCTGCAGTTCCACCCAGAGCGCATGTTGAAGGAGTACGCGGGAAATCTGGAAGTGTGGAAGGCCTTCGCCGCCGCAGTCTCACAGCTACCTATAGGAAATACAGTGTGTTCGCATTCAGTCGCGGCGGAGCTGTGACTTTCCGGGCATATTTCCACGAATGAGCTCCCGCATGCGCGCCACATCGTCGGAAGAGGAGAAACACCGCTTCGGGATGTAGGTGGCGTGATGCGACGATACGGAAAATGCGAAAATTCCCGGCGTCTCGACGGCTCGCTGAAAAAGCGACCACTTCAAGTCGCTGTTGGCGTCGTCAGATTGAATTGTGATTCCGGAGGCTCGGAAGGTGTAACGTCTTCGCTTTGTGAGGGCGGGTGACTTCCGGAACACGGCTCGCACCCTGAGGTAGGGAAACACCAACAGGCCGCAGAGAATCAAGATCATCAGAAGCACGACGACGGCCAGAATAGACTTCCCGTCTGGAAAAGATAAGAGCGCGGCCGACGAGTTTCTGCAAAGATCGAAGAAGATCAGGCAAATGACAATGGCAGCGACCCACCTCGATAGATTGCCCCGGTCCCATCGAAAAGGCGTGTAGACATCATTGGGTCTAAGATCGACCTCAACGACGATGTCGCGGCTGGCTCCCATGGAAGAGGACACGAGAGAATTCTAAAATCCGGCGACATCTGCGGTCCATGCTGCTTGTGAACAGGTGAGCTCAATTCAATAATGCCGCGCTGAAACACGACCTTTGTGCAAAGTCTAGGACTTAGCAGCCTTTGTCTGCCCGCCGGATGCTTCGTGCTCGAGCAGCGCTTGCTTGCGGCTGATGCCCCAGCGGTAGCCGGCTAGATTGCCGTCCTGGCGGACGACGCGATGGCACGGCACGACCACCGACACCGGATTCGTGGCGCAGGCGCGGGCGACCGCGCGAACTGCGGCTGGATTTCCGATGGCTTGCGCGACCTCGGTGTAGGTACGCGTGGCGCCGTAGGGGATACGGCGCAGCTCTTCCCACACGCGGCGCTGGAAGGCTGTCGCCTGGACGTCCGTGGGCATATCGAGGTGCGGCTTGTGGCCGCGCAGGTGCTCCAGCACCTCCCCGACCCATTCGCCGAGGCTGCCGGGCCCAGCGTCGTCGCGGCGCAACTCGGCGCACGGGTACTCCTTTTCGATCGCCGCGCGCAGCTTGTCGTCCGATTCGCCGAGATAGAGCGCACTGATGCCGCGCTCCGTCGCGCCGACCAGCAGGCGGCCCAGCGGTGAATCGACGATGGTGTAATCGATGTGCATTCCTTCTCCGCCCCGTCGGTAAGCGGCGGGCGTCATGCCCAGGTGCGAGGGGGCGCGTTCGTACAGGCGGCTCGAAGAGCCATATCCAGCTTCGTACAGTGCAGTCGTCACGTTGTCTCCTTTTTTCAGGCGCGATTTCAGGCGGCGCATGCGCTGCGCGTCGGCATACTGGCGCGGTGTGATGCCGATCGTGGCGCGAAACGCGCGTTCGAGTTGATGTGTGCTCATGCCCGCGGAAGGGCTGAGCTGGGCAAGCGTGAGGCGAGCGTCGGGATCGGCGAGAACGCGGGCGTCGATTTCGCGGCACACGCATGCCACCGCCGCGATTCTTGGATCCGACACCGGAACGGTGCGCGGGCGGCAGCGTCGACAGGGGCGAAAGCCTTTCTGTTCGGCAGCCTCGGCGAGCGCAAAGAACGTCACTTGCTCGCGCTGCGGCTTGCGCGACGGGCAAGACGGTCGGCAGTAGATCCCGGTCGAGCGCACGGCGTAAACGAAAGCGCCGTCAGCGCTACGATCGCGCGACTGAACCGCCTGCCAGCGCGCCGCGCCGTCAAAGTTTTCCACAGCTCGATTTCGCGTCGCGGCATTCGATTCGTTCGCGTGAAATCTGTTGGCGTGTGTCGATCTCATTTTGCGTTCGCCTCAACTTCTCTTGACACGGTCACACTAACGCATTCCGAATCGCGCCACTATCCGATTCTCGCGATCAAAGTCCCTCTCAGGAGCACGATTGCCGACATTCGCCAGAGCAAGAGGAAGTATTGATTCTAAATGGCTTACGCTGGACAGTCCTAGAACCGCTGCGACGTATAGTAAGCAAGACGCATATAATCCCGTCGCTGAACCTATGGGGGTTAATCATACGGCACCAGCCCTGTGTACCACGTTGACGCAACTGAGGGCCTACCGCATATTCGGGAAACCTGCCGGGGGCTTAGGGGTGGCAGTTTCAGGGGTACTTGGGGAGAGGTCATGGGAGCTGCACCGGAACGGAACGGCCAGCACGCATTATCTCCACTACGTGTACGTGAAGTTGAAAGCCACACTGAAACAATCACCGCCATTTCAGGCAAGCCAGGACCGAGACGCTTTCTGCGCGTCCCGACGCACGCGATCGGCGTGGCGGCGGAGCGCAGGCGTTACCCGCGGGCGAAGCTGTCGCTGCCGCTGGTCCTGACGCGCGTGGGCGACTACCAGGAGCCGGAACCCGTGGCGCTGGTGACGCGCAACATCAGCTCGAGCGGCGTCTACTTCCTCGCGCCGCGCGAGATCGAGCCGGGCACCGCGATCGAGCTCGAAGTGGCGCTGATCGAGCGGCCGGCGGGATTCGGCCGCGTCCAGATGTGCACCGCTGCCCATATCGTCCGCGCCGAAGAGACCGACATGCCAGGCTGGCGGGGCTACGCCGCGAGCTTCGACGATTTTGCGCTGAAGCGCGACGACGTGATTCCCCTGCGCTATCGTAGCGCATAAAGCTCGCTCGAAATTCCTCTCTGTGATTTCATCCTGGGTCGACGCCGAAACTCGCCTGCTCACTTCTGATACGATTCCCTGCTGTGAGCCGAAGGCAATTTCGCGCAAGCGTCGTCCTGCTCGATTGGGACGGCACGCTCCTCAATTCCTACGCGGCCGATGCGCGCGCGTATCTCGCGATGTTTCGCGCGCTCAAGATCGAGTGGGGGCTGGCGGAACTCGAGCGGCACTATTCGCCTGACTGGTATCAGGTCTATCGAGCCGCCAACGTACCCCGCGCGCGATGGGCCGAGGCCAACCGCTTGTGGCGGGCGTCGTATTTGGCCGAGCGCCCGCGCCTACTGCCGGGCGCCCGAGGCGTGATTCGCGCGCTCGGAAAGAATTTCACACTGGCAATCGTGACGGGCGGGAGCGGCGACCGCGTGCGGCCGCAACTGCGCGCGTTTGGGCTGGCGGATTATTTTTCGGTGTGCATTTGCAGCGAAGACGCGCCGCGCAAGAAGCCGCATCCGGCGCCGTTGCAGCGCGCGCTGAAGCGCCTGCGCGCCGAGCCGGAAGAGTGCGTCTACGTCGGCGACGCGCCGGAAGACATCGAGATGGCGCGGCGGGCCAGCGTGCGAGGAATAGGAGTGTTCGGGCCGTTCCCGACAGCCGAACGCTTGCGCGGGGCGAAGCCAGAACTACTACTCGACTCGATCCGCGATCTTCCGCGCTATTTGGTGAGCCGCCAACGAGCTTAGAGCCAGAAAGAAAGTTCCACCGCAGAGACGCAGAGTGCGCAGAGAAAGACAATTCGAATAGCCTCGTCGTCGCAACATTTATCCGCCCACGATTAGCCCGTCCTCGCTTTACTCTTCTCTGCGCACTCTGCGTCTCTGCGGTAAAAGCTTTTGATCTTCGGTTTACCGTTACTTCGAAGACGGCGAAGAATCAGGCGCGGCAGGCGGCAACTGCGGGTTCAGCTTGAAGTCGGTCGAGCGAATTACCATGCGCAGGTGCAGCTGATCTCCGCCGTCGGATTCATTCAGGTAATCGTCCGAGCTGACGTAGGTCGGCAGCCAGTATTTCCCCTGAAAATTCTCGCGGTAAACCTCAAAAAGCGAAAACGGAAGCTTGATGCCCGCGTCGGCAAGTTCGCTAATGAATTTCCCGTAGGTTTCGACGATGGCCAGGTCGTGATCGTCGACGTTGATCACGCCCTGAAAGAACAGCCGCTGCCGGCTAAGCATCTTCGGTTTTACCTGAAACACGTAGGTATTCAGCTGATCGAGCTGCTGCTGTCCGGCATAAACAAAGTCGTAGTATGGCAGTTGGTCGGTCGTGAGGAAGAACAGCGGGATGCTGATCATCGTATTCACATCTTCGAGCGAGTAAGTCTCGGTCTTGAGCGTCGAAACAGGCGGCTTCTCGACGCGCCAATAGCGCTTGCCGTCCGGCCGCGTATATTCAACGCCGCTAACCGTAAACTTGCCGCCGGGGTCGCCGATTTCTTCGATGCGGACGGTCCGCGTGAAGTCGTACGTATCGTAAACCTGCTTCGCGATGTCTTCGTTGGCCGCGAATTTCTGGATGATTTCCTGCACTGGAATCGGCGGCGGCCCGGGATGCGGTGTAGAGGGGATACGGTTCACCTTATAGGTCGGCGGGGGCGCCATCGGCCCCTGGTTATCGTCCTGCGCGCGCACGGACGCCGCCGCGAGCAGCAGGCCAAACAGAATCGCGATAAGAGCGAATTGGCGCATCACGGAATTGGATGCCGGAGGCGGGCCGCGTGTTGGGCGGTAATCGCGCGGGCAACACCGGAAAACTATCACGGCTTGGCGCTTGGTGAAGCAAAAGATTGCGGATAAAATCGCTCGTTCAGCAGCCGCCGGCGAGACTACCGTGCGCGACGAACCAACGGCCAAGCGCTACTATGTCAGCGGGATCGTGCAAGGGGTGGGGTACCGCTACTTCGCGCAGCG
>Ga0335075_10015491_pt1 | contig 11425 bp, 11 predicted proteins | sample Lox_Sample_24_FD_206723 | JGI IMG/M metagenome (GOLD analysis project Ga0335075, IMG submission 206723) | Soil microbial communities from Loxahatchee National Wildlife Refuge, Florida, United States - Lox_Sample_2.4 | ecosystem: Environmental > Terrestrial > Soil > Wetlands | place: USA...
CTGGAAGGGGCCGTCGGAGTAGGTGGCGACGTGCTGGCCGGCCGGGATCTGGCCGGGGGAGACCGAGTCGTAGATGGTGGTCGGGCCGGAGTTGCCGCCCTGGCTGCCGCTGGCCTGGCTGCCACTGGCCTGGCTGCCGCTGGCCTGGCTGCCGCTGCTGGCCGCGGGGGCCTGCGCGCTGTGGCTGGTGGCGGCGGGGGCCTGGTAGGCGCTGGCCGGGCCGGCCGCACCGGTGCCCGCGGTGGCGGCGAGGGTGCCGATCGTCGCGACGGCGGCAATGCCGGCGGTGTAGCGGGCGGGCTTGCTCGCGGCCAGCCGGGCGCCGTGGGCACGAGCGGTGCGGGTGCCTTCGGCCATGGCCTGGCGGGCGGCGGGGCTGGTGGCGCGGCGGGCGCCGCCGGTGGCGGCGTCGCGGGCGTCGCGAGCCAGGGCACGCAGGTCGGTGCGGGCGGCCTTGCGGATCAGGGTGCGAGGGGTGGTGCGGAAAATCAAGGAAGTCCCTAGAACAGGGCGCCAAGGGGGCGCTCGGGGGCTTCACCCAGGGGCGCTGCCAGCCAGAGCGATGCTCAATGGCCGAGCGGCAGGGGCGCGGATGTGGCGCGGGTCAGGGCGACTGCTGCGGCTGAGGGGCAGCCATCGCACGCCTGCCTGGGTGCGTCTTGGACTGGTGTAACAACAGATGCCCCTGGGGCATGCCCCGAGGGACATCCATCAGCGGGTGACATGGCTCACGCTGTCGGCACGGTCGGCTGCGGCGGGCTGACGGTCAGGCCGGGTGGCTGCGGGACGGCATGACATGCTTGCCTCATGATTGAGGCGGTCGTGTTCGACCTGGATGGCGTGCTGATTGACTCCGAGCCAGTGTGGGAGGAGGTCCGCCGGGAGTTCGTCGCGGCCCGCGGTGGGCGCTGGCTGGCGGACACGCAGGACAAGATGATGGGCATGTCCACCGGCGAGTGGTCGGCGTACATAGCGCAGGACCTGGTGGACGGCCTGACGGCCGGCCAGGTGGCCTCGGCGGTCATCGGGTCAATGGCAGCCCGGTACGCCGAGCACCTGCCGCTGATGCCCTCCGCGGTGACCGCGGTGACCGCGCTCGCGGGCCACTGGCCGCTCGCGGTCGCGAGCTCCGCTCCGCAGTCGCTGATCGATGTGGTGCTGGACGTCTCGGGACTGCGGCCGTCGTTTCGCGTGGCGCTGTCGTCAGAGCGGGTGGCTCGGGGCAAGCCGGCACCCGACATCTACCTGGCGGTGACGGAGCAGCTGGGCGTGGCCCCTGACAAGTGCGCCGCGGTCGAGGACTCCTCCAACGGCCTGCGCTCGGCCTTCGCCGCAGGCCTCGCGGTGATCGCGGTGCCACACCCCAAGTACCCACCCGCGCAGGACGCTCTCGAAGGCGCACAGGTGGTCCTGACCAGCCTCGGGAAACTCACCCCTGCCATCATCGACGCGCTGACGGCCTAATAACGAGTCGCGCCGGCCAGCCCGGGGGGAGGGCTGGCGGCGCGAGCTTCTGCAGGCGGCTGGCCGCGTGGTTACGCGTCGCGCTTGCGGAACAGGAACCCGCCGATGATCAGCAGGAGCACGGCGTAGCCGGCGGTGACGGCGAGCTGCCCCCAGGCGGAGAACTCGTTCGGCTGAGTGCCGGCCGTCGTCGACAAGATCGCGTCGGCCGCCGAGGTCGGCAGCCAGCGGGTGATGTCGTTGATCCAGTCCGTCGGCAGCACCTCGGTGATGAGCGGCAAGATGAACAAGACGCCCACCATCGTGGCGATCGTGCCGGCCGTGTGCCGGATGATCAGCCCGAACGCGTACGACATGATCCCGATGATCACGACGTACAGGGCGCAGCCGATGACCGCGCGCAGCACGTTCGGCCCGGAGATCGCGGCCGCCTGGCCGGTGCTGTGCATGAGGGCCTGGCCGACGAAGAACGCGATGAACGAGGTGATGAGCGCGACGATAAGCGCTACCACCGCGAAGACGATCAGCTTGGCCGCGGCAACCGAGCCGCGCCGCGGCATCGTCGTCAGCGATGTACGGATCATCCCAGTGGAGTACTCCGCGGTGATGACCATCGCCCCGAGCACCATCAAGACGAGCGATCCGAGCTCGGTGAACGCGGTTTGCGACCGCCGGGTCGCGTCGAAGCCGATCGGCGCCCCGTGGCCGAGGTGCGTGACGTGGTTATCGGTGGCCCACGAGATGAGCGCGCCGAGGCCCACGCCGACCACGACCAGCGCGAGCAGCGTCCAGTAGGTGGACCTGACGGAGCGGATCTTGGTCCATTCCGAGGCCAGCGTGCCCCGCAGCCCCGCCCTCCCTGATGCAGGCGGCAGTGGCGAAAGGCCCGCCGTGGGGCCTGGTGTCGTTAGGGTTGCCATCTGTCTCAGACCCCGCTCTTCTGCGCGACACCGCCAGCGGTGACGCCGGCGGCCGGGATCTCGGCCCGGTACTCGACGCTGCTCGCGGTCAGTTCCATGAATGCCTCCTCGAGCGACGCCCGGACGGCTGTCAGCTCGTGCAGCCGGATGCCCTTCTCGAACGCGATGTCACCGATCTGGTCGGCCGTCATGCCCTGGACGAGCAGCGTGCCGTCCTTCTGGGTGGTCGCGCTGCCGCCCTCGGCGGCGATGGCCAGCACCAGCGAGTCCGGCGACGGCGTCTTGACCCGGACCGACGCGCCGGACGAGCGCGCGATGAACTCGCTCATCGAGCAGTTCGCGATCAGCGCGCCCTTGCCCACGACGATCAGGTGGTCGGCGGTGTTCTCCATCTCCGACATCAGGTGGCTGGACACGAAGACCGTCCGCCCCTCGGCCGCCAGGGCCTTCATGAAGTTGCGGATCCAGAGGATGCCCTCGGGGTCCAGCCCGTTGACCGGCTCGTCGAACATGACGACCTTCGGGTCGCCCAGCATCGTCGCGGCGATGCCCAGCCGCTGGCTCATGCCGAGCGAGAAGCCCTTGGCCCGCTTCTTCGCCACCGCCGACAAGCCGACCAGCTCGAGAACCTCGCCCACCCGCCGGTTAGGCAGGTTGTTCGTCTGGGCCAGGCACAGCAGGTGGTTGTAGGCGGACCGGCCACCGTGCACCGCCTTGGCGTCGATCAGCGCGCCAACCTCGCGCATCGGGTAGGCCAGCTCCGCGTACCGCTTGCCGTCAACCGTGATCGCCCCGGCGTCCGGGTAGTCAAGTCCCAGGATGCAGCGCATCGTGGTGGTCTTGCCCGCGCCATTCGGCCCAAGGAAGCCGGTCACCTTGCCTGGCTCGACCACGAAGGACAGGTCATCGACGGCGACCTTGTCGCCGTATCGCTTCGTGAGCCCTTTTACCTCGATCATGGGCCTCAGTTTGCCCGGTAGTCATCCTCCACCGCGTCGGCCCCCATGATGATTCCGCCGTACGCCGCTAGGGTGAGGCCGGCTCGCGCTGTCCTGCGTGCAAGCTCACCGAATAGCCGTGCCCGGTGCTCGCGTGGACGTGCTCGGCCGCCGACCCGTGAACGCGGACCCGGCCCTGGCGCAGGTGCCTGCTATCGGCGTCGGCCTCCCCCGCGACCAGGGTGGCCAGGTCGCATCGGCAGGCTGCCTTGTGGCCTGGCGGGATGACCAGCAGCCAGGCCTCGAACGGCGCGGGCACCGCGATCCGGGCGGGACCGTCGGGGTTGAACCGGACCAGGTCCCACCAGCGCTGCGGCGCGGCGGCCAGTATCGACAGCCCGGCGGCGAGCTGCCCGGTCGTGGCGGGCCGCCGTGGCGGGCCGCTTGCGGGCGGTGGCACGTGCATCAGTGGCATGGCAAGCTGAGCGATTTCAGGAGCAACCGACAGATCGGCTTTCACGAACGGTTCCTTCGTGCGCGGGGTGTCCTAGGCCGGTCCGCCAACTCCAGGGGGGTGTCCCCTGCGGATGCGGAGCGGTCTTTAGCTGAGAGGGATCAGCGGCAACAACACGAAGGACAGCGACAGCACGCGCCACACGCCGCGACGACAGTGTCGTCGGGGGTAACGGCGAAGGCTCGCATGCGTGCTGGCATGCGCAATAGAACATCGTAATTACGCTGCGTTGTCAAGTCGGATGGCGAAATCCGGAACGAGGCGCTGCGCTTGTTAATTTCAGGTTACTCATCGTTACAATTTCAGGCTGTCCAGGGCTGTGGCGACCGCGGCGGCACTGGTCTCCGCGCGCGACCAGGCGGCCGCGCACAGCGCTCGCAGGCCGTCGATGGGGGCACCGCCCGCGGCGCCGGCCGCGGAGTCCAGCGTGATGGCGTCGCCGGTCCAGCGCGCGGTCCACCCGCCGCAGGAGTAGCCGTCATCCCGGGAAATCACCTCGGGGTAAGGCTCGGTCAGGGCGTCCAGCGTGAGCGCGAGGTAGGTCGGGCGGCGGGACGGCGGGGCCAGGAGCAATTCACCGGGACCAGAGACACCCGTGAGCACAAGCAGGCTGTCGGCGCCCGCCCGGCAAGCGGCCTCGATGTCCGTGTCCAGCCTGTCCCCGACGACGAGGGGATTCCTTGCCCCGGTCCGGATGGTGGACTCCCGGTGCAACGGCAGCTCCGGCTTGCCGGCGATGAGTGGCTCGACTCCGGTGGCGTGGGCGATCACCCGCAGCAGCGACCCGTTGCCGGGCTGGATGCCATGCGGGCCGGGCAGCGTGCTGTCGGCATTCGTCCCGACGAACAAGGCTCCCGCGTGCACGGCGAGGCCGCCCTCGGCCAGGGCGGAGTAGTCAATGCCGGGCGCGTAACCCTGGACGACGGCCTGGGGCCGCTCCAGGGCACTGGTGACCGGGCGCAGGCCACGCTCGCGGACGGCCATCCGCAGCGCCATGCTGCCCAGGACAAGGACGCTGGCGCCCGGCGGCAGCCTCTCCGCCAGCAGCCGCGCCGCGGCCTGCGGGGATGTGACGACGTCGGCCGCCTCGGCCGGCACGTCCATGGACCGCAGCAGGTCGGCGACCGCCCCTGGGGTCCGGGAGGCGTTGTTGGTGACATACGCCAGGCGCATGCCCGCGTCCTTGGCCCGCTTGAGCGCTGGCGGGGCACTGGGGATGGCCTTGGAGCCCAGGTAGACCACGCCATCAAGGTCGAGCAGCGCGACGTCGTAGCTCTCGTGCAGCGCCTGAGTGCCCACAGTTCCCTTTCTGTCTTTTCTGCCTTGCGCGCGGCGCCAGGGTCCTTCCCCGGCTCGGGGCCGCGCACGGCAGGCCCGGAAGGCCCGGCCAGGTCAGCTCTCGGCCGCGCGCCTTCGGGCCTCCAGGGTAGCCCGGACCTGCCGCAGCGCCTCCGTGTAGTGCTTGAGCGGGCGCATCGCCGCGGCGAGGGCGAGGTACTCCGCCGCCTCGGCGTGCTGGCCGACGCGGCTCAGCGAAAGGCCCAGGCCGAAGTAGGCGTAGTCCTCGGCCGGGCTGGCCTCGACGATGGCCCGGAAGTTGCCGGCCGCCTCGGCGTATTGTCCGGTGTCGAACTGCGCGCGGGCGAGGGCCTCCCGTATGCTGCGGGCCTCGGGAACCGCGAGGGCGGCGCGCTGCAGGATCTGCGCCGCGGCCGCCGGGCTGCCCTTATCCAGCAGCTCAAGGCCCCGGGTGTACCAGGCGTGCACGTCGTAGAGATCATCGCCCGCGCCGCTGTCACCCTCGCCCGCATACGGGGGTGCTTCCCGCCCCTCCGGTTGGTTCTGCGAGGAACGGGAATCCCAGCTTTCGCTTGGCGCTTCTGACATGTGTGCAGACCCTTCCGTCCGGCCGGGACCCCGGTCTTGTCGTGGCACCGTTTCGCGGTGTCCGCTATAACCCTCACCGGGCGAGCGGCATCGCTAACGTCACATCTCCACCGTACGACGTGATTGGTGCCACGACCCTGGACGAACTACTCCAGGCGGACCCGTACAACGTTGTCCGGCTGATCCTCCCGAGGTCGGCCCCGCATGACACTGGCCGGGGGGATGTGGAGCCGAACCAGGAAGCGGCGCAGCGGCTGCGCTCCTGGCTAGAGGCGAGCATCCTGGCGGCCGACCCTGAGCCGTCGCTCTACGTCTACGAGCAGAGCTCAGCTGAGGGCACCGAGCCCGGCTGGCAGCAGCGCGGGCTGATTGCCCTGGTGAAGGTCGGCGCGCCCGAGGCCACGGGGATCGTGCCGCACGAGGACGTGATGCCCGGGCCGGTGCGGGACCGGCGGGACCTGATGGCGGCGACGCGAGCCAACCTGGAGCCGATCTTCCTGGTGTACCAGGGCGGCGCCAGCTCAGCCCGCGCCGCCGGGCTCCCTGGTGCCGCAGTGGCGGCCAGGCCAGGCACAGGATCGGTCGCGACCGCGCTCACGGAAGAGGTGGCGGCGCGGCGCTCGCCCCTGGTCACCGCGGTCACGCCGGACGGGATCCGGCACCGGCTCTGGCGCCTTGCCGACCCGGGTGAGCACGCGGCCGTCGCGGCCGACCTGGCAACGCGCAGCGCGCTGATCGCCGACGGCCATCACAGGTACGCCGCCTACCGGGAACTTCAGGCGATGATGCCGGGGGGCGGCCCGTGGGACTACGGGCTGGCGTTCCTCGTCGATGCCGACGCCTACCCGCCCCGGCTTGGCGCGATCCACCGGGTCATCCCCGACCTGCCCGCGCAGCTCGCGGCCCGGCTGGCGGCGAAGGCCTCGTTCACGGTCAGGCGGATTGAGGCCAGCGACCTGGATCAGGCGCTTGACTGCCTCGCGCTGGCCGGGAGCGACGGTGCCGCGTTCCTGCTGGCCGGGCCGCCCGCCGCCGCCGGGCGGCAGGATGGCGAGGGGACCACCCCGTGGTACTGGCTGCTGACCGATCCTGACCCGGCGGTCGTGGACGCGGCGATGCCCGCGGGCGCGTCGCCGGCCTGGCGACGGCTTGACGCCGCCATCCTCCAGCAAGTGCTGCTGGGCCACGGCTGGGGCATCGAGGACAGTGAGCGCAGCGTCCTGGTATTCCATGACGCCCGGGAGGCCGTCACAGCCGCCGTCGCGGCGAAGGGGGTCGCTGTGGTGATGGGGGCCGTCCCGTTCGGCATCGTCAGGGATATCGCCCTGCTTGGAGAGCGAGTCCCGCGCAAGTCCACGTCGTTCGGGCCGAAGCCGCGCAGCGGACTGGTGCTGCGCGGCTTCGACGCCTAATCGTCGCCGGGCGTCGGGGGCGTGGCCAGCGCCGCCTCGATCGAGTCATGGATGGCGAAGACGTTGCTCAGTCCCGTGATCTTGAAGATCCTCAGGATGCGACCTTGCGTGCACACGATGTCAATATTTCCGTCGTGCGCGCGAACGCGCTTGAGACCGCCGACGAGCACACCGAGCCCTGTCGAGTCCAGGAACTCGACCCCCTCCATGTCGATGACCAGCTGGTAGCTGCCCGCGTCGACGAGGCTCAGCAGGGTCTCCCTGAGCTTCGGCGCGGTGTAGACATCGATCTCGCCGCTCACCTCGACGACCGTGCGGCCCTCGCCGACCGGATGGTCTTTGAGCGTGAGGTCCATGGGCACTCCCCTCTTTCCTCTCCTGTCTGGGACAATAGCCGGGTGCGTGATGACACCGCTACGAGGGCTGAAAATCTTTCGCCGATAGTGACCGACCTGGGCAACGACGTCTTCCAGATCGACACCCGGATGGCCGGATATGAGGGGATCACCGCCGGATACCTCATTCGAGGCAGCCGGCCGTGCCTAGTGGAGACCGGGACCGCGCCGTCCGCGCCGATCGTCCGGGACGCGCTGGCGTCGCTCGGCGTGGGCCCGGCCGATCTCGCGTCCGTAGTGGTTACCCACATTCACCTCGACCATGCCGGCGGGGCCGGGGACGTCGCGGCGATGTACCCCGCCAGCGAGATAGTCGTGCATACCCGTGGGGCGCGCCACCTAGCTGACCCTTCGCGCCTGATGGCGAGTGCACGGATGGTGTACGGAGACGCGCTGGACCGGCTGTTCGGGACGCTGGCGCCGGTGCCCGCCGACCGCATCCGGGCGGTGGACGACACCGGCTCCGTCGACCTCGGCGACGGTCGCCGGCTCTCCAGCTACTACTCCCCCGGGCACGCCAAGCACCACGTCGGGCTGCTGGATTCCGCCAGCGGTGACCTGTACGTGGGGGACGCGGCCGGGGTGTACATCCCGGATACCGGCGACCTGCGCCCGGCGACGCCGCCGCCGGACTTCGACCTTGCCGTTGCGCTGGCCTCGCTGCGATTGTTCGCGTCGCTTGACCCATCGCGGCTGCTGTTCAGCCACTACGGCCCGGCCGGCGACGTGCCCGCGATCCTCGAGCGGTCCGCGGAGGAACTGTCGGTCTGGGTGTCGCAGACCCGTGCGGCCCGGACAGCCGGCCTCGACCTCGATCACGCGGTGGAGATGGTGCGCTCCCAGACGCTGTCCCGCTACGCTTCCCTGCAGCCCGAGGCTGATCCCGCTGTAGCGGCTAAGTTCGAGCGGATCAGCGGTGCCGCCTCGAACGTGGCCGGCATCTGGCACTGGCTGGACAAGACCGAGCCGCCCGCGGGCGGCTGAGCCCGGGCTGGCTGAGCCCGGGCTGGCTGAGCCGCAGCGTGGCCTAGTTGCCGGGCGCGGACTCGCTGCCGGGCTTGCTCGCGTCCGGTGCCTCGTCCACTAGATCGTCCTCGGCGTCCTCTTCCTCGTCCTCGAGGTCTTCGCCCTCGGCGTCCTCGTCCTCGAGGTCTTCGCCCTCGTCCTTTAGGTCTTCGTCTTCGTCGAGGTCGTCTTCTGAGTCGAGAGCGTCGTCATCAAGGTCGGCGTCCTCGATGTCCTCATCATCGAGGTCATCTTCTGAATCGAGGTCCTCGTCTTCCTCAGCCTCGTCGTCGAGGTCCTCGCCCTCAGCCTCGTCGTCGAGGTCACCGTCGAAGTCCTCGTCCTCGTCCTCGTCGTCCTCATCGACCTCATCGACCTCGTCGACCTCGTCCTCGTCGAAGTCGTCGTCGTCTTCAAGGTCATCCACGGTCACGGCTACGCCGTCCACCTCGTCCAGGCGGTCAACGGCGTCGGTCTCGCCATCGGGGTCGAACTCGATGGCCTTGCCGAAGGCCTGACGGGCCTCGTCCTTGCGGCCGGCCGCAAGCAGCGCCTCGCCATAGGCGTAGAACAGCCGGGCGGAGAACGGGTGCCTGCGGCCGTCGCGAAGCTCCGCGACCTGGAGCACCAGGACGGCGGCGTCACCGAGGCCTTGGTCACGGCGGATTCCCGACTCGACAATCCGCAGCTCGATCTGGGCCTCACGCGGCAACCGCCGGGCCTCGGGGCTGTGGACGACCTCCAGGGCCCGGTCGAGCCGGCCGAGCGCGCGCTCGGAGTCGGCCATCACCGCGAGGTAGTCACTGCGGCCAGTCATCCGGCGAGCTGCCCGCAGTTCCGCCAGGGCCTCGGCCCACCGCTCGGTGCGGTAAGCCGCGATACCGACGACCTCACGCACGACGCCAATGCGGCTGGCCAGGTGGCGTGCCGCCTGAGCATACTCGTAGGCCTTCTCTGGCTCGCTGGCTAGCTCGGCCGCGACCAGGTAGCGTCCGACTGTTGTAGCCAGGTCAAGGGGCAGCCCGGCCAGCTCGGAGCGCGCCTCGCGAGACAACTGCTCCTCCCTGACGTTGTCAGGTAGCCGCGGCAGCCCACCCGACCTGGACGCGGGCCGACTGTCATCATCAGAGTGGCGCGGCCGGTCGAAGTGCTCCCTGTCGCCATCGCCGAAGCGAGCGGGCCGACGCTCGAAGCGGTCACCACGCTCGAAGCGGCCTCCGGATGGACGGCCGTCACCGCCAGGACGGTAGGGTCGGTCAGTCCGTCCGCCACCGCCGCCTGGTCGCGAGGTGAACGGCCTGCCACCAGGCGAGCGATCGCCAAATGGCCTGTCGCCGCGAGAACCACGGTAGCCACCGGACTGGCTGCCGCCTTCACCAGAACGGTCCCGGCCTCCGCCGAATCGCGACGATCCGCCAGGACGGGAATACCCGCCTTCACGTCGGTTAGGCCCATCCGACCGGAACGGGCGCTCGCCCCGGTCCCGGCCGAAGCCACCGCTGTCCCGGCCGGGCCGGTCATTGCGGTCGCCATCCCGGTAGGGCCGACGCTCACCGCCGCCACGCTCGCCGTCACGGTAGGAGCCGCGCTCACCGCCGCTGCGCTCCCCATCACGGTAGGAGCCGCGCTCACCGCCGCTGCGCTCCCCATCACGATACGGCCGACGCTCACCGCCGCCACGCCCGCCGTCACGGTAGGAGCCGCGCTCACCGCCGCCACGCCCGCCGTCACGGTAGGAGCCGCGCTCACCGCCGTCACGCCCGCCGTCACGGTAGGAGCCGCGCTCACCGCCGCCACGCTCGCCGTCACGGAAGGGCCGACGCTCACCAGCGTCGCGGTCGCCGTACTGCCGGTCGCCGTAGCGCCGCTCGCCGTACCGGCTGTCGCCGTGCTGCCGGTCCTCACGCTGCCGGTCACCGTACTGGCCCCGCGCGGGGCGGTCGCCTTGCGCACCACGGGAATCGCCGCGGAACCCGGACGAGCGGTCCCGTTCCCCGCCGCCGTACGAACCGCCGGACCGGGAGTCACGGCCCGGTCCCCCACCGGGGCGCCGAGCCGGGCCGCGCGAGCCGCCGAAGTCGCGGTCACCACGGTCCTCGCGTGGCGCCCAGCCACGTGACCCCTCGCGACGGGGACCACGGTCGCCACCGTATCGGTCGGCGCTGTATCGGTCGGCGCTGTATCGGTCGGCGCTGCCTCGGTCGGCTCCGTAGCCCTCGGCACGCGGCCGGTCGGAGCCGGAGGAGTCCCGGCCGTACCGGTCGGCGCGGTCGCGTCCATCACCGAAGCGGCTAGAGCCACTGGCACCACGACTACCGCCAGGGCGGAACCCGGAACGGCCGGGGGCGCCATCACGATCGCCGCGGCCGGTCGACCTGGAGCCACCGTAACCCCGGCTGTCGCCGCCCGCGGACCCCCGGTCGTAACCACCCCTGCCGCTGGCGCCGCCACCGGAACGGCTGGCGCCGCCACGGCTGTAGCCGCCCGAGTTGCCGCCAGAGCGATTGCCGCCGACGCGGCCGCCACCGCCGGATCGTGTTCCGCCGGGGCGCGAGCCGCGCCCGTAACTGCCGTCGCCACCGCGCGACGAGCCGCTTCCATCGGCCATTGTGGACGACCTCCTTGGCCGACGCACTCCGGCCGGCGCATCTATGAAACCTTCAGACACTCAGTAATCTTCCAGGGGCGACGATCCCCCGTACGCTCCGGGATAGCCAAAGGCCGCTCAACCCGTGTGTTCCGGGGAGCGGCCCTTGGCGTGGTATGTCCGGCGGTGTCCTACTCTCCCGCAGGGCCTCCCCTGCAGTACCATCGGCGCTGAAAGGCTTAACTTCCGGGTTCGGGATGGGACCGGGTGTTTCCCTTTCGCTATGGCCGCCGAAACGCTATG
>Ga0335075_10015492_pt1 | contig 11425 bp, 13 predicted proteins | sample Lox_Sample_24_FD_206723 | JGI IMG/M metagenome (GOLD analysis project Ga0335075, IMG submission 206723) | Soil microbial communities from Loxahatchee National Wildlife Refuge, Florida, United States - Lox_Sample_2.4 | ecosystem: Environmental > Terrestrial > Soil > Wetlands | place: USA...
GCACCCAGGCGGGTGCTGCCGTTGATTGTTGCCCAAGCCGATAGGCTCGGCGGCGGTGAGGCGAGCGTGAGGACGATGTCCGAGGGCTTCAGTCCGGCCAGCGCGAACGATTGCGCCTCATGGTCGATCTGTCGCTCAAGGTCTGCCGCCGAGTATGGGATCTGCTTTGCTCTCCCAGAGGTACCGGAAGTCTGGAAGTAACAGCGAGGACACTCCCCGAACTCGGTGATGCTCTCTTGCACTGGGTGCGAGCTGGTGTAACGGGAGAGCATGTCTGAAGTGAGGAGTGCCGCGTCCTCGAACCTCTCGAGCCGTCCGTAGAGAGCATGCTCGTAGGGAAACGCGATTAGTCCTCGGATAGCGCTCTCAAGCGTTGAGCCCATTGCACGATCTTCCTCAGATCGCCGAGCGATGTCTAGTTCTTGCCCCTCGACCCTTCGCGGCACTAGGGTCCTCCGGTGCAGGTGTGAAGCTTTCATGGACATTTCTTGTTGAGAAGGGAAGCGCGAGGTGGCAAGAGGCGTTGAAGTTTTGCTTTTCCCTGGTCAGGGCGGTCAGCACGCCGAGATGCGGGATCGCGTGCAGAGATGGCGTCCCGATCTACTTGAGCGGGCGCAAGAACTGATCGGCTGCGACCCGTTTATGAGACTAGATGACGGCACCCACTATGTTCATCCAGCCGTTTTTTGTGCTAGCCTCGCGGGTCTCACGGGCCTGGTCGAGACTGGGGTGACCCCTGATGTCGTTGCCGCGGCTGGGCACTCGCTCGGGGAGTTGGCGGCGCTTGCAGCTGCGGGCGTGATGTCCGAGGAGGACGCGCTTCATGCAGTGCTCTTGCGTGGGCGCCTCACCCACGCGCTGGCGCAGCGGGAGCCCCTGGGTGGGATGATGGCAATCATGGGCGCCGCGCTCGCCGAGCTGGCGCCGGCGGTAGAGGCGTACGGACTGAGCGTGGCAGGCGACAATTCGCCACGCCAGGTTGTGGTTGCTGGGCCAGTGTCAGCGCTTGAGTTGTTCTCGTGCTCGGCGGTGGCGCAGCGTCTCGAGTGCCGTAGGCTGAACGTCGAGGGTGCCTTTCATTCGCCGGCGATGGCTGAGGCGGTGCCCGAGTACCGCGCAGCACTAGAGGCCATCACGATGCGACCGCCACATTGGCTTGTGGTTTCGTCGGTGACAGGGTCTGAGCTAGCGCTGCCAGAGATACCGCACAGGCTCGCTGAAGGTCTGACAGAGCCGGTGCGGTGGCGCGCTGTGTTGGCGACTCTCTACGATCGCGGTCTGCGCTCATTTGTCGAGGTTGGGCCTGGGAGCGCCCTCACGGGGTTGGCTCGTCGCACCCTGTCCCAGGTGCGTGCTCGTTCGGTGGATGCGCTTGAGCTGAGGACAAATCGCAGCAAGGCGGGCACGAAGGTCGAGAGCGCACATGTCTGATACGAGACCCGACGGCTGTGCGTTGGTGACAGGCGGATCGCGAGGAATCGGCGCCGCCGTGGCACTAGCACTCGCAGAGGATGGCTGGCCCGTCGCAGTGAACTGCCGTGTTGACCGTGAGGGCGCTGAGGGCATCGTCGCCAAGATCGAAGCTGGAGGTGGAGCTGCGATGGTCGCCGTCGCCGACGTCGTGGACGCGCAGGCGGTTGAGCAGATGTTCGATGACGTCGAACGGTGGAGGGGCCCGGTGCTGGTGGTGGTGAACAATGCTGGCGTTCGGGCTGACGCGATCGTGCCGGAGATCGCCGATGCGGCTTGGAGTTCGGTGATCGACACGAACCTGCTCGGGCCATTTCGCATTACGCGGCGGGCAGTAATGCCGATGGTAAGGGCGAGATTCGGCCGTATCATCAACATCGCCTCGGTCGTCGGCGAGCGAGCCAACGCTGGCCAGGCGAACTACGCAGCGTCCAAGGCCGGTTTGATGGCGCTGTCGCGGACAACAGCCGTCGAGGTCGCCCGCCGTGGGGTGACGGTCAACGCAGTGGCGCCCGGTTACGTGCAGACCGAGCTGACAAGCGACGTCGATCCAACGATGTCACGTGCCATCCCCGCACGTCGACCGGGAACTCCACATGAGATCGCGGCGTGCGTCCGTTTCCTGGCCTCATCCGAAGCGAGCTATATCACCGGCACAACCCTGGTGGTCGACGGTGGACTCACCGCCTGATTACCGCCATCCTCGAGGAGAAAACGCAATGACTCAAACCCAACAGACGCAGGAGAAACTCGAGCGACTGGTCTTCGACACGCTTGAGTCGTTTGGCGCGGAGCCGGCGGAGATATCGCGCGAGGCTGGCTTGAAGGAGCTCGACATCGACTCGCTGGACATGGTCGAACTGGGTCAGATCATCGAGGAGGAGTACGGCGTGCGACTGACAGGCGCTGATTTCAAGGAGACGCGCACTGTCGGCGACGCGATCGATGTTATAGCCGCCCGGGTTCTATGACCGAGCAGGCGGTCATAACCGGATTCGGCGCGGTGACGCCGCTTGGCGTCGGCGCGCAGACGCTTTTCGACCGCTGGGCGCAGGGTGAGGCTGCGATCGAGGGCGGGGAGGGCATGTGCAATGACTTCGAGCCCTCAGAGCACCTCAGCCGCAAGGAAATCCGCCGCGCTGATCGCTTCGCACAGCTTGCTCTGGCGGCCTCCGAGGAGGCGGTACGACAAGCTGGTTGGGCCGAGAGCTTGCCCTACCACGCGGAGCGCATCGGCTGCGTGATCGGTACCGGCGCGGGAGGACTGCAGAGCTTCGAGTCCGAGCTGGACGTGCTCCGTGACCGTGGCTATCACGCCGTTTCCCCACTCTCGATACCGCGCATCATGCCGAACGCAGCCGCGGCGGTCGTCGCGATGCGCTACGGACTGAAGGGTGAGTGCTACGGCATCACGTCTGCCTGTGCATCCGGTACACAGGCGATCGGCGCGGGGATGAGGCTGCTGCGGCTCGGCGTCGTCGACGCGGTCGTCGTCGGCGGCGCGGAGGGTCGTCACACGGTGTTCTCGCGCGCGGCCTTCAAGCTGATGGGCGCGACCTCGCAGTCGGGTTGTGCGCGCCCATTCGATCGCCGCCGCGACGGCTACGTTCCGGGCGAGGGCGCCGGTGTGCTAGTGCTGGAGAGGCGATCCTCGGCGGAGGCACGTGGCGCTGAGGTGCTTGGCGAGGTCGTCGGTTACGGCGCCTGCTCGGATGCCTACCATCTGACCTCGCCTGAGCCCGGTGGGCGCGGCGCGACGCAGGCGATCCGCAGTGCCCTTCAGGACGCGAACGTCGGTGGAGAGGACATCGCCTATGTGAACGCCCACGGAACGGGCACCCCGCTCAACGACCGCACCGAGACGATCGCGCTCAAGGCGGCACTCGGACCCGCGTCGATGGAGGTTCCAGTGTCTTCGATCAAGAGCGCGATTGGACACCTGCAGGGCGCCGCAGGCGCGGTCGAGGCGATTGCCACACTGATTGCGTTGCGCTCGGGGATTGCCCCCCCGACGCTTGGCCTGGAGGAGCCCGACGAGGGCCTCGACCTCAATTACGTGCCGCTCGTACAGCAAGCCCTGCTCGAGCCGACCGCCGGCACCCGGATCGGAGTGAGCAACTCCTTCGGCTTCGGCGGCCACAACGCCGTGGTGGTGATGAAGGCCCCGTGAGCACTATCTTCACAAGCCCCTACGAGACGCTGTCTTTGGGCGAGGAGTTCGTCTCGCCCGAGCGCGTTGTAACCGAGGCCGACGTTATCGCCTTCGCGGAGCTGACGGGAGACCACCACCCTCAGCACGTCGACGCACGCTGGGCCGAGTCAAGCATCTTCGGCGAGCGGATCGCACACGGGCTGCTCGTGCTCTCGCTTGCGATGGGGCTTGCCCCAATTGACCCGGAGAACGTCCTCGCGCTCCGCAGGCTCCGCGACGTCGTCTTCAAGCGGCCTGCAGCGTTTGGCGACGTCATGCGTGCGCGCCTGGTCGTGCGTGACCTCACTCGACTCTCGCCGGACCGGGGGCTTGTGGCCTTGCGGCTCGTCGTTACGGTCAACGGCAGCACTGCTATCGCAGCTGTCCTGGACGTTCTTTGGCGCTGCGCGGCGGCTGACTTGCCTCATTCGTGGTCGACACTGGAGGACCAGGAAGCCGAGGGAGCCATGCCGGAGATCCAGGAATGAGTCCCCTCGAGGGACGGAAGATTATCGTGACGGGCGTCCTCACTCGCGCCTCGATCGCGTTCGCAGTAGCCAGGGTGGCCCAACTCCAGGGAGCCGAGGTGGTGCTCACAAGTTTCGGCCGCGCACGGAGGATGACTGAGCGCGCCGCCCGCGGGCTCGAGGGCGCGCCGCCGATCCTCGAGCTGGATGTGAACAGCGATACCGATCTAGCGGCGCTGGCGCCGACGCTGAGCGAACGATGGGATCATGTCGACGGTGTCCTGCACGCGATCGCGAACGCGCCGCAGGACGCTTTGGGAGGCAACTTCCTGCATACACCACGAGCGAGCGCGGAGTCGGCGTTCGCCACGAGCGCCTACTCGCTGAAGGCGCTGGCAGTTGCATTGCTACCGCTGCTACGTGAAGCGCCGTACGGAGCCGCGATCGTGGGGCTCGACTTCGATGCCTCAGTCGCCTGGCCAGTCTACGACTGGATGGGGGTCGCGAAGGCAGCGCTCGAGAGCGTCAGCAGGTATCTCGCTCGCGACCTTGGGCGTTATCACATCCGCACGAACCTCGTCTCGGCTGGCCCCATCGACACCCCGGCAGCCAGCGCCTTCGATCATTTCCCTACGCTCGGCCGCGCTTGGCACGAACGCGCGCCGCTGGGCTGGGACATGCAGGACGTTGACGCGATCGCCGAGGCCGTTTGCTTCCTGCTCTCCAATCAAGCGCGGGGGATCACCGGCGAGATCGTCCACGTCGACGGTGGGTTTCACGCCGTTGGCCCGAGCAGCGAGGAGATGACGCGCTCGCTCGCCCAGGCGGACGAGCGGCCCGCGGCGGGGATCACCGTGTGATGCGAGACTCGTCTACTCCGAGGATTGTGCTCACTGGCGCTGCCGGGGTGTTGGGGTCGGCATTGCTGCGCGAGGTTCCCGGCGAGAGCGTTATCTGCCTGACCCATCGCACGGCCCTCGGCCCAACGCAGGCGAGGCAGATACCCTGCGACCTCTCGCGGCGGCGGCTCGGCCTGTCCGAGGCAACCTTCCAGGAGGTTGCGGGCTGGGCGGACTGCATCGTCCACTGCGCCGCGATAACCGACTACGCGGCGGGAGGGGAGACGATCAGGGCGATCAACGTCGAGGGGACCAACCGGATCCTCGACCTCGCGAGCTCGGCCAGCGCCACCCTCTACCACGTGAGCACGGTGCTCGTCGGGGTCGACGAGGGGAGGCGGGGAGTGGGCACGGTACTGCAGACGGGGCGGAGCTCGATGAGTGTCATGGCCTATGAGCACTCAAAGGCCACCAGCGACGAGATCGTCAAGGGGAGCGGGTTGCCAGCCTCGATCGTCAGGCCGTCGTTGATCCTGGGTGACTCTGACACCGGCCAGATCGCGCGGTTCCAGGGGTTCCACGCGATGGCGAGGTTCTTCTTCGACGAGTCGATCCCGATCCTGCCACTGCCTGCGGAGGCGCTCGTGGACCTCCTGCCAGTCGACGTGATGGCGCAAGCGCTGAGTGCGGTGGTCCGTGCGGGCGAGCTCCCAGCCGAGTGCTGGCTGTCGGCCGGGGAGCGTGCCCTGCGAGTCGAACAGGTCGTGCGCACGATCACTGACTACGCGATCGAGAGCGGCCGAGAGGTCGCAATGCCGCGGCTCGTCGCCCCCGACATCATCGACCGCCTGATCCGGCCGGTCTTCCTGCAGGAGTTCCCCAAGCGCACCCAGCGTCGCTTTGAGTACATGATCGACGTGGTAGCGCCGCTGGTCAGCAACCTGCGCTTCCCGAGCTCAATGCCTGACATTGCCGCACGTCATGGTGTGAGATGGAACGAGATCGATCTGTGCGAGTGCGTGCGGAGGTCGATCGCCTACTGGGATCGCCAGCGCACGGCAGGCGAACGAGGCGGGGCACGTGTCAGCGCAGCAGGATGACGCCGAGCGCACCGCGGATCTGTTCCGCCGGCACGTGAACAGAACGTGGGCGGTGATGATGGGAGGGCGCTCCGAGCACAGCGCGAGCGGGAGCTACGTATACAGCAACCAGGGTGAGCGATATCTCGACTGCGGCGGCCACGGCGTGCTGCTGCTAGGCCACAGCCACCCGGCCGTCGTGAGCGCAGTGATTGAACAAATCGGCAAGCAGGCGCTGCCGAGTAGGTTTCTGCTGAGCCCCATCGTTGCCGAGGCGGCGGCACGCCTGATCGAGGTAGCGCCGCCAGGGCTGGAGTATGTCTTCTTCGGGACTTCTGGTTCCGATGCGGTCGAGATTGCGATCAAGCTCGCGCGCCTGAGTGGCCGCAGCCGCGTGATTGCGATGCGGGATGGCTTCCACGGCAAGACGATGGGAGCCCTAAGCGTGACCGGCAGGAACCAGTTCCGCCAGCCCTTCGCTCCGCTGCTGCCGCAGATCGAGCACGTGCCCTTCGGCGACCTCCTAGAGCTGCGGCGCGCGCTTGTCGCCGCGCGCGGCCAAGCGTGCGTGTTCGTAGAGCCGATCCAGGCCGAGGCAGGGGTGATCCTACCCCCGCCAGGGTACCTCGCCAGCGTGGCGGAAGCCTGTCGCGAGCATGACGCGCTACTCGTGCTGGACGAGATCCAGACCGGGCTCGGCCGCACAGGGAGCTGGTGGGCAGCACAGGGCGAGTCGGTGGTACCGGACATCCTGCTCGCGGGGAAGATCCTCAGCGGCGGCGTTGTCCCGGTAAGCGCTGTGCTCGCCACGACGGCGGTCTTCGAGCCGATCAACCACGATCCGATCCTCCACAGCGCGACCTTTGCGAACTCGCCGGTTGCCGCGGCAGCAGCAAAGGCGACGATTGACGTGATCGAGCAAGACGGCCTGGTGGATCGGTCGCGCGCGCTTGGTGAGCGCCTGCTAGACATCGTGACGAAGACGCTTCAGACGGAGTGCCCCGGCCTCGTGCGTGCGGTGCGCGGCTCGGGACTCCTGATCGGCATTGAGTTCGTCGCGGAGGCCAGCGTTGGCGAGTTTGTCTTCGAGATGTTCCGCCAGAGCGTGATCTGCAACTTCTCGCTGAATGCCCATTCCGTCGTGCGACTGACACCGTCGGCCTATCTCTCTGAAGACGACGTGACCTGGCTCACGGAGGCGCTGAGTCACAGCGCTGTCGCTGTCGCGGAGCGAACGACGATGAACCTCCAGGAGGTAACGCTGTGAAGACGATTAAGCTCGAGGTGCAGTGCCTGCGGGTGGATGCTAACGAGTTGTACCGCGCTCTTGCCGACTACGACCGCTACCCGGAGCTGGTCGAGATCGTCCGCAGGGTCGAGGTGGCGTCGACCGGACCGGGCTGCGGGACGTCGCGCTGGGAGGTCGCCTTCCAGACCGGGGTGCTCAGGTGGTCGGAGTTCGACGAGTTCGATGTCGACGCGCGCACGATCCGGTTCGAGGCCAACGGCGGCGACCCTGAGCACTACTCGGGGCTGTGGCGCGTGCGCGAGACCGCGGAGGGCAGCGTCGTCTCCTTCTCGGCCGAGTTTGACCTCGGGATGCCTACCTTTAGTGCCGTCATCGAGCCCGTCGCTGAGCGGACGCTGCGGGAGAACGTTCTGGCTATTGTGCGCGGCATCGCGCGCTCTCACCTCGATTCGAATAGGGATGCCTGAAATGGCTTCACAGAGCGAAGTCGCGACGACCCACCATCTCGACCGCCTTTCGGGTGCGGATGCCTACTATCTCGTGCACGAGTCGCCGATGGAGAACTTCTACGGCGGACCGGGATTCGTATTCCTGTTTGCCGGCGAGTGCCCGACATTTGAGGACTTCGTGGCGCACGTCGGTATGCGCGTCCCGGCGCTGCCGCGCCTGCGCCAGAAGGTGCTTGAGGTGCCCTTTGGACTTGCCCGGCCAGTCTGGTGCGACGACCCCGACTTCCGCCTGGACTACCACGTCTCCTACGCTCCGCTGCCGCCGCCAGGCACCGAGGACGGGCTGCAACGGCTCGTGAGCCACCTCTTCTCCGAGCAGCTCGACCGCAACAAGCCGCTATGGCGGATGTGGCTAGTCCCGGACATCGGGGAGGGTCGATTTGCAGTGATTTTCAAGACGCATCACTCCGTCGGCGATGGCGTGTCCTTCGGGCGCTACTTCACTGAGGTGATCCTCGACGGTGGCGGCGTGCCCTTCGCCGGTGGGGGAGGTTTCGATCACTTCCCCCAGCCGGCACCCGCGCCCGCGAGACTTCTGCTGCGTTCACTCGCCGACGGGTTGGGCTTCTTCGCGGCGGCGTTCAGACGGCTGGCTCTCGTGCCACGGCAGCCGCGCTCGGCCGCGGAGAGTCTAGCCTCGGGCGCACTCGCCGTCTTCGAGGCGTTGCGTAATATGGCTGGCCTCGCACCAGTCGTCGCGGGCCTCAATCCGAGTCTCAGCGCGCACCGCGAGATCACCTGGTCGAGGGTCGAGCTGGAGCGGATCATGCGCGTGCGCGCGGCGCTCGGAGGGACGGCGAACGACGTTCTGCTTGCCATTGTGGCGGGCGCGATGCGCGGGTGGTTCCTCTCGCATGGCCTCGATCCGACCAATCAGGAGCTCAAGCTGGGGATCGCGGTGAGCACGCGGCCGGACGACGATCCGCTCGCCGAACTCGGAAACAAGATGTCTGGCTACCGGGCTTCGCTTCCGCTCGGGATCGCCGACCCGGAGACTCGCTACCGGGAGATCTGTGACCGCATGGCCGCGCTGAAGATTTCCAGGCAGGTCCAGGGCGCAGTCTCAATCCAACATCTTGACGAGATGGTCCCGTATCGATTGCTGAGATCATGGACCTCGTTCCACGGCTCGCCCCGTCTGTTCAACCTGATAGCTTCCAACATCCGCGGCCCGACAAGACCCCTGCAGCTGTTGGGCCAACCGCTTACGGACATCCTCCCAATCAATCTGCTCGTACCAAACCAAGCAATAATCATCACGCTGATGAGCTTCAACGGCACGGCCGACATTACGCTGGTGGGTGATCATCGAGCCATACAGGACATAGGAATGTTGCGCGACATGCTCGTGAGCGAGCTGCGGGAGCTCGAGCGAGTGGCCGAGCAGCAGGGCGGTGTGGTGGCGCCGGCATGACTGCCGGTGGGGGGGCCGGAGAGCCGCTGATCGAGATCAAGGGCCTCCGCAAGAGCTATGGCTCAGTTATCGCGGTCGACGGGCTCAATCTCAGTGTCGTAGAAGGCGAAGTCTTCGGCCTGCTCGGGCCTAATGGTGCCGGGAAGACGACGACGTTCGAGATCCTGGAGGGCTCCCGAAAACGTGATGCTGGCAGCGTTCACGTGCTCGGGATCGATCCTGAGCAGGCCAAGGCTGGCTGGCGTGCACAGATTGGGGTTGTCTTTCAGACCTGTGGGCTACAGCCGCGGCTCACGGTCGAGGAGCTCCTAGCACTATACGGTGGCTTCTACCCAAACCCGCGATCGACCGAGGAAACGATCGCACTGACTGGTCTGGATGACATCCGTCGTCGGCGAGCGCAGCGGCTGTCAGGGGGCCAGCTGCGACGTCTTGATGTCGCTCTTGCCCTCATAGGCAACCCTCGGCTCCTCTTTCTCGATGAGCCCACCACAGGCTTCGACCCGTCTGCCCGACGCTCCGCGTGGGAGATGATTCGGGGCCTGAGCGCGACGGGCACAACAATTGTCCTGAGCACGCACTACATGGAGGAGGCCCAGGCACTTTGCGATCGCGTTGGCATCCTCTCTGGTGGGCGGTTGTTGGCTGAGGGACGGCCCGAGGAGCTTGTGACCGGGGACGGCGTGCTGACAGAAGTACGCTTTATGTTGGTCGACGGGCAACCCGAACTAGCGAGCCTGCCCGACCCCGGCGCAGACACATGGCAGTTGCTGCCAGGAGGTGCGCGTACCCACACGCAGAACCCGCTGCCGCTCGTCGCTGCCCTACATGAGTGGGCGCTTTCTACCGCTGTCGAGGTGCGCCTGCTAGAGGTCGCTCCACCGAGCCTGGAGGAAACCTACCTCAGCCTAACCGGAGAGGGATCTGATGCCAAATAGAGGACTTCATCAACTCCGGTATGAGTTGGTGTCGTTTGTGCGAGATCCGGCAGCCATTTTCTTCACCGTCGCGCTGCCCGTCGTGATGTTCTTCTTTCTCGTAACGATAATCGGCCCCGCGACGGTTGATCTGCGAAATGGCATCTCGGCTGCCACGTATTATCTACCGTTCGTACTTACTCTCGGTGTAGTGGCCGCGACATTCTTCAACACCGCCGTGCAGGTCACAACACTGCGCGAGCTAGGTGTTCTTAAGCGCTTGCGTAGTACTCCTGCGAGCCCACAGGGCATGGTGCTCGCCTGGTTTGGCACCTCGCTTATCACATCCTTGTTGATTGTCGTGGCGCTTTTGCTGCTTGCGCGCCTCGCTTACGGTATAAGCATCGGAGCGGGGAAGCTGCCACTAGTCTTTCTTGCCTTGGTTCTCGCAAGCGCGTCTTTCACGGCCTTGGGCTTCGCGATCACGCGCTTGATCCCGAGTGAGGCCGCCGCGCTACCGCTCACAAACGCCGTAGTCCTGCCACTTTATTTGTGCTCAGGGCTACTGATTCCAACCGAAGAAGCGCCAGCCTGGGTCCAAGGAATCGGTGAAGTCTTTCCTATACGTAATCTTGCGGAGATTCTACTGGGAACGATCGCTTCACATAAGGGTGGCAGTGCGTGGGTTCATCTGCTCGTTCTGTTGGCCTGGGGGGTTGCCGGACTCGTGCTCGCAATTAGGTTCTTTCGCTGGACGCCGGCTCGAGAGCAGGCATCAGCCCGGTAGCGATTGGTGCTTTCGCAGCACCGCGCCTGGTACAGTTAACGACTCCGCCATGCCATCGTGGCGTGCCATTTCGGAAGGGATCAGGATGGATCTCAATCCGGGATCAGCGAGCGCGTTGCGGGCGCATGCTCTACCCGCGGTAAATGCGCGGCATCGCCTCTCGCTTGCGCTTGCTACGACCGACTCCTCCTCCGGGACCAGGGCAGCATCGCTTCGGTCTCCCCAAGCGTCGCTCAAGATCACGACCGACGGGAGAATCTCAGCGCTCATCGTGCTGAAGTGTCATCAGGCGGCATGCGCTAGGAGTTTTCCGAGGTGCGCTCCTGTGTCGAGCCAATTAGCATTATGCGCAATAACCTCGGTTCCTTTTGCGCTCATTGGTCAAAACCAGCGCACCCATTGGGTGGTAGCCTACCTCTGTGCCTGTCTCGCAGAAGGATCAAACCGATGGCTGCTGTCTGAGTCACATCAATGGCCGGTCCTCCGTGGGACAAATGCTGCTG
>Ga0335075_10015493_pt1 | contig 11425 bp, 7 predicted proteins | sample Lox_Sample_24_FD_206723 | JGI IMG/M metagenome (GOLD analysis project Ga0335075, IMG submission 206723) | Soil microbial communities from Loxahatchee National Wildlife Refuge, Florida, United States - Lox_Sample_2.4 | ecosystem: Environmental > Terrestrial > Soil > Wetlands | place: USA: Florida...
CCACCACCGCGAGGATGGCCAGCTCCTCGGTCACGTCCACGTCCTGGATTTGTCCCCCGGCCAGCTCGCGCGCGAACGCCGCCTGCAGCAGGCTCTTGGCGCGTGCGGCCTGCTCACGCGGAATCGCACAGCAGATCGAATGCTCGGAGCTGCCCTGGGAGATCAGGATCACCGAGATCCCCTCCTCACGCAGTGCGCCGAACAGCCGGTAGGCGGTACCGGGCACGCCGATCATGCCGGCGCCCTCGAGATTGATCAGGGCGACGTTCTCGATCGTCGTGATGCCCTTGACCGGTTGGGCGGAGGCCGGACGGGCACAGATGAGCGTGCCGGGCTTCTCGGGCGCGAAGGTGTTGCGGATCCAGATCGGGATGCTGCGGCCCACGGCCGGCGCCATGGTCTGCGGGTGGATGACCTTGGCGCCGAAATAGGCCAGCTCCATCGCCTCGTTGTACGAGAGCGAATCGATGATGGTCGCATCGGGTACGCGGCGTGGATCGGCGGACAATACGCCGTCCACATCGGTCCAGATCTGGATCTCGGCCGCATCCAGCAGAGAGCCGAAGATCGATGCCGAGAAATCCGAGCCGTTACGCCCGAGCGTCGTCTGCACGCCGCGCGGGTCGCTGGCGATGAAGCCGGTAATGACCAGCGTCCGGGGCTGCCGCTCCGAGCTCTGGGCCTGCTCGCCGAGCAGCGCCTCGAGGCGGCGGCGCGACTCCTCCCACTGCACCGCGGGGCCCAGCGCACTCCACTCCACGACGACGCAGCGCCGTGCATCGATCCACTGCACACCGTGACGGTGGCCGCGACGTGCGAGGTAGCGCGTGAACAGCCGTGTCGACCAGATCTCGCCAAAGCCCGCGACCAGGTCATGCACGGTCTGCGCGGCCGAGCGCATCATGCGCGTGGTCTGCAAGACGCCCGCGATACCCTTCAGGTCCTGGTCGAACTCACTCAGGTACTCGGCAGCGGCGGTCGGCGTCAGCAGCGCCTCGGCAATGTCGGCATGCCGCTCACGCAGCGGTTCGAGCCGCGTCTGCCAGCCATCGTCCTGACGCTCGGCGAGCGCGACCAGCTCGAGCAGGCGGTCGGTGACGCCCTTGCAGGCTGACAGCACGATGCCCAGGCGCAGCGGCGCCGAGTCTGCGCTGCCTTCATGGGCCCGTTCGGACTCCACGATGGCCGCGACGCGCTCGAAACAGGCCGCGTCGGCCACACTGGATCCACCGAATTTATGTACCACCCAGGCCGGGAGGTCGGTCTTGCTCATTGCGGAAATCGGGATTGTACGCTGCATTCGCCGGCGCACTCATCGCCGTTGGCCGGGCGGCAAAAAAACCCCGGCACTCTACTGAAGACCCTCCGCCGTCGCAAGGCGGCTCATCACCCCCTGCGGCACAGATGCGTGTGCTCGCACCGCCTTCCGGCTACCATGGCGAGGTCAGACAGCACAGGGACCGCAGGTGAGAGGGCTCGAACCTCCCGGGGGTAGCGGCACACGGCACGCCTGCGGCTTCGCCGCGGGGGTCCTGCTGTGGCTGGGAGTGCCTGCGCTCACCGCTCTCGCCGCGCCGGCGCACGGCGCGGCACCCGGCGAGTCCGGCCCGCCGGCTGCACCGTCCCGGAGCGTCGCGCCGGCGCTCGTGGTGCAGGTGGACGGAGCCATCGGTCCTGCCATGAGCCGCTACGTGCAGCAGGCGCTCAGCCGCGCCGCCAGCGCGCACGCGCCGGTCGTGATCCTGCAGCTCGACACGCCCGGCGGCCTGGACACCGCGATGCGTGAGATCATCAAGGCCATCCTCGCCTCGCCCGTGCCGGTGGTCGGCTATGTCGCCCCGAGCGGGGCACGCGCCGCCAGCGCCGGCACCTATATCCTCTATGCCTGTGCCGTGGCGGCGATGGCGCCGGCGACGAACCTCGGGGCCGCCACCCCCATCTCCCTCGGTGGCGAGGAGCAGCCGAGCGCCCCCACCTCACCGACTCAGTCACCGGCCGCCGGCTCGCACTCGCCGGGTGCGACGCCCGCGTCCGCCCCCGCACCGTCCACGGCCAGCGAGCGCAAAGCCGTCAATGACGCCGTGGCCTATATTCGCTCGCTGGCACAGCTGCATGGGCGCAATGCCGACTGGGCCGAGAGCGCGGTGCGCGGCGCGGCGAGCCTGCCGGCACGCGAGGCGCTGCAGGCGCACGTCATCGATCTCATGGCTCCGGACGTACCGACGCTGCTGATGCGCCTCGACGGCCGCCAGGCCATCGTCGCCGGTCAGCCGACGGTGCTGCATACGGCCGGTGCGGGCTTCACCGAAATCAGCCCGGATTGGCGCACGGGGCTGCTGCTGTTCCTGAGCCATCCGACCATCGCCTACGGGCTGCTGCTGGCCGGGATCTGGGGACTGCTGCTGGAGGGATATCACCCGGGCGCCGTGCTGCCGGGCGTGGCCGGCGCCCTCGCCCTGCTGCTGGCACTGTACGGGCTCGAGCTGCTGCAGGTGGACTTCGCGGGCCTCGCGCTGATGGCACTCGGCGTGGGGCTGATCGTCGGAGAGTTCTTCATGCCGACCTACGGATCGCTCGGCATCGGTGGGCTCGCGGCCTTCGTGATCGGATCGATTATCCTCTTCAGCAATCACGGGGCGGGACTACAGGTGGCTTTGCCCTTGATCATCGGGGTCGCCATTGCCGGAGCGCTGGTCATCGCTGCGATCGCGGCACTCGCGGCGCGCGCGCGCCGCCGTCCCGTCACGACGGGCGCAGAGGCCATGATCGGTGAGCCGGTCGAAGTCGTCAGCGGCGCACCGGAAGAATATCTGGTGCGCTACGGCGGTGAGCTGTGGCGCGCCCACAGCCCCGTGCCGCTCTCGCCGGGCGAGCACGCGCGCATCGTGCGCGTCAGCGGGCTGACGCTCTGGCTCGAGCCCCTCTCCATTGCTGCATCCGCAGCGCCACTGTCACGGGGTCACTCATGAATTCTGCCCTGGTCATCGTCATCGTCATTCTGCTGGTGCTGATCGCGAGCTCGCTGCGCATTCTCAAGGAATACGAGCGCGGCGTGATGTTCACGCTCGGACGCTTCACCGGCGTGAAGGGTCCGGGCGTGCGCCTGGTGCTGCCGGCCGTGCAGCACATGCGCAAGCTCGAGCTGCGCACCGTGGTGCTGAACGTGCCCAAGCAGGACGTGATCTCGCGCGACAACGTCTCGGTCAAGGTCAGCGCCGTGGTGTACTTCCGCGTCGTCGATCCCGAGAAGGCGGTGCTGCAGGTCGTGAATCCCTATGAGGCCACGAGCCAGCTGGCACAGACCACGCTGCGCTCCGTTGCCGGACAGCACGAGATGGACGAGCTGCTCGCGCAGCGTGACAAGCTCAACGCCGCAATCCAGCAGGTGCTCGATCAGAACACCGCTGCCTGGGGCGTGAAGGTCACCAACGTCGAGATCAAGGACATCGACCTCGATGAGACCATGATCCGCGCCATGGCCCAGCAGGCCGAGGCCGAGCGCGCCCGGCGCGCCAAGGTCATCCACGCCGAGGGCGAGAAGCAGGCAGCCCAGACCTTGACCGAGGCGGCACAGCTGCTTTCGAGCAACCCCGCCTCGATCCAGCTGCGCTACCTGCAGACCCTGGCGGACATCTCGAACGAAAAGAGCTCGCTGGTGGTGTTTCCGCTGCCGCTGGATCTGATTACGCCGCTGCTGCGGGGACCGGGAGCGCGCTGACCATCGGCCGTCGGGCCGTTACTGTCCCAATGCCCGCTCCAGCAGCCACGCAAGTCGCACGCCGGCGCGGCTGAGCTGCAGCGCCACGACCGCGCGGCTGTCGCGCATGTAGCGGGCCGACAGCCGGTAGCGGCCGCGCCCCGTCGGCTCGGGCAGCTCGCCGTAGGCGACGCGCTGGGCGAGCCCGAAGGATTCCAGTGCCCAGTCCTGCGGCCTGCCACGCTGCCAGGCCGCCAGCTCACGCGGCCCGATACGCTGCCAGAGCTCGTACGCCACCTGGGGGGCGCCGTCGCCGAGCTCTGCGACGAACACGGTGTCCCAATAATGGTGCAGATTGCCCGCGCGCTCATCGCGAGCGCTGACGTGCACGCGGTTACCGCCCGCGTCGTGATCATCGGCGGCATGCAGCGGCTGGTGCAGATCACCAACGAAGTGCAGCAGGAACTGCAGCGCCCGCAGCCGCTCGGCAGCCGGTGTCAGAGGCGACGCCAGCTCCTCCTCGAACTCATCTAGCTTGTCGACGACACAGTCGCGCGCCGGACCGTCGCTGGCCGCCAGATGCGGCGCCAGGCGTGGCTCGCCAAAGCAGGCACTCGCGAGGTCCGGGGAGTCGAGCTCCAGATCGATGAAGTGCCAGCGCCAGGTGCGCTCGTAACGCACGCGCGCTCCATCGCGGTCCGAGTCGCGGTAATGGTCCGCCCAGGTGGCCTCACTCGCCATCGAGGTGTCCACCGTGAGCCCACTGCCATCCTGCGCCAGCAGCGCCTGGACGCGTGCCCGTGTGCGCGCGGAAAGGAAGTGCTGCGCGACCAGCGCCACGATGCGGTGGCCCTCATCCCCCCAGGCATGCGCCCGCTGCGCCGGTGCCAGCAGCAGCGCTGCACCGATCAGCCAGCCGGCCCGGGCCCCTACCCTCCGATCCATGCAGCTCTCCCTGGTCGCGGCGTGTACCGAACTCGCCGCCAGTCTATGGTCTAATGGCTCGGCTGCGCCGGGCCCCAGTACGAGCTAACCACAGTCCGCGCGCCGATAGGGAGATGATGAGCTGATGCGATCCGCCAGGTTTCGGGCCACCGTGCAGTTGCTGCTCGTCCTCTCGGTCGCGCTCGCCTGGCCGAGGCAGGCCCCTGCCGCCGACAGCCTGGTGTTCCGTCCCGTCGTCGTAAATCCGCGGGCCACTGACCGCCTGATCGTCAAGTGGCGTGCCGACAGCGTCGCCTCCCTTCAGATCGCGACGGTCGGCGGGCGCGCCCTGCATCTGCGCTCGGTGACGGGCGTGGATGTTTCCCCGGTGCGTAATCTCTTCGGGCAGACCGACGTCATGCAGTTGCCCTATGTGCCCGGCAGGCGCGAGATGTCTGACATCCTCGCACGGCTCAACAGCGACCCGGCGGTCGAGTATGCCGAGCCCGATGCCTGGCGCTACATCGCCGACTTTCCCACCGACGCGCCCAATGATCCGTCCTTTTCGGCCGGCTCCGATGCCAATGGCAGCTGGGAGGGTCAGTGGTATCTGCAGCCGAGCTCCTCGGCGACACCCGCGGCGATCTCGGCAACCACCGCGTGGCAGAACGGCGCCCTGGGCTCCCCCAACATCGTCGTGGCCGTGATCGACACCGGCATCATCGAGCAGCATCCGGACTTCCTGTATCCGGCAGGTACGAGCGGCCCCGCGAAACTTCAGTGCAATACCGGCGGAGCCGGCACCGGCTGCGGCTATGACTTCGTCAGCTGCGATCAGGGCAACCTTACGAGCACCACCGATGGCCACACCACGGCCGACTGCAGTGCCACTGGCTCGGCGGCGACCTATGATTTCGCCAACGATGGTCATGGCTGGGCGCCCGATGCGGCCGATCCGGGCGACTGGATCGATGCGACCGATGTGGCACTGCCGCTGTTCCAGCAGGCCGGCTGTACCACGCAATCGCCCAGCTCCTGGCATGGCACCAAGGTGGCCGGCGTCATCGGTGCGGTCACCAACAACGGCGTCGGCGTCGCCGGAATCGCGCCGCTGACGACGATCCTGCCGGTGCGCGCCATCGGCAAGTGCTCCGGCCGCATCTCCGACATCGCCGCGGCCATCCTCTGGGCCTCGGGGGTCGGGGTGACGACCGATGCCGGTACCATCGCCTCGAACCCCGCCGCCAACATCATCAACCTGAGCCTCGCAGCCCAAAGCCCCTGCTCGCAGACCGAGCAGGACGCCATCAACCAGGCAGTCAGTGCGGGTGTGCTGGTCGTGGCCGCCGCCGGCAATGAGGGCGGCCCGCTCGATGCACCCGCCAACTGCAGCGGCGTGCTCTCGGTCGTGGGGCTGCGCGCGGCCGGTACCAAGGTTCCCTACAGCAATTTATCCAGCAGCGCTGCCTCCGCCACGCTGGCTGCCCCGGGCGGCAACTGCGTCACGACGAGCACGACTGCGGGCATCACCGTACCCTGTACCTACGCGATCATCACGACCACCGATGCCGGGGCGACCTCGCCCGCGGCGACACCGGGCTTCTACACCTATTCCCTGATGGATCAGGGATACATCAACGCCGGCGGCAACCAGGACAACACCGCTGTGGCTGGCACCAGCTTCGCAGCGCCCATGGTCGCGGGGGTTGCAGCACTGATGAAGGCGGCCGTGCCGACGCTGACCCCCTCGCAGATCATCGCCCGCCTGCAGTCGAGTGCCCTGCCGTTCCCCACCTCCTCGTCCACGACCAAGACGAGCTGCCAGATGCCCTCGACCAGCACCGATTCCAACGGCGATTACACCGACACCAGTGAAGATGTGGAGTGCGTGTGCACCACCGCGACCTGTGGTGCGGGCATGCTCAATGCCGCCGCCGCCCTCGAGACGACCGAGAACATGTACGTGCAGATCAACGCCTCGAGCACCTCGGGCAGCCCGGGACAGCGCATCCGCCTGGATGGCAGTGGCAGTACCGCCGCCGCAGGGGCGAGCATCGTGAGTTGGCAGTGGACGACTGATCCGGCCACCAGCGACCAGCTCATCAATGCCAATCAGGCGGTTGCAACGCTGGTGTTTCCCGCCTTCAGCACCATCACCGCCATCCTGACCGTCACCGACGATACCGGCCGCAGCGCCTCGGCGAGCGTGAAGATCGAAGGTGCATTCGCGGCCGCCAGCGGGACCGGGACGATCGATCCGCCGACCCTCGCAGTGCTCGCCGCGGCGGCGGGATGCTGTCTGCTGCGGCGCCGTCGGCGCGCCGCCATCGGTTGAACTGAATCCGGGCGCGACTGTCGCTATGCTAAGCGCCCCTGCCGGGGGCCAGAACCAAGGACCGGCCCAGCCGGGCACCGTTCGCTAAGGAGAAGTCGTTGCGTTTCACTCTTCCTGGGTCGCGCCGCACAGGCGCCGCGGCCACTCGCCTGCTGTTGCCCTTCGGTGCCGTGCTTGCCACTGCCGCGCTGGCGGCGTGCAGCAGCGACTACAACCTCGGCATCAATCCTTCCCTGGGTATTGCGGTCGACGTGGCGCTGGCGGTTTCCGGCGGGGTCACTCAGCTCTACCAGGGAGAAAGCACCATCGTCACGGCGAGCGTCTCCAACGATCCGACCGGCGCGGGGGTCAATTGGAAGCTCGATGGCCCAGGCACCCTCATCGATGCCACCCCCACGTCAGTGGTGTACGAGGCGCCGCCCGCGACCCCGACCTTCGCTGGAGCCGAGTCCGCCCTCATCACCGCCATCTCGAACTACAACGCGACCCAGAACGCCGCCGTCACCATCGTGACGCTTGGCACCCCGGTGATCACGCCGGCCACGCAGTTCCCAGGCAACGTCAACGTCCCCTACGCCACGAACATCAACGTGGTCGGCGGGGTGACGCCCTACGCCTGGACGCTCTCCAGCGGCACCTTCCCGCCTGGCCTGACCCTGACCAGCGCGACCAGCGCGATCGCGACCCTGAGCGGGACTCCCACGACGGCCGGCACCTACGACTTCACCCTGCAGGTCGAGGACTCCGCCGGCAATTACCCGCAGTCGCCGCAGCAATTTGAAATCATCATCAAGCCCTATTCCCCCTGCATCCTCAGCGGTCAGTTCACGCTGGCCTCCAACGGCTTTCGCGGCGGCGGCGAGTACGTGCACCTGGCCCACATCGACATCGACGCCAGCGGCAACATCACCGGCGAGCAGGATTACAAGGATGGTAATCGTGTGACGCTCGCGGAAGCGCTGACGTCGGGCAGCAAATGCACCACCCGCACCACCAACAGCGGCGTCCTGACGCTGCTGGCCCCGAGCGGGGAGCTCGACTACAACTTCTCGGCGACACCGCCCGATACCAGCGGCGCGTTCCATTCCGCGCGCCTGGAACTGATTGCCCCGGCCAGCAGCACGGTGCCCTTCGAGGACTCCGGGTCCGGTGAGCTGCTGCTGACCGATACCACAGCGCTGACCGGCACAGCGCCCACGGGCAACTTCGCCTTTGGCCTGCTGGGCGTGGACAGCCAGACGCTGCACTATGGAACTATCGGCGCGTTCAGTGTCTCCGCCGGCACCTTCACCGGCAGCGTGGACTCGAATGCCGGCGATTCCAGGGCCAAGGCTCCGCTCGGTGCGGACCTGGCCAATGCCCCCTCGACTGGCACCGTCTCTGCTCCCGACGGATACGGGCGCGGCACCGTGTCGCTGCAGGCAGGCGCCGGCGCCACCACGCTCGTCTACTACATCGTCAACGCCGGCAAGTACGAGCTCATGAATGCAGACCCCACGGTGGGCACCGCGCGCGAGTTCGGCTACCTGACGGCACAGACCGGGGATGCAAGCCCGACCACTTTCGATTCCGCCGCACTGGGCTCCCCCTCGATCCTGAGCCTCTGGGGGCGCCAGGGCACCGTCGATCCCAGCGCCGTCGCGGCACTCGGCCGTCTCTCGGGCGCGGACACGGGCGCCGGGACCGTCAACGTGGTGCTCGACTCGTCCGACCAATCCACCGATACGGACAATGTCCCCTACGCCAGCCAGGCCTACAGCGTGGCCGCCAACGGCCGCGGCACCCTGTCGCTGATCGGCGCCAGTACGCGCAACTTCGTGTTTTATCTGGACGGCGTCTCCAACGGTTACCTGCTCGAGCTGGGCAGCAGCTCGGGTAACAGTGGCTTGCTCGAACTGCAGATCCCGCCAGCCGGCGGTTTCACCGACAGCCTCAGCGGCGCCTTCGTCAGCGGGACCCAGTTCGCCATGGCCAACGGCCCGATCACTCTGCAATCGCTCGAGGAGCTCACGTTTGGCTCTCTTTCCGGAGACTACCAGAGCGGCACCTTCGCCATCGACAGCACCGGTCGTGGGTTTGGAACGGTGCTCCTGAACGGCGTGGCCACCACGGCCGATGTGCTGTACATCGTCTCGCCGACCAAGGTCGACCTGATGAATTTCGGCACCCCCAACGGCGTCAACAGCTCGATCTCCTGGCTGATCCAGTAGCAGACGCGGTCTGTGCGGCTGGCCGAGGCCGGAGCGGGCACGCAAGGCCGCGCCCCAAATTCGTCCCCGCACACCCTTCGGCGGTGCGCTGGACCGGGTAAACGGCTATGCTAGAATCGGCGCCGTTCGCCGACGGTCGGTTGTGTCTCCTCCCTATGCCGCTGAGGCCTGGTTGAGTCCGAGTCGAGCCGCTGCGATCAGGTAACAGGATTTACGGTTCGACGGCCTGCGAGACATCCTCTCCCTAGACCTCGTGACGTTCCTGCTGTGGTGGGGTGGCCGGATCAACTCCTTGGAATCGCGTCCGGGTCACTCGATTTAATTGTTTGAGAGAGTTCATTGCATGGCCAAGATCTATGTCGGCAACCTTCCCTTTACGGCCAGCGAGGCGGATGTCCGCGCGCTGTTCTCCCAGCACGGCACGGTTGAATCCGTCTCGCTGCCCACCGATCGTGAGACCGGCCGCCCGCGCGGCTTCGGCTTCGTCGAGATGAGCCAGGCCGATGCAGCCCGTGCCATCCAGAACCTGAACGGCCACAACATGGGCGGCCGTCCCCTGCGCGTCAACGAGGCGCAGGACAAGCCGCGCACCGGTGGCGGTCCGCGTGGCGGCGGCGGCGGTGGTGGCGGCGGCTACCGCGGCGGCCCGGGTGGTGGCGGCGGCGGCGGACGCTGGTAACAACGTCCCGCGCGACGCGCTTTTGCACCAAGCCGTCGAAAATTAAAAGCGTGTAAGGAAGGCCCGGAGAGATCCGGGCCTTTTCTTTTTGCAAGACGCTGCCTTAAGCGGCACAATTCGTGCGCCTCACACACACCATGTCGGCCGATGCCGACCCGCTTTGCCAGTTTCGGCGACGGGGCTGTCCGCTTGTCTGCGCTCAAGCGCTGTGCAACGCTCCACTGTCGAATCAGCACGCGAGCTTACAAAGGAGTCGCCATGAATAAGCTGATCTGGGGCCTGACTGTCGTGACTGCAGGTGCCCTCGTTGCGTGCAGCTCGTCCGAGTCGGATTGGAATCAGGCCAATACGCAGGGGACGGTTGCGGCATACCAGGCCTTCCTGAGCAAACACCCCAACGATCCGCATGACGCGGCCGCCCAGCAGCGCATTCAGACGCTGCAGGACGACCAGGCCTGGATGACGGCGCAGAGCGCCAACACGCTCCAGAGCTATCAGCAGTACCTCGCGAGCGAGCCCATGGGCGCCCATGCCCAGGATGCCCAGACCCGCATCACCGATCTGCAGCGGGCCGCCGACTGGCAGCAGGCCAAGAGCACCAACACCGAGGCGGCGCTGCAGGCCTTCCTGCAGAAGTACCCCACCGGCCCCGAGGCTGACCAGGCCAAGAGTCAACTGCAGCAGTTCGATTACGTTGTAGATCTGGGAACCTTCCGTAGCGATAAGGCCGCCAATGAGGCGCAGTCAAAACTGCAGGATAAGTTCGGCAACGACCTGCAGAGCGTGGTGGTCGTGCCCCCGAGCGGCAAGAGCAAGATGTACCACGTCGCTTCGGCGGGTATGACCGAGGATCAGGCGAAGACGGCCTGCATGTCACTGAAGAAGCAGCATCAGCGCTGCGAAGTAATGAAGCGCTAGGCCAACTGTAAGCACTCGAGCGCATCTTGATAGCAGGATGCGCCTCCTGTAGCGTATCGTTATGTTGTGCACCACAGCGCATGAAAGGATAAGGCGTCGGAAGAAGCGGAGTTGTCCGAGCGCAAAGTAGTTGCGCTTTAGGGTAACTCCCTCCTCAGGACGTCTCGGGGATGGACGCTGTTGAGCGTCGCCGCTTATATCCACTGGCATTAGGGAACGAATGAAGAATGGGCTTTTCGCCGACTATCCGCGCCAGGCAGACAATCGGCCACCCTGAACCGATCCAGGATGCCGCCGCCGAGAACCCCCATGATCAGCAGCACCACATCGCCCTGTTTTCCGATAGCCGTAGCGCAATTGTGGAAACATCAGTCGTCAGACGAATGCACGTCGGCAGCGATGACTACGCGCTTACCGCGGCGCCGGCTGGATATGAGGTCGCGAAGCGAGCAGTCGATCTGGTCCTCGGTGCCTGCCTGTTCCTTATTGCGATACCGCTAATTTCAATTGGCGCTCTTTGGATCTGGGCCGAATCCGCCGGGTCACCGTTTTTCTTTCAGATCAGATTGGGGCGACGGGGGAAGCCTTTCCATATATTTAAGCTGCGCGGCATGTTTATCGATGCCCGCGACCGCTTCCCTCATCTGTACGATTATTCGGGT
>Ga0335075_10015494_pt1 | contig 11425 bp, 8 predicted proteins | sample Lox_Sample_24_FD_206723 | JGI IMG/M metagenome (GOLD analysis project Ga0335075, IMG submission 206723) | Soil microbial communities from Loxahatchee National Wildlife Refuge, Florida, United States - Lox_Sample_2.4 | ecosystem: Environmental > Terrestrial > Soil > Wetlands | place: USA: Florida...
GTGCGCTGCTTCTCGCCCAAGCCGTGGACCAGATGGAAGCCCAAGCGTACGGCACCCTCGTCGTCGACGAAGCTCCACCATTCGCTCACGTTGACTTGCACGGGCTTGACCCAGACGTCGTGACGGCGTGCATCGTTGACGAGCACTTCGGTTGAATAGAATCCCATCGGTTGCACGTTGAGAATTGCCGCGAGAAAGACCGCCGGCTCGTTGCATTTCACGTAGGCGGACGCATACGAGAGGAGCGCGAAGCTGGCCGCGTGCGACTCGGGGAAGCCGTAGTCGGCGAAGCCTTGCAGCATATGGTAGAGCCGCTCGGCGACGTCGCGCTCGATCCCGTTCTGCACCATTCCTTCAATCAGACGCGGGTAGATCTGCGCCATGCGTTCATGCGAGCGCTTATGTCCCATGGCGCGGCGTAGTTGATCCGCCTCTCCGGCGGAGAATCCAGCCGTTTCGACGGCCATGCGCATCCCTTGTTCTTGGAATAACGGGACACCGAGCGTGCGCTCCAAGACCGGCTTGAGCTTCGGGTGTGGGTACGTCACTGGTTCTAATGCATTACGCCGCCGCAAGAACGGATGGATCATATCGCCTTGAATCGGCCCCGGACGGATGATGGCGACTTGGATGACGATGTCGTAGAAGCACGTCGGTTTCATGCGGGGGAGCATCGATTGCTGCGCGCGTGACTCGATTTGGAAGACGCCGATCGTGTCGGCGCGTTGCATCATTTCGTATGTTGGTTTATCGCCGACCGGAATTGTGACGAGTGAGAGTGGTGGACGCTCGGGGTACCGTCGCCGGAAGAGCGTGAACGCCTCGCGCAACAGCGAGAGCATCCCGAGGCCGAGCAAGTCGATCTTGATGAGGCCGAGATCGCTGAGGTCGTCTTTGTCCCATTGCACGATCGTGCGGTCGCGCATCGTTGCCCACTCGATGGGGGCGACTTCCAGGAGAGGTGAACGCGTGATGACCATGCCGCCGGTGTGGATGCCCATGTGGCGTGGAAAGCCGTCGATGCGGCGGCAGAATGCTAGCAAGAGTTCGTTTACGGTTCGTGGTTGGTGGCGCTCCTCAACATCGATAGACTGTGGAGAACAAGGCGGACGTGTTCCGAATGTGGGGCTGTCGTGGCTTCGGGAGGCGCGGATGTTGGAGGCGTTGTCGAGGTCGCGGCGGCGGCGGATCGATTCGGGGAAGTCGGGCGTTGTTGTGGTGGCTTCGCGGACGTCGACGGCTTCGGCGAGGGAGTCATGGGCGTCGTATTCGCGGGCGATGGCGTCGACTTGCGCGAGGGAGAGGCCGAGGGCTTTGCCGACATCGCGAATTGCCGAACGGGTGCGGTAGGTGATGACCTCGGCGGTGAGGGCGGCGTGAGTGCGGCCGTAGTGCGTGTAGACGTATTGGATGATCTTTTCACGGTCTTGGTGGGCGAAATCGATGTCGATGTCGGGGACTTCGTTGCGCTCTTCGCTCAAGAAGCGTTCGAAGAGCAAGTTCATCCCAACCGGATCGATTGCGGTGATGCCCAGTGCATAACAGACGGCGGAGTTGGCTGCTGAACCGCGGCCTTGGGCAAGAATGCCGAGGCGTTGCGCCGCCTGGGTGATGTCCCAGACGATCAGAAAGTAGCCGGCGAGATCCATCCGCTCGATGATGCCCAGCTCGTATTCGAGCTGGTGGTGTACCTTTGCGGGTAGTGGATCGCCGTAGCGCTCACGAGCACCGGCGTTCACGAGGGTGCGCAGGTAGGAATTCACGCTCTGCTCTTGCGGCGGAACGGGGAAGAGGGGGAATTCTCCGGTGATTTTCTGCAGACGGAAGGTGCAGCGTTGCGCGATCGTAAGCGTCTGGGTGATAGCTTCCGGGTAGGGGGCGAAGATTCGCGCCATCTGTGCCGGGCTCTTGAGGTAGAATTCATGATTGGGGCGTAGCAGGGTCCCAGCACGATCGAGCGTGGTGCGGTATTTGATGCAGGTCAAGATATCGGAGAGGTATGCGTCGTCAGCGTATGCATAGGCAGCGCCGTTGGTGGCAACGTATGGAATGCTCAACGTTTGGGCGAGTTCCAGTTGCGCGTGAATCAAGCGCGCGTCTTGTGGACGCAGATGGTGCTGGAGCTCGAAAAAGAAATTCCCGCAGAAAAGGTCGCGCAAGGTTGCGGCGCGCGTGGTTGCCGTTGCGAGATCGCCACGAAGGAGCGCCTCCTCGGCATATCCATGATGAGCGCTCGAGAGGGCGATGAGCCCGCTGGTCTTCCCCTCGAGATCGCTGAGCGTGAGGCGTGCGTCGTGTTTGCGGCCGCGTAGTTGCGCGCTCGAGATGGCACGACAGAGGTTGGCGTAGCCGATAGCATTTTCGACGAGCAAGACGAGGCGAGGAAAGCGTGCCAGCTCCTGTGGAGTAAGCGCACGGCGCCCGGGCGGGCGCAACTCCGGCGCGTCGAGGGTGAGTTCGGCGCCGCAGATGGCCCCGAACTCGGCCGCCTGCGCCGCCTTGGCGAAACGCACGGCACCGTAGAGCCCGTCGCGATCGGTCAGCGCCAGGGCAGTTAGACCCAGGGCCCGCCCGCGCTCCAGCAGCTCCTCGGGATGCGAAGCTCCTTCGAGGAACGTGAAGTTCGACCAGGAGTGGAGTTCGGCGTAGGCGGGGCCGGAGGGAGAGGACATGGGGCTAGTATATCGAACATATGTTCGCAATACCAGAGAGAGCTCGATGATGAGAATCTAAGTTCCCCGCAAATAGGCTCTATTTCACCTATGGGATGCTTCTCGTAATAGGTTTGGTATGGTATATTCATCAAGTGTTAGACCATATTCAGCCTTTTTTAGAGCGTCTCGCAGCCCAACGGCATCGGATGGGCCTCAGCCAAGAGGTTGCTGCTCGGCGTGCCGGGCTTACCCAGACCTATCTCTCAAAGGTCGAGCGTGCGAAGATCGATCCGCGGCTCAGTACCCTTCAAGATATCGCCCGCGCTCAAGGGCTTGAGCTTATGCTTGTTCCCCAAGAGATCGTTCCGGCCGTTCGGGCGCTGCTCGGGAGCGCGGCAAATCCCGATGACCGTCCGCTCTTCTCGGTGGAACCCGACTAGATGGCGCACCTGCTCGAGGTGTATCTGCACGAGCGCCTCGTCGGTACACTCGCGAACCTGACGAGCGATCACAACCTCTTTGAGTTCACACCGGGCTATGTCGATGATCCGCAGGCACCCGTGCTCAGCCTTGGCTTTTTTAACGCCGAGCGAAGGCTGCTGCCTCCAACGAAGGCGCCGCAGACACGTCTTTTGCCCTTCTTTGCGAATTTGTTGCCCGAAGGACACCTGCGTCAGTATCTGGCTGCGCGCGCGCAAGTCAGCGCCGCGCGCGACTTTCCCCTTCTCTGGCTCACGGGTCACGATCTTCCGGGTGCCATCGTCGTCCGCCACGCCGACGGTCTGAGTGCCCCACCCGGCGATCCCGATGTCGTCTCGCCGCACGTCGAACAGGATGCGACCGTCCTGAAATTCTCGCTGGCCGGCGTTCAATTGAAATTCAGCGCCGTCTTAGAGAACGAAGGCGGCCTCACGATCCCGGCGCACGGTCTGGGAGGCGAGTGGATCGTCAAGATGCCGTCGGCGACCTACAGCAACGTCCCGGAAAACGAATACGCGATGCTGTCGTTCGCGCGCGAGGTCGGCATCGAGGTTCCCGAGATCCACCTCATCGACACCGCCGCTGTCGGGCACTTACCGCCCGAAGTGCGCCGCGATCTGGGCCGGGCGCTGCGCATCAAACGCTTCGATCGTGCCGGGTCCCACCGCATCCACATCGAGGACTTCAATCAAATTTTCAATCAATATCCCGCGCAGAAGTACAAAAACGTCAGCTACGGTAATATGCTCACCGGTATCTGGCGGGTGATGGGTGAGGCGGCGGCGCGAGAATTCGTGCGGCGGCTCGTCTTCAACGTTGCGATCGGCAACGGTGACATGCACTTGAAGAACTGGAGCGTCATCTATTCCGATGGCCGCACGCCGACGCTTGCACCGGCATACGATTATGTCTCGACGATCGCCTATGTGCCCAGTGACGAGCTGGCGCTCACCATCGCGCGCAGCCGGGCGTGGTCCGACGTCTCCTACGATCACCTTGAGCGCTTCGCCCGTAAGGCCGGCGTTCCGCGAGGGATCGTCCTTGCCGAGGCGCGCGAGATGAGCGAACGCATTCGCACGGTGTGGCCACGCTTCAAAGGTACAGCGGAAATCTCCAAGCGCGAGATCTCCGTCATCGAAGAGCACATGGCGCGTGTCCCTCTTCTGGGTGGAGCGACTAGCGTTCGCCGCTTGATCTCGCGCGAGGCGGCCGCGCCACCGGAGGGGACGCAGCCGCTCGAGATCAGCTAGAGCAGCACGGGTTGCTGATCGATCTGCACGCGAAAGAGCGCGAACGGGCGCTCTTGCAGTTGCTCGCCGTTATTGAATTTTGCTTGGCGGTTGAGCTGGTTGGAGGTGACGTAGAGGGCGCCGTCGTGGATCACGATCGTATCGGGCCAGAGGGGCGCGGGTCGTGAACGACGGTCGTGAACGTCCCTTCGGGGGCGCGGCGCAGGATAGCGTTGTGCTCGTAATTGGTGGTGTAGATGTTGCCGGCCGCGTCCTCACCGAGGCCGTCGGAGACGCCCTTCTCGCCGAGGTCTTCCACCAAAAACTCCACCTCGCTATTGCTGATCTCCGTATTGCGTAGTGCGTCTGCGTTGACGCGGTAGAGACGCCGGTCGGCATTGGCACAATAGTAGACCTTCGAGCCGTCTGCCTCCAGAGCGATACCATCGACGCCGGTCTTGTTCGGTTCGGGCTTCTGCCCGCGCTTGTGATTTTGGAACGGGCGGCCTTCCACGACGCCGAGATATCGATCGACGGCCTTGACCGAACGATGATTGGCGAGGCGCCGTATTGCACGGCCCGTCGCGATATCGACCACGATCAACCCGTTGGAACTCTTCTCACCGGAGTCGGTGATGTAGATCGTCCCTTCGGCACCGCGGCTGAGGTCGACGCGCAAGTCGTTGAGAAACGACGTCTCGGGAACGACGTTCTGGTCGAATACGATCTTCTTGCAGATCGTATTGGTGGCAAGATCGAAGCAGAGCAGCTTCGGGCCCCCCGCTTTGGCCGGAGCGAAATCGAGGCTCGCATTGTCGAGTACCCAGAGGCGATCTTTTGCGTCGATGACGATACCTTGCGCCGAGATGATGTGGTTCTCGACATCGTCGGAGAGCGACGGCAACTGCGCGTCGGGGTACGGTTGCTCGACCCCGTCGGCGATCTCACCGAGGGTGAAATCAGCTGGAATCTCCCAGCGCGGATAGGTGACGAAGAGCCGGCCGGTCCGTGAGAACGCGAAGCCGACGGGCATCTGCTTTTCGAAGGCGTAGACGAGCTCTAGCTCACCGGCAGGCCGATCGCTCGGTACGTGCTCGGCCGAATGACCGCGGGTGGCCAACTCGTTGAGGCGGCTGATTGAACGTAGCATGAATCCATCATTCCCGCAGCGGTCGCCCAGGCAACCGCGCTCGGCTGCTCATGAAAGTCAGATCGCGAACGGATCGACGCTTACGCCACCGATTCTTCTACCGGCGCGTATGCTACCGAACCCACCACCTCTCGCTTACGCTCGATCAGCGCATACCACAGCGATGACGCGAAGAATCCAACAAAGAACCCGATGTCGGTGCCACCCAGCAGTTTCGCCAACGGTCCGGTGTAAATCTCGGTTGCCGAGAACAGCAGGATCGTCACCGGTGTAACGACGGCAAAGATCAGCGCGCCCGTCCCCCAGCGCCGAATGCGGTGCGGTGCACCCCTGAAGAGCCACCAATCGGTGAGCACGATGCCGGCCCACGGCGCGATCCAATACAGCAAGAGCAAGAGATAGTTCGAGAAGAGTTCGGCAAACTTGCCGGCGCCGGCGACGGCCAGCACGAAACCGCAGGCAGTCGTCACGACAGCGGCGAGGTGGCGCGGGATGCGCACGCCGCTCGAGATGAGGCTGTAGGCCGCCGTGTTGTCGTTGATGGAATTGATCGCGATAGCAGAGGCGGCGATGGCGATCAGGGCGACCGGCGCGAACGGCCCGGTCAGCGCGCCGATCTCGGCGATGACGCCTGCCGGCGAAAGATCGGTCATGTGACTCGCGGTTAGCAGCCCGCAGAGTTCGATCGAGATGCTCGAGAGTGCGAGGCCGCCAAAACTCATGAGGAAGATCGATCGGGATTTGGTCGTGCGCGGCAGGTAGCGCGTGTAGTCCGATGAGTACGGTGCAAAGCCGATCGCGAAGCCGGCGACCATCGAGATGCCGAGTACGAAGACGGCCGGCTTGATGGCTTCCTGCGCAACGACCAGCGAGCCGCCCTTGGCGATCGCAACGATCCCGGTAATCCCGAAGACGACGATCAGCACGTAACAGAGATACTTCGCCAGCAACTGCACCACGTGGTGGCCGTACATGCATGCCGCTAGTTGAATGGCGACCAGCAGCGAGAGCCCGAGCCAAAACGGCAACGTGAAGCCGACGAGCCCGGCGAGTGCAACCAGCGCCAACACCGACGGCACGTTGTTCACCGCATCCCACCCGACCGCGCACAGCCAGTTCAAGCTCGACGGCAGCCGCGTCCCCATGCGGCCGAAGGCGAAGCGCGAGATCTCGATCTGCGTGAGGCCCGTGCGCGGGCCGATCGTCGAAAGCAAACCGACCGGAAGACAGCCCAGCAGGTTCCCGATCAAAATGGCCAGGACGCCGGTGCGGAAATCGAGTCCGATGCCGATCATGAGCGCGCCGAGCACCCAGGTCGCCGGTGCGAGATCGGTGCAGAAGTGGCTCCAGAAGACTTTGTCGAGCGTCATCGTCTGGTGCTCCGGCGCAACGCCGCACTCGATCAGATTGGTACTGACCTCCTCGACGCAAAGGTTCACGACGCCGGCGCCACTGCGTAGGTCGCTTCGTAACGCGAGCGCAGATACTCGGCGTAGCTGATCGGCGCGTATTTTGCCGTCTCTTCGGGCGCAAGCAGTGACGGGATGCATTCGACGCGTGCGTCGGCGTTGGGATCGCCGAAGTAGGCGACGGAGAAGCGTTCGCGGCCGGAGCGATTCACGACCCGATGCGCGTTGGAGACGTAGACGTCGTTCGTCCAGCGCATCAAGCAATCGCCGATGTTACAGACGAATGTCCCCGCCTGCGGTGGAACCTCTGTCCACGTGCCATCGCGGCGGCGCACTTCGAGACCACCGGTCGCGTCTTGCGCGAGCAACGTCAGGTTACCGTAATCGGTGTGTGCGCCGGCACCATAGACGCTCCCGTCGAAGAGACCGGGATGCGGCGGATAGTGCAACAGCCGCAGAATACCGATCGCTTCGGTGAAGTAGCGGTCGAAGAAGCGCTCGTCGATCCCGAGATCGACGGCGATTGCGCGGTGGAGCAGCACGACCAGCTCGAGTGCGGCACGGTGAAACGCAATGAGCGTCGAGCGAAAGCTGGGTATGTCGGGCCACTGGTTGGGGCAGTGGAACGGTGAGCCCAGCGCGGCATCGGTTGGATCGCTCGCAAACTCGGGGCCTGCGTTGAAGCACTCTTTGATGTCGGCCGCGAGCGCCGGATCGAGCTTCTCCTCGCCGATGCGCACGTAGCCGAGGTACCCGGTCGAATTGGCGACCGTCAGGCGCGTTTTTTCGGCCTCCGGTAGCGCGAAGAATCTCTGCGACTGGGCGAAGACGGCGTCGACCAATGCCGCCGGAATGCCGTGGTCGGCGACGGAGAAGAAGCCTAAACCGCGCGCCGCCTCACCGATTTCACGGCCGATGCGTTCGAGATCGGCGCGATCGTCCGAACGTAAGCCGGTCAGCGAAATCGTCGGTATCTCGGTCCGCTCGCGCGCCTCCATATCCTCGGTACGATAGGGCCGCGACGGTGCTCCTGTCATTCGACATTCGACCGGCCCCGGGTCGGCACGGTTGGACACGGCATCGGATGGTCTTATGCCGCTCCAAAGGCGCGTGCGATGCGCCGCACGCCCTCGACGAGATCGTCGTCACTCGCCGTCAGGCTGATGCGCACCGTCTCGTGCTGATGGCGCCACGTGGCGGGCATTCCCTGAAAGAATGCGACGCCGGGGACACAGAGGACGCCCTCGGCTTTGAGGCGCTCGTAGGCGGCCCAACCGTCTTCGAAGGGAAGCCCTTCGACCCAGAGCCAGGAGAAGAGCGCACCATGCGCTTCATGGAGACGCCACGCCGTCTGCGCAGGCATCTGCGCTTGCATCGCTTCTTGCAAGATCGCACGTTTGCGCGCATAGAGCGGACGAATCTCCTCACTCGCGAGTCGCTCGAGAGAACCCGTTGCGATAGCTTGCGACGCCACGAGTTGGCCCAGACGCGATGAGTGTAAGCACGCGTTGGACTGAAACGCTTCGATGCTTTCGATCCACCGTTCGTCGCCGATCAAGATACCGATCCGTTCGCCGGGAAGGCCGCATTTCGAGAGGCTCGTCGAGTGGATGACGTGCGGCCCCCACGTGAGATGCATCGGAACCTCCACGAGATTAGGAAACGGCGGCCCGTAGGCGCCGTCGACGATCAGGGGGACGTCGAGTTCTTCGGCGCGCGCCATGAGCGTCGCCATCTCTGCATCCGAGGCGACGTTTCCACTGGGATTACAAGGCCGCGAAAGCACGAAGCACCCGACGTCGTCGACATCTGCAAGTGCCGCGATATCGAGACCGTACCGGAAGCGGTGTTCGCCGGTGAGCTCGATCTGCGGGCGCAGCGCCACGACGTGCGACGGCTCCCAGAGCAGACCCTGATAGCCGGTGTAATCGGGGTTTTGCGGATAGCAGACACGAACCGTGCCGCCGTCGGCGCGCGGCCCACAAAAGGCATTGAGCACGTAGAAGAGGCCGGACTGGCTTCCCGGCGTGATGACGACGTTCTTCTCGGTGATGTTCCAACCGTAGTGTTCGTTGTAGCAGTCGACGATCGCGGCGATGAACGGAAAATACCCGCGGCTGCTGCCGTAACGGCCAATCGCTTCGTCCAAGGCCGTCTCGCGCTGCAGCTCTTCGGTGAGAAAGCGGCGCCACATCGCCGCCACCGGCGCGATGCGCAGCGGATTTCCGGCGCTGAGATTGATAAACCCGGCGGCATTGCGATCAGAGAGCGTCTGCTCGATATCCTGCATGATGCGCCGTACCCCGGTGCGTGCGCGAAATCGCTCTCCCGCGATCGAGTAGCGAGGCGTGGGGGTCGGCCGCTCAGTTAACATCCCCGCTCTTTCGCCGTCGAACTACGGCCCTCCCGACTGCCTATGAAAGCGAGGCGAGCGGCAGCATCGTCGGGGCGGCCCGGAGGTAGAACGCCCAGTGGCCCTGGAGCGGTCCATAGGCATCGGCTGCGCGGCGTACGTCGGCGGCAGTGGCGCCGGGCCGCGCGTAGACGTCGCGATAGGCGTCGATGAGCGCCTCGTCGACGGGTGCGGCGTATTCCATGCGGCCCAAGCCGCGAATCAAGACGAAGGCCGCAGTCCAAGGACCGATCCCCTCGATCCCCAGCAGCCACTGCTCGACCTCGTAGACGGGGGCCGTGCGCAGCCACGCTTCGTCGACGGCGGCGAAGGCGTGCGCACAGGCGAGTAGACGGCGCGCTTGCACTGCGTGCTCGATCGTCTGCGCCAATTTTTCGTGGGGTGCGGCACTGAGCTGCTGCGCGTTGGGAAAGGCGCGGTAGAGTACGCCCGCGATATTCGTTGCACCACCGAAGCGCGCGACCAGCGCATCTTTGCGCCGCCGCATCACCGCCATCGGCGTGCGCTGCGCGAGGATGCCGTGACACGCGTTCTCAAAGGGCGTCATGAATTTGACATGATGGAAACCGTAGACCGCTTGCGTTAGGTGCGCCATCGGCGGATCCACGGAGGCGCGCTCGTAAAACGGGTGCAGATCGTCGTCGATGCTCAGAGAGAAGGCGATGCGTTCGCGCGCGGCCGCCAGTGTGTCATGCAAGACGTGATGTTCGGCGAAGAGTTCGTACGCGAGCAACGGCTCCTCCACCGTCCCGCGCGACGTAATGGAGAAGCCGACGGCATGGCCGTCTGCGGTGACGGCTTGGGTAAAGCGCCCCCCGGCGAGCCGTTGCTCACCGGCACCGGGTGCAAAGCTTTCGGCGAAGGCCAGCGTCGCCCGGAAATCATAGGGCGAGGGGGGTTGCAGCGTCCCGGTCGCGACCCTCACGTTTTGCGCTGGTGTAAGATGAAGTCGTTGCCCTCGCTATCTTGGGCGAAGGCCATCGAACAGATTTGTTGCTCCTCGACGGGCGAAATCTGCACGCCTTTTGCACGATAGTATGCAACGGCTGCGTTGATGTCGGGGACCGCGAACATGATGCCGCCGCTCTTTTGCCACGGTGCATCTTCGAGCTTCCAGAGGCCGAACGTCGAACCGTCGGGCAGCTCGAATTCGCCGCCGTTTTCCCCGTACCGTTGTGTCAGCTTGAGGCCCATCGTATCGCGCCAGAAGGCGACGGCGCGATCGGGCTCTTTGATAAAATAGACGGTAATGTCGATTCCGGTAATGGGAGTGGTGGTAGTGGTGGCCGCAGCGGTGGTGGACATGGGACCTCCTGGAAGCGGGCGGAAGAGCTGCGCCTACTGTACCCCCGGCTCCTGACACCGTTATGTCAGGAACGATTCTTGCCCCAGAATGGCGCGTGCTTCGGTCCGCATTCGCTCGCGGAGCGAATACGGTTCCAAGCACCGGACTTTGGAGCCCCAGCTCAACAGCCAGCCGAGGAGTTGTTCTTCATCTTGCACGCGGACGGTAGCGACGTAGGCCTCACCCTCCTCCTCGATTGCCGCCTCGAACGAGGTGAGCCGCTCGCGCATCCAGCGCAGCTGGGATGCCTCGAAGCTGAAGCGCACTTTACGTTCGGAATTATCCAAAGGTCACCCGGATTTTTTCCGAGCGGATTTGCGGAATATTGACCGGCTTTCGGCCCCTTGAAATATTTCTTACCGGGATACTTTTGGGGCACCCGAACCGCATCCAAGTTAAACGTATAATCGTCGCCTGGCTTGGTAAACCATAGGACGGTTTCGTACCGGCCGGAAAAGCGACGACCGCAGTGGAGGCCATGTTCAAAATGCCAAATGATGCGATTTCGTAATACGAGACCCATCTCGCGAAATACCGGGTAAAGCATGATATCGATGGGATACAGCACATCTTTGCCTACGTGATTGCCGACTTGCCAGCAAATACTTCCCGCAGGGGAAAGCCGCTCCGAGAGGTGGCCCCGGGTAGTCGGACGAGGGCTTAAGTGGTGACTCCGCTCCACCGAAGGCGAAAGAACCTTCAGAATAGGAGCAGATCGTGGCACGACGTTCCCGCCGGAACCACT
>Ga0335075_10015495_pt1 | contig 11424 bp, 12 predicted proteins | sample Lox_Sample_24_FD_206723 | JGI IMG/M metagenome (GOLD analysis project Ga0335075, IMG submission 206723) | Soil microbial communities from Loxahatchee National Wildlife Refuge, Florida, United States - Lox_Sample_2.4 | ecosystem: Environmental > Terrestrial > Soil > Wetlands | place: USA...
CGCCCCCGGTGCGTTCAGCTTCACGCGGACCCGCCGGCCCCGTCGCGCATCCATGGTTATGGTCCGATTCCGTGTCACGTCAATGACCTGGTCGGCCAGGGTGAATGTCTGCGCGTTACCGGTGCCTGTCCCGATCCACGCGGCGACGTTGTACCGGCCCGGGCGTACCTTGTGGCTGGTGTTCTGGCCGAGGTCGATGTTGGTGTCGTTGGCCAGGTTCAGGAACTGCAGATCGATCGGCTTGGCTTGTTGGCCTGAGCGGTCGATGATCCGCACGGTGAGCTGGAAGCGCGTCGCGGGCGCAGCCGTGTGCGGCGCGCCTGACAGGCTCGCTGCGCCGACGAGAGCGGCGCTGACGACCTTGGCAAGGGGGAGTACTGACATATCGCCGATGATAGGACGAATGCTGGTAAGGCCGATAGGCAATCTGCGGCTGCGGTAGCTAATGCTGTGCCAGTTATTTCTGCGTGCCGCCAGGCTTCTCCTCACGCGCAGCCGAGATCGACTTGAAGCTTTCAGTCGGCGCGAACGGCAGCGCCTCGACGAAGTTGCGCAGCGCGTTCCCGCGGGCCAGGCCGGTGTTGTGGCGTTCGGCGAGCCCGTGGGCAACGAGCACCTTGGCCTGCTCGTCAGACGCCTCAGTGAACGGCACGTTCCACGGCCCGTGCTCGTCCAGCCGCCGCAGCATGGCGAGCGGCATCCAGACGCCGTCCACCTCGACGCCGTATTCGACGACCATGCGCTTCTGGAGTTCGATAGCCATCACGCTGCCTCAGCTCGCTGGCGGTCGGAGCGATTGCCTGTAGCCAGCAGCCTACTGACCGAACTTCTGAGCAGTCGCCCGCGCGTGAATGTGAGTCTGGTGCGCCTATATATAGCCGCACCAGACTCACATTCATGCGCGCTTTACAGGTGGGCGGCCACTGGGATCGCCTGCTGAGCTGCCCGCCCCGTGGAGCGCCGGGCCCTGGCGGCCAGCGTGCCAGTGCGGGCCAGCAGCATCGCCACTGACAGGAAGATCAGGGCGTCGGTGAGAGCGTTCACGCTGATCTGGTTGGTCATCCCCCAGTGCGCGAGCTGCGCGCTGAAGACGTGAGTCGCACCGTAGGCGAAGTAGATACGTCCGCCGACAACTGCGATCCAGATGAGCGCGTACAGCAAGCCGGCCCGTGAGCTTGCCTTGCCCGCGCGCTCGTCATAAGAGACCCGCATCGCGGCGGCTGCCACTACGCCCAGGGCCAGGCCGGCTGCCGTGGCGGCCGCTTCGAGAGCTAGCCCGTTCCCGGATGTAGCAGCGCCTTTCAGGTAGAAGGGGACGATGATGGCCGCTGCAATAAACGGCCGGAGCAGCCTCATCACGGTGACCTTGCGGTCGCCGAGATCGGAAATCAGGACCATGCCGAGGATGATGAGGTTCGGGATCAAGACGCTGGCGGTCATTCGAAACTCCCTGGTGACGCGGTTCGCGTGTGCTGACATCCGCAACGCTAGGTAGCGGGCGCTGGCTCCGCGCCGGCCTGCGGCTTGAGAGCGGGTCCAGCTTGGGCGGAGGCCGCGCTCGCCGAAGGGTGGAGATGAGCGCCTCCACCCAGGCTCAACTCAGATCAGCCCGGTGGCCGGCGCGCCCCGGCGACCCGGCAGATACGTTGAAGGCGTGGCTCGCTCCATTTCTGCGCGCTGGCTTTCGCAGGCGATCAGCTCGGACCCGCGCCGGGCCGTCCTCGCCGTCCGGACGCTGGTTCTCATGGGCGTGCTCGTTACCGTCCCGTTCGCGCGGCCGCATCCGGGAGTGGGCAGCCGGGGCGTCGCCGTTGCCGTCACTCTCGGAGTCGTCGCCGCAAGCTGGATCTTCTGGCAGATGTTCGAGGGCAGCGTGCACTGCACGGTCGCGGCTCTGACCGTGCTGGGGCTGGCCGGCGGCATGCTTGCCGGGCTGTCTCCGCTCAGTCCGGCCCTTGCGGTCGGCTGCGTCGTTACCTCGGCCGCCGGAGTCCGGCTCAGCACGGAGACGTCGCTAGGCATTACCGCGGCAACCATCGCGGCGTTCCTGGCGACAGGCTTGGCGACCGGCGTGCCGACCGAGACGCTGGTCGGCTACCCGTTCGCCTGGATCGGGCTGTGGGCGTTCGGCCTGACGCGGCACGCTTACCTGCTGCGGGCGGAACAAGCGGAGCAGACGCTGGCGGAGACCCGACGGGCGCGCGAGGCGGAGACGCATGCGGCCGCGCTCGCCGAGCGAGCCAGAATCGCGAGGGAGATCCACGACGTTCTGGCCCACTCGCTGGCCGCGGTGTCGGTCAACCTCCAGGCCGCCGAGGGCCTGCTCGCCACGCTGCCTGATGGCAATCCCGAGCTAGGCAAGGCGATCGAGTGCATCGACCGGGCCGGCGTGCTCACTCGGGAAGGGCTGGCGGAGGCACGGCGGGCCATCCAGGCGCTGCGGGAGGACACTGCGCCGCTGGCCGATCAGCTGTCGGCGCTCGCCAAGGAGTGGGCGGCCGACGGCGACGTGCCCGCTGACTTCAGCGTGAACGGCTCCCCGCGGCCGGTGAACCCTGAGGTAGGCCTCACCGCCTTCAGGACCGCGCAGGAGGCACTGACTAACGCGCGCAAGCACGCGCCCGGTCAGCCCGTTCGGATCTGTCTTGAGTTCTCGCCCGAAGACATCGCCGTCAGCGTCGTCAACCCGATGCCAGCGAGCGGAGACGGCGAGCCGCGGGGCGACGTGGGCACCAGGTACGGACTCAAGGGCCTGAGGGAACGGGCAGTCCTAGGCGGCGGCACGCTGGAAGCTGGCCCGGCCGACGGGGAATGGCGCGTGCAGCTGAGGATTCCGGCATGACCGCCGAGAATCCGAGCGCGACATCACAGACTCCCGGCGAGCCGGTCACGGTCATCGTCGCGGACGACCAGTCCGCGGTGCGTGAGGGCCTCGTGCTGCTGCTCGGCACGCTGCCGGGCATCGTGGTTGCGGGTGAGGCAGGCGACGGCGACGCGGCGGTGGACCTTGTCGCTGCGGTCCGCCCGCAGGTCGCGCTGATGGACCTGAACATGCCGGGCTGTGACGGCGTGGCCGCCACTCGCCGCATCACCGCCGAACATCCGGGCACGCGCGTGGTCGTGCTGACCACCTACGCCGATGACGAGTCGATCATCGGCGCGCTGCAGGCCGGTGCGCTCGGGTACCTGACGAAGGACGCGACGCGGGCGGAGATCGGCCGCGCGGTGGTGGCCGCCGCAGCGGGCCAGGCCGTGCTCGATCCCGCGGTCCAGCAGAAACTCCTGGCGGCCGCGGCGCGAGCGCCAGTTTCGCCGGAGTCGGCTGGCGCATCACCCGGTGACAGTGAGCTCACGCCGCGCGAGGCCGACGTGCTCCGCCTCATCGCGGCCGGCCAGTCGAATCGCGAGATCGCCCGCACCCTGTTCGTCAGCGAGGCGACGGTGAAAACGCACGTGAACCGGATCTTCGCGAAGACTGGCTCGCGCGACCGCTCCCAGGCGCTGCGCTACGCCTACACCCACGGCTACGCCGAGCCGGACTGACACGGCCGGCTTTGGACCTGCTGCTGTTACTTGTTTGTTAGCAACCGCTCGCGCAGGTCGCGCGTCTTTAGTTGCAGCATGCGCGTCACTAGCATTGCGAGGTCATCATGAAGCTCGGACGCACAACGATCGGCGCCCTGACAGCTGCTTCCGCGTCGCTTGTCATTGGCATCGGCATGGCTCTGCCGGCGAACGCTGCTGCCGTTCCCGCAGCGGCGCACAGCGCGAAGCACGTGGTGCTTAACTGCAACGACAAGCCCGAGGTTAGGCCGAGAACAATCGTCCTGGCTTGCGCGGACTACGGCCTTGGCGTTGAGCATCTGCACTGGACCAAGTGGACGCGCCACGACGCCGTCGGCCGCGGCACCTTCTGGCAGAACCTCTGCATACCCAACTGCGCCGACGGCCACATTGAGCACATGCCGGCCAGGATCACCCTGCGGGGCAGCGCGGCCGTCAAGGGCCACCCCCGTGACCGGCAGTTCACCCGGCTGATAGCGGTCTTCCCCCACAAGCGTCCCACCGTCTACAAGCGCAGGCACGGCAAAATCGTCGCCACGCACCCTAAGCGCTGGGTCCTCCACCTCTGACCAGCCCGCACCTCCGCCCGCTCGTTAGCAGGGCCCGGCCGCCGATAGCGGCCGGGCCTTTGTTCGTCGCCAAGAACTGTTTGCACCGAGTTTGGCGCTTGCGATCGGCGCCGCCACGTAGCGGTCCACGCCGGAGCGCCGGGCCAGCACGCCGGTAGGGGCGAGCCCGGATCTGACCCGTCCCCCTTCAGGGTCACATGGGTGGGCTTCCCGATACCTCGGCCGACCAGGGTGCGGCACGGTGGATGCCATGCACTCGGCCGTCGCCCATTACTGCCGCGCGGGACCTGACCGTCCCCCGCACGGTATCAGGCGGCCAGCCGGGCGAACGCGCCAAGGCTCCCGTAACTACTGATAATGCATATGTGAATATTCTGATTTTTTCGTAAATATTTATTTTTTTCCACTGTAGGGTGATGCATCGCCTAGCGACGCTCCGGACGGCCGGGCTCCCGCGGGCCCACCCGGAAGGAGCGACACTAGCGTGTCGATGAGCGAGCGGTCATGCCTGATCCGGCCGGATGGCGGCACGGCCGACAGCCACCCGCGCTTCAGCGTCGTGATTCCTGCCTACAACGAGGCTGATTTCCTTAGCAGCTGCCTTGATTCACTGCTGGCACAAGACTTCCGAGATCCCTACGAGATCATCGTGGTCGACAACAACAGCACCGACGCCACTGCGGACGTCGCGCGGTCACGTGGCGTGACTGTCGTGCACGAGCCGAAGCCAGGCGTGTGCTCGGCCCGGCAGTGCGGCACGACTGCGGCCAAGGGCGAGATTGTTGTCTCCACCGACGCCGACACTACTTTCGGCCGCGACTGGCTGTCCCGGATCGATCGGGCGTTCCGGGATGACCCAGCGCGGGTGGCGGTAGCCGGGCCCTGCCGCTTCGCGGACCCGCCGTGGTGGGGTCGCGTCTACACCGCAGTCCTGTTTACCGTTGTCAGCATCGTGGCCAGGCTGACCGGCCGGATCCTGTACGTCACCGCGACCAACATCGCGTTCCGCAAAAGCGAATGGCCGGGCTACGACACCGAGGCGACCCAGGGCGGTGACGAGCTCGGCCTGCTCCGGGAGCTGCGCTCCCGCGGGTCGGTCGCCTTCGTGCTCAGCAACCCGACGTTCACCTCGTCGCGACGGCTGCACAGGGGACTGGCCTACAACGTCGTGGTGACGTGCCTGTACTACTACGTCCTTGGCTACGCCCTGAACCGGCTGACCGGCCGCCGGGTCGTCGGAATGGCACCTGCCTTTCGGGCCACGGAGGTATGCCACGGGAAAGTCCGGCGGAACGTGCGCGAGGCCGCGAGCCTCAGCTTCGGGCTTGCCTTCTGCGTGATCTTCGGCGACCTGGCCCTGCACCTAGTCGAGGCAGCGTTGTGAAGGGCGCGGCCGCCCGGCTGCGGTGGCCCGCGGCCGGAGCCGCCGTCGCGGCAGCCGGCTACTGGTTCTGCATGTCGCCTTACTCGCAGGCGCTCGGAACGTTCCCGTACCGGGGCGCCGGATCGGACAAGGTCGTCGCGCTCACCTTCGACGACGGCCCGAACGAGCCCTATACCTCCCAGCTCGCCGACTTCCTCGCGCAGCGGCAGATCAGGGCCACGTTCTTCCAGGTCGGCCGGGCCGTGCTGCGCTACCCCGGGGTGTCCAGGCGGCTTCTTGCCGACGGGCACGTCATCGGGAACCACAGTTTCACGCACGAGTTCACCAACTGCCTGAGCCCGCGCGCTCTGGCCGAGGAAGTGCGCTTGGGCCAGGAGGCCCTGGCGACGATCGGCCTGCGGCCAGCGCTGTACCGGCCGCCGTGGCTGCTTCGGATTCCGGCCCTTCGCGGCATCCTGGCCAACCACGGCTTGCGGGCCGTCTCCGGCGAGTTCTGCTCTCCGCTTGAGGTACTCCAGCCACGCGCTCAGCTGATCGCCGACGGCGCCCTCGCAAAGGCACGACCCGGATCCATAGTCATCTTCCACGATGGGTACGACGGGCATGCGGGGAACCGGGCAAGCACCGTCGAGGCCGCCAGGATCGTCGTCGACCGGCTCACCCGGGACGGATACCGCTTCGTCACCGTCGACGAGCTCCTCGCCATTCCCGCTTACCAGCAGCAGGAGCCAGCGCTGACGGTCGTCGGCTAGCCGGCAACGCCAGCCGTGCAATGCGCCACCGTTGACGCGGCCTGGATATGCCACCCTGCCGATGAACCTTGGCGCTTGATCACCTGGCCCAAGTAGCGCAAAGGGTGGTATGCAAGGGCAGAGCTGGCCAGCGTGGCCGGCTCTCAGCAGAGGTGATCGGGCGTGCCGCGAACTGAGCAAGCAAGTCGCATGGTTGTCATCCAGCCAATCAGAGACTGGACCTGCGCGGAGTGCGGCGGCACCGGCGACCTGCTGCAAATGCACGACGCGGGCCCGCTCTGCCTTACCTGCTCCGACCTGGACCATCTGGTGTTCCTTCCGTCAGGTGACGCCGCGCTCACCCGGCGGGCGGCGAAGGAAAGCACCCTGTCCGCGGTCGTCGTTCGCTGGAGCCGCAGCCGCAAGCGTTACGAGCGGCAAGGCGTGCTGGTCGAGGAACCTGCGCTCGCGCTTGCCGAGGAACAGTGCATGTCCGACGCTGACGCGCGCATGCGCAGACGGGAGCGCGACCAGGTCCGTCAGGCCGAGTTGGATACTAAATTCCAGGCTCGCCTGGCAGAGGAGATCAGGCGGATCTTCCCGAGCTGCTCAGCCGACCGCGCGAACGCGATCGCCGACCATACCGGTTTGCGCGGCAGCGGCAGGGTGGGCCGTTCCGCCGCCGGCCGCGCGCTGGACGAAGGCGCCATCGTGCTCGCCGTAGCCGCATCGGTGCGCCACCGGGACACTAACTACGACTCGCTGCTTATGGCCGGCATGCCCCGTGACATGGCCCGCGAGCGCGTGCGGCCTGCCATCGACAGGGTCCTCGAGTCCTGGCGCACACCGGCACGCTAAGGCTGCGGCTCATTCGATCTTGCAGGCAACGGTCACCGACGACCTGCCGGAACTCGAACGCGCTCTGCAGTCCTTGTCTGCACTCGTGAACGACGACACCTCGGAGTCGGAAGCCACGGAGGCCTGATAATCCGGCGTAAGCGGCCCGCTGGGCGAATCGTACTAAGTTCTCCCGCGCTGCCGCCGGGCCAGTCTCAGATGCACGGTCGAACACAACGGTGTGCCCTGTTCGGTGTGACGGCGGCGACGCCTACGAGGCGGTGTCCGGGTCGGGCAGCAAGCGGGTCGGAAGTGGCTCCTCGATGACGGTGCCATCGTCGTTACGGGTCAGGTGCCAGGCTTGGGCGCCGGGCGCCTCGGTGACTGCTTCGCGAAACGCCGTCCCGAAGAATGTCACCGCGGCGCCGTTATCGGTGGCGTAGCACTCTGGAAGGCGCTGCTCAGCGATGAGCTTGGTGATCGCCGGGCGTCGTTGTTCCTCGGCGTCGTGATGCGGGCTATTGGAGAAGGGCAGGAAGCCCAGGCCGTTGCGGACTTCGCGCAGCGGCAAGCCGAAGGAGTCGGTCGTACCGCCGGTGAACCAGCAGACCGACCCGGCCGAGACGCCGGTAAGCACAACGCCGGCCTGCCAGCATTCCCGCAACACCGGCGCCAGATCGTGCGTCTGCCACACAGCGAGCAGGTTCGCCACGCTGCCTCCGGCGACCCAGATCATGTCCTCATCGAGCAGCAGGCCGCGCACGTCGTCCGTGTTGGGCTGCGGGTACAGCGCCAGATGACTGACCCGAAAGCCGGCGCGCCCGAAAGCCGAGTACATCGCGGTCAGGTAGCCGGGGTGGTCGCCAAGCGCGGTCGCGATGATGCATACCTTCGGCGCGGGACCGGCCTGCGCGAGATCGGCGGCATAGCGATACACCGGACCGAGCCGCCAGTCCCAATCTCCCAGGTTCATGCTGTGGAAACCGATACTGGTGGCGACGATGGTCGGCTGCTGAGCGGGCATCAGCCGATACTGCCACAACACGAACCTCCCGGCTCGCACCGCCAGGGGCCGGCCGTGGCTCGCAGTGCTGCTCCGTTTGGCTTTGCTTACGGACTAGCCCGTGAGCCAGTCCTCGGTGACCGGAACCAGGCGCAACTGGTCCGACAGGGACACGATCTTGGTGCCAGGTGGTAGCGCTGCTGGCAAGCCGCTGCCGTCGAAGATCAGCAGTTCGATACGGCTAGCCATGCCCGCCACCATCAGGCACTGTCAGGCCAGCCGCTGTTCGAGTCTGGCGGCGACCTCTCGGTAGCGGGCCACCGGGATGAGATGCACGCCTGCGAAGGCGCCCGAGTCCCGGATCTGCAGCACCAGGTCACAGGCCGCCTCGACGCCAGCCAGCCGGTCGGCGCGCACCCGGTGTATCAGCCCGGCCGGGATCGCGATGTCCGGGACGGCAGCTGCAAGCCGCTGGGCATGCGATTCGCTGGCCAGCACGATCACGCCAGCGTAGACGGGGATGTCGACCGGGTTAGCGTCCCGCCACCGCAGCAGCCCGTCGAGGGAGAAGCTGACCTGCACGAAGAGGAAGTCAGCTGAGCGCTTCCAGGCAGGCAACGGGCGCAGCCCAGCCGCTGCCCCGGCCCTGAACGGCGGAGCCGCGGCGAAGGCCGGATCGGCCGGCAGAGCCCGCACTTCGTCAATCATTGCCCGCACGGTCAGCTCGCCGGTCCGGCTGCCCGCACTGGGCTTATCCCCGTACACGAACAAGAACTGGTCCACGTGATACGACGCCGCAGTCAGCAGGTCGCGCCGGAATCCGAGCAGGTTCCGGTCCCGCGAGTTCAGGCAGGCGATGCTGCGGCCGCCCATGGCCTCGACCTCATGGGCCACGGCAACGCTGGAGACCGTTGCCCGGCCCAGGTGGTTGTCCGGGATCAGGAAGGTGTCGGCGACCTTGCTGAGCGTGCCGATCTGATGGCGGACGTGCATGAGGTCAGGCCGGGTTGGCGGCTCGATCTCGCAGACAACCTGGAACGGCGGGCTCGTCATCGCTCAGTTCACCTTCCAGGCGTGCAGCAGGGTCCAGTGCCCGGCCGGGCGCCGGTTCTCGACGCCGTGCAGTATCAGGAAGCTACGGCTCCACATGGCCCGAATCCTAACGACTCAAGGGGTCTCGAAATGTCGGCCCGCGCGGCGCATCATTGGCTAATGGGCTACGGCAGACTTTTCGTACGTTTCAGGCGCCAGTTCGCGACCCTGGCGGCGATCACGCTCCCGGTCGGCATGCTGATCGGGCTGGCCGGATTAGCCCAGGCTGAGGCCGATCCGGCCAGCACGCCGACGCTCCAGCAGGCCTTTAACAATGTCGGCATCACGACGGCGGCCGACGCGACGGCCGGGAACTACGACGGCATCGGCGACTCGTTCTCCGCGACCGGCCTGGCGCACGACGCGCTGTCGCCTGGCCGTTCCCTGCTGCATGACGGGCTCAAGATCACCTGGCCGGACGTAGCCCCCGGCCAGCCGGACAATGTCGTCGCCGACGGCCAGACCGTCGCGGTCAGCGGGACCGGCACGACCCTCGGCGTGGTCGGCGCGTCCGCGTACGGCAGCGCGAGCGGGACCTTCACCGTCACTTATTCCGACGGCAGCACCAGCACGGCAACAGTCACGTTCGCCGACTGGATCGACACCAGCCCGGCGGCGGGCACCGACACCCTCGCCACGACCGCGGGCTGGAACCCAGGCGGCAGCATCCCGGTGAGCCTGTCCTACGCGGCGATCCCGATCAACTCCAGCCAGCCAGTCGTGTCGGTCACGCTGCCCGCGGTGGGCGCGAGCGTGGGCAAGAACATCTCGGCAATGCACGTCTTCAGCCTGACGCTCGGCTCGCCCGGGCAGGAAGCCGCCGGTGCGCCCGGCGCCGCTTCCTACTACGACGAGGGCCGCAAGGACTGCGTCGGCACTGCCGCCAACCGCTCCTCGAAGGTCTGGTACACGGTCGCCGACGGCGCGCTGTCCGACGTCTACGCCCCGACGATCGACAACACCGACGTCAAGAGCCTCGACCCGATCGTCACCGGGCCCGGCTTCACCGCGCTTCAGCCGCGCGACATGACCTACACCGTCGCGGTGCTGGCCGGAACGGGAATGGCATGCGAGGTCACCGCGCACGACGCCGCGCACGACTTCAACGTGGTGACTGACTTCATCACCGACCCGTCCGCCGAGGCGGTGGTGATGCGGTTCACCCTGGTCCCGCTCAAGGGCGCGCCCGCTGGCCTTCACCTCTACCTGCGCTTCAACCCGCTGCTGAACGGGCACGGCGGCGGCGGGACCGATAACGCGGGCGGCGAGTCAGCGACGATCGCATCGACTTCGGACGGCCCCGTTCCGCTGGCTTACTCGACCAACTCCTTCACCGAGGCCGTGAACCGGAGCTACGCGCGGCCTATCTACGCGGCACTGGCCGCCAGCAGCCCGTTCCCGGTCGTAGAAACAGGTTTTGCCGGAACGAGCAGTGACGGGCTGACCGAGCTCGACGATTCCGGCGCCCTGACCTCGACGGCGCCGGACGCGAGCAACGGCAATGTAGTGCAGACTGTCGAGCTCGGCAGCGACAGCCAGACCGTGGCGCTGGGTTTCGGCAGCAGCTCGCACGCCGCCCTCAGCAGCGCGCTGACAGCGTCCGCAGCGCCGTTCCCCGCTACCTATGCCGCCTATCAGGCGGGCTGGCGCGCCTACGACTCCGGGCTGCGGTCGCCGCATTCTTTCGGCCATGTGGACAAGACGCAGACCCAGGCGTACTACCTGAGCGCGAACGTCCTGAAGGCCAGCGAGGACAAGACGTTCCCCGGCGCGACTGCGGCGTCGCTGGCCAGCCCGTGGGGCCAGGCGGTGCCCGCTGGCCAGACCGCGAGCGACGGCTTCGCGCCGTATTTCGGCTCCTACCGCGAGGTGTTCCCGCGGGATGCCTACGAGACGTTCACCGGGTTCCTCGTGGACGGCGACCTGGCGACCGCTCGGCAGATGGTGCGGTACTGGTTCGATGACATGCAGCTGCCGTCGGGCGCGTTCCCCAGGAACGGGCTGCTGAACGGGAAGGCGGCGCCCGACACCGGCGGGCTGCAGCTCGACGAGACCGCGGACCCGATCCTCGCCGCGTGGCAGGCAGGCATGGCCGGCGATAAATCCCTGTACGTGAATCACATCAGGCCAGCCGCCGACTTCCTGGTCGCGAACGGCCCGGCCGACGGGGTCGAGCGCTGGGAGGAGCAGACCGGGTTCTCGCCGTCCACGATGGCGGACGAGGTGGCCGGCCTGGTCGCGGCC
>Ga0335075_10015496_pt1 | contig 11423 bp, 12 predicted proteins | sample Lox_Sample_24_FD_206723 | JGI IMG/M metagenome (GOLD analysis project Ga0335075, IMG submission 206723) | Soil microbial communities from Loxahatchee National Wildlife Refuge, Florida, United States - Lox_Sample_2.4 | ecosystem: Environmental > Terrestrial > Soil > Wetlands | place: USA...
GCACGAACGCCAGCCGCTCCGGCGGCGGCAAGGTGTCCAGCACGACGAACAACGCCAACCCCACCGCGTCGGCCAACATCGCCTGGTGCTCGGGATCGACTTCGCCGACCGCATCGACGATCGGGTCCGGCACCCGCGCGACGAGTTCTTCGCGGGGTCGCGCGCGGCGGGTGCGCAAGGTGTTCAGGCAGATCCGGGCCACCACGGTGGTCAGCCAGGCGTCGAGGTTGGCGATCTCCGCGGCACCCTGCTGGTTGCCACCGGTCAGCCGCAGCCAGGCCTCCTGGACGACATCCTCGGCGTCGTCGACCGAGCCCAGCATGCGGTAGGCCAGCGCGCCCAGCTGCGGTCGGGCCGCCTGAAAACGTTCTGCCAGGTCCGTGTCGGAGGTCACCGTCGACCGGCGTCGGGCAGCGCGCACACCCTGCCTTCGCTGAAACCCGACGACCCGATGTCTAATGCGACGTTGAAGCGGCCCCGGAGATTTCCGAGCGTGATGATGTGGGTCAGCGCGACGAGTTGAGCGTTGTCGAAATGTGCTCGCAGGGCGTCGAATAGCTCGTCGCTCACTTCGACCGGTGTGCGGGTGATCGCGGTGGCGTATTCGAGGATGAGCTTGTCGACGCCGGAGAAGCAGGGGGCGTTCTGATAGTCGGACATCGCCAGCAATTCCTCGTCGGTAAGTCCCCAGCTGCGCGCGATCTGCGAACCGAGGTCGATGCAGTACTCACATTTCACCGTCGTCGCCGATTTCAATTCGGCGAGCGCGCGATGGCGCGGGCTGAGGATGTCGATTTTCGATTCCGCGAGCTCCAGACGGCCGATTGCGCTGAGCAGCTTGGGAACGTAGGCATACATCCGCAGCGGCTCCAGCATCGTCTCGGTTTCCCCACCGGTCATCTGCTTGAAGTGGCGCTTGGTGAAAAAGAAGGCGATCTTGGTGCCGAGTTTGGCGTCGCGATCGGACACTCCGCTGATTCGTGGCATGGGGTCCTCCTCAGAGCCTGGGTACGGGCGGTCTTACCTACCTCGACACCTGCCGGCACAAGAACGTGACCACGCTCCGTTTTCTGGCGACGACCCGCTGCGCCCGGCTTCGCCGCGCTTGCGATCGTCGGGCCATTCTGGCGACGACCCGCTGCGCCCGGCTTCGCCGCGCTTGCGATCGTCGCTAGATCTGCGGAGCGACCGCGTCCAAGTCGAGCAGCCGGGCGTGCAGCACGGTGCGATTCCGCAGGGCCGCACGCACCGCGCGGTGCAGACCGTCTTCGAGGTAGACGGTGCCCTTCCACTTCACCGCGTGCGGGAAGAGATCGCCGTAGAAGGTGGAGTCCTCCGACAGCAGGCGATCCAGCGCCAGCACCGTGGTGGTGGTGACCATTTCGTCGAGGCGGATCTGGCACGGCGGGATCTGCGACCAGTCCCGGTAGGACAGGCCGTGCTCAGGGTATGGCTTGCCCTCTCGCACGCCCTTGAAGATCATCCGCAGCTTGCCTCCGACGCGTCGCAGCGCCTCGACGTGGCCATGTGGCAAGGCTAGCGGTCCCGAACCGGCTGTTGGCTGCGGGTGCTGAAAGCGATACCGGCTGCTGATCACCGTAAAATGGGCCAGGTTGGAAAGGTGGATCTTCAATGGCAAGTGCCGACGACCGTCGCTTTGAGGTGCTGCGCGCGATCGTCGCCGACTTCGTCGCCACCAAGGAGCCGATCGGCTCGAAGTCGCTGGTGGAGCGGCACAACCTCGGCGTCTCGTCCGCCACGGTCCGCAACGATATGGCCGTGCTGGAAGCCGAGGGTTACATCACCCAGCCGCACACCAGCTCCGGACGGGTGCCGACGGAGAAGGGCTACCGGGAATTCGTCGACCGGCTCGACGACGTCAAGCCGCTGTCGGTGGCTGAGCGGCGCGCCATCCAAGGTTTTCTGGAGTCCGGTGTCGACCTCGACGACGTGCTGCGACGTGCGGTGCGCTTGTTGGCGCAGCTGACCCGCCATGTGGCCATCGTGCAGTACCCGACGTTGTCGACGTCGACCGTGCGGCACCTGGAAGTGATCGCGCTCACCCCCGCCCGGTTGCTGATGGTTGTCATCACCGACTCCGGCCGGGTCGACCAGCGCATCGTCGAACTCGGTGATGTCATCGACGACCACCAGCTGTCCCAGCTGCGCGAGATGCTCGGTCAAGCGCTCGAGGGCAAAAAGCTTTCGGCGGCGTCGATTGCGGTCGCGGAGCTTGCCGCGCAGCTGGACGGCCGAGGCGGGCAGTCGAAGAGCCTCAGCGATGCGGTCGGACGCTCGGCGACGGTGCTGCTCGAATCCTTGGTCGAACACACCGAGGAGCGGCTGCTGCTGGGCGGCACCGCCAACCTGACCCGCAACACCGCCGACTTCGGCGGCTCGCTGCGGTCGATCCTGGAAGCGCTCGAAGAGCAGGTGGTAGTGCTGCGGCTGCTGGCCGCGCAGCAGGAAGCCGGCAAGGTGACCGTGCGCATCGGGCATGAAACCGAGGCCGAGCAGATGGTGGGCACCTCGGTGGTGTCCACCACCTACGGCGCCACCGGCACCGTCTATGGCGGCATGGGTGTGCTCGGGCCCACTCGAATGGACTATCCGGGAACTATCGCTAGTGTCGCTGCGGTTGCTTTGTACATCGGCGAAGTGCTGGGTGCGCGATGAACGTGCATGCACTGCACAATGGCCAATAAAGAAGCTTAGAAAGGTCAGGCGTGGCACGCGACTATTACGGGCTGCTCGGCGTGAGCAAGAACGCGAGCGATGCGGAGATCAAACGCGCCTATCGCAAGCTGGCGCGCGAGCTGCACCCCGACATCAACCCCGACGAGGTCGCGCAGGCGAAATTCAAAGAGATCAGCGTCGCCTACGAGGTGCTGTCCGACCCGGAGAAGCGGCGCATCGTCGATATGGGCGGTGACCCGTTGGAGAACGCCGCATCGGCCGCGAACGGATTCGGTGGCTTCGGCGGTCTCGGCGACGTGTTCGAGGCGTTCTTCGGTGGCGGCTCGACGTCGCGCGGCCCGACCGGACGGGTCCGTCCCGGCTCCGACTCGTTGCTGCGGATGCGGCTGGACCTCACCGAATGCGCGACCGGCGTCAGCAAGCAGGTCACCGTCGACACCGCGGTGCTGTGCGATCGGTGTCAGGGCCGCGGCACCAACGCCAATTCGGCGCCGGTGACCTGCGACACCTGTGGTGGTCGCGGCGAGGTGCAGACCGTGCAGCGCTCCCTGCTCGGTCAGGTGATGACAGCGCGGCCCTGCCCGACCTGCCGCGGCGTCGGCGAAGTCATCCTCGACCCGTGCTACCAGTGCGGCGGCGACGGACGGGTGCGAGCCCGGCGGGAGATCACCGTGAAGATCCCCGCCGGCGTCGGCAACGGCATGCGGGTCCGGCTCGCCGCTCAAGGCGAGGTCGGGCCCGGGGGAGGACCGGCCGGCGACCTCTACGTCGAGGTGCACGAGCAGCCGCACGACATCTTCGTGCGCGACGGCGACGATTTGCACTGCACGATCTCGGTGCCGATGGTCGACGCGGCCCTGGGCACCACGGTGACCGTGGACGCGATCCTCGACGGCCTGACAGAGATCACCATCCCCGCGGGGACCCAGCCCGGTTCGGTAACGACCCGGCGCGGTCAAGGGATGCCGCACCTGCGTTCCGGCGCCCGCGGGGACCTGCATGTGCATGTCGAAGTGGTAGTGCCCGATCGACTCGATCACCGCGACACCGAACTGCTGCGCGAGCTCAAAAGCCACCGCAACCGGGACGTGGCCGAAGTCCGGTCGACGCACGCCGCCGCCGCCGGCGGATTGTTCAGCCGGCTGCGTGAGACCTTCACCGGGCGCTAATTGCCCGGCCTGTTTTACATCGACGCCCTGCCCGAGGCCGGTGAGCTGGCTGTCGTCGAGGGCGATGAAGGTTTCCACGCTGCGACCGTGCGGCGCATCCGGCGCGGCGAGGAACTCGTTCTCGGCGACGGCGCCGGGGAGCTGGCCCGCTGCATAGTCGAACAGGCCGGCCGCGACGGGCTGCAGGCCCGAGTGCTGGCCCGCTGGCGGGTACCACCGGTGGTACCCCCGGTGACCGTCGTGCAGGCGCTGCCGAAGGCCGAACGCTCCGAGCTGGCGATCGAGTCGGCCACCGAAGCCGGCGCTGATGCGTTGGTGGCATGGCAGGCCGCGCGGTGTGTCGCCCGCTGGGACGGCGCCCGCGCCGACAAAGGCCTGCGGCGCTGGCGCGCGGTAGCGCGCGCCGCGGCACAGCAATCCCGTCGCGCACATATCCCGTCGGTCGAGGGGGTGCTGTCCACCGCGGCGCTGACCCAGCGGATCGGCGACGTGGTGGCGTCGGGAGGCGCGGTGTTGGCGCTGCACGAATCTGCTGCCGGTCGGCTGACGAATCTCAGCCTGGCGCAAGCGAAGTCGGTGATGCTGGTGGTGGGCCCCGAGGGCGGTATCGCTGCTGACGAGCTTGCCGCGATGACCGGCGCCGGTGCCGTGGCGGTCCGGCTGGGCCCGACCGTGCTGCGCACCTCGACCGCGGCCGCGGTCGCGCTGGGTGCGCTGGGAGTGCTGACGCCACGGTGGGACCCGGCAGACAACTGAACAACGTCCGGCCGCGGCGGTAGACTGAGCCGTCCGAGCAAACCGTGCCAAACCGCAGAAAGCAGGCATTAGAAACCACGTGACGCCCCGCGAGACCAACGCTGCTGCTTCGTCGACACCTCAGGTGCGCAGCAGCATCGACGTTCCGCCCGACCTCGTCGTGGGCCTGCTCGGTTCCGCTGACGAAAACCTGCGTGCCCTCGAACGCATCCTGGCCGCAGATCTGCACGTCCGTGGCAACGCGGTGACCATCTCCGGTGAGCCCGCCGACGTGGCACTGGCCGAGCGGGTGATCAGCGAACTCGTCGCGATCGTCGCCGGTGGCCAGCCGTTGACGCCCGAGGTGGTGCGCCACAGTGTGGCCATGCTGATCGGCGCCGGAAACGAGTCGCCGGCCGAGGTACTGACCCTCGACATCTTGTCGCGGCGCGGCAAGACGATTCGGCCCAAGACCCTCAACCAGAAGCGCTATGTCGACGCCATCGATGCCCACACCATCGTGTTCGGGATCGGTCCGGCAGGGACGGGCAAGACCTACCTGGCGATGGCCAAGGCGGTCAACGCGCTGCAGCGCAAAAAAGTCACCCGCATCATCCTGACCCGGCCGGCGGTGGAAGCCGGTGAGCGACTTGGCTTTTTGCCCGGCACGCTGAGCGAGAAGATCGACCCGTACCTGCGTCCGCTTTACGACGCGCTGCATGACATGATGGATCCCGAGCTGATCCCGAAGTTGATGGCATCAGGGGTCATCGAGGTGGCGCCGCTCGGGTACATGCGCGGAAGAACCCTTAATGATGCGTTCATCATCCTCGACGAGGCCCAGAACACCACCGCCGAGCAGATGAAGATGTTTCTGACCCGACTGGGATTCGGCTCCAAAGTCGTTGTCACCGGCGACGTTACGCAGATCGACCTGCCGGGCGGCAATAGGTCGGGGCTGCGGGCGGCGGTCGACATCCTCGACGGCATCGACGACATCCACGTCGCGGAGTTGACCAGCGCCGACGTGGTCCGGCATCGGCTGGTCTCGGAGATCGTCGACGCCTATGCACGATACGAGGAACCCGGTCTGACGATGAACCGGGCAGCGCGGCGGGCGTCGAGTGCCCGCAGCCGTCGGTGACAGCCCCGTGAGCCGCCCGTGAGTATCGAGGTTGCCAACGAGTCGGGTATCGACGTCTCCGAATCCGAATTAGTCAGCGTCGCACGGTTCGTCATCGCCCGGATGGACGTCAACCCGGCCGCCGAGCTGTCGATGGTCTTGCTGGACACCGCAGCGATGGCTGATCTGCACATGCGTTGGATGGATTTGCCGGGGCCGACGGACGTGATGAGCTTTCCGATGGACGAGCTCGAGCCGGGGGGCCGCCCCGACGCCCCGGAGCCGGGGCCGGCGATGCTCGGCGACATCGTGCTGTGCCCCGAATTCGCCGCCGAGCAAGCCGCGGCCGCCGGTCATTCGCTCGGCCACGAGTTGGCGCTGCTGACCATCCACGGTGTGCTGCACCTGCTCGGCTACGACCACGCCGAGGCGGACGAAGAAAAAGAGATGTTCGCTCTGCAGCGCAGGCTGCTGGAAGAGTGGGTTGCCGAACAAGTCCAGGCCTACCACTACGACCGTCAGACCGAGAGAGACCAGCGATTGCTGGACAAATCAAGGCACTTCGACAATTGAAAGGGTCGGCTCCGCTGCTCGGCGCGATCATGCTGATTGGTCTGGGCGGCTTGTTCGCGGCGATCGATGCCGCAGTCAGCACCGTGTCACTGGCGCGGGTCGCCGAACTGGTACGTGACCAGCGGCCCGGGGCGACCCGGCTGGCCAAGGTAATGACCGACCGGCCCCGCTACATCAACCTGGTGGTGCTGCTGCGGATCGTCTGCGAGGTCAGCGCCACCGTGCTGCTTGCGGCCTACTTCTACGGGCACCTCAGCCGCGATTGGGGGCTGTTCGCCGCCGCCGCGACCATGGTGGTGATCAGCTTCGTCGTCATTGGTGTCGGTCCGCGTACCCTCGGCCGCCAGAACGCCTACTCGATCTCCTTGGTAGCAGCCCTACCGCTGCAAGCGATTTCGGTACTGCTGGCCCCGATCAGCCGACTGCTGGTGGTGCTGGGAAATGCGCTTACGCCAGGCCGGGGCTTCCGCAACGGGCCGTTCGCATCCGAGATCGAGTTGCGCGAAGTCGTCGACCTGGCACAGCAGCGCGGCGTGGTCGCCGCCGACGAACGCCGAATGATCCAGTCGGTCTTCGAACTCGGCGACACACCGGCCCGCGAGGTGATGGTGCCGCGCACCGAGATGATCTGGATCGAAAGCGACGAACCGGCCAACCACGCGATATCGCTGGCGGTGCGCAGTGGGCATTCCCGGATTCCGGTAATCGGTGAGAACGTCGACGATGTCGTCGGCGTCGTATATCTGAAAGATGTTGTCCAGCATACGTATCGATCGACCAGCGGAGGCCGGGACAGCACCGTTGCGCACGTCATGCGCCCCGCGGTGTTCGTGCCGGACTCCAAGCCCCTGGATGCGTTGCTGCGCGAGATGCAGCGGACCCGCAACCACATGGCGCTGCTGGTCGACGAGTACGGCGCGATAGCCGGGCTGGTGACGATCGAAGACGTGTTGGAAGAGATCGTCGGTGAGATCGCCGACGAGTACGACGCAGCCGAGGTGCCGCCGGTAGAAGACCTTGGCGACAACAGGTTTCGGGTATCGGCGCGACTGCCGATCGAAGATTTAGGCGAACTGTACGGCGTGGAGTTCGATGAGCACCTCGACGTCGACACGGTTGGTGGCCTGCTGGCGCTGGAGTTGGGCCGGGTCCCACTGCCCGGAGCCGAAGTGGTATCACATGGGCTGCGGTTGCACGCCGAGGGCGGCCCGGACCATCGCGGACGGGTCCGGATCGGCACCGTGTTGCTGAGTCGCGCCGGCGACGATGCAGAGCGAAGCGAGGTAAACCATGACGGCTGAGCCGCTCGATACCGAGGACGCGAAGCTCGTGGTACTGGCCCGCTCGGCGATGGCCGCCGTGCTGGTGGCCGGCTCCGCCGACGGCGCAGGCAACGTTCTGCAGTGACCGAATTCCGTTCAGGTTTCGTCTGTCTTGTCGGGCGGCCGAATACCGGGAAGTCGACGCTGACCAACGCGCTGGTCGGCTCGAAGGTGGCGATCACCTCGAGCCGCCCACAGACCACCAGGCACACGATTCGCGGCATCGTGCACCGGGAGGACTTCCAGATCGTCCTGGTCGACACCCCCGGGCTGCATCGGCCGCGGACCTTGCTGGGTAAGCGGCTCAACGACTTGGTCCGCGACACGTACGCGGAAGTCGACGCCATCGGTCTGTGTATCCCCGCCGACGAAGCGATCGGTCCGGGGGACCGGTGGATTGTCGAGCAGATCCGTTCCGTCGCGCCCACAACGACGTTGGTCGTCGTCGTCACGAAGATCGACAAAGTGGCCAGGGACAAAGTGGCCGCGCAGCTGGTGGCGGTAAGCGAGTTGGTCGGTGACTCCGCCGAAATCGTCCCCGTCTCGGCGGTCACCGGTGAGCAGATCGAGACGCTGATCGACGTGCTGGTCGCCGCGCTGCCGCCCGGGCCGGCCTATTACCCCGACGGTGAGCTGACCGATGAGCCCGAAGAGGTTCTGATGGCGGAGTTCATCCGAGAGGCTGCCTTGGAGGGCGTGCGCGACGAGCTGCCGCATTCACTGGCGGTGGTGATCGACGAGGTCAATCCGCGCGAGGGCCGAGACGACCTGATCGACGTGCACGCCGTTCTCTACGTCGAGCGGGACAGTCAGAAGGGCATCGTGATCGGCAAGGGTGGCGCCCGGCTGCGCGAAGTGGGCACCGCGGCGCGTGGCCAGATCGAGAAGCTGTTGGGCACCAAGGTCTTTCTCGACCTGCGCGTCAAGGTCGCCAAGAATTGGCAACGCGACCCTAAACAACTTGGCCGACTAGGCTTTTGAGCTATCGATCGACCTCGGTGCCAACGCTGGATATCGGCGGCATGTCCGTGCCGGTGTTCCACCACACCTCAGGCTGCTTGGCCGCCCAGCCGCCGAGCGCCTCCAATTCGGCGGCCAGCGAGATCAGCAGCGGCTCGCTGTTGGCCGGACCCATCAGCTGCACACCGATCGGCAAGCCTTCGGAGGTGAAACCGGCCGGAACGTTGATTGACGGCCACCCCAACACATTCCACGGCCAGGTCACCGGGCAGGCGGCGATCATCACGCGGTCGGTGCCCAATCCGCTCAACCTGTCGAACGCGTGCGCCAGCGGCGGCGGCTGCGCGGTCGTCGGCGCCACCACGACGTCCACGATGCGAAAAATCGAGCCCACCCGACGCTGATCGGCGGCTTCGTGCGCCCGGGCGGCACGCAGGATCGACTGCGAAAGGAACCGCCCCGTCCGCATATTCGACAGCGTGCGTGCATCCAAATCCACGCCGTCGCCTAACCGTTCGGCCCATTCGAGCAGCCCGGAAGTGCTGCGCGCCAGAAAGTTCCACGACAGCCGCAGCCCGTAATCGGGATTGCCCGCAACGACGCTGTGGCCGAGCAGCCGAAGCTGATCGCCCACCGCCTCGAGCGCCGACCGGATCTCCGGATGCAGGCGGGCCGGAAACGCGGTGAAGGGAAATCCTGTTGACAGCGCGATCCGCAACGGCCCGGGCGCGATACCCACGTGCTCGGACACCGTCACCGGTCGTGGTTTGTGCAGATCGCCGTCGACGTTGCCGGACGCCGCATCGAGCACCAGCGCCGCATCGGCGACGGTACGGGCCAGCACACCGTTGACCGTGATGCCGTTGAACGCCTCCGGCAGTGGCCACGTCGAGATGCGGCCACGTTGCGGTTTGATGCCAACCAAATGAGTCCAGGCCGCCGGGATGCGCACGCTGCCCGCGCCGTCCGAGCCGATCGCGGCGGTCACCAGGCCGGCGGCCACCGCGGCCGCGCTGCCGCCCGACGACCCTCCCGGCGTGTGTTTGCGCGACCACGGATTGCGGGTGTGGCCGAATCCGGGTCCGCTGGTGAACGGCCATTGGCCCAATTCGCAGGTGTTTGTCTTGCCGACGATCACCGCGCCGGCCGCCTTGAGCCGGCACACCACTTCGGCGTCCTTTGTGGCGGGCCGAACAATGCCGGACGTGCCGAAGGCGGTTGGTACTCCCGCGATGTCGACGTCGTCTTTGACCGCGATCGGAACACCCAGCAGCGGTGATTGGTCCCCGTTAGCGCGCCGCATGTCGGCCGCGGCAGCATCGGCCAGCGCCGACTCGGTCAGCACCACGCGGAAGGCGTTGAGCGTCGATTGGCTCAGGTCGATGGCGTGCAGCGAGCGGCGGACCAGCTCATCGGACGTCACCTCGCCGTTGGCCAGCTGGTAGAGCTGGTCGGTAAGGGTAGGAAAACGGGGGGCAGCGGATTCATTCATCGGCATCGACATTATCGGCGCGTGCATGAGGCGCCGTCGCAAAGCGGTGACAAACTGGTATCCATGCGGCTGTACCGGGACCGTGCGGTGGTGCTGCGCCAGCACAAGCTCGGCGAAGCCGATCGGATCGTCACCATGCTCACCCGCGACCATGGGCTGGTCCGCGCGGTCGCCAAGGGCGTGCGCCGCACTCGCAGCAAGTTCGGCGCGCGACTGGAGCCGTTCGCGCATATCGACGTGCAGTTGCATCCGGGCCGCAACCTGGACATCGTCACGCAGGTCGTCTCGCTTGACGCGTTCGCCACCGACATCGTCAGCGACTACGGCCGATACACCTGCGCGTGCGCGATGCTGGAAACCGCCGAGCGCCTCGCCGGCGAGGAACGAGCACCGGCCCCGGCATTGCACAGACTCACCGTCGGTGCGCTGCGGGCGGTAGCCGACGGCCGTCGACCCCGCGAGCTGGTGCTGGACGCTTATCTGCTGCGCGCCATGAGCATCGCCGGGTGGGCCCCGGCGCTGACCGAATGCGCCCGCTGCGGCACCCCGGGCCCGCATCGGGCATTTCACATCGCCGCGGGCGGCAGCGTCTGCGGGTACTGCCGCCCCGCCGGTGCGACGACACCGCCGCTGGGTGTGCTGGATCTGATGTCGGCGCTGCACGACGGTGATTGGGAGGCCGTCCAGGCCGCACCGCCCTCGGCCCGCAACCATGTCAGCGGATTGGTGGCCGCCCACCTGCAATGGCATTTGGAGCGGCAGCTGCGAACGTTGCCGCTGATCGAGCGGACGGGCCGAGTCGATCACGTCGATCAGAGCCTCGCCGACCGTCGCATAGCTCTGGTCAGGCAGGATGTGGGCCATGGTGCGGAACCGGAAGCCGGGTGAGTTCCCGCAGCTGCCGCCTGCCCCAGACGATTATCCGACATTCCCCGACAAATCCACCTGGCCGGTCGTCTTTCCCACGCTCCCGCCGTCACCCGGCGGCGGTCCGCGCCGGCCCCCACAACACGTTTCCAAGGCTGCGGCCCCGCGGATCCCCGCGGCCCAGCTGCCCAACCACGTTGCGATCGTGATGGACGGTAACGGCCGCTGGGCCACCCAGCGTGGACTGACCCGTGTTGAAGGCCACAAGATGGGTGAGGCCGTCGTCATCGACATCGTCTGTGGCGCAATCGAAATCGGCATCAAATGGCTCAGCCTCTACGCGTTTTCCACCGAGAATTGGAAGCGGTCAGCCGAAGAAGTCCGTTTCCTGATGGGATTCAACCGCGACGTGGTGCGACGGCGCCGGGTAAACCTGAACGAGATGGGCGTGAAGATACGCTGGGTGGGCTCGCGGCCACGCCTGT
>Ga0335075_10015497_pt1 | contig 11423 bp, 10 predicted proteins | sample Lox_Sample_24_FD_206723 | JGI IMG/M metagenome (GOLD analysis project Ga0335075, IMG submission 206723) | Soil microbial communities from Loxahatchee National Wildlife Refuge, Florida, United States - Lox_Sample_2.4 | ecosystem: Environmental > Terrestrial > Soil > Wetlands | place: USA...
GCGCGAACCGGAAGGGCGATCTGATCCCAGACGACACGCCGGTCGAAGCGCCAGGGATCGAGGGCGGACCACGCAAGCAGTCGTACGTCGACGCCTCGTTCGCGCAGCGCCGCCGCGGCACCACGCACGTATTCCCCGATTCCCGTCGCCGTGCCGACCGCCAGTTGTCCGTCGAGTGCAACCCTCATTCGCCCAAGCGATGCGCCAACTGCGCAACGTCGGGGGAGGCGGCATCGATGCGCCGGGCGCGTTGCAAATAACTGAGGGCGCGTCCACGATGGCCGCGCAGCAGCGCGACATCGCCCAACCCCACGATCGCGTGAAGGCTCGTTGGATCGGCATCTAAAGACGACGTGAAGAGCGCCGCCGCGCGATCTAGGTCGTGCAGGGCGAGTGCCTGATACGCTGCGCTGAGGACATACTTTTGATTGAACGGTGCTAGCGCATGCGCACGCTCGTAGGCCGAGAGCGAGCGGCCGGCAGCGCGCACGTCACGACCGCCCAGCGCCGCCTCTGCATCCAAATAGCCGAGCTCCCAGCACGCCTCAGCGAAGGCGTCCAGATGTGTGCGGTCCCCCTGCAGACTCGTGAGCAAGCTGCGCTGCAGCTGCATCGCCCACGCGTGATCGCCGGCTCGATCGGCCTGCGTCACGATGCGCTCGAGGCTTTCGTAGTCGTCCGCCCGCTCGTACTCCCGCGCGGCGCCGTGGAGATCGCCACGCGATTCAGCGAGCCGGCCTTCGAGCGCGGAGCGATCTCGTGAGGGCCCGAGCGAAGCGATCTCACGTTGAGCGAGGGTGGCGTCCCCATCGGCCAAGGCTTCACGTGCCGCGAGCAGCCGTTGCGGACGCAGCACCAGCAGACGGTCGTCGACGCGCGCCGGCAAGAGATGTACCAGCGAAGCCGGCTGCGCCGCCCGCCGCGCGAGCACGTCGGAGACCACCTGCACGAAGCCGAGCAGGACCGCTATCACCACCAACATCGTTATCGCCACCGAGCGCACGAACCGCTCTTCGCGCCGAAGCGAAGCGGCGCATCCCAAAAAGAGAGGCGGCCCGGCATCGCTGCCGGACCGCCTCTTCATCGCGCTGCGAGAACTGCGATCGCTAGAACCGAACGGTGAAGTTGATGTCCTGACGATTGTAGTTCGTGTCGTAGCTCGGCACCACGTAATCGGTGTACCGATAGTTACGTGCTACGAAGCTCACCGAGGAGTTGGTCTTGGGGATCGCATAGGTGAAGCTCCCATCCATGTAGTCTTTGCGTTGCGACATATTCTGACCCGGAACCGATCCGTTTGCGGCCGGAGCATAGGAACCACCGTAGCGCTGGGTGTTGTAGGTGGCGTTGAACGTCAGCGTGCTGTTGATCGGAACCGACGCCGCCGCCACGTACGTATAGTGCGCGACGTCTACGTAGTTCGGATACCACCTGACCGCCGAGACCGCGGGGGAGCCGGTGATCACGCCGCCCGTCGTGTTGATGGCGCTGACCCCGGCCGTCGGATTGGCGACGTCGACCTGGCCGTAGTTGTTATCCAGGGCGAAGGGATAGTACGGTTGCGTCGACGTGTCCAGACGCTGGATACGATCCCATGATCCGGTCAGATTCAAGCCGACTTTGGTGCCGAGAACGGGGACTCCGAACGACGCACCGCCGGTGACGTTGTCGTCATACATCAGTACGTTGGAGGCGTAGGCACAGCCTGACTGGCTCGCGCCTTCGGGGCACCCGAAGACACTCGCCATGAACGAGTTCGGGATGATCTCCGAGAGGTGCTGGTACTGCAAGCGTCCCGTGACCGTCGTTCCACTCGAGCCACCGAACTGGATCGGGGCGTTGAGCGAGACGGTGACACCGCGCGTATTCGGCGCGAATGCCTGGAAGAAGAACGGTCCGACGCCATGGAACGGGTTGAACGCCGGGTATGCGAAGGTGTAGTTCGCTGCGGTCGAGGTGGTCGCCGTTGCGAGCGTCGCCGCAGTCGACCCGGGTGTCACACCCGGCTGGCCCGCGTACTGCTGGTTGAGCGCCAGCGTGTTCGAGAGGCCCATGAAGTCGGGGATGAAGGCGGAGTGCCAATTGGCCAGCAGCGCCGGCGGGTTGCCGAGGTACTGCACGTCGGCGCCGTCGAGGTAGTTCAGGCCGACGCTCTGGAACTGCACCGAGGCGTCGACTTTCTGGATCTTCAGCTTAAGGCCGAAGACCCCGGCGGTATCGTTGGTCGCCGGCGTGTGGACGTAGTCGTTGGTGTACTTGCTGTCGGCAACTTCACCGAAGAGCGTCGGCAGCGAGGTCTTCCCGCTGATGTCGAACGGCAGCGGCGCCTGCGCGTCGAGGCCGAAGACGGTATCGCTCACGAGGCCATACCCGAAGCTGAGGGGCTGCGTGGCGCCCGAGGGAGACGGGCTGACGGCATAGGTGCTCGTCAGGCCGTTGTTGGCCGTCAAGTCGTCGAAGTCGAAGATGCGATTGAAGGTCAAGCCGATCTCGGCGCCCGACCAGCCGGTGAAGCGGTGGTTGATGCGGCCGGTGATCATGTAGCGTTGGACGTTCTCGTTGGTTCCCGAAGACTCACCCGTGTAGGTGATCTTGATCGTGGAGCCGACCGGGATCGGCGACCCGAAGATGACCGAGTTCAACGAGGAGTCGTAGGCAAACGACGGGGGCGACGGCGGGTAGCAACCGGCCGTGACGCAGGTGCCGTTCGGGTTGTAGGAGACGCCGTTGTACGACGAGATGTAGAGCGTCCCCGCGACGGCGACCTTGGTGAGGTAGACGCTCGAGAGCGGTGTCGTCGTCGGCCCGAAGACGTCGGTTTGATTCGCCGTGGTGGCGGTGTTCGCGCCACTCGGATTCGACGGGCTGTTGATGTTGTAGCCGTACTGATTCGGCAAGAACGGCACGAGGTAGCCGTCCTGGCTCGAGTCGCTGGGATCGATCAGCGGATCGACCGTTTGGAGCATCGTCATCGCGAGACGTGCGTACGAGAAGCGGAAGTCCGTCGACCCGTCGACGGTCCCCGAGATGCTGAAGCCGATGGGATCGGGTTGCATCGGATTGTCGTACAGCGGCAGACCTTGCGAACCGAAGGGTGCGCGGAAGGCGAGGCCGGTGCGCGATGAGGTGTAGTTGTCGAGTGTTCCGAAGCGCATGGTGAGGTTGCTGATCGCGCCCGCCTGCTTGACGTTCACGTCGAACGCCGGGTTGAACCCAATTGCGTTGTCGGCGTTGGTTCCGTAAGCGCCGCCCCAATCGTAGGTGAGGATGCGCACCGGAAACGAGACCGTCAGGTTCGGGCTGACGTTGTATCCGAGGGTGAACTTGTCGTCCTGACGGATGCGAACGCCGGAACCGAACGGCGTGTAGAACTCATCGGATGCGTCGGAATAGATGAAGTCGCTGGACAACGAGTCCGCGCCGCTGTGAGCGACGGTCGTCGACTGAATGTTGCGCTGGCGGAGCGAGAGATTCGGCAAGAAGGTGCCGTGCATCCACAGCGACTGCGCGAACGCCGTCTTCTTGTTGAGTGCGTCCAGCGAGTCTTCCAAGTTGGTCACGCGTACGCCGAGCGCGTCGAGCTCGTCCTTGAGAGCGTCGACCAGCTTCTGCAGCTTGGCCAGGTCGTCTTTGGACGCAAGGTTCGAGTTATCTTGAAGTTTGGCGACGACCCGAGCCACCATGACCGCCATCTCGTAGCGTGTCAGGGGGCGGTTTCCTAAGAACTGACCGTTGGGATATCCCTCGATCAGACCGTCGGCGGCGAGGCTCTGGATGTACTGATAGGCCCAATGATTGGCCGGTACGTCCGAGAACGGCGTCGCAAGGGCAGCCTGGCGATGGCTCAAACCGAGAAGGACGACGAGCGTTAAACTCGTCGCTAGAGCCAGGCGGGCAAGACGCTTCATGAAGTCCTCCACACGTGGGAATAGGAAGCGGCAGCTTCGTTGATACACGCTCGGGAAGGCTGTCCTGAACGCCGATCCGTCTGAAGACTCAAGTGTTTCCCTTCAATCGGTTCGGACGTACACCCGCGACCACGGCATAAAGCCATAGGCACAGAGAGAAAACCCCACCAGGGCGCATGCCTCGCCCTCGTTTACCGAGTTCGCGAAGGGACTCCTTCCCCTACGAATCAAGCACCTAGCGAGGCACACGCCGAGACGGAAGGCGCTCGCAGCCACCTCCCGCTACGGCGAGAGCCCCGTTTCAGCGCGACCGGCGGCCGCCTCCCGCTCGAGGAATCGCTCGGCGATCAGCAAGGCGGCAAAGTCGTCGATCGGACACGGCGGAAGGAGCATCCCCCGCGGGATGAACCGGCGCCAACCGCGCGGCGGGTGCGCGGCGAAGTAGCGTGCGCGTGCACGCAAGGTCGTCTCGCGTTCGTCGACGACGGTAACGGGAAGACCGGCGGCGCGCACGGCCTCGGAGACCGGCCCCGTGTGCGTCCCTCCGCCCAGTGCCACGGCGCGAATCGAAAACTCCGCCGCCAATTGGGCGAGCTGGCGAGGCAGCAGTTCCAACGGCACGATACCGAGCGCGAGCGGCTCGCTGAAAGCCCGCTCGACGATTGCATACCCGCACTTGCGCGTCCCGGGATCGATGCCGAGCACCGTGCTCATGAACGGCGCGGCTGGGTGAGCGAGATGCGGATCGGCAAGCCGCCGACGTGCGGGTAGATGTCTTGCGCTGCACTTCCGACGATTTGATAGCGCCCGTGCCCGTCGCGAATCTCTTGCACGATGCGCGCCACTTGCGACTCCGAGAGGATCGGCGTCGGCTCGGCGTACCAGACCGGCATCCCTTGGCTCACCGCAGCATCGCTCACGGCGCCAACCAACAGCGAAAGCGCGGCGGTCGGATTGATCTGCGTTCCGCCTTGCACTTCGACGCTGGCGATACGCTGGCCCATCGAGAAAATCTTCTTGTCGGCATATTGGGTAAACGAGAAGCTGATCGGATCGTTCAAGAACAGGTTCTCGTCAGCCACGGCGACGACGAGCACCGGCCCTTGCAGCAAAAAACTCTGCGTGCTCTCGTCGGAGAGCAGTGACGCGAGCTTTCGCTGGTTTTCCGGATCGCTTGCCTTCCCTTTGAACGGACGCAGGCCGCGCGGAACGTAGTCGCGGTTGACGCTCTGCACGACCGCGTCGAAAAACGCCGAGAGATCGTCGAGCCGTTCCACCGGCGTCTGCGTGGGCCGCAGTAGCAAGAACGAGGGGAACATCAAACTCCCGCGGTTCACGACCACGTTGGTCTCGTGCACGCGTTTGTCGAGCGCGTCGGCTTCGGCCTGAAGTTGATTCACCCGGTCATTGATTTCATCGAGATGGAAGAACGCCGCCCGCGCATACTTGGAAGCCGCAAGCGCGATCGCCATCACCGCAAACGCGATGAACATCCCCGTCGCCACTGCAACGATCGTCGACGTATACTTCGGCCGCAGTCCAAAGAGCGTCAGCCGCCGCCGCCCAACCTGATGCCCCACGCGATCGCCGAGATACGCGATGATCCCGGCCAAAACCGTGAGGCCGATGATCAGGGCGACCCCGCCGACGTAGCCCATCCTAGCGGCTCGCCGCCCGCGCGAGCAAAACCGCGCCGATCACCGTGAAGATCGTATTCGGCATCCACGCCCCGACCGTCGCCACTCCAAAGCCTCCCGGCAATGTGGAAAAGACCGCCGAGATCACGCTCTCGATGACAAAATAAACGAAGACGATGAGCACCGCGAGGCTAAACGCCAGCCCCGCACTTCCCCCGCCGCGCGGCGGCCGCAATGCGAACGGCACCGCCAGCAAGGTGAAGACGAACGAAGCGAAGGGCCGCGCCAGTTTCTCCTCATACGACGACTGGTACTCTCGAATCTCCGTCGGCGTCAGTTTGCCCGTGGAGAGCACTTCCCGAATCTCCGCACGGCTCATATTATCAGGGTTGTTATCTGCGGCACGCTGGACGAGGTCGCTGGGCTTCTCACCGATGTCGACTTCATCTTCGGGGGCCTCCTTGACTGCCGTGCTGCCATCGGGATAGAAGTAGTACCACTTGGCATCGACAAATCGCCAATCCGGCGGCTCATATTGCGCACGCTTGCTGAAGATGATCAGTTGCGGTCGCCCCGACGCGTCGTACTGAATCACCGTCACGTCCACCAGCGTCTGCGTCGAATCTTCATACCCCGTCGCCGCGGTGAGCTGCCGCTCTCCGTCCGGCAGATCCGCCATGACGGTGAGATTCCCACTCGAAAACGGCCCCACGCGTTCAATGACGTCCTGCCGGATATCGGTGGCGCGATCGTTCGCAAACGGCACCACCCTCTCTTGCAGTACCAGCGCCAGGATCGAAACCGCAAACCCCGTGAGCAACACCGGCATCGCCGTTCGCACGAGCCCAATGCCACCTGCCTTGAGCGCGGTAATCTCACTGTCACTCGAAAGCCGCTGCAACGACAGGAGCACTCCCAGCAACATCGCCATCGGGATGACCAGCACCACGATATACGGCAACTGCCAAACGAAATACTCGACTACAGCCCAAAGCGGCGGATGCGCGCTTGCAACCAGCCTGCTCAGCGCAAGCAACGTCGTCGCCATGAAGATCAACGAAAAAACGAAGACACCGAAGAGCGACGGGCCGAGCAGTTCCGAGACGATGTACCGGTCGAGTATCTTGACGGACGTCATGATCTTCGGCGGTCCGGCGGTTGGGGGTTTGGGGGCGACGACGTGGCGCTGTGGGACCGCCCGCATTTTTGCACTCCTGCAAAAATGCTACTTGTCGACCCACGAGTAGCGTTTTTCCACGGAGGGAAAAACGCGGGCGTCCCCACGGCGCAATCTCGCCCCGCCGCACACCACCGCACGGGCCCCGTGAGCGCCCCGGCAATCACAGCCTGAAGCTACCGCCGAGATAGAACTGCCGCGCGATCGGCGAGTCGAGTACCTCTTGCGCGTTACCGCTGACGACGATTTTGCCTTCGTTGACGACGTAGGCACGATCAACGATGGCGAGGGTCTCACGAACTTGGTGGTCGGTAATGAGGACGCCGAGGCCGCGCTTGCGCAGCTGGCGGATGCGAAATTGAATGTCGGAGACGGCTATCGGGTCGATGCCGGTGAAGGGCTCGTCGAGCAACAGGAAGTCGGGTTCGGTAGCGATGGCGCGAGCGATCTCGACGCGGCGGCGCTCGCCGCCGCTGAGGCTGTCGCCGCGTGAGTCGACCAGGCGCGAGATGCCGAACTCTTTGAGCAAGAGGGGGAGGCGGCGTTCCTGTTCGTCCCGCGGGATGCCGTGCATCTCCCAGATGAGGCGGATGTTGTCGCCGACCGAGAGCTTGCGGAAGATGGAGTTCTCTTGGGCGAGGTAGCCGATGCCGGCGCGCGAGCGCTTGTGCATGGGGGCGTGGGTGAGATCGATCGACTCTCCCTTGCGCTGCAGGTGCACGCTGCCGCCGTCGGGCCGGATGAGACCGACGACCATATAGAAAGTCGTGGTTTTTCCGGCGCCGTTGGGGCCTAGCAGACCTACTACTTCGCCTGTACGGATGTTCGCGCTGACGCCGTCGACGACGGTGCGTTCGCCGTAGCGTTTGCGCAACGAATCGATGACGATCTCCCGGTCGCCGATGTTGCGCTCGGCGGCTTCGTGTTCAGCGTCGATCATGGGTGAGCTGCATCTCCGAGAGGCGCAAGTTGGCGTCGATACGGTCGCCCGAAAGACGCTCGCCGCGCGGCGTCACGACTTGGACGTTTCCGGTACCGTGGAGGCGGTCGGTGAGTTCACTGTACGTCAAGGTGTCGCACTGTAGGAGCATCCCGTCGCTCGTACGTGCATGTACGCCGCCGGTCATCACGATGCTCTTTTGGCCCTCGAGGATCGTTGCGCTCGGCGCATCGGCCACGAGCGTCTCGCCCGTGCGCTCCGCGAAGATGATGTGCGGATTGGTGAAATCGCTTCGCCCCGTTCCTTGGCCGGCACTCTCCGAGACGTTCTGGTCGGCTCGAAGTGTGTATACTTTGCTATTGTCCCTTCTCCGCTCCGTCAAATAGACATACCGCGTGTTGACGCGGTTCGAGATGTCCCTGATCGTGATCGGGGGCGCGGCGCTGGGCGAAGGACCCGCGTGGGGCGCTGAGGAGCAGGCGGCTAAGAGCAGGAGGGCCGCAGGCCGCAAGCGCCTCACGGTTCGGGAAAGCCCGCTTGAGCGGCGGCAATCGTCAGCGCCATGAACGGAAGCCAGCAGCCTAGCACCAAGATCTGCACGAAATCGAGCAAGCCTTGCACCCAGGTGGCCAGCAAACCGCTGGCCAGAGCGAGGGCGAGGAGGCGGTTGCGCGGCGCCGCTTCGCGCAGCGCGGTGAGCAAGACGCCGATGAAGCGCCACCACAGAAAGAGGAGCGCGCAGAGCCCGACGATGCCCGTCTCGGCAAACGCGGTCAGCAGCTGGTTGTGAACGTGGAAGGCAAATGGCTCTCCCGAGAGCGGGCGCAACAACGGGTACACATGACGAAACGCGCCCGGGCCGACCCCCGTTAGCGGAAAGAGTTCGATCGCGCGCAGGCCGGCGCGCCAGATCGAGAGGCGCGCGTAGTCTTCGGAGGGATTGTGATGCCCCTCGTACAGGACAATTGCGCCGATCCCCATCGCCAGCGCAAAACCGAGGAAGGCAGCGAAGAGTCCGAAGCGGCGTCGCCCGCGCCCGGCGCGTGCGGTCGCGGTATAGAGAAAGAAGGCGCTCCCGACGACCGCCCCGAGCCAGCCGGCCCGCGAGTACGTCAGGACGAGCGCAACCGTCCCGCACAGCGCCGCGGCAACCGCCAGCAGGCGTAGCCACCCGGAGGTCGTGACCAAGGCGATCCCAAGCGCGGCCGCGATGAGCAGGAGCAGATAGCCCGCAAATTCACCCGGGACGACGAACGTCGCCGTCGCGCGGCCGTGCACCAGCACATAGAGCGCAGCCGGCCGGCGCAGCAGCACGAGCACGATGCCCAGCAGCGAGACGAGAACGCCGGTTCCCAAAAACGTCGTGTAGAGCGCCCGGGCGACGTGCGGGCGCGTGTACCAGCTGGCAATCGCGGCGTAGAAAACGCTCCCCAGCGCCGGCCCCGCCGTCATCAAGAGTCCCGTGAGCGGGTCGAGCCCCAGGAGCGAAGCGAGCACCCAGCAACCGACGTAGACTCCGATCGGGGCGAGCAGCGGCGGGACGGCGGCCCGCTCGCGCAGGAGCAAGAGCGTCGCAGCGCAAGCCGCGAGGACGCAGAGCACGAGATCGGCGATCGCGAGCGCCGGCGGGATGATGGAGACGCCCGGCGGCGAGAGTGCCGCGAGCGTGATGAACGACGGCCACACGGGGATGGAGGCGGCGGCAAACGCGAAGAGGACCGCGCGAATATCGGGGGCGCGCGTCGCTTTCACGAGAGCCATTCCGTCACCGCCTGCGCAATCACGCGCGCGCCGCCGGGTTCCCCCATGCGCTGGCGTCCCACCTCGCTCATCCGCTCCAGGCGCCGTGCGTCGCCGAGCAGCGCGCGAATGGCGGCGGCTGCCTCCTCCGGCTGCTCGGGGACGACCACGAGTGCCTCACCGAGCAGACGCTGTTGCCGCATGCGGTACCAGCCACCCGTCGACGTCGCCAGCGCAACGACGGGGACGCCGTGGGCGGCGGCCGCTTCATTTGCCGTCCCCGCCTGTCCCAAAATCAGGCGTGAGGCACGGATCAAGCCGCCGAGACTGCCGCTCCACCCGGTGAGCTGCGCCCCCCGAGGATCGCGCGCGCGAAACGGCGTCGGCGCAGCCGCGGGCGTGACGACCCAGCCATCGGCAGCCAGCAGCCGAGCGAAGGTCGCCGTATCCAGTCCCGGTGCGAGCGAAAAGAGCGCGCTCGCCGGAATCGCGCGGATCACCCGCGCGAGCTGCACACCGTCGCGATAGGCACTCTCGCGACTCCCGGGAAGCACGCCGATCGCGACGTTTTCCGGCGGCGTGCCCTCATCGTCGAGTAAATCCACGATCACGTTTCCCGGTGCTTCCGCGGCGACGCCCTGCGCGCGCAGCGCGGCTGCGGTCGGTTCGTCACGGACGAAGATGCGCCGGGCACGGCGCAAGAGCGTGCGCTCGAAGGGTCCGTATCCCGCGACGTAGACGCTCTTGGCGGTACCAACGAAGAGCGTCGGACGACCCGTCAGCAGCGCCATGGCGAGCGCATACGCATCGCCGACCGCGACGACGCACGTGTACCCTCTTTGCACCCGCAAGAAGCGCAGCTGCGACGCGAAGAGCGGCACGAAGCCGGCGGCGAGATCGGGAAGAAAGGCGCGCACATTCCCCATCGCGACCAGGCCGCCGCTGGGCATCTTTGCCGTCGGACCGACGGCGTGCAATACGCGATCGTCGCCACCGGCTTTCACCAGCGCGAGATGATCGAGCGAGGCCACGGCCGTCATATGCACGTCACGCGCGATGCGAGCGGCAATTGCCGCCTCCCCGTGCCCGTTGCTGACGAAGAGGGCGCACGCCATCGCTACGACGCCGGTGCGCGCAGGAGCGGCAGGAGCTCCGCGCGCGTCACCGCCGCACCGTCGTCTGTGCGCGCGAACTCGGTGCACGAGACGAATGCGCCATACGGCCCCGCATGCACGATCGGGACGCGCCCCACGTACTCGGGCTCACGCAACAGGTCGTGACTGTGCCCACCCAAGATGAGATCGAGCCGTGGAACTGCCGCCGCCAGCTGCCGGTCCATACACAATCCAATATGCGAAAGCACAACCAGAAGCTCGTGTGGTTCTGCGCGCGCCGCAACCTCGCGCGCAACCTCGATCGGATCCAAGAATCGCCAGCCGAAGAGCCGCTCCCAGGGGCTTCCCGCCGGATACTGCACGACCAACAACGAGAAGAGCCGCAGCGTCCATCCATCGTACGTCAGCGTCAGCTCGCGCGCAAACGGAAGCGCGCGACCGCGAAGATCGATGAGGTTGGAGCAGAGCAACGGATGGCGCATCCGGTGCGCGCGCGCCGCAAGCAGGCCGAAGAGATAGTGGAATTCGCGGTTGCCCATTCCTTGCGCGTCGTAGCCCGCCTCGTCGATTTCCGCAATCACCGGCTCGCGCCGGTAATAAACGGTCTGACTTCCGCGCAGTGAATCACCACAATCGAACAGCAATCCCGGCTGCTGCGCGCGCAGCATGCGCAGGCGCGGCGCGAAGCCTCGGTGATCGTGCAAGTCGGAGGTGTGATAGAGCCGAAGCGTCACGCGCCCGCGACCTCGAGCGCAAACCGCGCGCAGCGCATGAGTGCATCGGGGGGGCCGAGCGCAACCCGAACGTCGCGCAGCCCCGCAAGCTGCACAGACGGGTCGTCCAAGAGCGCCGCCGCCGCCGCCGCCAGCCGCTGCGGCGTCGCATTTTCTTGCAGTAGTTCGGGTA
>Ga0335075_10015499_pt1 | contig 11422 bp, 9 predicted proteins | sample Lox_Sample_24_FD_206723 | JGI IMG/M metagenome (GOLD analysis project Ga0335075, IMG submission 206723) | Soil microbial communities from Loxahatchee National Wildlife Refuge, Florida, United States - Lox_Sample_2.4 | ecosystem: Environmental > Terrestrial > Soil > Wetlands | place: USA: Florida...
GTAGGCAGGCCACGAGCGCATCCGGCCGGCGTCGCGCTTGTCCTTCTGCACCTCGGCGATCACCGCGACCTTGCCGCCGATGCCTTCAAAGATCAATACATTGTCTGACAGCAGATCCGTCGGATCGCGATCCGACAGGTTACTGTCGGCTGTCACTGCGACTGCACCGGAGGGCAACAGCACACCACAAGACGCAAGCAGTATTGCGGCCAGTTGAGGGTCTGCGTGCAGGATCTGCACCGCCGCTTCATGTTCGATACTAGGCATGATTTAGCATGACATCGGGCACGGACATTCGATCGTGCCCGAGAGGTCACTTTTCGAACGGACCCGGGCGACTCTAGCTTCGCTTCACTGCGGCCAGTACGTTGGCGATGATCTGGTGGCCGTTGCGCCCGGCGGCGGTGAGGATGGACTCCGGGTGGAACTGGACCGCCCAGCGGCCCGCCTCGTTGTCCTCGATTGCCATCACGACGCCGTCGGGGGTGGCGGCGGTCACCGTGAAGCCGCCCTTGACGTCCTCTTCCCGCGCGTACAGGGAGTGGTACCGGGCGGCCGTGAACTGGGCGGGAACCCCGGCGAACAGCGCCGTTTCGCCCCGGACCCCGATCTGCCCCGGCTTGCCGTGCTGCGGTGCCGGAAGCAGCGACAGCTGCCCTCCCGCGTGCTCCACCATCGCCTGCAGCCCCAGGCAGACGCCGAAGGCCGGGAGGTTCCGCGCGTCGAGTTCGGCCAGCAGTTCGTCGCAGCGGAAGTCCGACGGGCGGCCGGGACCGGGTGAGAGCACGACCAGGTCGGGCGCGAGCCGGTCGAGCATCGCCGCCGGGAACCCGGCCCGCACCGTCGTGACCTCCGCGCCCTGCTGGCGGAAATAGTCCGCCAGCGTGTGCACGAAGGAGTCCTGGTGGTCGACGAGGACGACGCGGACCGGGCGCGCGGGCGCCGCCTGGTCCGGATAGTCGGCCGAGCCGGAGGAGCTGAGCACGGGGTCGGCCGGGCCCGCCTGCACGGCCGCGCGCTCGCGGTCGACCTCCCGGAGCGTCTCAAGCAGCGCGCGGGCCTTGATGTGGGTTTCGCGCTCCTCCGCCTGGGGGTCCGAGTCGTACAGCAGCGTCGCCCCGGCCCGCACCGTCGCGACGCCGTTCCTGATGTGCGCGGTGCGCAGCGTCAGCCCGGTGTTCATCGAGCCGTCGAAGCCGATCTTGCCGACCGCCCCGCCGTACCAGCGGCGCGGCGCGCCCTCGTTGTCCTCGATGAACTGCATCGCCCAGGCCTTGGGCGCGCCGGTCACGGTGACCGCCCACATGTGAGTCAGGAACGCGTCGAGGGCGTCGCGCCCGGGCAGCAGCCGCCCCTCGATGTGGTCGACCGTGTGGATCAGCCGGCTGTACATCTCAATCTGCCGCCGTCCGATCACCGTGACCGTGCCGGGGACGCAGACCCGGGACTTGTCGTTGCGGTCCACGTCGGTGCACATCGTGAGCTCGGACTCTTCCTTGGCCGACCCGAGCAGCATGGCGATGTTGGCCGCGTCCTCCAGCGGGTCCGCGCCGCGGGCGATCGTGCCGGAGATCGGGCAGGTCTCCACGCGGTCCCCCTGCACCCGCACGTACATCTCGGGCGACGCGCCGACCAGGTACTCCCCGTCGCCGAGGTTGAAGAGGAACTCAAACGGGGCCGGGTTCCGCTCGCGCAGCCGCTCGTAGAACGCGGCAGGCGACGCGCAGCGCTCGTGGAACACGTGGCTCGGCACGACCTCGAACAGGTCGCCGCACTTGAACCGCTCCTTCGCCTTCTCCACGATCGCGGCGTACCGCCCGGGCACGGGAAGTTGAAAATCGCTGGTCGCGGCCGTCGCGGGCCTCAGCTGGGGGGTGCCCTCGGTCTCCCGCTCCAGGCCGGACGTCTCGTCGCCGCCCACGCTGAACTCGTAGGTGTACTTCACCGCCTCCTCGCGGCGCAGGTCGACGACGTAGATCTCGTCCGGCAGGTGCAGCACCAGGTCCCGCTGGCCGTCCGACCGGTCCTGCTCGAGCCGGATCGGCTCGAACTGGAACGCCAGGTCGTACCCGAACGCCCCGTACAGCCCCAGGTGCGGGTCGTCGCACCCGAAGGCGGCGACGATCTCCCGCAGCGCGCTGAACACCGTCGGCTGCCGCGACCGCTCCTCCTCGGTGAACCCGCCGTCCCCCTCGGGCACGTGCACCGTCAGCTCGTCCCGCGCCTTGCGCTTCTTGCTGTTATCGTGAGCGACCTCGGTGCCGACGCGGCGCATGGCGGCGGCGATCACCGGCATCAGGACGCGGCCCCGGTCGTTGAGCGCCCGGGCGGTCACCTGCCGCCCGCGGGTGGTGATCTCGACCGGGGGGTTGACGTAGGCCAGGTGCCACCGGGTGTACCGGCCGGGGTACTCCATGCCCGAGCTGAGCACGCCGCCTCGGCGGCGGTCGACCAGCGCCGCGAGCTCGGCCAGCCGGGCCGGGTCGAACTCGCAGGCGGTGCGGGTGATGGTGACGCCTGCACCGGTCGTAATAAGGGTCGTGCTGTCCACCGTGGGGCTCCTCTTTCTGCTCTAGCCCAGTCTCCGGCGGGATAAACGAAAAGCGACCGCCGTTACCCGGGCGGTCGCTACGACAAAACAGCGGACACCGCCTACCGGCGGCGCCACCACTGAAGGTTAAGGATCGTGCTCATTGCGCCGTAGCCTAGCACCCGCGGGGCGGGCCCGCATCCCCTTCCGCCCCCCTCCCCGCCCGCCCTCCGGCCGAGGCGGCCTCCGCTGCTTTTGCTGTTATCTGCTATTGGGGGCACGTGGTGCTCGCGACCGGCATCCGCCAGGCGGCGGCGGCGCCGGTGATCAGCTCGGCGTCGTATCGGAGCTGGGAGTCAGCGGTTTCCGACACCTGGCGGCCGGACACGAACTGGGCCACCACCGGCAGCACACTCGGGTCGCCGAGCAAGCCGCCGTGCAGGGCGGGCACCACCAGCACGTCCGATGGCAGTTCGCAGACCGGGAGCGTCACCGCGTCGGCGAGCGGGACCACGGCCAGCCAGTGAATCGGGTTGCCGCCCGCGCCCAGCACCGCCGCCGCGCTGGCGAAGTACCTGGCGCCGAACTCGCTGACCGAATTGAGCAGGTCGGCCGCCCCGGCTGGGCCGAACGGCGACATCGAGCCGATGAGGTAGTTCAGCTCGTCGAGGGCCTCCTCCGAGACCGATGAGTCGTCCGGTTCAGGCGGGTAGCTCAGCTGCCCGGGCTCGACGATCGGGCTGAGCAGCACCACCGCGCCGACCGGCAGTCCCGGATGACGGTCGAGCATCGCGTACACGGCGAGGGTGCCCTCGCTCTCCGCCACCACGTCGACCAGCTTGTGGGTCTGCTCGTGCAGCGCCTCCACCTGGCGCGCCAGCCGATCCCCGAGGACCGGCAGGGGCTGGTCGTCGGCGTCCGAGCCGCTCGGCAGCGGCGTGCCATTGGCCGCCAGGCCCACGTAGGAGAACTGGCGGACCGTGACACCGGGCAGGGCGGCGCGCAAGCCGGCGGTATCGCCGCAGCAGGACGAGCCCCAGCCGCCGACGACGAGGACCGCGACCGAGCGGGCGGGACGGCTGCCGGTCGCGGTGGTCACGCCCGCGGCCGTCGCGGTGCTGTTGGCCACCGCCGACAGGGGCGAGCTGGCGCCGTTGCCGGCGCCCGCGGGCACGGCCGCGGCGGCGGCCGACGGGGCGCCGGTAACGCTGGACGGCAGCATGATCGTCCCGGTGAACATCAGCCGGGCGACCCCCACCACCAGCGCCACCACCAGCACCGCCGCGATCGGCGCGAACGGCAGGCTGAACACCAGCCTGGCCGGCACCGACTCGTGCGGGCGCGGCCGCAGCTGGGCCGCGATCAGCGCCAGCCCGTACCAGACCCTGGCGTTCACCAGGCCCGCCGCCGCGATGACCGGGAGCGCCTCCCAGGTCGGCAGGTGCGCGATCACCGCGCCCGCCGCGGTCAACGCGACGAAGCTGCCGAGCAGCCAGGCCACCGTCCGCAGCGGCGGCAGCCGGCGCCACCAGGCCTGGACCGTCCCGCCGTGGCTGAGCGCGACGACGATGCCGAGCATGATCGGGAACGCCGCCAGGAACGGCCACGAGAATGGCAGCACGGCAACGCCGAACGCCAGCGTGGCGGCGGGCGTCAGCAGCAGCCAGGCCAGTGCGGTCAGCGTCGCGCAGGACGCGAACGAGCGGCTCAGCCGCGGCGGCGGGAGCTCGCCCGGCCAGGCCAGCCGCAGCAACGCCACGTCCAGCGCGGACCGCAGGATCAGCACCGCCGCGAACAGCCCGGCGAACCAGACCCAGGACTGGCTGTCGGTGAACAGCCAGCGCAGGTCGTGGTAGGCGGCGATCGATGGCACGGCGGTCACCTGCGGCGCGACCGGCCGGGCGGCCGGCGCGAGGAGCGTGAGCAAGCCACCCTCGGCCACGGCGCCGCCGACCGCGACAAGGATCAGTCCTCGATGCCGAAGGAACCCTTCGGCGGGAAGTTCCGTGCGCATGTATGACGTCCGGGTACGTATGGTCCAGATACCCATCCGAGCGAACCGTCTGCGCTGACGACGTATTCCGGAGTTGAAGATAACGTTCCGGTAGATCGCCCCGCCGGGCCCCCCGTACAGAGCGTTCTACCCGGTTTGCGCTCCGTCACCCGTCAGAACGACGCTTCTTGCTGTTATCCGGAGACGGCATTACCCGCGGGTAGGCAGGAATTTCGCCGGCTGGTACGGTCTGGCCATGCGTAGCGCGGGTCTCGGGTCGCGGCCGGATGCCGCCGGCCGGATATCGCGTGAGCGGGACGCGATGTTGACCAAGGAGGCAGCCGCATGAGCAGCACCACCACGACCACCCTGGCCGAACTGCCGTCGCTGAAGGGACAGGTGCTCGGCACCAGCGAGTGGTTCGAGGTCACCCAGGACCGGGTGAACACGTTCGCCGACGCGACCGACGATCACCAGTGGATCCACGTGGACCCGGAGCGCGCGGCGGCCGAGTCGCCGTTCGGCGGGCCGATCGGGCACGGCTTCCTCACCCTCTCGCTGTTCGTGCCGATGTGGTCGCAGATCCTCGTCGTCACCGACGCCACCATGGGCGTGAACTACGGGCTGAACAAGGTCCGCTTCCCGGCGCCGGTGCCGGTCGGGTCGAAGATCCGGCTGACCGCCACCTTGGTGGACATCGAGGAGGTCAAGGGCGGCGCGGTGCAGCTCGTGGTGGGCGGCGTGGTCGAGCGGGAGGGCTCGGACAAGCCGGTCTGCGTGCTCGAGTCGCTGACCCGGCTCTACGGCTGAGGACACGGGTTAACGGGTAAGGGCCCGATTGCACGGGTAAGGGTGGCCGCCGGGCGACGGTACCCTGTGCGCGTGGCTGAGGTCCTTGATCATGCGTGGTTCTGCGAGGCGGGCGAAGCGGAGGTAGCGGCGTTCGCGGCCGTCGTCGCCGCCGTGCCCGACCTATCGGCCGAGGTGCCGACCTGCCCGGGCTGGACGATCGCGGACGTGGCCGGGCACGCCGGGGCCGTCCACCGGTGGGCGACCGCGATCGTGGTATCGCAGGCCGAGGCGCGCCTGCCGTTCCCCGACGCCGAGTCGCCGTGGTCGTCAGCCGACGGGCTGGCGGAGTGGCTCGTGGACGGCGCGAAGCCGCTGCTGGCGGCGCTGAGCGGGGCCGGACCGGTCACCCCGGTGTGGACCTGGGGCCCCGGCCGGACCTCGGGCTGGTGGGCGCGGCGGATCCTGCACGAGACGACCGTGCACCGGGCGGACGCCCAGTTGGCGCTCGGCGTGGCCGACCCGGAGATCGACTCGGTCGTCGCGGCCGACGGCATCGACGAGTTCCTGTTCAACCTGCCGTCCGCGCGACGCCCCTACAAGCATCTGGCGTCGCTGCCCACGGGTGCGTCGATGCACCTGCACGCGACCGACTCGGACGGCGAGTGGCTGGTCCGGTTCACCGAGAGCGGCATCGCCTGGGAACGCGGGCACGGCCGGGCGTCGGTGGCGGTGCGCGGCCCGGTGGCGTCGCTGCTGCTGTTCACCTACGGGCGGCGCCGGCCGGACGATCCGCGGCTGGCGGTGTTGGGCGAGGCCGACCTGCTCGACGCGTGGCAGCAGAAGACGGCGCTGTGACTGCGGCGGCGGTGAGCAAGCAGGCTCCCGCGATGAGGGCCGCCGGTTTATGCGGCTGCTCGCGATCAGCGATCTGCACATCGGCTATCAGGAAAACCGGGCGTACGCGGACTCGCTGGCGGCGGCCGACCCCGAGGACTGGCTGATCGTGGCGGGCGACGTCGGCGAGGTCTTCTCCGGCGTCGGGTTCGTGCTCGCGTCGCTCGCGAGCCGGTTCGCGCGGGTGATCTGGGTACCGGGCAACCACGAGCTGTGGACGCTGCCTTCCGACCCGGTGGCGGTGCGCGGCGTCGCCCGGTACGAGGCCCTGGTCAAGGTCTGCCGGCGGTTCGGCATCCTGACCCCGGAGGACGAGTTCCCCGTGTGGGAGGGCCCCGGCGGCCCGGTCACGGTCGCGCCGGTGTTCACGCTCTACGACTACTCGCTCGCGCCGGGCGGCGCGGCCCGCGCCGCCGGCCGGGCCGGCGGCGGCCGGGCGGACTCGGCGCCCGCGGACGGCGGGGCGGCCGACCGCAGGGCCGCGGCGCTGCTGGCGGCGGACGCCGCCGGGATCGCACCCGCCGACGAGGGGCGGCTTTACCCGGATCCGTACTCGTCGGTGACCGACTGGTGCCACGACCGGGTGGCGGCGACCGAGTCGCGGCTGGCCGCCGTGGACGGGCCGATGGTGCTGGTAAGCCACTGGCCGCTCATTCAGGCGCCGCTGGCGGGGCTGCGGCACCCGGCCTACGCCCCGTGGTGCGGAACCGCCCTGACGGCCGACTGGCACACGCGCTACCAGGTGCTCGCGGCCGTCTACGGCCACCTGCACATCCCGCGCACCCAGGTCTGCGACGGCGTCCGGTTCGAGGAGGTCTCGGTCGGGAACCCCCGCGAATGGCGGCGCCGGGGCACCGCTCCCCCGCCGCCGCGGGTCATCCTCGGCTAATCGCAGCCGCCCCGCCGCGGCCTTCGACCGGCGGGCCTAGGCGGGTGCGGGCAGGGAGCGCTCGAACAGGACCTTGGGGACGGAGTCGCCGTCGTAGTGGGGGATCGGCGGGGTGACGGTGAAGCCCATCGCGGTGTGGAAGGCGATCGACCGGGCGTTCCGGGCGGCGGTGATCGCGCGGACGACCGAGCGGTCGTCCGCCTCCGCCAGCGCGAAGAACCGCTCGTAGAGCGTGCGCGCCAAGCCGTTGCCGCGCAGGTGAGGGTCCACCCCGACGAAGTGGATGTAGGCCGCGTCCGGCTGCGACGGCGACAGGAAGCCGATCAGGAAACCGGCCAGGGCGCCGTCGGCTTCGGCGATGGTGGACGTCGCGTGGAAATGGTCGAGAAACACCCGGGGCAGCGCGGGCCGGATCGGGCGGCCCCACCAGTCGTCGACCACGGCGATGATCGGGTCGTAGTCGGCGGCGGTGGCGGTGCGCAGCGTGATCTCTGGGTTCACGCCGCCTGATCGTAGTCCGGCCGTCGGGGAGCTCGCGGACCGGCCGGAGCCGGCCGGGTCCGTTCGATATGACGATTTTGGGGATTTTTCAGAAGGAGAAGCCACCGGGGCGGGAATTGCGGTCGGCGAGCAGGCCCGCCAGCGTCGAGATCGCGATCTCGGGCGGGGTGCGGGAGCCGATGTTGAGGCCGATCGGACGGTGCACCCGGGCGATGTCACCGGGGGCGACGCCGAGCGCCTCGAGCGCCTCGACGTGCGGGCCGACGTGGTGCGGGTTGCCCATGATGCCGACCCAGCGGGCCTTGGCCCCGAGGGCGTCGCGGAGCATGACCCCGAGCTCGTCCCGGTGATGGTCGGTGACCACGACGTCGCCCCCGTCGAGGTTGTCGGGCATCGCGTCGGCCACGGTGAAGCCGGCCATCCGCGCGCCGGCGGCGCGGGCGGGGTCGGGATCGACCAGCAGGCACCGGTAGCCGGCGTCGGCGGCGTAGCGGAGCAGAAAGCCGGAGACGGCTGAGGCGAACACCGCGACGAGCGCCCGGTCGGCGCCCGGGCCGGCGCTCGCCGGGCTCGGCTGGGGGCTCGCCTGCGGGGTCGTCTGCCCGGGGGCGGCTGTTGTCTGCCCGTCGCCGTGGGCGACGGCGCAGGCGTCGTTCTGTTCGGCCATGGGGTTAAGTCTGCTCCATCGGGTCGGCCGCTGGCCACGTCGGCCGGGGCGAAGCTCGCGGACGACGGGTCAACGGGCGGACGACGAGCCGGACGACCCGTCGCATATGTCCCTTTCGCGGGGCTATGAGAGTCGACGTTAGGGAGTGTCGCATTCCGCTAGGGTGTCGCTCATGGATTTTCAAGAGGTAGTGCGACGGCGGCGGATGGTGCGGACGTTCACCGAGGAGCCGATCCCGAAGGAGTCACTCGAGCGGATTCTCGGCAACGCGGTGCGCGGGCCGTCGGCCGGGTTCTCGCAGGGGCAGTCGTTCCTGCTGCTGACCGAGCCCGCTGACCGGGAGCGGTTCTGGGCGGTCGCCGGCGCGGCGGTCAACGAGTCGGCCCAGACGGCGCCCGCGGTGATCGTCCCGATGTCCTGCAAGCGGGTCTACCTGGACCGGTACGCGCAGCCCGACAAGGGCTGGACCGACCGGGACGAGGCGCGCTGGCCGGTGCCGTTCTGGCACATCGACACCGGGATGGCGGCGCTGCTTGTCCTGCAGACGGTGGTGGACGAGGGGCTCGGCGCGATCTACTTCGGTATCGTGCCCGAGGCGGTGCAGCCGTTCCGTGACGCGTTCGGGGTGCCGGAGGACCAGGAGCCGATCGGCGCGATCGCGATCGGGTACGACGCCGAGACTCAGAAGCGGGACCTGCGGTCAAAGCGGCGGTCGGTGGAGGACGTCCTGCACTACGGGCGCTGGTGACCGCCGTCGGCCGGCGCCGCGCTGGGGTCCGGGTCCCGGTCGCCGTCTAGGTCCGGGTCCGGACCGTCGACCGTGACGTCGACGGCCTCGACCGCGCCCGTCGTCTTGATCGCCACGACCGTCTCGGTTGAGTCCGGGGCGGTCCCTGGCGGTGGCGGGCCGGTCAGCCGCCAGATCTCGACGACGATCACCTGCAGCGCGCCGGCCGCCGGGATGGAGAGCAGCGCCGCGACGAAGCCGCCGAAGATCCCGCCCAGCCAGGCCCCGATCGACGCGCCGACCAGCACCGAGAGCAGCACCAGGAGCGGCGATATGCGCACGGTCTTGGACATGACGATCGGGTTCAGCACGTGGTTCTCGATCTGGGTGTAGACCAGGAACACCACCAGCACCACGATGCCCGCGGTGAGGCCCTTGGAGGCGGCGGCGAACAGCACGACCGGGATTCCGGCCAGCGCGCCGCCGATAATCGGCAGGAAGTCGACCAGCGCGACCCAGAGCGCCCACAGCCCGGGGAACGGCACGCCGGTGGCCAGCAGGGAGATGAAGACGGTCACCCCGCAGATCACGGAGGTCGTGAAGTTCCCGAGCATGTACCCGACGACCGCCTTGTTGACCTGGGACGCGACCGTCTGTATCTCGTTGGCCTGCCCCGGTGAGAACAGGTTCAGCACGCCCCGGCGCAGCTTCGGTCCCTCCAGCAGGAGCAGCAGCACCAGGACGAAGATCGTGAACAGCTCGAATAGCAGCGATACCGCGCCCTCGCCGAACGACAGCGCCGGCTTGGCCAGGCCCTGCCCGAACGTGACCAGCTTGGGCGCGTTCTTCGCCACCCACTGCTGCACGTGATAGCGGCGCACCAGGTCGCCGATCCAGCCCTTGCCGATCCAGCCCTTGCCGGTCTCCGCCGCCGTGATGTACGACGGCAGCTTGTTGGCGAAGTTGGTGATGCCGGTCACCAGCGGATCGCCGAACTCGTAGGCAAGCCCGGCGAAGGCCGCGAGCCCGAGCAGCGTGACCAGCGTGACCGCGAGCCCGCGCCGATGGACCACGTACCGCTGGATCACCCGCACCAGGGGGTTGAGGATCAGCGCGACGAACCCGGCGACCAGGATCAGCAGCAGCACGTCGCGCAGCCGGTAGATCAGCTTGCCCGCCAGGTAGAAGAAAGCGACCGCGAGGATGGCGACGATGATCGTGCGCAGCGGGACCTTCCTCCGGTCGGCGGCGTTCCATAGCCGTCCTAGTCGGGTCCCCAGGGACCCGTTCCGATCGTCGCCACTCACCCCTACAGCATGTCAGGTCCCGCGCCCGGATTGCGCGCACAGGGACCCTAATGAGCATCCAGTGGCGCGAAATGCGCCGCGTGACGTGCCGTCAGCGGGCGCTGCGACCGGCCTGTTCGGCGGGCTCGTTAGCCGGGAATCGCCCGGTCAGCAGGGCAGCAGGCCCTGTGCCTGCTTGGCGGCCAGCACCCGGCGCGCGGCGGCGTCGACGGTGGCGCGGAAGGCGGAGTCCGAGGACGCGGTCGCGAGCACGGTGGACGCCATCTGCTCGGCGGGCGCGATCTTCTGGGAGGTGACGAGGTCACCGCCCGCGTTGAGGAAGTCGAGCGCCCGCTGCCCGGCCGGGATCGACGCCACCGCGGCGGCGTCGCCGAGGTCGTCGGAGACGATCACGCCGTTGAAGCCGAGCCCGTTCCGCAGCAGCCCCATGATCACCGGCGAGAACACCGCCAGATGGTTCGGGTCGATCCTGGTGTAGGTCGCCTCGGCCACCATCATGTAGGGCACTCCGGCGTCGATCGCGTCGCGGTACGAGGCGAGATAGGGATCGGTCGAGGTGGTGACCGAGTCGACCACGTCGGCGGTGAAGTCGGTGTTGCCCACGACCCGGCCGAGCCCGGGGAAGTGCTTGGCCACCGACGCGACCCCGGCCGAGGCCATCCCGTCGATGAACGCAACGCCGTGCTCGCCGTTGGCCTGCGGATCGGACCCGAACTCGCGGTCAAGCTGCCCGATCGGCGCGTTCGTCGACGCGGTCCCGGCGGGAACCGTGTCCATCACCGGCGCCAGGTTGAGGTTGACGCCCGCCGCGTGCAGCTGGCTGCCCCAGATCGACGCCTGGGTGCGGAGCGCGCTGGTCGTCCAGCTGCCCTGGACGACCGCGGACGGCATCACGTCGAAGCCCGGCCCGGTCAGCTGCTGGATCTCGCCGCCCTCCTGGTTGGCGCCGATGAGGAAGCGCACGTCGTCAGTGTCGGCCGGCGCGAGCGCCTGGATGGCGGCGGTCGTCGCGGCGAGCGAGGCGGTCCCGTCCGCGTTCTCCGGAAGCAGAATGGACCCGAAGTGGTACTTCGATAGCGCGGTCTGCGTGGCAGACCCGGCGATGTCGTCGGTCGGCGCCAC
>Ga0335075_10015500_pt1 | contig 11422 bp, 3 predicted proteins | sample Lox_Sample_24_FD_206723 | JGI IMG/M metagenome (GOLD analysis project Ga0335075, IMG submission 206723) | Soil microbial communities from Loxahatchee National Wildlife Refuge, Florida, United States - Lox_Sample_2.4 | ecosystem: Environmental > Terrestrial > Soil > Wetlands | place: USA: Florida...
CCCAGCACCTGAGTTGCCGACTGAAAGGTCTCTGGCAGGTTGTCGACCGGCACATAGACGACTCCATCGGCGGCCGCCATGTTGGTCTCGACCCCGCCCACCTCTCCAGGCTCCGAGGTGTACGGGAACTGCAGATTGAGCTTTCCCTCCAGAGCCAGCTGATCGTCGTTGTCATGTCCGTTGTGGATGCCGACAGACGTCTTCCAGAGCAGAGCGCCACTCCTGGGATCGAACGCGTACACGTAACCTCCTTTGCCGGCTGCGACCACCACCGGTCGATCACCCGCAAAGGTGTAGATGGGCGAGATCTGCAGGTCCCAGTCATGGAAGTCGTCGGGAAACGCCTGGTAATACCACTCCAACCTTCCGGTGTCTTGGTCGAGTTTCACGATACTGTCGGTGTACAGTTCACGGCTTGGAGCCGTCACCGCCTCCTCTTCAGAGAGATAGGGGTTCCCGGTTCCCACGTAGATGGAGTGGTCAGGGCCGATCAGGACTGGGTCCCAAGCCCCGCCGGCCGTGGAGGCAAGCTGTTGCCCCGTCTGGTCAATTACGGTTTGGAATCTCCAGATGACGGCACCCGTCTGAGCGTCGAGAGCATAGACCATTCCCCCACCAACGGTCACCGCTGAGGCGACGAACACTTTGCCGTTGGCCACCTGTGGAGCGATATCGAAGTTCACCCTCGTCGTCGCGAGCTGCGTGTCATACCAGAGTTGCTGCCCGGTTCTTGCATCCAGGGCGAACACTCCTGTGGCAGTGACGCCGTAGATCCTACCGCCGTTGAATGTGACCCCGTTCGGCCCCTCGTCGGGCGAATTGTACTGATGTGTCCACAGGACTTGACCAGTCGCGCATCGAACCGCGATGACGTTCGACGCGCCATCCTGCAAATAGGCGACACCATCGACGATCACCGGGTTGGCGAAGTCGAAGCCGGTGCTACCCGCACCCGTGAGAGGCAGGGTCCACGCTGTTCGCAGAGTTGACACATTCCTCGACGAGATAATTGATGCGGCGACACGTGTATTGCACAGGTCCCCATTGGGCGAAGGCCAGTCGTCACGGTTAGGCGAACGCGACTCTGACCAAGCCAAATGACCGCTCAGGCAATCGCTTGGCGTCCGGGCACCGGTTCCCGGCACCGATGTTGCCGGTGTCATCGCCGAAGCCGTGCTCGCAGGCGTAAATAGAGTCATGCTCGAAAGAGGCAGGGCCGCGGCAATCACCACTGATGTCCTGTAACGCCGGAGGTTTGATATCTTCATTACAGGTTCTCCTCCGTCCTCGAGCCCCCAACCGGCGTTAATTGTCACCCTCTCGCGGGGGCCTGTCAACCAGATCTCGAGCCCGACGCCACGTCTCTCGGGGAGTGACGCGGTAGCGCTGAAGGCAGCCGCCACGCCGCGGTTTCGCGCAATGTCATTCCACCAGCCACTCCACGGAATTCATGCCCGAGGGCTCCCGCCGGACGTCCTGGTGCTCGCCGACACTCCGCAGGCGGATGTGATACGCAGCCGACGACCTTCCAGGAAGCGCAGAGCGACCCGACTTCACGAAGCGGACAGAGGTGAATGTTCACGTCGCGAGCTGGCAAAGGCTGTTTGCTTTCCCGGAGCATGGCCATCAGTAACAGCATGACCGTGCCGGAATCGCTGCATAGGGGATCATCATCCCGATCCTCGTCGCCTCCGGGCCGGAAAGACCACGAGATGTACCGTTCGGCAGCGGCCAGCGCTGCGGCAAATTCCGGCTCCCGTTCGCTGAGGAGCTTACGAACGTAGGCGCTATTCTCCCGGGCTCGCTGCTCGTTCATTCGTGACCCGTTCCCGTCAGGATGTAGTCGGCGATTCCCGACCAGTCCATGTCCCCCATGCCAGCCTCGGCCGCCCCGGCCATCCTCGCGCGCAGTGTTTTCCCGCATGGCCGTGCCGGTTACGCCGCCCAGCACCCGGCAGCCTGCCGGCGACCGGGTCGCTCGTCATCCCGCCGCGCGCCGTGACCCGCCAGTTCCCGCATCACATCCGGGTGCATGATTCCTCCTCTGGCAAGAACCACCCTGGTTCCCCGTGATTAGAGGGTCGCGCTAAGACCCTGCCGGGCGCATCGGGCGTATGCCTTATGTTCGAGGTGACCCGCGGCTTAGTCTAACCCAGCGCGCCTGCCCCGCCGGACCGGCGTCCCCTGACGCGGCAGGCGTCCTGGAATATCAACCTTCCGCGAAATCCCGCACCGGATTTCACGTCCCCGCCTGGACCGTGAAATGTTATTGAAATGTTCCCGGGATGCACATCGTCATACAATCCACTGGCACGGGGTTGCATTTTATGGCTGAATTTGATTAGTGTCTTGGTCATGGAAGTTACACGCGCCATAGACGTCTCCTACTGGGCTTCGCAGAGTCCGGTGACCGACCCGGGAAATGCCGCGACCGCCATCGGTAAACTACCCGACGACATTTCCGCGCTCCGGCGGGCGAGCTCGCAAATGATCTTTCATTACCGGGCCGATGGTGATTTCGCCGAAAACGGCGTGCCCGCCGGGCGGATGGCCGAGATCGACACCCGGTACGCCGACGCCATGCTGGGCCTGCTTCTCCAGCGCGGCGATCCCGCTCTGGACCGGGACCGGCCGCCGTCCGAGCGCGCGGTCGGCTGCTGCCGGGACGCCACGATTCTTTTCCTCACCCTGGCACGGGCCAAGGGGATGCCGGCCCGGGCGCGCGTCGGTTTCGCGGCCTACCTGACGCCGGGCTGGCTGATCGATCATGTGGTCGCCGAAGTCTGGGATAAGACCGAGGGCAGGTGGCGGATCGTCGACCCGGAAATGGATACGGCCTGGACTCCAGAGGTAAACGGCATCCCGGTCAACTGGCTAGACCTGACGCAGGACCAGTTCGTGACCGGGCCCCGGGCCTGGCTGGCGGCCCGCGCCGGCACCTCCGATCCCGAACGACACGTCGTAACTCCCGACCTGGGCATTCCCGACACCCGGGGCTGGCCTGAAATCGCGCATCACGTCGTTCACGACCTGGCCGCCTTGAACAAGACCGAGATGCTGGTGTGGGACAGCTGGGGGCTGCTGGACGCCGCCTGGTCCGGCGGGCCGTCACCCTGGGCCGGGCCGCCCGAGGACACCACGGTAACCGACGAGATCAGCGCGATGATGGATGAGATTAGCGCCGTTACCGCCGACCCGGCCGCTGACCGGGAGGCTCTGGCCCGGATCGGTGCCCGTGACGGTCTGCGTATCCCGCCGGTGGTCACGAGCCACGACCCGAACGGGGGCCCGCCCCGCCAGGTCGACGTCAGTCGCGCGCTGGCCGCGCCGGGCCAGTTATCAACCTTCAGCGAGCAATATCACCTGATCAGCCATTCTCATCGGGTGATGGTCACGTCCGCGAGAAATCTTCGGCGTGCGCGGGTTCCGGTGCGCGTCGCCAGTGTCGCGACCCGCGGTGGTATTCGCCGTGTCGCCGCTGGAGGGCGCCGTTTCGCCGGGAGGCTCTGTACGCAGTTGCGCGGCACGTTGGTCAGGCCAGCCTGACCAACGTATCGGGAGAAAACCCGGCAGCCAGCCGGGACGCGCGTACCGGGGTGGCCCTCATCCCGATGCGGGCCACCCCGGTACGTGGTGCGGACTACCCGACCGTCATGGAGACAGTCACCGGGGTGACCTCATACGGCGTGTCGGTCTCCAACCCGAGCGCCGCGGTGACCGTGCCGCCGCTGAGCCCGGCCCCGGCCGCGTTCAGCCGGACCGTGATCGTCACCGAGCGACCCGGCTGGATCGTCCCGGTTGCCTGGCTGAGCGACAGCCATGGCAGGCTGACCGGGCCCGCCTGGCCGTAGCCGGACAGCACATACGCCTCTTCGATACCGGGATCATCCGCTGCTGTACCGCCGAAGGCGTAGAAGCCGTCCGGGCCCGCCACCCCCGCGGCACCCTCGAGGGTGAACGGCGTTGCGGGAAGGGGCGTCCACCAGTTCATGGCGGGGTTGTACTTGTAGCCCTCCGCGGTGTTAGCGCCGGAAGCGTTCTGGCCGCCAGAGACCAGCAGTTCGCCGTCGGCTACGCCGTACGCCGAGCTCCCGAGCGCGACCGGCAGCGAGGCGATCTGCTGCCAGCTATTGTCACCAGGTGTGTACTTGTACGCGGCCGACACGGCGGTACCCGCGGCGTTTTCCCCGCCGGCGCAGTACAGCGTGCCGCCGATGACGCCGCACGCCTGTCCCGATATGGCAATCGGGTACGAGGGCGCCTGGCTCCACGTGCCGGTTGACGGGTCATAGACCGAGACGGCGTCCGACAGCGCGAGCGTCGAGGGATCTTCCCCGCCGATCTGGTACAGCTTGCCGCCGAGCACGGCGTCGGTGCCGATGAACGTGTAGGGATCGGCTGCTGCCTGGCTCCAGGTGTTGGTGGTGAAGTCGTACACCTGGGTGGGCGTCTCCGCGCCGGTGATGTCAAAGCCGCCGGTCAGGTAGAGGTTGTCGCCGATGACGCCGTATCCCGTCACGACCGAGGGGATGGGTGCGCTCGCCTCCTCCGTCCACGTGCCGTCCGCCGGATCGTAGGAGTTCAGGTCGTTCCACGGGCCTATCGCCAACCCCGAGCCGCTCACGCCGAGCCCTTCATACAAGCGACCGCCGTACGCGGCGGCGATGCCGTAATACATGGGGTCCGGCATGTCCGGGATCGCGGACCACGTGGGACCGGGGGACGCCGTGGCGGAGGATGCCGTGGCGGCGGGCGGCACGTAGGCGGGCCCGTTACCGACGTCGGCCTGCGCCGCTTCCTCGGTGATCACCCGGAGCCGCCGCAGCACGGTGGCGTCCCGCGTGTCGCCGTCGGCGGCGGCCTTCTTCGCCTCGCTCGCGGCCGCGCGGAGCCGCGACAGCAGGGCCCGGGCGGTCGCGGGTCCGGGCTCGCTTGCCTGGTTCCCCTGGGCGGAGGTGCCCGCGACAGTGGTTCCTGAGGAGGTGGTTCCTGAGGAGGTGGTTCCCGCGGGCGTTATGGCCGCGTTCGTCGTGGCCAGATCCGTGCCCGAGGCATCTGTGCCCGGGAACTGGTCGATGGCAAACGTCGCCGGGCGGCTTCCGTTGTTGGTCAGCTTCAGCGTCCGGGTCGCGGTGCCGCCGGGCGCGAGCGTGGCCCTGATGGCCCCGCTGGCCGCGAGCCTGCCCGCGGGCATGGCGAAGTCGCCTCGGGCGACCGTGCCGGGGGTGACGTCGACGGTGGCCCGGGCCGTGCCGTAGTTCAGCAGCGCGGCGGTGGCGGTCTGCCGTCCGGCGGGCGCGAACAGGTAGTAGAACCCGTCGCCGGGGCCGGTTACCGGTGCCGTGGTGGCGGTGGAGTCCGGCTGCCCGGTGACGGCCACGCTCGCCCCGTCGATCCCGGCGCCGGTGTTCGCGTCGGTGACATGACCCTCGACCAGGCCGCCCGGCGTTGGTGTCAGCCACGCGGCGCCCAGGCGCACGTTGGTGATGAGCCAGACGCCAACGTCACTGGCCGAGTCGCTCCCCTGGAGGCGGAAGCGGAGTTGCACGGTTTGCGCCGAACTGGCGCTCGGCAGCGTGAACTGGAACTGCCCGACACTGACGGCGCTGGCGCTCCACTCGGTCTGCCACGTCGTCCCGCCGTCCGTGGTGACGTCGACCTCGGCTAGGCTGCCAGGTCCAAAGTTCGAGTAGAAGGAGACGAGCGGCGACTGCCCGGCGGCCACGGATACCGGCGGCGTGTACAGCGAGGTGTCAGTCGGACCGTTGCCGAGGGCTAGTGCGTAAGCCACTCCGCTGCCGGAGGGCCAGCCGATAGGAGAGAAGTCAGCGGCGTCTATGAACCCCCACGGGGTGCCGGACGCCGTGCTGGTGCTCCAGCCGGACGGCAGCGTCCCGGCGGCGAACGTCTGCGGGGTGCCACTCGTATTCTGCTGGTAGCCGAGCGCCGAACCCTCGCTGGCGAGCAGGTCGGCGGCGACCGTGAAGTCGCGGGTGGCGTCCGTCGCGCCCACGGTGATTGTCGTGTTCGCCGTCTGGTAGCCGGTGAGTTCCGGTGTCACCTGCACCTGGTAGCCGGAATCACCGGGCACCCGCAGGGAGTACCTGCCGGTAATCGGGTCCGTGCTGGTCTGCACGGCGCCGGTGCCGTAGTCCAGCAGCACCGTGGACTGCACGGGCCACCCCTGACCCGAGCCGTCCGTCACCGTGCCGCTGACCGTCACCCACGGTTCTGCCCTCAGCTTTACCGAACGGACAGTGGTCCCTCCCGCGGTGACGCTGACTCCGCTGGCGGTTGGGGCGGCCGCGTAGCCGTAGGACGAGACCGCCATCGAGTAATCGCCCGCGGGCAGGCGCACCTGATAGCTGCCGTCGGCCTGCGTGGTGGTCGTCACCGCCGCCGCCCCGGTGAGGCGGATCTGGGCGCCCGCTACCGGCTCGCCCGTGGCGGACGCGACCGTGCCGGTCAGGGTGCCGTAGCTGGTGTCGGTGAACGCGCCGGTGCCGTCTGGGGTGCCCAGACCAGTGGGGCCGTCGTACCCGGGACCCGCGGTGCACAGGTAGGCCGGCGAGCAGGTGCCGTTGGAGCCGGAGGTGACGTCGTTCAGGTCGGAGGTGTGCGCGTAGGGGTCGGCGTTCGGGTAGTCCCCCGCCGCGATCGGCCCGCCGAGCGCGTATGTCGCGGTGATGATCGGGGACGCGACGCTGGTGCCGCCGTACTGTCCCCAGCCCTGCCCGTAGTCGGGGGCGCCGTCGCTGTAGGTATCGTAGACGGCTACCCCGGTTTCCGGGTTGGCATCCGCCGAGACGTCGGCGACCGTGCGGCCGGTGCAGCCGGTGTCGGTCTGGAAGCTGGGCTTGGGCTCATACGCGGAACAGCCGGAGCCGGTGCCGCTCCACGCGGTCTCGGTCCAGCCGCGCGCGGTCCCGGGCGCCTGGGTGAGTGAGGTGCCGCCGACAGCGGTCACGTCTGGCGCGGACGCGGGGAACTCCACGCCATAGCCGCTGTCGCCCGCACTCGCGACCACCGCCACGCCGGGGTGGTCGTAGTACTGTGTGGCGGCCGGCAAATCTGCCGAAGAATCGAACCCGCCGTAGCTGTTCGACACGTAGGAAGCGCCGAGGGCGACGGCCTCGTTCACCCCGGCGCCAAGGTCGGACAAATCCGCGCTATTCGCCTCGACCAGGATGATGTCGGCCTTGGGCGCGATCGCGGAGACCATGTCCAGGTCGAGGGAAATCTCGGTGGCCCAGCCAGGGTCGGCCGCCGGATAGTCGCCGGGGAAGCCCTCCTGGTTCACCTTGCGGAACTGCCCGGGCGCCAGCGCGGGCAGGCCGAACTGCTCGCGGTAGACAGCCAGGTCCGCGGCGGCGGTTGGGTCGTCGTAAGCGTCCACGATCGCGATCGTCGCGCCCTCCCCGCCGTCGCTCGGCAGGTTATAGGCGCTGAGCAGGTCGCTCGGGCCGTAACCCGAGGGAGCGGTCGCGGAAGTGTGCCGGACGCCGAGGCCCTTGCGGCCCTTGTCATCCCTGATAATCAGGCAGCTCGCTATGCCGGCCTGCTTGGGGGTGGAGCAGACCTGGCTGAGCGCGCCGCTGCGCACCGGCGCGACGTTCGGCACGATACTGCCCGTCGCGCTGCTGGTGCTCACCTGCGGCGTCGCCGCACTGGCCGGACCCGTGGTCAGGCTGGCCATTGCCAGGGCGACGCTAAGCGCGGCGCCGGTCAGCGCCGCGGCTCTCCGCAGGACTCTGAGATGCTGCAATTCATCATCCAATCTCTTTGCTTGGACCGCGGTGGTGGGGAACGGTTCCGCCGAAGCCTTGCCAAAGCGGCTCGTACTCGTCGTCTTCGTCCTCGACGGGTTCTCCATTGGCTGGCTCCGCGTCGGCGGCAGGCGTGGCGTCCTCAGGCTGTGCGTGCTCAGGCTGTGCGTCCTCGGGTTGCGGCTGCGCTGACGCTGTGGAATTCACCTGCTGATCTCCTGGACGCCCCGGCGCGAATACTGACGCGGCAATTGTCGGAACAGGACCAGGTCACGCGCATCAAGCAAATGAATGAAACGTGATTGTGCGGATGATGAAACTTGCCGCCGATGGCTCAGCCAGCGTTCATCGGACGGCTCAGCCAGCGTTCATTAGGATGTGCCGGCTGCTCGTTCCCGGAGGCCGGGCACGATCCCGGCCTCCGCGGCGCGCACCGCCAGCGCGGTGCGGGTGGAGACGCCAAGCTTGCGCATGGCGGACTGCAGCTGGGTCGCGACGGTGGCCGGCGAGCGATGCATCAGTACGGCGATCTGGCGGTTCGTCTGCCCGGTCGCCACCAGCCGGACCACGTCCAGCTCGCGCGGCGACAACCTGGTGCCATAGCCGCGCCGCACGCTGGGCGAAACGCCGTTTTCCCGCAGGCAGCGGGCCACCCGGGCCGCATCGCCCGCGGCGCCAAGCTGCTCAAGCCCGCGCAGCACCCCAGACAGCAGGTTCAGGCCCTCATCCCTGGCCGCACTGTTCCCCGCGGCCGCCTTGTCCCCGCGACCCGCGGCCAGCAGGGCATGCGCCCGCTGCTCGCCTGCCAGCAGCGCGTCATAGGGGCGGGGCAGATCCCGCCACGCGGCCGCCGCGCTGGCCCATAGTGCCGCGGCCTCCTCGCGGGAATCCCGCGCCCCGGCCAGGATCGCGCGGGATTCCAGCAAGTGCGCGCAGGCCACCGGCCCGCTGTGCCCGGCCAGCCCTGCCGCATAATCAGCGACTAGCCCGTCCGCCTCCGCGAGACGCCCCACAGCCGCCAGCGCGGCCGTCCGAACCGGCACCAGATCCGCCGCCCAGACCCAGATGCCCTTGCCCGTCACCACCGCGGCCGGCTCATCGGTAAGCGCCACGGCCAGGTCCGCATCCCCGCCGGCCAGCCGGAGCCTGGCCAGGGCAGCAGCGGGCTCCAGGTAGTCTTCCGGCGCTTCCCTGGACCGCGCCTCGGCGACCACACGCTCCAGGCGCGCACCGGCCTGCGCGACATCCCCCTTGGCGCACCACAGCAGCCCGGCCACCAGCATCGCCTCGCACCGGTACAGCGGGACCAAGTCCTCGCTTTCCAGCCAGGCGGCCTCCTGCCCGGCCAGTCCCTCCCATTCGCCGGTGAACCAGCGCAGGTGAGCGAGGCTCACCTCGATACCGGCACGTATCCGGGTGAACTCGTGGCTGACCGTCAGGTCAAGGCCCCGGTCCAGGCGGCGCCGCGCCTCGGCGTAGCGTCCCCAGCGGATGGCGAAGTGGCCGAAGTTCTGCCCGGCGCGGGCGATCGTCACCAGGTCCCGCGCGGACGGCGCGTCCTCGGGGATCGCCGCGGCCTTGTCCCAGCCCTCCTCCTCACCGAGGAACAGCAGCGCGGTCGCCTCGTCCACGGCGAACCGCAGCCGCTCGCCTTCCGGCACGGCCGCGGCCGCCGCCGCCGCACGGCGCAGCCACCCCAGGTGCACCGATTTCGGCGAGCTCAGGTCACCACGGGGCCAGCCGAGGATGAGCATCGCCCGCATCGCCTCGGGGGAATCCGCCGGCAGCAGCGCCACCGCCTCCTCCAGGCGTCGCCGCGCCTGCTTATGGTCACCCATGCCATTGAGGCAGCGCCCGAGCTGGTACTGGATCAGGCCGCGCACCGGCGGCCCGGCCACATCGGACGCGAGCGCGGCGCGCAGCGCGGCGGCCAGGCCCTGGTGCTTGTTCTCCGCGGCGAGCGCGGGAATCGGTATCTTCCCGGCGAGCCGGGCGATGTCTTGCGGCGGCAGCCCGGCCGCCGTGATCACCTCATACAGCAATGCGGCCGCCGCCTGGGCATCGCCGGTGGCCAGCGCCAGGTCGGCGGCCTGCTCGGCATACCGGCACCAGGCCTCAGTCTGGCCTGCCGCACGGAAATGCCTGGCCAGCCGGACCGCCGGCGGCCGGGGCAGCGCCTCGAGCGCCTGCCCGGCCCGCAGGTGCATCCGGGTCCGCAACGGCGCCGGGATCGCCTCATGCACCGCCTGCGCGGCCAGCACGTGCCGGAAGCAGAACCCGCCATCGTCCTCACCCAGCAGGCCGCAGTCCAGTGCGGTGACCAGAGCAACCACGGCTCGTTCGGGAGAAATCCCGGCGACCGCGGCCAGCACGGCCTCATCCGCGGCCTCCGCCAGCACCGACGCGGCCCGCAGCACCGCCTGCGCATCCGCGCCCAGCCGCCCCGCCCGCTCCAGCACCGCGTCCCGCACGGTAGGCGGCACGGCGATCTTTTCCGACCGGCGGCGCACCCACTCCCCGCCCCGTCGCGCCAGGTCCGCGCGGTCGGCCAGCAGCCGCACCGACTCCTCCACCGCCAGCGGGACACCCTCCGCATGCAGATGCAGGAAGCCGGCGAAGTCCGGATGAACTCGTTCCCCGTCCAGCATCGAGGAGATCAGCTTCCCCGTTTCCGGAACCGACAGCGGCGCCAGCGGCAGCCGCTTGACCCCCGGCGCGCCGGGCCGGGACGACAGCCGGCGCAGCAGCGAATCACCCGGCACCTCATCAGGCCGGCAGGTCAGCAGCAGGCTCACCCGTTGAGGCTGCTGCGCTGTCAGGAACAGCAAGAACTCCAGCGTCGCGTCATCAGCCCAGTGCACGTCCTCCACCACCAGCAGCCCCGTGCCCAGGCAGCCGATAAGCTCGTCAAGCGCGCGGAACAGCCGGTGCCGCGACGCCGACGCATCCGGCAGCGGCTCTGGCGCCGGCGGCAGGTCACCGGCCCACTCAGGAAACAGTGGCCGCAGCGCCCCGGCCAGCCCGGAAAGCGGCAGCCCGGCAACCCGCCCGGCAGCGGCCCGCCGCAGCCCGTCCACCACCGGGCCCAGCGTGTACGGCTGCCGGAACGGCGGGCACGCCGCCACCAGCGGCCGCAGCCGCTGGCCCGGCTCACCGGCCAGGAACTCCGCGACAAGACGGCTCTTGCCGATCCCCGCCTCACCCTCCACCAGCACCAGCGACGGCGACCCCGCCAGCGCGTCCGCCAGCGCGGCCAGCTCCCGCTCCCGGCCCACGAAACCGGGCGAGTGCACCGTAAGTGACGATCCGTCACTCTGTCCCCGCTGACCCACAGAGTGTGCCTCCAACCGACGATAACCACATTTTCTCGCATTTTGCATTACATGGACGGTGTACGCCAGCACAGAAGCGCGGCCGAGAGGCCGACCCGCGGGCACGCTCAAGCCGACGGGGAACGATGCCGTACTAGCAGGCGCAACAGGCTCACGCCGGCCGGACGGGGACGCTACCGTGCTGGCCGTCTCCGCCCTGAGAGGCTTCAGGTGCCCACTGCGGGCAGCGGGCGCCTGAAGCGATTGATCGGGTTACGGTTGGTTGGCCCCGCCAGGGGTGGGGGTGCTTGACGTAATGAAGTCGTTGCAGTTGCTGTCGGTGTT
>Ga0335075_10015501_pt1 | contig 11422 bp, 10 predicted proteins | sample Lox_Sample_24_FD_206723 | JGI IMG/M metagenome (GOLD analysis project Ga0335075, IMG submission 206723) | Soil microbial communities from Loxahatchee National Wildlife Refuge, Florida, United States - Lox_Sample_2.4 | ecosystem: Environmental > Terrestrial > Soil > Wetlands | place: USA...
TTCCTTACAGTAAACTTCCAAGTTTCACGTGGCTCATAAATATCACGTGAGTGGCGTTTGCCACCGACTAGAGTGATTGGGTGGATAGACCAGACAACGAACAAGTCGATCTAGAGGAGCTATTACTATCACTTGAAGCAGAGGATCAAGATCAGGATCAGGATGATAAAGTTGAGCTTGATATCGAGCGTCAAGTGCTCGAATAGCTATTGATCTATCATAGAATATATGCACGTGATAGGAGGCTGGTGTTAACTTACCGTCATGCCTGATGTTTACAGTAAGTTTACAGCGAAAAAAAGATTTTTACATGACTGTAAGCTTACAGCCATGCATCCCTAATCCCTACGCATGTGCTCTTATATAATTCCAGCAATTGCTGCCACACAAAATGCCTTATTACGGAGTTACTCTTAACCACGAGCCTCCCTGTCAGAATGTGCTTACGTAATCTGGGGATAGCATGGGGTAATTACCTAATAATTGAGGTGGCTGGGATACCTCTACATATAGGGGAGCATCCGGAGCACTTTGGATGTAATATGTGTCAATTAATATATATATAATCAATCGAGTGTCAGGCATAACCGCCTGAAGACAAGCCATCCGCTGCTAATATTGTATGTACGTGACTTACCTAATCGCGTTAAATTCTGTCACTCCCAAAAACCGGTTACAGTGCCAGGGCTGTAAATGCTTTCAATTCATGTACGAATTCACTTGCGGTTCTTGCCTTGCATGGAACAGGTCCTGGCACGCACGAGAATAGGTTTTAAAAAAGAAGAGTTACAGAAGCAGGAAGGGAACTGGAATGTAGATGCCAAAGAAAATGCGGCCTCCTGCACATGATAGGCAAATTCATTGAACCCCTAGCTCAGTTGGTCCAAGGAGTACATCGAGTGCGTTTATGATGCTTCGACTCCGTGCAGTTAGAGCTGGGTCTTATGAACCCATGCGAATTTCTTCAAAACAAATGTCGACGAGGGTTTCGATATTCTGCCGTGGTGCGTGTAGTCAATATTTCTACACGCCACACCTTCACCTAATGATTCTTTCCAGGACTGCTATCAGTCAAGTCGCATACATCGATCCCCGTTTCCAACGTATAAGCTTGGGACTCCGACCCTTCCAACCAAGTTGGCGCCGAATATCTCGTCATGGAGAAAGCACCTGGAAGACAGCTATACGAGGTTTGGGGTGATATGAGCGAGCCCCTCCGATATACTCACATTCAGAATCTTGCCAGGTTGAAAAGTGAGTTGGCCTCGGTTGAATTCCCAACGTATGGGATTCTCTACTTCCGGCGATCAAATATCGAGAACTCTCAGAACCTAAACTCTTCAATCGACCCCTATGGCCTCTTCTGCATAGGTCCCGCCTACAATGACACATGGTCAGGTGATTCTCTTGAGCAATCAGAAGTACACCGTTATTCAGGTCCATGTACGTTCTCATCGTTCGCTGTCAAGCAAGGGATCCTTCCTCACAATCATCATGGGGAACAGCCTTTCTGATCTCGGGATCGGCCTTGCTAAGAGGGGCATTTGGCATTTACATCATTCTAGAGGTCTCATGGCCTATGGGCCTCATAACGGATCGAAAGAAGAGCTTGAACGTCTCCTTCCGGCTGCGATGAAGATCATACCTTTTTTTTAGTGAAAACTTCAACCCTACAAATCTCACTCAAAACCTGTTCTCTAGCATACGGACCTGCATTTGGGTAATGTGTTTGTTGCCGAGGATAATCAGGCAGAGATAGTCAATTTGATTGACTGGCAATTTTTGGGAGTTTTCCCCATATTCACACAAGCATGTTGGCCCATCTTTCTCAGCTCACCTGAAGGTTGCAGAACTGGCAAAATTGAGCCAAAATTGCCTCCGAATTACGAAGGAATGGACCAGGATAAGAAGGGATTTGTCATGGCAGAGAAAGGCTAAGCTATGAGGACACAATATTATGAGGCAGCGTCTATGAGATATCAGAGGAACGCAATCCTTGCGTTGGCCGAGATTGACGAGACTATTCAAAGATCTGTTCGTGAGGTGCGAAAATACCTACAGAGAAGGCATCGTCCCTCAGAGATTGTTAATCACTATCGTGGACCATTGGCACAACATGGCTCTCCCCGGAAAATGCCCTATTGATTTTCACCGGAGGAACAGAGCAAACATGAGACCGAAAGTGCGGAGCTCAAGGACTTGTTGAAGCTCCGGGAATATACCCAAGAACTCCTTTGTTCCGATCCTGAGGGATGGGTCCCGCCGCAGCTTGACTTTGACGATGTCCGAGCAAAGTATAACAAGCTCTTCAAATTCTACCTAGAGAAAGAGGCACCTGTGTTATCAGAAGAAGAGGCAATACGTCTATGGTTCTGTCTTGATAGGGATTAAAATATGACTAAATTGCAAGGGCATATTCGAATGACAATCTCAAAATATCCAAAGTCTGTGATCCCCGCCGGATTCCCCCTAGGAAGAGAAAATCATCGCCAAAACCTTGAACATGGACTATGTGACCAAGTAACCAGGAGACCTGTTCTGTACCTTCAGCAAAACAAAACTGTGACAAACAACAAACGCCGTAGGGGGGCCTACGTGTTGCTTCCCACATTGTCTAGTCTGTCCGTTAGGGAGCTGCTGGATATCGTCGGCGGGTTAGCATGTCATTTGACAGTATTGCAGACCAATGCAGACCAATGCAGACCTGTGCAGACTAACTAATCTACTTGTCCCTCGCCATATCATCAATGCCCTTCCAGAACTCTGAAAAGCATCCACCCTGCTCTCCTCTGGTTCGTCGGGATTAATCTCAGCCTAGGCAAGGTTGGCATGTGTCCCGTTCTTCACCCAGACCTTCAGGGATTCGTTGCTGGCCTGGGAGTTAACCTGAATGTAGATCCTCTTCCTGCCGTCCTTGATCTCCCCAGCGTCGAAGCGGAACTGCCACTAAATGACGTTTTTTGTGGTTCTCGGTGGGACGATACGAGCGCCGGCATCGTGAGACATCCAGAGCTTCATGTACTAGCCGTCCTTGAGCACGTGCACAGACCGTGTTAAAGACGTTTAATCGAACGGATGTTAGATGCGTACTAGAATCTGCTGCATAACACGCCATCATGTAACACACTTGCCTCATCTGATATCATGCTAAATAGATCTAAGCATAATACTTATTCAAGCAATATTAGATATACCAAGAGTGAGATGTGAATGGAACCATATCACGTGACATCTCACACTTTTTGCATTCAGGGTCCTCGGCGGTGAAAGCGGGCAGATCCAGTTTCCTTCGAAAATGAGCCAGTCACTGTTCGTCATCAGAGCACGATACCCACACCTTTCCTCTCCCGGCTGTAAACCATTGATAACCTGCCAGTATATGATCCACCCATTCATCAAGGACATACCAATTCCATCAGGTTAGCTGTCACTGGCATCATCAAATGGACCTACCCCTCCAGCTTCCTCACCGCTGCGCATTCCAAATGGCGACAGCCCCCGGCAACGGAGATGAGTATGCATAGGCCATACCATCGTGACCTTGAATTTCCCCGCAGTGGTCGAAAGTCACAGATAGCTCCGAAAGAGCTCCCTTTGCCTTTGATTTAGGCCGATCCCGTCAAATCCAGAGTATACTGATCTCATCAATATACGACAGCAGCCTCGAAGTGCAACTACACGATGAAGTTCGGTCGCAAGTAAGTTATGTGGGCGCGCCGACCAATTCCGACCCTTGGCTCACCAGTTTGCTGCAGCTTACCTCGGAATCAAGTGCCGGAATGGGCATCTTCTTACATCAAGTACAAAGGGTTGAAGAAATTGATAAAGAGTGCAGTAGAAGCTGCAAAAGCTGGAAAAGATGTAGATTTGGCTGGTGGGTGTTCCTGTTTCCTGCACAGGCGTATTATGCTCGACTGACAAGCATTTGAAGAGTTCTTCTTTTCGCTCGATCGTAACCTCGAAGACGTCGATGCTTTCTATAACAAAAAGTTCTCAGAATCCTCTCGACGACTCAAGCTCCTACAAGATCGATATGGCAAGTCCACAGATATTGCTGCGGACTTGGATCACGATGAGGTTGAGGAGCTCATGGGCGCCCTGCTGGAGCTCCGGGGTCAGCTTAGAAAGCTCCAATGGTTTGGAGAAGTGAATCGGAGGGGCTTTCTGAAAATCACAAAGAAATTGGATAAGAAGGTCTCAAGGTCGCCCACTCAGCAGCGTTATATCGAGAACAAGGTGGACCCCAAACCTTTCGCAACAAACACTGCACTGTCCGAGGCCATGAAGACCATCAATAATTGGCTTTCAGCTTTAGGAGATGCTAAAGGCCAAGACGATGCTAAGTCTGTACATTCGGTGCATTCATTGAAGCGAGTTTCCTCGGCATCAATCCTTAATCTCCCTGCTGGACTGCTGGATACAGTTGACAAAGCAGTTCGGAATGATGACGTACCTATTCTCGAGGAAACATTGATGGAGGCGAACCTGGATACAGAAGACCCTGCATTCCAGAAACTCCAGCTCAATTTACTGCAGCGCTCGATTTCTTCCAAATCAAAGGGCTGTATTGGCTATCTTCTGAGGCACTTGAAGTCTCTAGACGACGTTGATGACATTAATCAGCGCAATTGCTTACATCGTCTAGCAATATCCATTGGTAGATCAAAGTCAAAGTCTGCACGACTTGAGAACCAAGAGGCAAACCCCGAAGTTTCCACACCAACAGATTACATAATTCCAGCCACCCATCCAGGACCCATTCCAAAGGATCGCCACAGTCCAGAAATTGGGCTGCTTGGTATGGAGGACGAATCTGTACAGATCCTTTCTTATGTGCTCGATCACATGCAGCCAGGTCATCACGGTGCCTTAAGAGCCAGAGACTCTTATGGACGTCTACCTCTACATTATGGAGCTCAGAGTGGAATAGTGATTGTTTGTCGCCTTCTGATGGCGCGTATGCAGGAATGGGGCCAATTCAATGTCGAAAAAGGTATCGACGCGCCGGAATGGCAAGATAATGAGAATATGGCTCCATTACACCTTAGCGTTATTGGTGGGCATCCTCTCACGACGAAGGTTTTGCTTGATGCCGAAAACTGGCAAGGAAGGAACAACGAGAAAGCAGCCATGAGAAAGAATATATCACAGTCAAGTGCCGTCCTTGCTTTGGCTACAAAATCGAACTTCGTAGTGATTGTGAAGCTGCTTGTGGATGCCGGTGTGGATATCAACTGGCAAGATGATCAGGGGGAGACTGCATTACACGTGGCGGCACGATTTGGTCATGCCGAGTGCGCAAGGCTCCTGCTGGAGGGCAACAATGATCAGAATGCTGATGTGGAGCTCGTTGAGAATACATTTTCTTGGACGCCTCTTCACATTGCTAGCGTTGATGGCCATCTACAGATCGCGGAACTTCTCTTTGCCGCTAACGCCGAGATTAATAAACCAGATGCATCGGGCTGGACTGCCAGAGAACATGCAGCTTTGAGGGGGCACATGGACATTGCCCAGTTTTTGGCCGATGCTGCCACTCGAGACAGGTCCTTACCAGAGATCTGCTCTTCGGCATCAGAAGATTCAGTTAGCACGGCGGCGTCCTCCCCGCCTCCTTCATCAATCGAGGAGCGAAGATCTCACACTGCCGACAGCCATGCTATATCACGAGGCATCGAACCTATCAAAACATTTGGTCATCGCTATCTGACTAACGAGAGCTTGGTCCTCGTCAGTTTAGGATCCATGGACATGAGAAAGACTGTTGAAGCAGTGAAGCTCGATAGGATACCCATGGCCGATGCTCATTCGACGCAACTTGATACGGCTTTATCACTTGTTGTTTCAGCAATTGGGGCGCAAGGTGAGCCGACAATCATTGATCTACCTGTTCAAGACAATATTTCTACCGAACCTATCGCCTTTACGGCTCTTGATGCAACCAAGGTGAAGCTGATTTTCGATATCATTCCAACTTACGGAGGTCATGAACACAAAGCTGGACGCGGCGTTGCCCTTTTGAACAGCGTGAAGCATACCATTGGATTGAAGCGCATGAACCTCCAAGGGGATCTCAGCGTCCCCATAATGGCGGCTAGCACCCTCGAAGTTATTGGATGTGTAAACTTCAACTTCCTGGTCATCACCCCATTTTCTCACCCCAACATGGAGATTACCGAGAAGCAAACTTACTGGAAAAGCATGTCATCTCCAATGGTCATTGGTCACAGAGGGCTTGGACAAAATATAACCTCAACCAAATCCCTTCAGTTGGGCGAGAATACTATTCAATCCTTCATTGCAGCGGCAAATCTAGGGGCGAACTACGTGGAGTTCGATGTCCAGTTGACAAAGGACCATGTTCCCGTTATCTACCATGACTTTCTTGTTAGCGAGACCGGAATCGATGCTCCCGTACACACACTCACACTCGAGCAATTCCTTCACGTCAATGATAGGAACACACCGCGTGCTGCTCGGACTCCTTCGCCTGGTCGTATTAGGGATGCTGTGTTGGAAAAAGTGCGAAAGACCGAGGGTATATATCGGCCACGGTCGCTTTCTATGGGGTATCGAGTTGCTGAATCAGACATGGAAGAGAGAATGAAGCATACCCGGGATTTCAAGGAAAAAGGTTTCAAAGCGAATACGCCAGGGAAATTCATCCAGGCACCGTTCACAACGCTAGAAGAAATGTTCAAGAAGGTGCCGGAAGAAGTGGGCTTTAATATCGAGATGAAGTATCCTATGCTCTTCGAAAGCGAGGAAAAAGAGATGGACACTTATGCTGTCGAGCTTAATTCCTTCTGTGATACTGTCCTAACGAAAGTGTATGATTTGGGTAAGAAGAGAAATATAATTTTCTCGTCGTTCAATCCCGATATCTGCCTCCTACTCTCCTTCAAGCAGCCAAGTATTCCTATCTTGTTCCTCACGGATGCTGGAATATCTCCTGTTGGTGACATTCGGGCAAGCAGTCTGCAGGAAGCTATTCGTTTTGCAAGTAGGTGGAACCTGTTGGGTGTCGTGTCTGCGGCAGAACCACTTTGCAACAGTCCGAGGCTGGTGAAGGTGGTGAAGGAGAGTGGATTGGTATGTGTCAGCTACGGGGTACTTAACAACGACCCGGTGAAGGTCCAGGTATGCTCAGTCTCTTCTCACATGACGAATCATAAGGACACTAACTGTTCTACAGCAACAAGTTGAAGAAGGCATCGATGCAGTCATCGTCGACAGTGTGCTTGCCATCCGAAAAGGCCTCCAGCAAAAGAAATCCAAAGAGACTATAGGTTACCTATCCACAGCAACAGCTGACACTGTCAGGATATTAAATGGTGGAACGGCCAAGGATACTAGATAGGCGTTTGGGTATATGTGTTGCTCAACAGAGTGAGCACTACGGGTAAAGGCTCTGAATTGGCAATAGAATAAAGATATGGGTGGGCGTTTTGGGTTCTACTAAAAGTGCTTAGTTGGTAGACAGTTGTCCCAACCAGAAATATAGAGTAGCCCCGAGAAGGCTTTTTTGCACCTAACAGTGATACCTCATGCCACTCCTTTTGGCAATCTCAATGATTTCTTACATCAATTCGCCCAAAGATCTTTGGAATTCCCACGCAGTGAAGTCCATACTGTTGACCTGCACCGCCGCAAGACCCCGGCTAATTCGCTTTGCCTAACACAGTATGAAGTACGTACGACTCGTGGTAGATTTTAGGCAGCAGTAAGGCTGTCCTTATCACAACCCCGCCCTCGCACGAGGTAAATCTTTCTCTTCCCTCTACGATATACATATACAGTATATAATGTTTGGAAGACACTAGACTGTCCAAATCCTCTTCTTGAATTTTTGGAGCTACAGTACTGCTGGACAAGTTATCAAAAAAGCTAGGTTATTACAGCTAGAGTTTAGGTGGATCGTCTGCCTTGTTAGATTGACGGTATTAACCTTAGGGTCTATTAGTCAGCGAAATGAAAATTTTGCGTTGTCTCCAGCAACGACGGTTGCGCCGCAGAGGAGAACAGAGGCCTGTCCAGACGGCAGTAGAGAACGGACAGGGAGCCGGAGCAGGACGTAACGAGCGAGGGATTGAAAAAAGCCAGGTTGTGGAGGATGCTCCCTTGCACATGGCAACCCAGCCCGTTAATACAAGCCTAGAAGACGTCGGAGATACCCAATCTCGGGATGTCCTCTGTCAACGCTGCAAAGATATTGACATAATCGCGCTGCTCGAGACTAAGAATACGAGGTCCTGCGCCGATTTCGAACAGGTAGGGGACAGTCGTGACAACGACGCCAAAACCTTACGGGTTAATCTCGGCCCTTACCAAAACCTGTCCTTTGACCCCATATGCCCGCTGTGTAAACTTCTCCTCGCTCTGCTACCAGAATGTCCTCGAGATCCAGAAGGGGACATCTATCTCATACCTGCACGTAGTCTGCATCGTCTAGAGTCCGATGTCAGCATGGTACAGTATGAGCAAGAGAGGAAGTATGCGAATTTGCTCTTTCTCGGACAAACCCTCAAGCAAGGCGCGCAAGAGGGGGAAGATCAAAGGTTGGAATACTGCCATGAGGCTTCGGATGCTGCAGGCCGCGTCTTTAGCAGCGAATTTTCCGAGGCCATGCCCACTCTACAGGTCAACTCTTCCAGTGTGGACATGGCGCTTGTCAACCGTTGGCTTAATCATTGTACGGAGAAACATGAGGCCACCTGTGAGGTCAAATGGTTTTCCGAGCTTGAGAGTATGCGTCTGATAGACGTCTATTCAAGAGAGGTTGTCCAGTATCCAGTCGAAGGCGATCGCCAATATTTATGTCTGAGCTATGTGTGGGGTACAGACGCTCAGTCCGTTCAGAAATCAGGATCGAAACTCCAGAATGTGCCCGCAGTCATTGAGGACGCGATGACGTTCGTGCGTTCTATAAAAAAGCGTTATCTTTGGGTTGACTCGGTAAGCTAATATAAAGTAAATCTGTTAAACAAGCAGCTAACTACTCATATAGATATGCATCAATCAAACCGATGAGGCGGACAAACAAAGTCAGATCGCGATCATGAACCTGATATACCAAGGCGCCTGGGCTACGATCGTAGCTCTATCCGGCACATCAGCCCATTCAGGCTTGCCTCGAATCATAAACTCGTCTATTCCTACTGTCCAGCAAACCACTTGTGTCATTGGTAACACCAAGCTAGTGACTGTTATGCCCACGCTCAAGCAGCAAGTGAGTCAGTCTAAGTGGGCCACCAGAGCTTGGACCTATCAAGAAGCGATATTATCTCCACGTTGCCTTTACTTTACCCCTCACCAAGTGTACTTTGAGTGCAATGCATGGCAATGCTGTGAGTCGATGGACGAGACCACCTCGCCATTCCATAATATGTCGTATAATGAGCGCTGTAAAATGACTGATAATTGCATTTGCCACGGAGGTACAATCAGGTCAGATAAGTGTTCGTCACATTCGCTTATAATCCTAGTCATCCTTTACCCCACTATCCCACAATAAAAATTCAATTATTCAATCACCTTTAATTATTATCGTACCAAACTTTCAACTATGGGAGTCGCACCAAAGAAGCCTCGCAAGGAGCTTACTAAAGCTGAAAAATCCAGAATCTGGACCCTCTACGAAGAAGGCTACAATCCGACTGAGATTTGGCGCAAAACCAAGATACCCCGCACCACTTGCTCCTCATTTATCACCCGCTAGTCTATTAGCCCTAATCCTCAGTTTGAAAACAAGCCAAGAAGCGGTCGTCCTAAGAAAATCACAGAACGGGGGACTAGAGCTCTTGTACGAACAGCATGTCAAGATACAAGAATGACGTTAAAAGCGCTCGCTACGCCTTCCAAATCTGGCAAGAAACTCAACTACCACACAGTCGCAATCATCCTTAAATCTTTTGGCAAAGCAAAGCGCAGACCACGCAAAAAGCCCTTTTTAAGTCCCTTACATAAGAAGAAGCGTCGAGAGCATTGTCGGGCTGAGAAGGCTATAAAAAGGGACAACTAGAAGGTCTATTAGAGTGATAAGGTTACCTTTAAAGTAGGGGAGGATACAAATACTTTCTGGGTAACTAGGGGCTCTGGGAGGGAAGAGGAGTACGCGGACAAGAACCTACAGCCTACATTTAAGAGTGGGAGGACTACTGTAGGTGTATGGAGCTGTTTTTGTGGGGAAGAGATGGGACCCTTATATATGCTTCCAGAAGGGGAGAATATGACAGCTAAGCGGTACAAGTACGTACTGCAACGGTTGTTTATTCCATTCTATGAAAGGATGAGAGCAAAGTACGGCGATGAGGTGGTAATGCAAGAAGACAACGCTCCGTGGCACACTGCCAAAATTATCACCAAGTATTTGAAGAATAAGAAGGTTAGGCGGATGAAATGGCCTCCTCAGTCACCTAATCTCAATCCGATTGAAAATCTCTGGAAACATATTAAGGATATTGTCTCTAAGCGTAGGCATGAGATTAGAAACACGAAGGATATGCGCCTAGCCTTGCAGGTAGCTTGGCCCCAGATTGACGAAGACTACCTCTTAAAATTGTGTGATTCTGTGCCACGCAGATGGGAGGCTTGCTTGAAGAATAAGGGGGGAGCAACGAAGTACTAAATAGCTTCATTTTGAGCCTATTTAGGCTAATTGGTGTTGAGAATTAGTAGAGTTGTAGGTAGTAGAAGTAATATAGGCTAAAATGTCACGTGACGAACACTTATCTGACCTGATTGTATGTATGTATGTATGTATGTATGTATGTATGTATGTATGTATGTATTTTAATCAATCATTATGGATAAGGTTAGGGTTAGGTGGCGCTACCTACATACAGGCAAAAACCGGACCTATACCCAAATACTGGGCACAAACAAAGGAACAAAGCACTTCGTACGATGGATGATGTATTCTGGGAGGCTAAGACAGTTAACCATAGCTAAATGCTTGTTATTAGGCAGCGAATAGTTCTCTCTTTGACAGATAAGCAGCGGTGAGGCTACTTGTTTAGTAATTACAGGCTGCGAGTGATTTATTGTATTGTATAGTAACAAGCAGCTTGAGGTTTTTCACCATACTATACGTAGTAAGGTTTTCCTTAGCTTTAGACTTAGAAGACCGGCATAGCCCAAGGCTCGAACGGTGTAAAATTAATAATAATAATATAGGCTTTATTCAAAGCTGTCGTAATCAACTCGCAACTTCAAGTGATATATTGCTAATTAGACAACAAGTGATTGGACAATATAATCAGTAGGATGCCCAGGCTATACAGAGCTAACCCTGGCCCATAACCTGTTAGAGATATAAGCGCAGCGTAGATAAATTGCTTAATGATAATACTCTCAGTAGGATAGTCATCCCTTATATGTACACTGTTCGTTTGCTACTTGCAAGGAAGAGTTTGTCCATGAC